>Ga0181532_10000396_pt1 | contig 45246 bp, 41 predicted proteins | sample PEATcosm2014_Bin_33_FD_119768 | JGI IMG/M metagenome (GOLD analysis project Ga0181532, IMG submission 119768) | Peatland microbial communities from MTU Mesocosm Facility, Houghton, MI, USA - PEATcosm2014_Bin11_30_metaG | ecosystem: Environmental > Terrestrial > Soil > Wetlands > Peat | place... | reverse complement strand
ACGTTGCGCTCACCTTGCGTGAGGTGTGCGGGCTGACAACCGAGGAGATAGCAAAGGCCTTCCTCATCACTCCGCGTACGCTGGCGCAGCGCATTGTGCGCGCCAAGGCAAAGATTCGAGAGACACCGATTCCGTACGAGGTGCCGGCGCCGCAGGAATTGCCGAAGCGACTGGGCGCGGTGCTTCAGGTCATCTATCTCGTCTTTAACGAGGGTTATTCGGCTGCGGCGGGAGCGGAGGTAACGCGGGCCGTCCAGGAAGCGCACGGCATTTACCTGCATCTGAAGGGTCTGGAAGTACACAAAAATCGCCACTGCTCCCAGTGCCACCAGATACAAAGAGGGCAACACCCAACCCCGGCGTTCGCGCATTAATTGGCGCAGTTCCTTCTGGATCATGGGGTTCATGACTTGCCTCCAAAGACCACACGATAGCGCTGCTCCAGGCCGGAGCCGCGCCGTTCGAAGCTAGTGACCCCAGTGCCTGCCGTGACCAACGTCCGCGACGTATCCGCAATGCGCTCGTCGGGCCCGTCGATGCTCAACCGCAGACGCGTTGCAGCAGTCTCCAGCACCTGAACGCCCGGCATAGTCGCGAGCGCGGCGACGGCATTCTCTGCTCGGACTCCCATTAGCGAGAAAAGACAATTTAGGAACTTTGGCCCGCAGACCCAACTCCTTGCAGCCACATTCCCAAGAGCAAGATTGCGAAAAAATTCCGCTTCATCAAGCCGCTCTTCCTGCTTTGACCGATTGCGGCGTCTTCTTTAGTGGACGTTTTGCGCTCAGACCCGTTACCGGCTTCACACAGCGAAAGCCGAGATGATTGGTCCCGGTGGTGACTTCTCCTTTGCCTCGTGTGCCCACCACGTAACGGGAGCAATACTGATCGGTGCAAAGAAATGATCCGCCGCGGTGAACTCGCTTTCGCTCGGTTGGCTCATCGGGATCGTAGGGCGTCTGCGGCCCCTGCGGATTTCGCGTCACGCCCCCTGCCGCCGCCAACTCCTGATAATAGTCGGGGCGATACCAGTCACGGGTCCACTGCCAGACGTTGCCTGCCATGTCATACAGGCCATACCCATTCGGCGGAAACTGCGCGACTGGCGCAATCCCGGCATAGCCGTCAGCTCCGGTATCGGTGTTGGGAAAATGTCCTTGGTGAGTGTTTGCCATCCACTTTCCATTCGGCTGGAATTGGTCGCCCCACGGGTAGCGCTTTCCGGCAAGACCTCCGCGGGCCGCGAATTCCCACTCCGCTTCCGTGGGCAAGCGCTTGCCGGCCCACTTCGCATAGGCCAATGCGTCCTCGTAGGCAACGTGAACGACGGGATATTTCTCGCGTCCTCGGAGGCTGCTCGAAGCACCTTCGGGATGGCGCCAGTTCGCTCCCTTGACGTACGACCACCATTGGTAATGGTCGTCAAGCGGCACGGGATGATCCGGCGGCGAAAAGACGACAGACCCGGCCACTAGATTGTCGGGCGGAGCACCGGGGAAGTCTTCCGCACGCGGCTTGCGCTCGGCCACGGTTACGTAACCTGTCGCTTTGACGAAACGGGCGAACTCTTCGTTGGTGACGTCAGTTTCATCCATCCAGAAACCATCCACGTAGACGCGGTGAATGGGGCGGGCATCGGCCGCTACCGACATACCGATGCCATCTGCGGCCGGCGGATCCGTTGCGCCCATGGCAAATTCACCGCCTGGAATCCACACCATCCCTCGCGGCGATGGTCCGGAACCGGGAGTCGTATTGGGAATGGTTGGACCGAAAGCCGTGGCCTCAGCGGCTTCGGTCGTTGGTGGGGCCGCCTCAACCTTGCCGGAGGGCGAGAGAGGCCACGGGCGGAAAACAACGACCGCTACCAGCGCTGACATTAGCAGGGAGATTGAGATCCATTCTGATCGCCTCAATGTCGAACGGGTACGCGCGGTTTCTGATTTGGTTCGCCTCTTCTTGTTCATAGATCCGCTCCCCGCAGCAAGCGCTTGAACAGGACGTATTCCTCTAATCCAAACTCGTGCCTCCAACTCTTTGTCACGAATCGGCCAACGCTAATAACCGCCGCGCTTTTGGTAATTGGAATTGGTCGTGGTCACCACGAGTTGCTTGGCGGTTGCGTTCAGGACGGTCTGCTGCACATAGTTAGTTCCGTCGGGAAGACTGGCCATCTGAACCTGCAACGTCACTGCATCTTTCGATTGGCCCATGTACGTGTTGACGCTCAAGGAGGCGATCTTCTTTGCAGCCGTGTCGAAGGTGAGAGTCATCTGATCGCCGGGTTGTGCATAATCCTTGAAGATCAAATTCACCATACCCCCGGCGGGATTCAATGAGGCTTTGCCAGCCTGAAACGCTTGCTGCATTTTCTGAGGGTCGGGCGGCACGTAGAGAGCGAGCAGATTCTTCACGTCTCCCATGTAGTCCTGCATCTCTGCTTTTTTGTTCGCGATGACTTTTTGCTTCAGCCTGCCACCGCTCGGAGGTGGCGGCGGGGGGGTGATGGGGGTCTTCTGAACTTGCCCATCAGGACCGTACTGACACATGTTTTGAGAGGGAGGCTTCGCATCTCCTTTCAGCGTGAGCTGTGTTGTTTCCGTCCACTGATACTGTTGCAGTCGCTGCTTGTTTTCTGCGACAGACTGCTTCACGGCGGCAAGTTTTTCCTGTAGGTCAGCACTCTGGGCAATCAGTGGGACAGTGCCTGCAAGCGCTACGGCGCAAATGATCATCCAGCGCTTACCGACAGCCACCATGGGGCCGGTGGCTAACTGCCTCGCGTGCGGAACCGCCGATCTTCTCGTCATGACACTCTCCTCAACTCTGAGTCGAAACTCCCCAAAAACTATCCTTCAATGGGGGAAAATGACACTCGTAGTTCTGACACTATGTTTTTGGCTTCTTACGCCAGTTCTGTTTGGCGGGAATTCTTCCTTAGTTCAACCTTCCTTCGCTCAACAAGCCGCACTCTCTAAAGGTCCTCCGGCAGACGGTTGTCTGCCGGAGAAAGCTAGTTATCCGTCGTTTCGAAAGAGAGGCCTTTCGGCACTCCCTTTCAACCAGTGCCATTACTTCACTCCAGCGAGTTCGGCGTGTTGCTTTTCTTCTGCTGCCTCCTTTGCTTTTTCCGCCGCGATCGCTGGTCCTAATTGCGCCATCACTGCGTCCAGGTTAAATGACGCCGCCTTCTGGCGAGGCGGGTACTTGACGTAGTTCTCGATCTGCGCCGCCACTAGTGCTTGCACCAGATATAGCTGTGGAATTTGAGTCACCATCCAGTCCAAGTAGGTATTCGAGTTGTCGATGGCCCGCTCGAACGGGTCGCGTCGCAGGTTGAATATGTCCGGCAAACGAAGCTGCACGAAAGGCTCCTGCCAGACCCGCAGCCTCGTTGCACTTTGCTCTTGAAATACCACCTTATAGTCGCCCGACCGGACCGCCATGACACCACCATCATCGCTGATGTAGAAGAAGGATTCTCTGGGACTCTCCTTCACCTGGCCTGTGAGATAGGCCAACAGGTTGACGCCGTCGATATGCACCCTGAACGTTTTGTCCCCGACCTTGTAGCCGGTCAAAAGCTTCTTGCTCACATCCGGATCACCTGCCGCAGCTAGCAACGTCGGCAGCATGTCCTGGTGGCAGCCGATGCCGTTCAGGATTGAGCCCGCCTTGATCTTGCCGGGCCAGCGGATAAAACACGGTACACGCCAGGCGCCTTCCCAATTCGTGTCCTTCTGGGCGCGGTACGGCGTATTGGCTCCGTCGGGCCAAGTGTCGTTCTCGGGGCCGTTGTCGGTGGAATACATGACGATGGTGTTGTCGGCAATGCCCAGCTCATCGACCTTGTCGAGCATCTGGCCGATTTGCTCGTCGTGGGTGACCATCCGATCGCTATAGTCGTCCTGTCCGCTCTTGCCACGGTTCTTGTCGGCAAGGTGGGTCTTGAAATGCATAGCCGTCGCGTTGTACCAGAGGAAGAAAGGCTTGTTCGCTTTGACTTGCTTCTCCATCCAGCCAAGTGCGCCTGCAGTGATTTCCTCATCGATGGTTTCCATGCGCTTCTTGGTCAGCGGACCTGTGTCTTTAATCGTCTGCTTGCCTACGCGGCCAAAGCGGGGATCCGTCGTTGGGTCATCCTTGTCAGTCGCCAGGCAATGCAGCACGCCTCGGGGCCCAAATCTCTCCAAGAACCCAGGCTTCTTAGGATAATCGGGCAGTTCCGGTTCTTCTTCGGCGTTCAGGTGATAGAGATTGCCGAAGAACTCGTCAAATCCATGCATGGTCGGCAAGAATTCATTCCGATCGCCGAGATGGTTTTTGCCAAACTGACCGGTGGCATAGCCGAGCGGCTTGAGCACGTCGGCGATGGTCGGGTCTTCCGCTTGAAGTCCGACAGTGGCGCCGGGCATTCCGACTTTGGTCAAGCCAGTGCGGAGGGGGTTCTGGCCGGTGATGAAGGCTGCGCGTCCGGCAGTGCAGCTCTGCTGACCATACCAGTCAGTCAGAGTCACGCCCTCGTTGGCAACGCGGTCGATGTTGGGGGTTTGGTAACCCATAGCTCCGAGGCTGAATCGGCTGATGTTCCACATGCCGATGTCATCGCCCCAGAGGATCAGGATGTTCGGTTGTTTTGTAGCCATGATCTGTTACTCCTTTGAATTGCTTAACTTAAGGTCTGCACAATCGAGCCTCGACCGACTCGTACAAGCGAACAACTAGATTCATTCATGTGCCCATCTAACCCGCCGCTCTAAGGTTTCCACTTCGGCGGGCATCTTCTTCATTTGCTTTGCCGCCCGGTACGCTTTCTGCATATATTTCTGCCGATTCCGGCCCGGTTCCTCGACTGCTGGCGGCCGCCATGCGTGCCTTTCTGCTGGCCACTTCTCCCGCCCAGCGGGCGCGATTCATGCTGCCCAGCGGCGTGCTGTCAGCGGTCGAGTGCCCCGTGACATCGATATAGGTTGCAGCGGCTGCCTCCGGCTGAAGCACCGACTTCGGCAGCAGGGTGAGCCGAGCCACCGTATGGAAAGGGGCTTCCACCTCGTTCCATTCGAGACTCGCGTTCTCGATCCAGAAGTTGGCGTCGTAGCGCTTTTCCCAATACGTCATTCTTTCGGGGTCGAGGAATTGGACTCCAAAGTCGAAGCTGCTCATTTTGCTGTCTTCATTGACATGCCGGATTAACTCGTCCTGCAGACCATTCGGGTTACTTTTATGCAGAGGGCTTGCATGATTGTGCGGGGACGGCGTGACGGACTGCTTCACAACATCGATCGGTCCGTGGCGAAACGGCACTGTGCTCCAATAACGAAGTTGCTGATAAGGTTTCACCGTCTGGTGTGACTGCAATTGTGCCAACGTGAGGGTCCTCACCACTCTTAACTTGTCCTTGAACGGCAGAGACCACAGTCCGGCGCCTGGATTGGAAGCCGTCATCACTTTCATCGTCGCGAGAAACGCGGGGGCGTCATTGATGGGCAAGGTCGTCGCGTTTTGCAGCGAAAAATCCTGCCGGTCAACCTTCACCGGGGGAACAGACGTACCATTCCGAGTGAGGTCGACCGAAAAAGACAAAGCTCGGACATCAGCTTTGAAGTCGGAGTTTGAATTAGGATCCGAGTTGGCAAACCGCATTATGGCGGGATAGACGCCAGGCGTTGCGAACATCCCCTGCGCCAGACGGTCCGCCAGCAAACCTGCCCGTCCGACGGTAACGTCTAGTACTTCAAATCGGGCGCGCACTGTTACGCCCTTCGCGTGGGTTCCACGGCTTAGAGGGCAGTGCGCTTTAGAAGCAGCATTTGCCTGCAGCAAGAGAACCTTTTCGACAATCTCTTCGTGCAAGGCCTGTTCTGCACCGAGGATGCGCTCACCGTCGTTGCAGGTAACTCCGAAGTGTCTCGTCAGAAACAGCATGAACAATCTCCCCGCTGGCGACGGCTCATCGGCCTAATCCCAGGTTCGCAATGAATTTGATCGCGGTGACGCTGGGCAGAAAGCAGTAGGCGGCTGCCTTCGTCTTTATGAAAGTTGAGAATCCTGTGACCTTGATCGGGGGCGCACCATTCGTCTGAGGAATTACGAAAATGCTTTCTGCTGGATCCTGAGTGCCGATCATCGGATCCTTCGATTTCGGGTTTAGTCGGACCGCGCCCGCGAATTCGGCATCATTTACCCAATGTCCCAGTACGAACTCATATTGATTCTCGATGCTTGAGTTAATGAAGTACCCGAGAAGCCCACGCTCGATGCCGTCGTATGGTTGTTTCGGATCGTAAGTCGGCCCGTATGGCATACCGCGACGGATCAGCCGGTGCGTGTTGTTGCTGCCACCGGGTTCACCCTGGCCCGTTACTGGCTGGCCTCGTGGATTGATGCGGCGCATGTGCGCGCCCACGGGGCAACGCAGTCCTTTCGGATCGCCTGAACCATCAGCGTTCACATATTCGAAGTTGTTCAACTGTTCGGACGGAATCCCTCCTGGAGGGCTATCGGTTTCCGGTGACAACGCCAGCGGAACGCCGTTGCGCCATCGTCCGCATATCTTGGCGGCAAGTAATTCCGGACCGATCTTGTCCTTATTCGATTGCAGGAAATTCTCGAATCCAACAACGTCTGTCTCGATCATTTTGAAGACGGCAAAGCTGCCGTTCAGGCCGAGTTCCCGAGGCTCCGGGAGGAAGTAGTTCTCAGCCTCGTCCTTTAAGACAAACAACCAAGGCTCGCAGGGTTGCTGGTGATCTGGCGTATAGCGTTCCGGACCGTCCCGAATGGTGGTCATGCTGATGCCGTCGGTATATCCGAAGTGAACGCGGAAAGTGGGGACAGGCTTGCCATCCACGATGTCCATCAACGCCATCCCGTCGGTCCGCCAGGTCTCTCGAAAGGCGTTCCCTTCGGCGAACAACGCCGAAAGCCGTTTGCTATAGGTCGTCATCGCCTCCGGGCTGATGGCGTGCAGCGTCACCATGACGTGGTCGCTTCCCTTGCCAAAACCTCCGATCCAGTTCTGCGGCGCGCTTGGTCCGGTATCGCCTACCAATTCTGCACGTGCGGCGGCGCCAGCAACGAACGCTCCGAACGACTTGAAGGAAACCGTTGGGGCGCGATCTTTGACCTCCAAAGCGATAAGTCCGGGCCATGTAATGCCGACGTTCAGGCAGTAGTCGGGCTTGTGGCGCGGGACATCGGCAGGATTATCCCCAGGGCCCGGGGCGAACCCCACATGCCAGTCTTCAGCGGTGGTGATCTGCGGCACGTCAGCCTCGTCTCCTCTTACGAGTCGTCCGAGTATTTTGCGCGCTTCCGCGGGAACGCCCACTGTGAGCAAGAAATGCCGCACCATCGGCATCCTGTAACCGCGAAGGATGAACCCTTGGATATCGCCAAGGTCCAGCGCAGAAGACGGACTTCGGCCTGAACGAACATCCGACTCAGAGGTCTCGCGCTTGTTACCGCCGAACAGACGGTGGAAGAAGCTCTCTCGTTCTTCTGCCGGTGGCGTGAGTACTTTGCTTTCCTGGCTCACTGCGTGTCTCCTTCCTGTTCCGATCACCTCAGCGACTGTGCGCCCGTGGTTCCGGACGATCGTGCCTTCTTATCGTGGGCGCACCGATGAAGCAAATCTCGGTTGCATCGGTTCACGCTTGATTTCTCTGATTTACTTTCAGAGCTTCAAGGACTTCTCCCCACCAAACAAGTTCCTCGGGATTTATTACGGACAATCGGGCTCGGATGAACATCTGAGCGGTTTCCATGTCGTCGGCGCACTCGTCCAGCAACGTCATGGCTTGCACTACCGCGTTGGGGAAGAACATGCCTATCATCGAATTGCACCTCTCGTTGCACCCGATTTATGCGGCCGACGAACCGCCTTGTGACTTGCTATCAGCGACCAGGGCATGGATGTCCTGGACACTCAAGCCGGGATACGCCTGGTAGAACCCGATCGGAGTACGATTCGCTCCCGCTGCGAAGTCAATGAACTCCTGCAAGTACTTCCTGCAGGGCGAAGGCGGAGCGCCCTTCGTGAACTTGAACAGAAGATCGAACACTTGCCCGATGTTCTTGGTGAAATCGGCGATGTATTTATCAAAGGACCCGTCATAGACCGTGAAGAAACCAACCTGGTTGTCCTCAAGGGGCACGAACTGTGCGAAATGCGGAGTGCCGACTTTATCGAGATCTTTGGTGGTCCCGTGTCCGCGGGCGCGTAGAATCAGTTCTACTTCGATGAAGGCGAGTTTTGACTTCATGGGTAGGATGACCAGGAAGGGATGAAGCTCACCGGCACCAACAATATCCGCGGCAGATGCCAGGACCTTAATCTCCTGGGCGGTCACTCCCGGGTAGGCGGTGTAGAGGTTGATCGCCTTGAGAAGATGCTCCGCGGTCCATTCGACGAATGCGTCTGCATGATCCGCGACCGGAGTCGGCGGCGGATTGACCACGTGCTGGAAGATCGCGTCGAATACCGGTCCTGCGTGCTTGGCGAACTCGCCCATGAGGGCGCCGAATTCGCCGTCGAAGTCTCCAAGAAATAGCAGAGTCTTTTCGCTCAGCACAGTAAAGCGCGAGTAGTGAATCGTGCCGATCGCATCTTGCGCTTGAAATATTCCTGCCATCAGGGGCGGCAGTGGCTCCGCCAGCGCCTTAGCGTCCGCAGGCGACTTCAAGGGAAAGCTGAGGGTGAAGTGGTTCTGGCTCATCGCGTGATCTCCTTTGCGAAACGCTTGTCAGTATTCTCAAGCTCCTGTGAGTTCGTATGAGTTGCCTTCGAGGCGGTCTCGGCCTTCTTTTTCTCATTGGCTCCTTCCACTCTTCCTTCGTCCACAGGCAGGTTCGACGGCATCCTAGTCGCGGGCGCTGGCGAGTATTTCAGCCGCCTTCTGTTTGTCTTCGGCAGTTAACTGTTCCGGCCCGAGCTTATAGTTCAACTTGTCGATGGTCCCCGTGAACGCGAACGGGACGTCATAGGAAAAGTCCACCGGCGTGCGAGTGTCGATCCCGATATCGAATGTTTCGTCGATGGACATCAGTAACGGAATCGTGTGGGGGATCGTCTTGCGCGCCACCTCCTTGCCATCCACCGACAGCACTCCTGTCCCACCCTTGGCGGGTCCGGGGCCGTCGTATTTGAAGTCGAACACGATGGTGTGTTTCCCTGCGTCGAGCGACGACAGCCCTTCCCAGCGGAATCGCTCGAGATCCAGAAAGTTGTAAACGAATACAGGTCTACCTCTGCCGATTCCAAACAGGTCGGTGGCAAAAACGGCTACCAGTCCGAACGCGGCGACTAGTAACAGGACGTAGCCAAATCGTGCCCTCCATTTTCCGTGCCTGCCCCACCAGACGAGAAAGACTCCCAGGACAAACAGTCCCAAACCAATGCCCTTGAACAAACCAGATTTGAGCCACCAATTGAAGCTGTGAGTCAGTAACAGGGCGTAACCCCCGAAGCGGCCACCCATGGTCGCAATCACTCCTTCGGCCCCGCCGTCAGGGACGCTAATGTTTGCTGTGATGACGTAGTCCCGGTCCAGAATGCTGGGGGCATTGCCGACGGGTATGCCAGGATTCTTACCCGTGTACGTGAACTCCGTCCGCCCAGCGACTGCGCTCGGCTTCGGAGCCAGCAGGCGCACAAAGCCCGAATTATCCAACGGGAAGACCTGATACTTCGCCGCCTCGCTTAGGAACAGAGCCTGCAATTCTTTCAACTTGTCGGGATTGCTGGCGGCGAGGTTGTTGTATTCCGAATAGTCCTCGGTGATGTGATACAGCTCCCACTGGTAGCCGTTGGTGATCTCGGGCATCTTGCCCGTTCCCATCAGCCAGGGCGGAGATGGCGGCGTCGTGGCCGCGATCCAACCGTCGTGATAGATGGCGCGGTTGCCGACCATCTCGAAATACTGCGTGTCGCGTTTCGACGGCACATTGGCATTCGCTTGGTCAAACGTATAGACCATGCTCACGCCTTCGATCGGCTTCTGCTTGATCCCATTGACCGTATCCGGCGCCTGAATGCCAGCGGCTTCGAGGATTGTCGGAACGATATCAATAACGTGGTGGAACTGTGTCCGAATCCCGCCCACGTCCTTGATGTGTCCGGGCCACGAAATGGCCAGCCCCTGCCGGGTCCCCCCGAAATGCGACGCCACTTGTTTGGTCCACTTGAAGGGCGTATCGAATGCCCACGCCCACGGCACCGCCATGTGCGGGTAGGTCTTGTCCGAGCCCCAGTCCTCGTAATGCAGCAATTGCAAGGGTTCGGGAATATTCATGATGCCGTTGTAAGCGGTCAACTGGTTGTACGTGCCGGAGAGAGTGCCTTCAGGGCTGGTACCGTTATCGCCGACTATGTAGATGATCAGCGTGTTGTCGAGCTTGCCCATGTCTTCGACGTTTTGTATGACGCGGCCAATCTCGTAGTCGGTGTAGGCGGTGTAGCCGGCATATACTTCTGCCTGACGTGCAGCGAGTTTCTTTTGCGCCGCGGTCAGCGAATCCCACTTCGGAAGGTCATCCGGCCAAGGAGTGAGTTGCGCGCTCGCGGGGATTACACCGAGACGCTTCTGGTTGGCGAAGATCTCGTCCCGCATCTTCTCCCAGCCCATGTCGAACTTGCCTTTGAATTTCTCGATCCATTCTTTCTTCGGTTGGTGCGGCGAGTGGCTGCCCCCGGGCACGTAATAAAGGAAGAACGGTTTGTCGGGAGCGGCCGCGTTCAGATCACGCATGTACCGGATGGCATCGTCCGCCATGTCGGTAATGAGGTTGTAATCGGACTTTCCGACCCAGGGGAAGACCTGCGTATGATCGCGGAACAAATACGGCTCCCACTGATCGGTTTCGCCACCCAGGAAACCGTAGAAGTACTGGAACCCCATACCGGAAGGCCATTGTTCGAATGGGCCGGCAGTGCTGCTGTATTGGAAGCCCGGCGTGTTGTGGTTCTTGCCAAACCACGAGGTGGCGTATCCGTTCTCCTTGAGAATCTCGCCGATGGTGGCGCTCTGCGGACCGATTATGGAGTCATAACCCGGGTAGCCCGTGGACAATTCGCCGATGACGCCGAAGCCGACGGAGTGATGGTTGCGACCGGTGATCAACGCTGCCCGTGTCGGTGAGCAAAGTGCAGTGGAGTGGAACTGCGTGTACCGCAACCCGGCCTTGGCGATGCGATCCAGCGCCGGTGTCGGGATTACGCCACCAAATGTACCCGACACGCCGTAGCCCTGATCATCGGTCATGATGAGCAGAATGTTGGGCGCGCCCTTCGGCGGCACCACGCGAGGCGGCCACCATGGCTTGGAGTCCGCGGCGCTCTTGTTGATCACTCCACCGAATTGTTGAGGCGGTGGCGGAAGTTGCTTCCCGTCGATGGTAATCGTGCCACTGGGCGAACCCGGCGTGCCCGGGGCTTGCTGCGCCGCTGAAGGTAAAGCTGCGCACCACAAGAGGAGCGCGCCCGCAATAATTCCGGGACCAAGAAGACTGCGAGTATGGGCGGACTCTCTCGAAACTCTCATGGATGCGCCTTCGACTCTTGCAAGATCAACCCGCACCAGATCGATGCCTGGTAACGGTGGTGTTGTTCCACCCTCGGACAACTAGGTCGAGGCTTCCTCGCCCGTGACTATCACGGGATCATGCCGCACTGAATCAGTTTGTCGACGACCTGATCGGCGACAATGCCGACAAATTCGTGTCGCATCTCCGGATCGGTGCGCAGCATCTCCATGGCCTTCTGCTCTCCCGCTGACGGAGGCGCCTTCTGAGCCTTCTGCTGCATCAGTTGCTGGCAAGTCGACGTTTGATACTTCGCGACCACTTTCTTGGCGACTTCGTCCAGGACAGGGTGTTGAGCAGTGGCGACGGTCACGTACAGCAGAGCGAGCGGCAGTGCGAACAGACAGGAATGCTTCATGATTTTCTCCTTACGGCTATTGCTTTTTGCAACCCTCATGGTTCTTGCCTTTAGCACAGTCCGTCCCGCCGGGGCCTTGGGATACGCCCATTCCGTTCTTGGTTTTGGCTTTGCCGCCGTTGCTGGTTTGAGTGGTCGTCACGCCATTCGAATTCTTCTGGGCAACAGCCGCGTTGCCCGTTTTTCCGTTGTAGGCTGTGGTTGTGCCATTGGGACCTTGGGCGACACCCGATCCATTCCTGGTTTTGGCGGTGCCACCGTTGGTGGTTTGGGTGGTCGTGACCCCGTTCGGATTCTTGTGGGCCACAGCCGCGTTGCCGGTATTAGGGTTGACGGCAGCGGCAGTCTGACCATTCTTGCAAACGGTCTCACCGCGCAGGTTTTTGACGCAATCCTCTTGCGCAAACATACTCGAAGCAAACAACGTACACGCCATCAGCCATAGAATTCTCATTTTGCATCTCCACATTATGGTTGTCGTCGATGGATCTTCGTCACCTTGGCCGAGAAAGCTCATAGGACCAAGGTCCCCACGATGCTGCGAACAACCCAGCCTAGACAGTGTTTGGTACATCGAGGTCCCGGCTCCGCATGTCCTTACATCGTCGGCCACTGCTTGAACATCTTGGCGACGGCTTTCTGAACCATCTGCTGATTCTTGTTGCCGTTGTTGTTCAGGCTGTTTTGAGCCATCCCACGCCAGACGAGACTTTGATTCTTGGCGTCATAGAGGTCCACGATCATCGTTCCTATAACGTTTTGTTCCGGGGTGATGCTGCCCATACCGCCCCCGATTCCCCGCATGCCCATAGCGCTATAGGAGGTCTGCTCTTTCATGCCGCCGTTGGCGGTGACGAGAAGGTCGGGATTCTGGTTCTCCGCCACCTTCTGCAGTCCCTTGCCCTGTAACGCAGCGTCTACATCCTGGACCGCTACCTGCGCCAGTATCGAATTCTGGATCTGGTTGGCGTTGTTGGAGCCCCAGGCGTAGGTGTGAAACTGTGAGAAGCTTTGGCTGTGGTTGTAATTCACAGAAACTTGTTGACCAAAGGCGATGGTGGATGCGATGCACACTAGCATCAGGCACAATGCAAATCTCGTTTTCATAATCATCCTCGTTTTCTAAATCTGGATTCCCACTCTTGAACGCCATACCTGCATTGGGGTTCGTCCGCAGTTCAACGTGCCCCGTGTCCGCCTAGTTGTCGCCAGAGGGGAGCACCTCGACGTTTGACCTCGGGGAGGGTGCGTCTCTCACCTCCCCGAGGACCGCAACGGGGGACTAGTCGCTGCTCCCCAGAAACCAAGAGCTAACCTTCTTCGTGTGACTTACTTGCTTCCCCCTCCGAAGGTGAAGTTAACGCCGGCCGAATACCGGAAGTTATTCTGCGACGAATTGTTGAACTGGTTGGTGAAGCGCGTCATCAGGTAATCGATCTCCACCGGCCGGAACTGGAATGATTTGTTGATGGGGATATCGATGCCGCCGCCCATGGCCATGGCAAAAGCATTATTTGCAGGTGATCCTGAAGTGACGCATGTGCCCGCGCAAGCTTTCGTCAGATTGCCGTACACGTTGCTGTGCGCCGCGCCCAGAAGCCACTGTGCGAACGGCTGGAACTTCGGGGTGCGGAATTTAATCTGGGGACCGAACATGTAGGTGAACAGGTTGCCTTGGGCCGTGAGGGACCCACCGGCGGGATTCGTCCAGGTGATCGTGTTGCTGCCATAACCTTGGAGATCCATTTTGATTCCAAAGTAGTTGGTAACGTTGACGACGAGGGCGCCGCCGCCGCCATTCAAACTCAGGCTTTGGGTACCGCCGGCGACTGGGTAAAAGCGGGCGTACGAGTAGTCGGCAGCGACTTCTGCTCGCGGGAAGTCCTGAGACCATGCGGCGAGCCCCACTAGCAACACAGCACAGAACACAAACACCTTCGTAATCCTCATGATGTACGACTCCTTAATTTGTAGGACCTGGATTCAAACATCTCGCTTCCTCAAGCCCACATCTGAGTGCCCAGGATCCGCAACGCTTCACCTGTGGAAGACGCATGCGATGTGGCACTCATAGGGCCAATCGAGACTCTCGCGGGAGGCATATATGCAAGTCGCTGCAGCCAAACAGCCTTACTGCATAGCGCAAGAGTACTGGAAGGATGGGTTTCTGGCCGAGTGGTTCCGACAGGTCGGAGGAGCCTCCGAGAGGTCGGAGGCTAACGGTCGGTCAGCCAGTCTGGCCGATGGACCTGCGGGTAATACGAAGTCTCACCATCATAGACTCAAGCGTTGTGGGTTTCAGGCCTAGGATTTCTGCTGCACCGCCTTTTCCGCGGATACGCCAGCCTGTCATTTCCAGCACACTCACAAGATGATCGCGCTCAGCATCCATGAGGAACAAACTGGCAGGGAAATCGCCGGGCGAGACGCTGGGTGCGCTGATATATAGCCTCGGGCCATTGGCGAGTATCATCGCTCGCTCCACAGTATTACGAACCTCCCGGATGTTTCCGGGCCAAGGGTACCGTTGCAGGGAATCGATGCTCTCTTTGTCGATGGACTGGATGCTCTTGCCAAAAGATTTTGCGAATTCATTCACAAACGACTGGATAAGCAGTGGGATGTCTTCCAGTCTTTCTCGGAGCGGCGGCATCCTGATCGGAAAGACATTCAATCGATAATACAGGTCATCGCGGAACCGCTTTTCCCGAACCGCCTTCTCCAAGTCTTGATTAGTCGCGGCAATAATCCTTACATCAATCGAGATCGTTTTGGGGCTGCCCAAACGCTCTACCTGCCTCTCTTGCAGGACGCGCAACAGTTTTGTCTGCGCATCGAGGGGCAGTTCGCTCACCTCATCCAGGAACAGCGTTGAGCCGTGCGCTAATTCAAAACGGCCCACCTGTCGCGAAAGCGCGCCGGTGTATGCCCCCTTCTCATGGCCGAACAGCTCGCTCTCGATCAATGTCTGAGGAATCGCGGCGCAATTGATGCGCATCATGGGCCGCGCGCCACGAGGACTGCGCTCATGAATCGCAGATGCGACGAGTTCTTTTCCAGTTCCAGTCTCGCCGATCAAAAGAACACTCGAGTTCGTGCCCGCAACCTGTTCGACCTGTTCCAGCACATGACGAAGCGCGGGACTGCTGCCGATGATGTGCTCATGACCGCTGACCACTTTCACTTCTGACTGGAGGTAAACGTTTTCGCGCAACAGTTGGTCGCCCAAGCGCCGCACCTCATCGAGCGCCTTCTGCGTAGCCGCTTCTGCACGGGTACGAGCAATGGCGCTGCCGATCATTTCAACAAAGAGCCGCAAGCGATTTACGATGTGAGCCGGCCACTCCCGTTCCCGATGCACTGTGCCAAAACCCATCGCTCCGATCACGTTGCCGCCGACCTTGACAGGAAAGGTGGCGTTTGAGCGGGGTCCAAACTTGCTTATCACTTCCTTCTCCCGTATCGCTTCTTCGGGCAGATCTTCAACCCGCGCGAAACAGACGACTTCCCCGCGCGACAGGGCTCGCTCCATCCAGGGCAAAACATTGACCGCTAAGGTCGGGAAGGGGGCCACACCCGGCATTTGCCAGGAATGGGTAACGACATTATGGCCGCCATTCTCGGTCTGGACGAGTGTGCTGCGCTCCAGATCCAGCGCGAGCACAATCTTCTCCTGTGCATTGACGATCTCTTGGTCTATCGATTCTGAGGTAACCCGAACGAATCGCGCCGACAGTTCGGTTAGCAATATCTCGAACCGTAGCCGATCTTCAAGTTCTGAATGCACATCGTTTGCCGGACGATTCATCCTCACTACTCCGATATTCTGTTTCGTCCCAGAGAACAAAGGCCAAAGGTGTATGCAGGCGACACCTCACACCAAAAACCCGCACAACGCAAATGGATCGCAGGATGTCGACCAGCGACATTGGCGGGCCTAGGCTATCCGTTCAGGGCAAGGCAAGAACTGGATGCCTTGGAATTGGGTAATCCCGTAGCGGCTGCCGAATTCAGTCCATTGACCTCACGGATCCCGTGTCTGCTGTCTTAGGACGGTGCCCACCGGGGCAGGTGAGAACACCCGCCAGTTGCTAGTCCAATCCCCTACGCTCCACAGCTGATTAAGTTTGTAAGCGATCGGGGAAACCCGTACAAGTGTCAGAACTAACAGGCCTAAAACAACAAGATAATAAGCGACAATATGACCGGAGCACCCCTTAGGCGGCACGGTGTCGCGCGACTGCTAGTCGCCCCTAACCTCCCATGATGGCATCACAAGTGCTTTCACCCATGTTTGATAGAACGAAAATGACTAACCGGCCTCGCGTTTTGATTGCCGACGACCACAGTTTGATTGCGGAGTTGTGCAAGAGACTGCTTGAAACAGATTTTGATGTGGTCGGAGTCGTCGCCAATGGCCGCGCTTTATTGCGTGCCGTCAGTGAATTGAAACCGGACGTGATCGTGCTCGATAGCGCTATGCCCATCCTGAATGGATTGGATGCGGGGCGGCAAGCGAAAGCAATATTGCCGGCCGTCAGCTGGTTTACTTGACCATGAATGAAGATTCCCAAGTGGCCGCCAAAGCCTTCGCCATCGGGGCTTCCGGCTACCTACTGAAGACCTGTGCCGCTGCGGAGATCTCGCTGGCGGTTGGAATGGTGATGCGCGGCAAAACCTATCTTTTCCAAAACCATGGCGCGCGAAACGCTCAATTGCTTGCGGTTGCAAAACAAAGAACTGGTCGAGGACGACGAATGCCTCACCACTCGGCAACGCGAAGTGCTGCAGTTGCTGGCCGAGGGCATGATGATGAAGGAAGTCGGCGGCATCCTGCAAATGACAACTAGAACGGTGGCTTATCACAAGTATCGGATCATGGAAGTACTTGGAGCCAGAACCACGGCCGAACTGGTCAAATATGCGGTCCGGAACCACATGGTAGCGGCTTAGGCAGGGCGCCCCGGACCATTTGCCTCCGGCCTCTCGGAGTTTCCTCCGACCTGTCGGAACCATTTGGTCAAAGATCTGCCCTCCGAAGGTGCATACGCTTGCAGTAAGCCTGTTCGCTGCAGCGACTTACTGGAACTCTTCCCGCAAAAGTATCAATTGGCCCCACGAGTGCCGCCAATCCAAGAGTCGGCAAGCGCTACTGGTTAGGCAAACACCGGCGGTGGTGGTGGCTGGGGTGGCCCCAGTACTGGCAGTGGCACCCACCGGTGAACTCAACGGTGCGGCCCAACCAATTTTCAAAGTTCGATGCGAGCGCATTTTAGCGTGGAAGCAGCCCCTGCCGGCTCGTATTCAGAACCAGCGGGTCGAGTCGACAAAAAGACGGGGACGGTGGACATGACTGGAGAGAAACACCGTGCGCAAACAAATTGAGAGCAGCGTACAGGTGGGCGAACAGCTCTTCCGGTCGATTTTCGAGAATGCGCAAATTGGGATCAGTGTCTTTAGTATCGATGGCAGAGAAGCGTTTTCCAACCGCGCCTGTCAAGAAATGTTGGGCTGCTCCGACGAGGAACTACGCCACGTCGAGAGCTGGGACAAAATGGTCCACCCGGATGATCGGGCGTCCGGTGCGGCGCGCTATGCGGATCTGCAACAAGGCAAGCGTGAGCGGGATGAATGGGAACAACGCTACGTTCGGCCCGACGGACGTATAGTGGTTACAAGTGCCAGGTTCACCTTACTCAGGAACACCGCAGGGAAACCCCAATATGTCATCTCTCTGACCGAAGACATCACGGAACGCAAGCGGGCCGATGAGGCCCTGCAGGAGAGAGAGCGACTCTTCCGCTCGATTTTTGAAAATGCCCAGATCGGCATCAGCATCTTCAGCATCAACGCTCAAGAGCACCTGACTAACTTCGCCATGCAAGAATTGTTGGGTTACTCCGAGGGTGAACTGCGGGGCTTGGAGCAATGGGACGAGATTGTCCACCCGGAGGAGCGTGCCTCAGGGAAGGAACGGTATGCCGCGCTAATCCGGGGGAGGCTTGAGAAGGACGAATACGAACATCGCTTCGTACGCCGAGACGGCCGCGTCCTGATAGCGAACGGCAGGTTCACGTTGCTGAGAGACGCGGCAGGGAAACCACAATATCTCGTTGGCTTGACGGAAGATATTACGGAACGCAGGCGGGCGGAGGAGGCCCTCCGGGAAAGCGAGCAACTCTTCCGTACGATTTTCGAGAATGCCCCGGTCGGGATCAGCCTTTACAAAGTTGCGGATGCTCAATATGTCACCAATCGCGCGTTGCACGAGATGCTCGGTTGTACCCATGAAGACTTGAGCTCAGTGGAGAAATGGGACCTGATTGTCCACCCTGATGAGCGCTCCGAGGGCGCCCAACGATATGCGGATCTCATTGGGGGTAAGCGCGACAATGATGATTGGGAACAGCGTCTGCTTCACCGGGATGGCCGCGTCGTCATCGCAGACGGAAGGTTTTCGGTCGTCAGGGACGCTTCAGGAAAGCCCCAGTACCTCCTCAACATGACGGCAGATATTACGGAGCGAAAGGCAGCCGAAGACCTTCTTCGCAAGCGTGAGGACGAACTGCGCCAAGCCAACTTCCTCGCGGAAACCGCATTGGAACTCACGAAGGCCGGCTACTGGCACGTACCGCTGGACGGCTCTGGTTGGTACAACTCCTCCCGGCGCCGGGCCGAATTATTTGGTGACTTCCCCCGCCCGGATTACCGCTATCCCCTGGACGAATTATTTATGCACGCAAGGCAAGGCGACGAAGCGGCCGCCAAAAAGGCGCAAGAGGCATTTAACGCTGCGGTGCAAGGCACGACAACTACCTACGACACGGTATTTGCTTACAAGCGTCCGATCGACGGACAAGTCGCTTGGATCCATGCGCTCGGGCACGTCGTAAAACAGGTAGACGGAAAGCCAACCGACATTTACGGGGTCTCTCAGGATATTACGGAATTCAAGCGCTTGGAAGCGGAACTCGTCACCGCCAAAGAGGTTGCTGAAGCGGCCACCAAGGCCAAGTCCGGCTTCCTCGCTCACATGAGCCACGAGATCCGCACGCCGATGAACGCCATCCTCGGCATGACCCATCTCGCGTTGAAGACCGACTTGACTCCGAAGCAGCGAGACTACCTGACGAAAACCAAGGCAGCCGCCCAATCGCTCCTCGGCATAATCAACGACATTCTCGACTTCTCCAAGATCGAGGCCGGCAAGCTGGACATGGAGAAAACGGACTTTCGGCTCGAGGACGTTCTCGGAAACGTCTCCAGCGTAGTCAGCCAGAAAGCTCAAGACAAGGATTTAGAGTTCCTCATCGCCGCGCCACAGGATCTGCCTCCCCATCTGGTGGGCGACCCATTGCGGCTCGGCCAAGTCTTGATCAACCTTGTCACCAACGCGGTGAAATTCACCGAACACGGCGAGATCGTGTTGACGGTTGAGCTTGCGGAAACGGTTTTGGACAGAGCGAATCTAAGGTTTTCCGTGCGTGATAGTGGAATCGGCATGACGCCAGAACAGACCGCCCGCCTCTTCCAACCGTTCAGCCAGGCCGACAGTTCCACTACTCGCAAGTACGGCGGCACAGGTCTCGGCCTATCGATTTCCAAGCGACTGGTCGAGATGATGGACGGTAACATCTGGGTTGAGAGCAACTATGGTGCGGGCAGCGCCTTTCATTTCACGGCTTGGTTCGGTCTCGGGTCGGGAGAAACGAAGCGCCGGCGTTTGATTCCGGACATCGCGGGCATTCGAGTGCTGGTCGTCGACGACAACCAGCCGGCTCGGGAGATCCTCAACGACTCGCTGAAAGGATTCGCCCTCAGGGTTGAGTCGGCATCCTCCGGCGAAGAGGCAATTCGCGCAATCGTCGCCGCCGACTCGCGGGACCCCTACCAGCTTGTCATGATGGATTGGCACATGCCTGGAGTGGATGGCTTGGAGGCGAGCCGAATCATCAAGCGCGGTGACCGTCTTAAACACGTTCCGAAGATCGTAATGATTACTTCGTCTGGGCGGGAAGACATCGGCCCCCAGGCCGAAGAGATGGGGATTGAGGGCTATCTGCTTAAGCCGATCACTCCTTCCACGCTTTACGACACCCTAATAGCACTGTTTGGCGTTGCTCGCACCGAGCCTGACGCCTCTCGGGTCAGCGGCGCCGTTGCAACTTCTCACGACGCCACCGGTATCAGGATACTGCTCGTCGAAGATAACGAGGTAAACCAGCAAGTGGCGGCTGAACTTCTTGAAAGTGCAGGTGCCAACGTGACCATCGCCAATCACGGCGGCGAAGCGGTGAGCATCCTGACCGGAGGCGAACAGCCCGCGCCGTTTGACATCGTGTTCATGGATCTGCAAATGCCTGAGATGGACGGCTTCACGGCCACACGGCTTCTGCGGACCCACCCAAAGCTTCAGGTGCTTCCGATCATCGCCATGACAGCGCACGCCTTGGTAGAGGAGAGGCAACGATGCTTGGAAGCCGGGATGAACGATCACGTGAGCAAGCCGATCGATCCAGATGCGTTATTTGCGACTTTGATGCGCTGGGCGAAGCCACGGCAACTGGCGACTGCCGCAGCTGATGCAAAGCCCGCAAGACCGTTAGAGGACATGATTCTCCCGAAGATTGACGGCGTTGACGCGACAAACGGCCTCAAGCGTGTTGCCGGAAACAAGCGGCTCTACCGCGACTTGCTTGTCCAGTTCGTGGCCAAACAGAGGAATGTCGATTCCCAGATCTTAGCCGCAATCGAAAGTGGAGACCGCAAACTAGCCGAGCGGATCGCGCACACGGTGAAGGGTGTCGCGGGAAATATCGGACTCGGACTGGTATTTGCTGCCGCAGAAAATCTCGAGCGCGCCATTAGTGAGTGGAACGGGAACGTGCTGGCTCCGGCCGAAGAATTCTCTGAAGTCCTGAGCCGACAGGTTCAAGCCATCCAGCATGCAAGGCTCGATGCCATGCCTGACCGACTAGCGGCAAGAGAACGTAGCCAAGGGGTCGATGCACCATCGGCATCGGCGGCAATCGCCCACGTCAGGGCGCTGCTTGAGTCGGGCGACTGCGAGGCTGCAGAGGCTTTTCTGACCTTGGAATCCGCTCTCGCGGGTACCCTTGACCAACCGCGGCTCGATGCCTTGAGTGTTGCGATTCGCGAGTTCGATTTTGATGGCGCACTTTTGAAATTAGATGAGATCGCAAAGAAACACGTCGGAATTGGGAACTCTGCAAAATGAATCACGCTGAAGACAAGAAACTTGTACTGGTGGTAGATGATGCTACCGCCAACCTTCAGGTGGTGCATGCCATGCTGAAGGACGACTTCAGGGTCCGCGTCGCCACGAGCGGCGCCAAAGCCTTAGCCCTGGTCAAAGACAAACCGCAACCGGACCTGATTCTGCTGGACGTCATGATGCCGGAGATGGACGGTTACGAAGTATGCTCCATCCTGAAAGCAACACCGGAGGCTAAGGACATACCCGTAATCTTCCTCACGGGGAAGACGAAATGCGATGAGGAAACCAGAGGGTTTGAGGTTGGGGCTGTGGACTACATCCACAAACCGTTCTCACCTGCGGTTGTAAGAGCGCGGGTCCACACCCATCTTGTGCTTCGCGAAGCCCGCGAGCAACTGGCCCGACAACTCTTGTCGATCAATAACGAACTGGAGATGGCGCGGGAGATTCAGGTGTCCATCCTGCCCCACGAAATTCCACAGATCGGCGATCTGGAAATTGCGGCCCGCTACCTTCCGATGACTGCAGTGGCGGGAGATTTTTACGACTTCGTCGTCGTAGACGAGAAACGCATTGGAATTCTAATCGCTGACGTTTCCGGGCACGGCCTGCCTGCAGCTCTTATTGCCTCAATGCTCAAAGCTTCACTCTCCGCTCAGATCCCGCATGCGTTTGACCCCGCACGGGTCCTTGCGGGATTGAATCAGTCATTGTGCGGAAAGTTCCAGCATCATTTTGCAACCGCGGCCTACGCGTTTGTGGACATGGAGAAGAAGTCCATCAGTTACGCTGCTGCGGGACACCCGCCGCTCCTATTGTGGCGCACGTCAGCAGGAAGTGCCTCAGAAGTGTCCGAGAATGGCCTGCCACTCGGCCTGCTCTCCGAAGCGAATTACTCAGCAGTGGAGGTACCGGTGGAACCGGGCGACAAGGCCATCCTTTACACCGATGGAATACCGGAGACTACGAGCCCATCCGAGCAGGAATTCGGGGCTGACCTCTTAAAGGGATTTCTAGAATCCAATCATGATCTTAGAGCAGACATGTTTGCCGATCTGCTGCTTGACGAGTTGGCGGGCTGGTCAGAACACCCTAAAGGACAGGGGCAGGACGACCTGACCTTCCTCTCGATCGACTTCAAGAGTCACTGATGATTAGTTATTGCCGCGAGGACAATCTCAGGCAAGGCAGTACTGCCGAACTCAGGACCACGCCCGGTGGATTTACCACGAGGTGTTATGAAGTAACAGACTCAATCGATCTTTTCCAACCCTCGAACGAACGACTTCTCCCGCAAGATCGTACATAGTGAAGGTCTCTAGCATTCCTCCAACCGGCTACGTCATCTTTTCTCCACTCCTGTTACCTGTCAAAAAAGACAGTAGCCGCGCCGCCAGAAGTTTATTCCACTACTGTCTCTCCGCGAACGCGCTGCCGAATCGCACGGATGGTAGCTTGCCCTATTACGGAGCCATCGAAAGGGAACTGTCGAATGAAACCAAGTCTGCATGATCCCAATTTCATTGCTGGCACAATTTGCACCGCGATCCTCGGCGACTACGGACCCACGATGACAAAAATCCACTTCTTCGAGCTGCAGAAGTGAGTAACCCGGACGTTCAGCTGGGATCGCCGCCGTCGCCGATGCTGCGATTCCTGCTGGGTGCCGCGTGCACAGTCATCATACTGTGTGGAGTAAGAGCCGCGGCCCCAGTCCTTGGACCTCTCCTGCTCGGGCTCCTGCTCGCCTACGCCCTTGTTCCATTCCCCCGGTGGCTCATACGGCGTTTCAAGTTTCCGAAAAGCGCGGCGATCGCTATTACCGCCGCCGCGGTAGTCGCCTCGGCCTTGTTTCTGGCGTTCTCCCTGAACTTGGCCACTGTGCGGATAGAGGAAAAGCTGCCTGTCTACCAGCAACACCTGACCAGCCTTCACGACCAAGTCGAGACTTTCACGAGTGCCCACGGGATTGGTGCTCCGATCCACTCCATCCGAAGTGTGCTTACTCCCGCGCAACTCCGAGAGATAACCCGTGTCGTCCTCGTGGCGGCTCGTACGACGATTTCCGAAATCCTGTTGATCTCCCTCTTGGCCTCCCTTTTCATCATGGAGATGGCAGATACCGGGATCAAGCGAAGCGTCCTCGCAGAGCGCCTGGCATACTACCGGTCCGACGCCGAGACTTACGTCGCCGTCACGGCCAGGAGCGCGGGCATCAACGCCCTGCTCAACTTGACGTTTCTGATCGTGATGGGGGTGGATACTCCGGTCATCTGGAGCGTTCTGTACTTCTTCCTCGACTTCATCCCCACTCTGGGCTTCCTGATCGCGCTTGTGCCGCCGACCTTTGTGACGCTCCTCATGTTTGGCTGGAAGAAGGCCCTGCTGGTGGCCTGCGGCCTGATCTTGACCAACCTGGTCGTCGACAATCTGGTGACACCGATCTTCATGAAGCAGGCTGTAGACGTCTCTTTCCTGGAAATCACACTGTCGCTCTTGGGCTGGGCTTTCCTCCTCGGACTGGCGGGTGCCATCGTCGCGATCCCGCTGACCCTGGCCTTGAAGAAGTTCGTCGCGAAGAGCTTGAAGTCAGAGGAACCCGCGACGGAACCGTCAGGATGAGTCCTATCAACATGCGAGCCGGGCGGGCGAAGTGACCTTTCTCCGCTGCCCGAATCTTAACTGCTGCGCTCAAGCGTTAGCGCTCAGTGAGAATTTCTCTCCAGTCGGAGAAGGCCGGGCTCCCGTCTGTTGCGCTTCGAGCGCGTCGCAAAAGTACGTGCACACCCTCACAGTCAGATTGCATTCGGTTAGTGCAATGTCGAGAACCGCGAAGCTCCCTTGCCAAGAGACGAAGTCCCGAACTGGGTGTCTGGTTGGTTCGCCCTGGAGCTCTGAACATCGGATGGTTGAACACACTGAAATATTCTGCGCGCAGATCGATCTTGACCCGTTCGGGGAGGTTGAATCGTCGGCGCAGCGCGAGATCGGTCTGATCGATCGAGTAGGGGCTGCGCAGCCCGTTCCGGAGGTAGTTTCCCTGCGCGACTGCCGTGCACCGGGGCATTGGGCGCGTCATCGAATCCGGCATGCTTCTATTTTCCTTTCTCAAACATGCGGGACTATTTTTTGACTAATCTGTCACTGTATTATGCGAGACTCAATAAGAGTGGCAATGTCTTCAAGAACCTAAGCTTACTGGCCAAGGTGCGTAAGCGCCGCGCGCAGCGGGGCACTCGAGATTTGAATCAGTCCCCCGAAAGGCGTATACATCTCCAGAATCAAAAAGATCGCGCCAGAAACCGACATCCCGGCGACGAACAAAGCGGTGATAACGGTTGCGTTGCGAGGCGCAAAGAGCCCGAAGCTGATGAAGATCGCGACCAGCCAGAAAACCAAGATCGCGAGCATCGGCCCGGAAACCGAGTCGCCTCCCTGTTCGTACATCAACCAGCGCGTTTGGATGAGGCCCATGACTGTACTGAACGCCTGGGCCTGGAGGGTGCGCTGCCTGTCGTCGTTCGGCGACAGTGCCTGAATTTTGCCAACGAGAACCTCCGGGCCGGTGGTCGGTGCTATCAGTGCTGAAGATTGTGTGCGTTCCTGCGGCCAGACTCGATCAATACTTTCCGCAACCGAGCTGCGCAGCAGATCGCGGACTTCCTTCGTTTCCGGCCCATAATGGGCGAGGAGCCGGTCCAAAAGGATGACCTTGGCGGACATTTGCGTCAGTTCGCTGTTCTGCGCATCATAGAAACCCTTTGCCGACGAAACTAGCAAACCCAGAACAAGCGCAGCCATGGTGGCGACCAGTCCCATGCTCATCGTCACGACCTGTTTCGAGTCAGCGCTCAGATGATCCTGGGGCAGAGCGCGCCTAAGAAGCATGCCGCACACGGCGCCTCCGAACACGCACGCGAACACGATCATACTTACTGCGATGGAGCTCATGCTTTACCTCTCTCCCTAAGCCCTTAAGCGAATCTGGATGTTCAAGCCGCCGGAGACAGGGGTTTAGGGATCAGAGTATTGTTCGTTCGTGATCACCCCGGTCACCAATGAGACGTCCTCAAGCCGCACACACCGGGTAAACGAAGGCTGGTGGATAGAACGATCGTGACACAGCGCGGATGATCGACCAACCCGTTCTAAAGATCCAGGCTGCATTCTGTTCTTGGCTGGAGCGGCGTCCTCATTTATTCCCAACATCCTAGAAGTTCGAATGTTCGTCCGATTAGACCTCACGAAAGCTTTCCGTCTCCGTCTGTCAACACCTGGAGTGCAATACAGCGGAAGCCGATGTGGTTCATGCTGGTGTCGACCATTTGCGGCTGCCGGGCCGCTGGACGATAACGCAAGCAATAGTTGGGTGCGCACAGGTGCGAGCCGCCTTTGACTACCTTTCGCGGAATTCGAAACTGCGCCTGCGCGGCATCGTAACTCTTGTCGGGCGAGACAATCCGCGGATTGACTGTCGGCCCGCAGCAGGCCTTGACCACTTCGTCGGCGTGGCGTGGGACAAACCAATCAGAAGTCCATTCTCATACGTTCCCCGCCATGTCGTGTAGCTGTGGAATTTGAGTCGTCATCCAGTCCAAGTATCAACATCGAGCAACAATGAATCCAGTGCAATATGTCGCTGATACCAATTTCGCCCTTGCATCGGTATCCCTGCGCGCGGAAATGGCGTTTTTGGTTCTAGTCGTGCTCGTTTGTCTGGCATCGGCGACTCCGCAGCAATAAGCAAGCCATTTCAACAGGAGCGTCGCGATCCGGACAAGGGACGTCACTCGATGCGAACTCACCTAGAACAAGTACGCGAGGATGCCCGCGTCTCGACAACCGAGCGCGCTGTCGGCAAACACAAGGCGCATACCAACGACGAAGAGCACTCCTAAACCGGTTTGTCTGGACTCTTGATCTGGACTGCCACGGGCTGAGCTAGGGCGGTGTCTTCGTCGGGCGGAAGTAGGACGCATGCCCTCCTCCGCCGTATTGCCACGTACTGCCAGACGTTCCGTTGTTCGCCTGTCCTTTGGCTGTCCAATAACGATTCCCTAATGCTTCTTACAAGGCTTTTCGAGGGCCTCCCGCGTCTTGTAAGTTGTTGTAATTCCTATTCCCTGTGGGCTCATAACCCAAAGGTCGGTGGTTCAAATCCACCCCCCGCAACCAAACAACTTCTTGCTACACAGCGGCTTGGGAGCTTGGATCTCCTGAGCCGCTTTCTTTCTTGGGCAAGTTAAGGCGAACTTGGGCAAAGAATTCCCCGAGTTGCTCTGCCACTTTCCTTTGGTCATCCCCAATCACGTGCGTGTAGCCCATGGTTGTGCGCGGGTCGGCGTGCCCCAGACGATCCTGCCGCACCTTCATCGGCGCATGCAGGTGATCGAGCAAGCTTGCGTTCCCATGCCGGAAGGCATGTGCCGCTCCATCCAAACCGAGCTTCTTCAAGATTGGTTTCAACTGCCTCTTGATGAAGTTGTCGGGGTGAAGGCGCCGGCCTTCCCTACTCAGGAAAAGTGGCTCCTCGGGGTTCCTGTCCTCAACGTAGAACCGAAGACGTTCTGTAAGCTGCGGCGTGAGAGCGAAGAATCGCTTCTTGCCGTTCTTCGGACGCTTCAGCTTGCTTTTCCACCTACTTCGCTGAACCGTGATTGCCTGCTCGTTCAAGTCGACATCTCCGACGTTCAGGCCGCAGATTTCTCCGCGCCTGATGCCGGTCTCCGCTACCAGCCAGAAGACGGTCTTGTATGGCTCGTTCGCGGCATCGATGATCTGTTTGACCTGTGCCACCGTGAAGCTCGGCTGCTCCTCGCGATTCCAGGTCGGAAGAACCAGATTGTCGCAGACGTCGTGAGTGACATAACCCCACGCTTTTGCCGAGGCCCACAGAAGGCGCAGCGTAGCGACCCGGTTACGGATCGTTTTCCCGCTACGTTTGTCCTTCCCCGGACTCGACCACAGCGTGATCACGTCTTGCACCACCTCCGTCGAGATGTCTCTTAACCGTATCGCCCCGAGGGCCGCAACCCAAGCCTTAATCTCGCTCTTATCGCTATCTTGAGTGCTTCCCTCGTGGTGAATCATGACTTTGCTTTTCCACTTCTCCGCAAAGTCCTCGAACCGCGCAGTTGGCTTTGCTCGGTAAATGGGGCTGTTGATCGCCGCCAGACGACGATCAAGTTCACGTTGTGCGAGGCGCTTGGTCGGAAACTCGGACTTATCGCCCAGGATCTCCGAACGATGGATGCGGATGATTCTCCCGTCTGGCTGGAGTTCGTCTTCGAGCCAGCGGCCGTACCACTTCTTCACCCTTGTGCCCCGCAGGATGAGCGATCCCTGCTGGTATCGCTTTCGAGCCACGGAACCTCCGTTCCGTTGACCCGACGACTCTCGCGGGCATTGTACTTTGTTTTCGTGGGAGACCGCCTGAGTGCCTGCAGTCAATCTGGGAGCCAGTGGTGGGCACACCTGTCCGTTCACCGCCAATAGTGCCGAGGCGGTGAGGACGACCCACGCGGACGCGGGTGTTTGACCGTATATGTGTAGATTCTCTTCCAAGAATTCCGCCTTTCAACCTGCATTCGGTTCTCTTGCCGTTCGCGTCACGCGAGTTTGTAAGCTCGTCAAACGGGCTGAAGGCGAAAGCACGCACTAATCAATACTGGTTTCCAAGAAGGTCGGGGCAAAATCCGCCGATTCCACGGGGGTTGGCCGCTGGGAAGACGTTCGGGTCGGACCGGGCGCCTTAAAGGGGCAGGGAGCCTTTTGGGACAACCTAGAGGGAGGTTGTCGACGACCGCAGACCTAACCGCGCCAAATTTGAGGGCAGTCCTGCAGCAGGCTGGCGCACCCAACGCTGACTATGGAAGACCTGAATGGCAAGGCCAAACCCGGTACCAAGGGCCTTAGACTCGCAGAATGCCGGGCCAACACTGTACGTAGGATGGGATCTTACTTGATCTGATTTTTGCAAAACGCCCCCGTGCACGCGGCAGCGTCTTTGCGGATTGAGCACATTTCGGACACACAATTATCTCTGAACGCGCCGAAAAGATCGTGGTGCGGGCTGCCCGACAGTCAGTCGAAAAGTGGCTCATCCTGCTTACGACGAGTTAGCAAATGTCTGGCACACTGGTGGCACACAAGGCCGACTCAACGCAGCTGTTGGTCTCCGACTTATAGCGGTGAATAGATCTCTGCGTGTTTCGTGACCACACCCTCCATCTTTCATCACCGATACGGTGGGCGAGGCTCACGCTCACTCAACGCCTCAGACTGTTCACAGCGATCGAAAGGAGTGCCACGTCATTTCGCTCGTCAAGCTTCTTCCGGGGCGACTCTGTTTCTCTATCATTCGTGTCGCAAAGCCTGCATAGGTTCGACCGCTGCGGCGCGGCGGGCGGGAGCCCAGCTTGCCACCAGTCCGACGAGCGCCAGCAGCAAAGCGGATGTTGCCAATATAACCGGATCATTCGGATGCAAACCGTAAAGGAGCGATGTCACGAGGCGTGTCGATAGAAGAGTGGCACCGATGCCGCAAGTGATCCCCACCAGAGCAATCCATGATGCCTCGCGCAAGACCATTGCGAGTACTTCACGCGGCAGGGCGCCGAGGGCCATCCGAATGCCGATCTCGCTGGTGCGTTGCGCAACGGAATATGCCATCACGCCATAGACACCGACGGAGGCAAGCACCAGCGCAAGCACGCCGAAAGAGGCGGTCAGCGCCGCGATGATCCGCTCCTGTTGCATCGAAGCGTCAATCTGCTCTTGTTGGGTACGGACCTCCTGCAGCGGCAAATCCGGATCGATCGATTGCACGGCCTTGCGCAGCGACGGAGCGATTGAGGCCGGACTGAGGCTGGTTCGCACCTCGTAAGTTGCTCCGAAGTCGAGGTTCGGCGTCTGCTGGTACGGCTGATAGAACATGCCGATGGGGTCCTGCTTGAGCGACCAGTACCGCGTATCGCCGCATATGCCCACCACTTCGATCAAGTCTCCGGGCGTGCCGTCGCTCGGATGAAAGTGAGCAAGGAAACGCCTGCCGATCGGATTCTGCCCGGGGAAGGCCTTACGCGCCAGGGTCTCGCTCAGGATGCCGACCTTTGGCGCACTCGCCGTGTCGTTTTCAGTGAAATCGCGGCCCGCCAGGATTGGAATGCCCATCGTATGAAAGAAACCGGAGCCGACGGCGTTGTTCCACGCGGACTGATCTTTGTCGGGATTCGGGGTTTCTCCCTCAGGCAGAAAGTTCGTGTTCTCCATGCTGTCGGAAATGTAGGCCACCTCCGAGAGGGTCACGCTCTGCACGCCCGGCAAAGCGCGGAGCCGCTCTTCGATCTGGTGATGGAGTTGCAGATCCTTCGGAGACGGATAACGAGACTCGGGCTGCTGAATCGCAAACAACACGAGATGATCCGTACGGAATCCGGGATTGACGTGGGCGAGTTGGAAGAGCGTTCCCACAAAGAGGAGAGCTCCCGCCACCAGCAATGTCGACAACATAACCTGGAAGGTAACGATCATCTTGCCGGAAAAGCCCTTGCGTTGTCGCGTGCTGCCTGGCCCTGTGGCCTTCAGGCAAGCTCCGCCATCACTCCGAGTTGCGATCCATGCTGGCACGGTGCCGAAGAGCAACCCACTCAGCAGTGTGACGCTCGCGGTGAACGCCAACACCGTCCAGTCGAGCGGCATTTTGAATTGTGATGTCTCCCAAGGATTCGCCAGCAGTGTAGGCAATGTGCGACAACCGGCAAAGGCCAAAGCCACGCCGAGCGCTCCCCCGAGGGCGGAGAGCAAGAGGCTTTCTGTAAGCACGCCGCGCAACACGCGAGCGCGTCCTGCTCCGAGGGCGAGCCGCAACGCAAAACTTCCCGTTGCCTCGCCATCGAGCGCGCAAACAGCAGGCTTGCGATGTTACAGCAGGCCAGGAGAAGCACGAGACCGACGACTGCCATAAGCACTTCGAGCGGCGTCCCGAACATCTGCTTCGAGAGGAACAATCCGCGGCTTCCGTCCAGCAGGTCCAGTCGAGGAATGGTGGTGTTCGCGTCCGGGCGCAATGTTGAGCGCACGACCGCTGACAGTGATGCATCCAGAGCAGCCTGGGCAGTGATATCTGGAACCCCCTTTGTGCGTCCCATGATATTCAACCACCACACCTGGGGGCTCGATGCACCAAGGAGAGAGCCATTCTTGCCGCGCGGCTCGACCAGCGGCTGCGAACTCAACGGAAGGAAGATGTCCGGGCTTGACTGCACGCTCTTGGCGCCCGTGAACGCCGATGGCGCGACGCCAACAATCGTGACCGGCACCATGTTGACTTTGATCGTGCGGCCCACGACCGCCGGGGAAGATGCGAAGGCTCGTTGCCACAGTTCTGCACTGATTAGAGCGACGGTCGCCGCGCCGATCCTGTCGTCGTCGGCGAGAATGGGGCGACCGAGCTGCGGCTGCACCTGGAGCTGATCAAAAAAGTTTCCGCTGACCAACTCGCCCTGCAGGATTTGCGCATTGCCATCAATTGTTGCATTCATCCTCCCCACGTCCTTAAACGCGAAAAGGTCTTCGAGTACGTGGTTATCGCGTCGAAGTTGTTCAAATGCGGGATAGGAAAACGATGCCGCTCCGATGCCTTCCGGCACGTTGTCAGACATTCCCCACATATTTGTGACCGCCGTGTTCTTGTCTCCATGCCAATGGAGTAGGCGGAGTTGCTCGGCATGGGGCACGTCGAGCCGGTCGAGAAGCAGGCGCTTCATGACCGAGAAAATGGTTGTGTTGGCGCCGATTGCCAGCGCCAGCGAGATGGCCGCAATTGATGTGAATCCCCAGCTCTTGCGCAGGATGCGCAAGGAATAGCGGACGTCCTGGACGACGCTTTCGATGAAGGGCAGGCTCTTCTCGGCATGGTATTGTTCGCGAATCGCTTCAACCGCACCGAATTTCAATACAGCCTGGCGGCGCGCTTCGGCTGGCGTCATCCCAGATCGGAGGTTCTCTTCCGTGAGGCGGGAAAGGTGCTCTTCCATCTCCTCCAGAAACCGCTGGTCATCGCTCTGGCGCGACGCCAGGTTGCGTAGGCGGGCGAGTAACCGTTTCAGCAGCCTCATGACCCTGCCTCCCCGTTGATTGCAAGGAACCGTCCAATGATGTCTGCGGTTTGCTGCCAGTCGCGAAGTTCAGCCTGCAACTGCTTTCGCCCGGCGCGCGTGAGGCGATAAAAGCGAGCGCGACGATTGTTTTCTGATGGTCCCCACTCTGACGCAATTGCGCCTTCCTGCTCCAGCCGGAGAAGCAAGGGGTACAGAGTTCCCTGATTCAAAGCCAGTTGGTCCCCACTGATCTGCTCGATCCTGCGCGCGATTCCGTAGCCGTGCAGTGGCCCGAGCACATCGAGCGTTTTCAGGACCATCAACGCCAGAGTGCCCTGTTGAATGTCCGCTCTGTCGTTCATGCGACACCTTTTGGTTACCCACAGGGAGTATAGCGAGATTCATTTTGGAAAACAACAGGTGTCGGTTTCGGTCTTTGACGCAGGTTTGCATCTCGTTTGGATTCGGACAGCATTAAAACAGGAACATCTCCGATGGTGCTTGCGATGAGAACGGAGTGGCGAACGTCTTACCGACAGTCAGTCGGTCGGACCACGAGGAATCCGCTGGGTCGAGGCGACAAGAAACAAAATGCCTCTGGAGCAGAGCGAGTGGGACCCGAACCCGCCTGAAAACGACAATTCAAAGACTTGCAGCGCACAGGTAGCGACCCAAAGCTCCGTAAGCCCACATAAAACCACGCCGGAGGTTTCAGCGGGTTTCACCCGTGCATGTCGTTCTCCGGCAAAATGGCATCTAAGATCTGGCTTCAATCGGACAGTTTTTTCGGATGGGGTCTTTCCGCAGGGAGGTTGCGTGCCATGTGCCTCCTCATTGCTATTTGTATTGTTGTGATAATGGGTCTGTGTCTTGTGGTAAATCTGATACCAAAACGCCTTTTCGATGTTCCGCTTTGCACAGCCAAGATTGCCGGCCCAGCCCCGCCGTTGACAACGACCGCACTTCGGTCGTAGTCGCCAGAGCGCACCAGTTCGCGAGCCAGCTTGAGCCGGCTTCCGTCCTTGTCTGCGAAGAGCGGCTTGGGCAGGTTCTGGAATTGCACCGTGTGGCTCGTCCACCGGCCTGCACGCGACGCCCCGAGATAAATAAAGAGGTGGCGCAGCCTTCCGTCCGCGCTGAGAGTCTTTCGAATGGCCAGCAGCTTCGAGTCCGAGGTCCTCGCAGCTTCGCTCCGCAACGCGAGCACACGCTTCACCTCCTCGGGCACTCCATCGTTTAATGCCCGGGCCACCCAGCTCTTCTCAAGCGACGAGAACGGGTACTTGTGCATTCGGAGCCAGGCGATCATCTGCGGATTTGAATTGGGGTTCTCAATACCGGTGATTCGACGAATTTCCTCGTGCAACTCCCGCTTCGCCCGGGCGGCCATGGAAATCGCGCTGTCGAGCAGAACACTCGTTTTTATTTTCTCTCTACAGAAGACGGCGGGAAACATTGGCGCACGCTCACACTGAGAAGGCCGATGTTTCACCTGATGGACGACTATTACTTTCCCTCACAACTGTTCTTCTCCGATCCCCAACACGGGTGGATTCTTGGGCATTGGAGCATGATGAACTCCACACACGACGCGCTTCTTGTCACGACCGATGGTGGACGCACATGGAAGCGGCTTGCGGACGCACCGGGTGCGGGACCGCTACAGTTCATTTCTGCACGCGACGGTTGGGTGGCTGGAGGCCCGGAGGATTGGGACGGTGTTGGCCGTCCAGAGGACACTCAGTTGTGGGTGGCACACGATGGCGGTGCAGCATGGAAATCAGTGCCCGTACCCGTTCCAAGGGACTCATCCGAACAGGAGCCGTATCTATCTGCTTTTAAGTTCAAGAGCATGGACGAAGGGACAGCCATTGTGGAGGAGCAACTTGGTCCGCGACTCTTCCGCGTTTTTACATGCAGGACTCGCGAGGCGGCAGGTCTTGGCGCATTTCCCATTTTGATGCCTACCATGCGGAGGCATTTTTTGGCAGCAACCACCTTTTCTGGGAAATTAGAGATCGCGCTGAGTTTGACAGGCGCGGGAGAGTGAAACAGTCTGACGACAGGTTCCAAATGGATAGCGAGCCGATTTCATCCGCTTTGCCGCCCGGCGCCTCCCCGGAGAGTCGCGTTTTCGACATTGACTTTGTGGATGACTCAAACGGCTGGACGAGCATTTTAGATGCAGGGCAGGGGACGCTCATAGCCACAACCGATGGAGGCAAAACGTTCAAGCTGATGCCCTCCCCGATAGCCCGAGCACTATCGCTCCACTGAGACGATCCAAGACCTCACCGCGTCTCCCGATCCAGCCATTTCTCTACCCGTGCCGGACGCCACTCTTCCAGTGCTTGCAACAACTCCGCCGCCGACTCCCGCGCCAGCACCAGCCCTCGGTTCTCCGTCTTCAGAAATCGCTCCTCCACCGCATGGTCGAACATCGCCAGCAAGGGAGTGTAATACCCCAAGACATTCAGGACGCCGCAGGGCTTCGCATGTAAGCCAAGCTGCGCCCACGTCACCACTTCGCAAAACTCCTCCAACGTGCCGAATCCGCCCGGCAACGCGACGAAGGCGTCCGACAGGTCGGCCATGAGCGCCTTGCGTTCGTGCATCGAGTGCACAACGTGAAGCTTCGTCAGCCCCTTGTGCCCGACCTCGCGCCCCATCAGATGTTTGGGGATGACTCCCACGGCCTCGCCGTCTGCCCTCAGCACGGCGTCGGCGATTATGCCCATCAGACCCACATTGCCGCCACCATAAACCAGCCCTATATTCCGGCGCACGAGTTCCGCGCCCAATTCCTCAGCGGCAGCGCGGTACTCTGGGCGGTTCCCCATACTGGAACCGCAGAAAACACAGATTCGTTTCATGGAGCTATCCTAAGTGTCGCTTCCACAACGAAAGCCCTCGACGGCGGTTAGGAGTTTGGGCATGGGGTTGCGGGGTGATCCTGCTACTTCTTCGGATACCCGACCGATTGCGCCAAGATGATTCTCTGCTGCGGCTGCAACTTCAGGGTCTTGGCAAGCGCGGGTTTATCAACGCTCGCCCGCACCACCGTGGCTAGACCCTCGGAGGCGCAATACAGGTAAACGTTCTGTGCGATGAATCCCACATCGGCGGCGGTATACAACTCCGCTTCGGAAGAAGCGGCACCATCAGTCTTCGAAAGATCGGAGACATAAACTAGGTTTACAGCCGCATCCTTGACGAAGGGCTGCGTGCCAGTAGCCGCCCGAAAGTCGCCCGTCAGCACGGGCTCTAATACGGTCGCCTTGGCATCGTAGACGTACACGCCTGAGGGAGTCGCCACGTAGATGCTTACCTCTTGCCAGTTCATCGCGGAAGGCGCAGTACGACGCCCATCGGGTCGGTTGATTCCGAATGCCGCCCAGAGCAAGTTCGAAAGCGTCTGCTGCGAAAGCGCACCTGAACCGAACTCGCGAGTCGATTTACGATCCTTGAGAACCTCCATCAGAGGGCGTCCCCCTGTCGTCTGCGGCGGCGGAAGCTGGACAGGCTTGAGCGCCTGCGCTGCTGAGACAACAGACAGACAGATGGTCGCCAGCGCAAGCGCAAGTACGAACGGTGCTTTGTGTTTCATCAGAGAGTTCCTTCCAATGTTTTCAGCCAAGATTCTCAGCTTCTTGGGCTATTCCTACTGTAGACCTGTCTGTTGCCGAAGTCTGTGACGCGCTCGGAGATTTCCTCGGTCGCGGGTCTGCGCTCTGGGATTGCGGCGTTCATCTGGTCGGGAGTTATTTTCCCACGGATCGCGTCAATCGCTTCGATGCCCGGATGATCCGTCACGCCTTGACCAACTGTCTGCGAAGGGCTTCATGAAGGTACGAGCCGATGTTGCGGATGTCACAGGCAACGTTCATACTCCGACCATGACACTCAAAAACGCGGCGTTGCTGGCTTTGGTCGGGACGATATTGATGACGGTTCTTTTGGTGTGGAATTTCGTCTCCAACGTCCTTAATGTTTTCCGTGGCGTGGAGGCTCCGATAGTGCTCTTCGCGTCGTTCATCTATGCGTTCGGTTGCTTAACCGTGATGGTGTTCTTTTTCGTGTTCCATAGAGCGCAGTCGTGATTTGGGTGAGAGTTCATTTCCCCATGAACGGCTCTGCTTTCGGTGACCCCATCAGCAGGCTGATTCTGCGGGATTTGTCTGCCCGGAGGGGGTTAGGTCGGCTGTGGCGTTTCATAGGTGCAGGAAGCCTTTTGGACCACCGTGGCGGGCATGGTGGGCGCATCGGCTCTGAGTGCAAGCCATTTTGAAGAGCCCAGTCTGCGGACGCCTTGGATTGGCGCACCGATTTGAGTACGGATGCGTGGGTGGGTCACAACTCTTCGCTTTTGTCGGCGATACTCAGTTTGAACTGCCAGCCCTCAAAGCTCATCAACATGCGGCCAAACTCGTCCCAGTCGATCTCTCGACCATCAACAACGAGAAGCGGCACGCGGCCATTGCGGGCATCGTCCCACTCAATCCGCCCACGCACCACTCGTTGTTCCGCGATTTGCAGTCCGTGCTCGTCGTCCGTGAGATGCTTCGTGGACAAGGCACGGCGCATCTTTTCGATCAATCGCCCGAGCAGAACCAGCAGGTCTTCCTCGGGATCACCGATGATTTGGAACTTGTAGCCAGCCGGATGTCCACCGCAAAGTTCGAAGGCGTCGAGCCCGACTCCGGCCCCGAACAAATGGGTGCGAAAGTGAAACTCGTGGAGTTCTCCAGTGGAATCAACGAGACCCACCGGCTCGAACTTGGCGTTCTCGAATCCTGTCAGCCCAGCCATTTCCGCCACTTCCTTGTTGAAACATTGGCTACAGAGATGTCGATATCCGCCTTCAATGGAGCCGTAATTCACGATGTCGTAGCTCGGGGTGATGCGGGTGCAACTATCACAACGAGTTTCCCGGCTTCGCGTCAATTGAGTTGGATTATTCATTTTCAGTGAGCATAGCAGACCGTCAAACCCGACAAGCGGTCGCACAATTCGGTCTTGCCGCTCACGTCTCTTCGACGGGCCAACAGTTTCCAGCCGACTCCCGCAGCTTCGCCCCCAGTGTCCCGCGAATCCGCAAAGGGATTGCCAACTCGTGCCCCATCGTGAAGGTCACGTACTCGAACACCCAGCCCTTCTTCCTTCGCACCTTGATCTCGCTCCATGGAACAAGCAGCGGAGGGTGCATGAACCGAAAAAGGAACATGCTGGCCAAATACAAACCCTGCTGACTGACTCCAATCGTCAGCACGTTGTTGTAGTTCGCCAGACACCGCATCTGTCCGCTCTGCATTCTCCATTTCGCTCCGTTGAACTCCACCCGCGTGCGATAGACCTTCGCCAGCGAGAACCAGCCGCCAATGACGCTGATTATCGCGCCGACCAGAAGCCACAAAGTGAAAAAGTAGATCGGGAAGATCGCAACAAACACGGAGGGGTGTTGGTCAATCAACCGTTGGAGATTCATGCTTGTCAGTCTGGTCGAATATGATGTGTTAGCAAATGAGTAATCAGCAGCTTTTCGGTGGCACTCTGTTTGCAGAAGCGCGTCAATGCCATCCCCCATCGAATCAGTGCTTTTGGGGTAGGGGGCCCTATCTGTGAAGATCGGTCGCCTGCGACCGGCCTGCTCTCATTTGCGCACTTTCGCAGCGAAAGATTTTTGTGGCGAGGTTCTTGGCGTTTTTTACAGGATCGATCTCGCTCGGAAGGTCCGTAAACACTGCTTATCTCATATCTTTTGCTTTTGCTTTTGCTTTTGCTTTTGCTTTTGCTTTTGCTTTTGCTTTTTGCTGCGGGTGGTCGATTTTCCGTGCTTGACGCTGTTCTTTACATCAGGCTTCAATCGCGAGTTGCTTCGCGAATCCCATGCCTGCCAAGGATGCCTCGCATATAAGCGAAGCTGGCGATCACGCCCGGCATCGGATCGTCGGGATGAATCTCATACTCCAGATCGACGAAGCCTTGGTACCTCGTTGCGATGAGCGCTTCAAACATCTTCCGCACTGGCATGATGCCGTCTCCCACCGCGACCTGACTCTCCTTGCTCTGGAAATTCGTAAGATCCTTCATGTGTACGTTGAATAGCCTCGGACCTGCTTCGCGGATCGCCTGAACGAGATCCGTGCCGGCGCGAATCGTATGCCCGACATCGATGCAGCATCCGATTCGCGGATCCATACCCTTCACGGCCCTCAATACATCCAGTGGCGAATGCCACAATTTATCCTCGGGGCCGTGATTGTGGATCGCGATGCGGATGTCGAACTCCTTTACGAACTTATCAATTCGAGGCAAAGTTTCCGGTGCGGGGTCGCCCGCGACAATCACGCCAATACCGGCTCGCTTGCAGTATTCGAATTTGCTCCGGATGTCAGTGTCTTCATCTTTCGCGAAATAGATGGTCCCGGCAGCGTGAAGCTTGATGCCTGCCGCGGCATAGTCCGCCAGCGCGGCCTCCTCAGCCTGTGGATCCATCGGAAGATGATCTTTGACGTCCTTCGCGTTCAGCGCCAACACATCGAGCTGCTTCATGAAGCCGATCATCTGCGCGCGGCTGAAGTTACGAAACGTGTAACTGGCCAGGCCCAATCGAATCGGCAATGTTTCCTCGCCCGCTGGCGGCTCGTGTGCCAGTGAGAGGAGACCACTCGGAGCGGCACACCCTGCCGCAACCAGTGCCCCTGAGCGAACGAAATCTCGACGAGAAAAAGTGCCTTTCTTAAACATGCGGCGCCCAGCCTTTCTCGTACTCGCGGCCCCACATCTTCATCGCTTCCGGGTCGCCCTGGATCCGTCCATCTTTCGTGTCGAGATGCAATTCGCGGTTCACTTCCCACGCGACGTTGGAAAGCTGCAGCATCGTAACCGCTACATTGCCGACAGAGATAGGAGCGTTGAGTCTCTCGCCCTTACGAATTCCCGCAATGAAGTTCGCGAAGTGAGCGTCGGTCATGGAATCGCTGCCGATCAGGTCGGCCGATGAACTGGTATTTCCGGCCTTGAACTCACTCGTCTTGTTTCCTTTGAGATCATATATCTCGTATCCACCGCGATCCACCAGTACTGTCCCAGTTGTTCCCATAATTGTCGAACCACGATCGCGCCCGTAGAACTTCATTCCCTGGCAGCTCTTACCCTCCCACGAAATCATCTTGTCTTCGTACTCGAAACTTGTTACCAGCGTGTCATAAAACTGCCAGTCGTCTTTGAACTGGTATCTGCCACCTGATGACGTGACTCGCTGGGGATAGTCGACGCCAAGCGCCCAACGGCAGACATCGACCTCGTGTGTGCCATTATTGAGCGTCTCGCCGGTGCCATAAATCTTGAACCAATGCCAGTGATAAGGATGCACGTTGTCCTTATACGGACGGCGTGGCGCTGGGCCCTGCCACAGGTCCCAATCGAGCTGTGGCGGCACGGGGACTTCTTTGCCTGTGCCAATTGACTTCCTCGTATTTACGTACCAGGCTTTCGCAAAGTAAGGGCTGCCGATAATTCCTTCATGAATTTTTGCGATGATTTCGACGGTGTGGGGTGAAGAGCGCTGCTGCGTTCCGATCTGCACCAGCTTGCGATACTTCTGCTGTGCTTGCACCAGCATCTCGCCCTCAGCAGGATCGTGGCTGCACGGCTTCTCCACATAGACATGCTTGCCCGCCTGCAATCCGGCGATGGCCATCGGTGCATGCCAATGGTCGGGTGTGGCAATAGTGATGGCGTCAACGTTTTTCTCTCCGAGTATCTTGCGAAAGTCTTTCTCTGCCGCCGGAGGCTCGCCAATCTCCTCTTGAGCGCGGTGGGCGAACTTTTTGAGAATATTGCTGTCCACGTCGCAGACATGCGAGATGCGGGCAGCGCTCCGGTTCGCCTTGAGCGACGCGAGATGAGCGTAGGCGCGGCCATTAAGACCAATCACGGCAAAGTTGAGCCGGTCATTCGAACCAAGAATCTGGCCGTAGCTTTTTGCCGTGGTTCCCACGGCAAGGCCGGCCGCCCCTACGGCGAGGGCGTCGAGAAATTCACGTCGCGTAACCATAAATTCTCCTATAGCAAGATTCGTGTCGTAGGCATCCGTTCCCGAAGTCGCGAGCTGTTGTTCGTCGATGGTCGTTAGTCGTTTAGCCACTTTTCGCCAACGACCAGCGACAAAACGACTAACGACGATTAAGAGATGCTTCCGATCAGCATGAAATCCCAGCCTTCGTGAGCGTCTTCTTCAGTCCTTCCATGCCGCTGCGTGTGGACGCTTCTGGCGTGCCTGCGCCGCGCCAGTGGGTTTCGAGACTTAGACCGTAGCGGAAGCCATCACGCTGCAAAGCCTGAAGTTGCCCAACCCAATCCACGATACCTCCGCCTACCGGAGCCCAGTCGTATTTGTGATCCGCCTTGCGCTCACACCCATCAAGACGACGATCATGGGTTGCGCCCCAGCAACTTACCGCAATACGCCCACAGGCCTAACCCGGGATTTGGAATAAAGAAGACCTCTTCGCCAACACGGTTGTTGCCATAGCGAAGGGTCTGTGGGTTATAGCGCGTGAGCATGGTTTTCAAATCGCCAAACTCAAAGCCCACGCCTTCAATCTCTTCTTTGCTCAGTTGACCGGGGCACCACCTGATTGTGAAGCGGCCTTCAGAAGAGCCGTGGATGAGGTGAGCAGCCGCGCCTAGGTCGTTGGCGAGATCCGCGTTGGTGTCCACCGCTTTGAGCGTGGCAGGCGTTCCGCGATAGCCGTACTTGCGGATCAGCGCGTCGATGGCCCGGTCTTCGCCAAATTCCTTTACACCCGGCGCTAGGATGACCAGCTCTGCATCGTCGGCCAATGCCATGCGTGTACGGTAGATCGCCTTGTTGCCCAGCCATGTGCTGTGAAATTCATGCGGATCAAGATAAACGACAGCCTTCCGGATGGGCGCGTCCAGCATCTCGAAGTTCACTTTCAGGCTGAGCGCGGCGGCGCGGTGAAAGCACTCGGCATCGTCGCCGATGAAAAGCCCGCGCACTTCCAGGCAGTCGTCCGCAGTGCGCCCGATGACGGTAAGCACGTAGACAATGGGCAGATGTCGCAGGAAACGATCCGCCGCGTAATTGAGAAGGTTGCGCACGGGATTCTCAGCGCGGCCCATGATGCGCTCCATCCCATAAACCGCGCCCAGGTAATGGCTGCGGTTTATTGAGTCGCGGCCTCCGGTGCCCACCAGAATGTTCTTGTTGTAATTCGCCATGCCTATAACTTCGTGCGGGACCACTTGGCCGATCGAGAGAATGAGATCGAAGCCGCCATGTGAAATGAGCCGGTTCACCTGCGCCGGCCACGAATAGTTCAGCTTGCCTTCCGATTGCTCGTGGATGAACTCGGCCGGGACCTCCCCGAGAGTCTCGACGTCGGTTCGCCAGTTGTGGATGCGAAAGAGCGATTGCGGCATGGGACCAAACATTCGTGCGATCTGATCGGGCTGCATGGCCGCATGCGTGCCAAGAGCAGGTAGAACCGCTTGCAACCGGTCGCCGTAATACTCCCACGCGTAGCGCGTCAGGTCGCCAGAGCGGGAATGCACGCGGCTTTGATCAGGAGGTACAACGAGCACGCGATTTCGTTGCCCCAGCTTGGCAAGACTCTCTGCAAACAGATCTTGTAACTGTGGAAGCAGATCACTTTCGACGCCGCCTGTGGCGCAGTAGAGGCTCATGCGGCGAATTCCACCTTCTTTAATCCGGGAGCGAGCACGTACAGAACGATCAGAGCCAACAGATAAGCGCTGGAGGCGACCGTCCGCGCCCAGCCTCGTAGTTCCCCCATTGAGACGCCGGCGTACTTCAACCACGTTTGATTGAGGAAATCGAGATAATCGTCGGGCAGACCGGTGTGAATCAGCGCCGGAGTCACGTCGATGGCGCGCCGAAGGTAGTCTTCTCCTTGTCGGAAGACATCTTCCGCGTTCGCTCGGTCCGAGACTTGCGTCGGCTGGTTGGAACCGTCCCCACTTGATCCCATGGCGCGAATTATATCGTTTACCAAGACGCTCTTTCCTGACATCGCGGATAGGTACTGGAGCGTGGCCGATACACCGTATCCGAAGAAAACGCGACACCTACCCAGCATATTGAGCCCAGTCGTACCTAGATCATTAAGAAAGAGTGCAAACACCTCTGGTGCCGGAAGTCTAGTGTAAGCCTACCCTATAATCATTGACGATGCTCCCCGTCAGATTCCCGTCCTCGCTGAGCCGTCGTTCGAGCTTTTCCACCAACTCCATCAATCGCTGATACACTGCAGCCCTTCAGTACGCACGGTCCGTTGCCGAAGCTTAATGTCACCAGCCGGACTATGTGGATTGAACTTCAGGGACACGTGGTGTAGCCATGGCAGAGACCGCAGCACTTGACATAGTGCGGGTGCCCGCAGGCAGGGTGAACACGCTGCGTCTGAGGCTGCGCAGACCCTGATCTCGTCGACTATCCCCAGCCAGCCGTTCGTAAAACCGCAAAACCAGCTTTCGTTTGAGGCGGATTACCTCCGGTTTGCCCGTCACCCGCCAGGGATCCGGTTTTCGAGCCTAACCGTCAATGAGTGACTTGGCGATTTATCAACAATTGACATGAAGGAATCAGAGACCCTGAGAGCGAACCAGCTGAACCCGCCGAAGACGCAATCGCCCGGGTGGCAGTCTCCTTGACGGGAAAGGAGAGAGCGCGTACACTCCTTTCCCAGATAGAGGAGAGCCTTTGACGAAACCGGTTGAACTCCCGCAGGGCACACTCGAGATGCTCATCCTCAAGGCGGTCTCGCTCGGTCCGCTGCATGGCTACGGCATCCTGCTGCGGATCCAGCAGATCTCCGGCGAGCGCCTCGAAATCCTGCAGGGTTCCTTCTATACCGCCATCTATCGTCTTGAGAGCCGGGGCTGGATCAAAGGCGAGTGGAGTGTGTCGGAGAACAATCGGCGCGCCCGCTTTTACTCGCTCACCGCTGCCGGTACGCGTCAGCTCAAGGCCGAGACCGCCAAATGGATCGACATGGCCGCTGTCGTCGCTAGCATTCTCGACAAGAAGGCGGACGAGATATGAGCCTCCTCGCCGCAATTCGCAAGCTCTGGCACTCCGTCGCGCCACGCACCCACGGCGACGTCGAAGAAGAGTTTCGTTCTACCCTCGACGCCTACCAGGAAGATTTAATCCGCCAGGGCCTCCCCGAAGAAGAAGCCCGCCGCAAAGCCCGCATCGACCTCGGCCAGCCCGCCGCCCAAAACGAAATTTACCGCGCCGCCATCGGCCTCCGCCTCTTCGATGAGTTAGGCGGAGACCTCCGCTACGGCCTCCGCGCCCTGCGCCGCAACCCTGGCTTCGCCGCCGTCGCCGTGCTCTCCCTCGCGCTCGGCATCGGCGCCACCACGGCGATGTTCTCCCTTATCTACGCCGTCCTGCTGCACCCGTTTCCCTACGCCGGCGCCGACCGCATCATGAACCCCCACTTTATCCTCGCGCAACATCCTGACGTGTTTCAGTGGTTTACCCTTAGCGAGGCACAGTTGGATGACCTGCGCCTTGCAGCCCCGGTTGATTCGGTGCTTGGCTTCACGAACGGGCATCTGGAGATCACCAACGACGGGTTGCCGGAAGACATCTCGGGCGTGTACCTCACAGAGAATGCCGAGACGTTCCTTGGCGTGCGCCCCCTTTTCGGCCGGATGATCGAGCCGTTCGATGCAGGCCACCCGGTGGTTGTTCTCAACTACCGCTTCTGGCAGCGCCGCTTCGGCGGGGATCCCCACGTCATCGGGCGAACGCTGGAGATGGATCACGCCCCGTACATGATCGTCGGGGTGATGCCGCGCAGATTCGCATTCAATGACATCGCCGGCGTCGGCGATGTTTATCTGCCGGCTAGTCTCATGCGGGCTGTTGCCAACGGTCCCGCCCCCTCCTACCTGCCGTGGATCAAGCTGCGGCCCCACGTCACAGTGGCCGCCGCCAACGGGGCGCTCGAGCCCATCGTGCGCGAGATCATGAAAATCCATTCCGTAGCCTCGTTGGCCTGGCATCTCGGGCTGCAGCCGATCATCGTGCCTTACCAGCAGGATCTGGGGCGTACGCTCGCGCTTCTGCTGGCCGGTGTCGTCCTTCTGCTCATCATCGGCTGCGCCAACTGCTCCATCCTTCTGCTGGCCCGGGGCCGCACGCGCCAGCATGAACTCGCGATCCGCACGGCGATCGGCGCCAGCCGCTGGCGCATCGTGCGCCAGTTGCTCGTCGAAGCGCTGGTCATCTCCTGCACGGGCGCCGTCCTGGGCGTGGCTGCGTCGTACTGGCTTGCCCGGCTTCCTCTGTTGCTGTCCCCGGACTCCTTTCCAGCCGAATCCGTCATCCGCATCAACGCTTCCGTCCTCGCGTTTTCCGTCGCGCTCGCGCTGCTTTGCGGCATCCTCTTCGGTCTCGCCCCCGCATTGCGTCTCTCGCGCAACGATCCTGCGCGCGCTCTCCCGGGCCGGCAGGCTGGCGTGGTCGCTGCTCCTGCAAGGCGTCGCTGGAGCGTTCTCATCGCGGCGCAGGTCGCGCTCACGCTTCTTCTTATGGCCACCGCGGGCACTGCCATCCGCGGCTTTCTGCGGCTCACGCAGATACCCCTCGGCTACGATCCCGCCAACGTCATGCAGCTCGGCATCTCGCTGCACGTCGACAACCCGGCCGAGTGGAGCCGCCTTCAGTCGCGGGAAGCGCGCGCCGCGTATATCGAGCAGATCCGGGAGAAGATCGCATCCGTTCCCCGAGTCTCCACGGTCGCTGTCGGCGTCGACGCCACGCCGCCCGGTGCTGATGTTCAGAGCTCGTTCATCGTCGACGGAAGTGGCGATGGCGAGCCGCCGCAGGCTCGTGTGATGCTGGTCGGCCAGCGGTATTTCGCTGCGCTCCGCATTCCGCTGCTGCAGGGCCGCGTTTGGAGTACGGATGAAAACAGCAGCGGAGACTTCATCGCCGTCGTCAATCGGGCTTTCGCGACACGCTATCTCTCCTCGTCCAATGCCTTGGGCCGACAGCTACGCATTCCCGCTCTCCCCTTTCAGAATCGCTTCACGGCCAGTTCTGCGCAAAGCACCGCCTGGCGTCAGATCATCGGCGTCGTCGGCGATGCGCGCAACGACGGCATCGGTCGCCCCGTCGTCCCCGCCATCTACCTTCCGTACACCACCCTGATGCGGCAATACGTGGAGTTCTTCGTCCGCACCCAGGGCGATCCGCTCACCTACCTGCACTCCATCCGCGCCGCGGTCGCATCCGTCGCTTCCGACCAGCAGATCTCCAACGGCGCCTTCACCCTGAACGAAGCCATCGAGCACGACGCACAGTACAGCCGCCAGCGGCTCTTCTCCATCTTATTTGGCGTCTTCTCGGCCATGGCGCTCGGGCTCGCGCTGGTTGGCATCTTCAGCGTCGTCGCTTACAGCGTCGCGCAGCGCACTACGGAGTTCGGCGTTCGCCTGGCGCTGGGCGCGCCGCGCACGAAGGTCCTGTGGGTCGCTACGCGCATCGCGCTCGTCAGCGCGGCCGCGGGCATCGTCATCGGTCTTGCATTTGATAGCTTTCTCGGCGCCGTCCTCGCACACTGGATGCAAAGCGCCTTTGCCGCGGGTAGTCTCTTCGCAGCCGCCGCGCTCCTCGCTCTCAGCGCACTCCTCGCCTGCCTGTTGCCCGCCCGCCACGCCATCGGCGTCCCACCCGCCGAAGCTCTCCGCTATGAATAAAGCGTGTCCCATTTGACCAGAGCGCGGGGCGCCCCGTGCGGGAGTCACTTCAGGGTGATGCACCCTTTGACAGGATTTCGGCTGGATGGTCGGCTTAACTGGCCAATCTCTGCCCAATCTCAGGTTGTGCGTAGTTTGCGTGCTTCTGTGAGGATCTTGGTGAGACGGTTGGAGAGGCGGTCGAGACAAGAGCGGGAAGAGCCGTT
>Ga0181532_10000395_pt1 | contig 45309 bp, 43 predicted proteins | sample PEATcosm2014_Bin_33_FD_119768 | JGI IMG/M metagenome (GOLD analysis project Ga0181532, IMG submission 119768) | Peatland microbial communities from MTU Mesocosm Facility, Houghton, MI, USA - PEATcosm2014_Bin11_30_metaG | ecosystem: Environmental > Terrestrial > Soil > Wetlands > Peat | place... | reverse complement strand
AGCCCGCAAACCAGAGCGTCACGGTGGGAGCGACCGCTACGTTTACCGTCACCGCTGCCGGCACGGCGCCCTTGAGTTATCAGTGGCAAACGGGCGGCGGAAACATTTCTGGCGCGACGTCGCCCAGTTACACCACGCCCGCCACTGCGCTGACCGACAGCGGATCGCAGTTCGACGTGGTGGTCACAAATTCCCTGGGCAACGCGACCAGCAACCCGGCGACGCTCACCGTCACGCAGTCGGCCGCCCCCGTCGATGTGACCACCTACCAGTACGACAACGGTCGCGGCGGCGCCAATCAAGCAGAAACCACGCTGACGCCCGCCAACGTGAACTCCACAACCTTCGGCAAACTTGGTTTCTATTCCGTAGACGGCCTGGTCGACGGGCAACCGCTCTACCTTTCGCAAGTCGCGATTCCTAACAAAGGGACGCACAACGTTCTCTACGTAGTGACCGAAGGCGACAGTGTCTACGCTTTCGATGCCGATACTGGGACTACTCTGTGGCAAGTGTCGTTGCTCGGCGCGGGAGAGACGACGAGCGACACGCGCAGCTGCTCGCAGGTGTCACCCGAGATCGGCATCACCTCGACGCCAGTCATTGACCGCAGCAATGGGCCCAATGGCGCTCTCTATGCGGTCGCGATGTCGAAGAATGGCTCGAACTACTTCCAGCGCGTGCATGCGCTGGACCTGACGACGGGAGCGGAGTTGTTCAGCGGTCCTGTGACCGTGCAAGCAACCTTCCCGGGCAAAGGCGACGGCAGCCAGAATGGCACCGTGACTTTCGATCCTGCGCAGTACAAGGAGCGCACCGGCTTGCTGCTCTCGAACGGCGTGCTCTACACCATGTGGGCCTCGCACTGCGATGACCGGCCTTACACCGGATGGATCCTCGGCTACGATGCGCTGACTCTCGAGCAGACGCAGGTGCTCAACGTAACTCCCAACGGCAACGACGGCGCGATTTGGATGTCGGGTGCGGCTCCGGCCGCCGATCTGAACGGGGACATTTATTTTCTCGACGCCAACGGCACCTTCGACACTGTCCTCGATGGCAACGGCTTCCCGGCCAGCGGCGATTTCGGCAATGGTTTTCTCAAACTCTCCACGTCGCCCATCCTGACGGTCGCGGATTATTTCAACATGAAGGGAACCGTCGATGAGTCGAACAACGATGAGGACCTCGGTTCCGGCGGCGCAGTGGTTTTGCTGGACTTGACCGACAACGGCGGGCACGTACACCAACTGGCTGTGGGCGCGGGCAAAGATTCCGTGATCTATGTCGTCGATCGCAATTCGATGGGGAAATTCAGCCCAACCACCGACAACATCTATCAGGAAATTTCGGGCGCGTTGGGCGGCCAGGTATTTTCCAAACCAGCCGTGTTCAACGACACTGTCTATTACGGCGCGGTGGGCGATTCGATTCGCGCATTTCCCATCGCGAATGCGAAACTGGCGACCACGGCAAGTCAAACCACCAGCCACACTTTCACCTATCCCGGCACAACGCCGACGATTTCATCCAATGGCTCGAGCAGCGCGATTCTCTGGGCGGTCGAAAACACCAACCCCGCGGTGCTGCACGCCTACGACGCCACCAATCTGGCGACCGAACTCTACAACAGCAATCAGGCTGCCAGTAGTCGCGACCACTTCGGAAACGGAAACAAGTTCATGGTTCCGATTGTGGTAAACGGAAAAGTATTTGTCGGCACACCCAACGGCGTGGCCGTCTTCGGCCTGCTGCCGTGATGCGCGAGTCCGGCAATCGCTGCTCTTGCCTCCGATCTTTTCTTTGAGCCTCACGCTCTGATACAACTGTCCCCGATGAAAATACAAGTGGCAGGTCACGCTCTGCTCGCCCTGTCTGTTTTGCTGGCACCGAGTTTATTAACGGCGCAGTCCAATCCGCCGGCGCCGCAGGATTCAGCGACGTTCGATCCTGACGGCACGGCGCACATCACGCGTGTCGTCCCCATGCCGGCAACCGTCAGTCCCGAGGCGCAGAAGTGGCTGGCGTCGCTCGCTCAGCAGAAAGTGGGTCCGCCGGAAACGCTGGCCGAACGCCGCATCCACACCGACGCCTGGCGCAAAATGGATTCCGCCGAGGCTCGCAAACTCTATCCCGTAAACGTCGAGGAAACGACCACGGCAGGGGTGCGCACCGACATCATCACGCCGCTGTCGGGCGCGGCCAGCAACCGCGTGCTCATCAACCTTCACGGCGGCGGATTCAATTCCGACTCCGGCTCGCTGATCGAGGGCGTCCCCATCTCGAACCTGGCCAAGATCAAAGTCGTTTCGGTTTACTATCGGCTGGCCCCGGAGAACCCGTTCCCCGCCGCGGTCGACGATGTGGTTGCGGTGTACAAGGAACTTCTGAAAACTTATCCGCCACGCAGCATTGGAATTTTTGGCACGTCGGCGGGAGCGATCCTCACCTGCGAGGTAACAGTCCGCCTGAAACAACTTGGGCTGCCGCTGCCCGCCGCACTCGGAATCTTTTCCGGGCTGGCCGACTTCAGCCGCGTCGGCGATTCGCGCCAACTGTTTACGCTCAATGGCCTTCCCGGGCGGATGGAGCCCATCGATCCCAATCATCTGCCCGACGATCAGTATGTCGGCAAGACCGATCGCAAGGACCCCGTGCTGTCGCCGCTCTTCGCCGACCTGCATGGCATGCCGCCCAGCCTGCTGGTCACCAGCACGCGCGACATCTTACTCAGTGACACAACGACGCTTCACCGCGCCCTGCTGCGCGCCGGAGACGATTCCCAACTGGTCGTATTTGAGGCGCTACCTCACGCTTTCTGGTATCACTTCCAGTTGCCGGAAACGCAAGAAGCGCTTGAGCTGATGGCGAAATTCTTTGACGACAAGCTGGCGCGATAGAATCTGCCAGCTTCATTTACGTTTACGGACGACTCACAGGGAATTCGAACGGGAGAAGTCATGATCCGAAGTCATTTCCAGTTTTCGGTTCTGCGCATCGCGCTTGCGCTGACTGTACTCGCCGCGCTTCCAATCGCCCTACGGGCGGACGTCACCGTGCCTGCTTTGCTCGCCGATCATATGGTCGTCCAGCGCGGCTTGCCCGTTCACGTCTGGGGTATGGCTGCGCCGCATGAGGCGGTGTCGGTGACTTTCCGCGGCGAAACCAAGTCCGCAACTGCCGACGACGACGGTCGCTGGAGCGTCTATCTTTCTCCGGGCGAGGCTGGCGGTCCCTTTCAGTTGACCATTAAGGCGACGAACACGCTCGTGCTCAACGACATTTTAGTGGGCGATGTCTGGGTCGCCTCCGGCCAGTCGAACATGGAATTTCCCCTGACCGCACTGGTCAACGCCCAAACTGAAATCGCCGCCGCGCAGTACCCCAAAATTCGCCTGTTCATGGTGAAACACAAACCCGCCGACTATCCGCTGGAAAATGTCGAGTCGAAAGGCTGGGTCGCATGCACACCCGAAACCGTTGCCGACTCTTCGGCTGTGGCTTATTTCTTTGCGCGCCATCTGCAACAGAAGCTGGGCGTGCCCATCGGCCTGGTCGAATCGTTCTGGGGAGGAACCGCGGCCGAGTCCTGGACGAGCTTGCACGCGCTCTCTGCCGATGCCGCGCTGATGCCAGTGTTCGCGGCGCGCGCAAAAACTCTGGCCGGGGAATCGACAACAGCTTTGCATCAGCAGCGCGAGGAGCGCGAGTATCAACAAGCGGTCGAGCAGGCCAAGGCTGACGGCCAGCCGCTTCCGGGGCGGCAATGGCATCCGGATTTCGCGGCGTGGGCTCCGGCCGCGCTCTACAACGGCATGATCGCACCGCTCACGCCGTTCGCCATCCGCGGCGTCATCTGGTACCAGGGTGAGTCCAACTCCGGGCCGGATCGCGCCCCGCTCTACGCCCGCCTGTTTCAAACCATGATTCGCGATTGGCGCAATCGGTGGGGCGAAGGAGATTTCCCGTTTCTCTTTGTACAGATCGCCAACTGGAATACCGCCCCCGACGGCATGTGGCCCGAGGTGCGCGATGCCCAGCGCCAAGCGCTCGCGCTCAAAAGCACCGGCATGGCCGTCACCATCGATATTGGCGATGCGGTCGACATTCATCCCAAGAACAAGCAGGACGTCGGTCTTCGGCTAGCACTGGCCGCGCGCGCGATAGCCTTCGGTGAAAAACTCGAGTGGTCCGGCCCGCTCTATCGCCAGGTCACGCACGAGGAACATGCGCTGCGCGTCTGGTTCGATCACGCGGGAGGGCTAACAGCGAAGGGCGCCGAAGTTGTAGGCTTCGAGGTCGCCGGAGCGGATGGAAAATATTCTCCGGCTGACGCGAAGATCGAGGGCGAGTCGGTGGTCGTATCGAGCACCACGGTGCCCACGCCGATTTCAGTTCGCTACGGATGGGCCGCCAATCCGACCTGCAATCTGTTCAACAAGGAAGGCTTGCCCGCGTCGCCGTTTCAGGCGCCAGAGTGAACATCGCTCCGCGCTCCCCTTCCACTTGCGTCCGAGTGACGGCCAGATTTCCGGTTCGATACTCCTTGCGGCAGAGCCAACAACGGCGTGACCTAGCTCAACACGAGAATTCAAATCCGAAATGCGACAGACGGATGCCTCTGTTCTCTCCTTGCCCGAAATCGCAACCATCCAAAAAACATTCCAAGAGTAACCCAAAACATCAAAATGCCATACGACAACAGCTCGACCCAGTAGGGAGGCACTCCGTTCGCGCAAGAGTGCACGCCAAGATTTAGACCAACAAGTACGCCGAAAGGAAGGAGGATGACGCTGACGATCATCAATGCCGACAGATACCATCGGACGATCGCCGGGGGTTTCTCAGACCTGAAGACATCGCGCGTAGAGTCAACGTGCCATCCCACGCAATACCAGAAGAAGGCCGCCCCCAGAATCAAGCCTATCTGCGTTATCCACTCTATCCCCAGCAACGCGCCGGAAAGGGCAAGAGGCAATCCCGCAAGAACACCTGGGATGACGATGAACGCCTCGGCGAATTGCGTAATCGGCGGAGGCGGCGCTTCAATCGCGATTCCGGCGTAGTCCTGCTGCGTTGGAGCTTGATTGTGCATCGAGATTGCGAGGCACGCACACACCGCTGCCGCTGCCATCGCCGCCACGTACCTAATCGGAATCGACCGGGCTGTTCTCACGTGATGACTCTATCGTCAATAGACACCACGTAGAATACAAGGTTCCAAAAGGCAGGTTACCGACGGAACCTCTTCGGTTCGGACCTACTCGTCGGCGCCCTATTTCTCCTGGGGCACGAGCATGTAGCCCACGAACGCCACCTGCTTGCTGTCGGGCGACCACGACGGAACGTTGATGGTTCCCTGCCCGCCGAATAATTTCGCGAGCACCGAAATTTTCTTGTCCGCATCCACAAGCGACATCAGCCGCAGCATCACATCTTTGTTCTCCGGATGCCCCGTCACATCGGCTCCATAAGAGAGGAAGACCATCCATTTTCCGTCGGGTGAAATGTGCGGGAACCAATTATTGAGATCGTCGGAGAAGACTTGCTCCTGCTCGCTGCCATCGGGCTTCATGCGCCAGATCTGCATGTGTCCGGTGCGCTCGGAGTTGAAATAAACATACTTTCCGTCCGGTGAATATTCCGGGCCATCATCCAGACCCTTGGCGGTGGTCAGCCTCGTCTCATCGCCGCCAGCCGCGGGGATCGTATAAATATCGAACTCGCCGTCGCGCTGCCCGACGAAGGCCAGCGTCTTGCCGTCGGGCGACCAGCCATGCCAGTACGACGGAGATTTCTGCGTGATGCGTCGCGGTGCGCCGCCGGCGATCGGGACAATGTAGACCTGTGACTGGTGATCGCCCTGCGAGTTGTCGCTGATGGCCAACTGCGTAGCGTCGGGCGAAATGCCGTGATCGTTATTGCAGCGGTTTGCGATGCCCGTATCGATGACGACCGGCTTGTCGCTGCCGACTGTGAGGCGCTCGATGTGGCCGTCGCGGTTAAACAGAAACGCGCTGCCGTCGCGCATCCAGTTCGGTGCTTCGAATCGTCCTTGCGCGAGATAGGCGACGCGGCGGTCCGCGGAATCGATTGCGATGGTTTCGAGCGTGCTGTAGAGAGCGGGCTTGGCGGTCTGCGCGGCGGCAGGCTGCGCCAGGTCAACATTTGAAAACACAGCCTGCTCGACCACATCCTTGTCATGCGAACACACGCCGAGACCAACATAGAACGTGCCCTGCAGCGGAATGCGCAACCATCCGCCAGCAACCGTGGGCTCTCCGCCCTCGGCCGCCAGCGACATGTAGACGTAATCGCCGCGCTTGGCGATGCGCACGCGCTTCGGCGCTGACAAGTTCGATTGAATCTCGCGCGTCACCGCGCCCTTCTCGTCGCGGAATTGCAGCGAGGTCAATCCGCTGGCGTGCAGCGCTACGTCGACATATACGGAATCGGCGTCCAGGCTCTGCCGCAGGATCAACGCCGCCTTCTTATGCTCATTTCCAGTCTTAGTCAGAAACGAAATGTCGGCGGTCAGCGTCACGTCGCCGGAAACTTTCTTCCACACGAACTGAAATGCGTCGGCCGCGAGCCACATGTTCTCGCCGCTGCCGCTGATGGTGTAAGTTCGCTTCGCGGCGTCGTAGTCGACCGAGCCCGCATGCAGAACTGTGCCCACATCGCCGTGGCCTTCGAACAGCCCGACTGGCCCCGGAGCGCCTTGCGCCCAAGCGGAAGCAGCGATCGCGGCAACCACACAACTCAGGATGGCAACTATCGTAAAAGTGCGAAGACGGCGCATGAAAATCCTCCGAGGAGCAAACCCTGCGAGCGAGATGACCAACTCGGCATTGTACCCCTATCTTTTAATACCAATCTTTTGTTACCAATCCCGGAGCACTTCTGGTAAAACGTCTGCATGAAAACCCACCGGCTCATTCTTGCGCTGTCATTCTGCGTTTCGCTTTTCGTCACCGGCCTCGCTGCGCAACAGACTGCATCTCCCTCGGCCAATCTAGCCCTGACCCCGCCCATGGGCTGGAACTCGTGGAATAAGTTTGGCTGCAATGTCAGCGAAGACATGATCAAGAGCATGGCCGACGCCGTGGTGAAGTCGGGCATGAAAGACGCGGGCTACGTCTATGTCAACATCGACGACTGCTGGCAGGTGAGCCGCGATGCCCAGGCCAACATCGTCGCCGACCCGCAGCGCTTTCCGCACGGCATGAAAGCCGTGGGCGACTACATTCATTCGCTGGGGCTGAAGTTCGGCGTGTATTCCGATGCCGGATCGAAAACCTGCGCTGGCCGTCCCGGCGGCCTGGGTCATGAATATCAGGACGCAGTGCAATATGCGGCGTGGGGCGTCGACTATTTGAAGTACGACTGGTGCAACGCCAGCACGCAGGATGCGAAAGCTTCGTACGCTAACATCCGCGCGGCTCTGGACGCCTCCGGTCGGCCCATCGTGCTGAGCATTTGCGAGTGGGGCACGGCCAAGCCCTGGCTGTGGGGCAAGGAAGTTGGCGGAAATCTCTGGCGCACGACCGGCGACATCCAGGACCGCTGGGGAGGCCAGGAAAAGTGGCCCGACGGCAGTTGCTGCTCGAATGGCGTGCTCTCCATTATCGATCAGCAGGTTGGACTGCAGTCCTATGCCGGGCCGGGACACTGGAACGATCCGGACATGCTGGAAGTCGGCAACGGCGGAATGACCGACGCCGAGTACCGCTCGCACTTCAGTTTGTGGGCGCTGCTCGCGGCGCCGCTGATCGCGGGCAACGATCTGCGCACCATGCGGCTGGAAATCCACGACATTCTCACCAACAAAGAAGTGATTGCGGTCAATCAGGACGCGCTCGGGCGCGAGGGCGAACGCGTCGCGAAAAACGGCGACCTGGAAGTTTGGGCGAAGCAACTCAAGGACGGAAGCCGCGCCGTGATCCTGCTGAATCGCGGAGGCACCGAACAGAAGATCACGGCCAACTGGGAGGATATCGGTTATCCCAGCGGGATCAGTGCTGCGGTGCGCGACCTGTGGCAGCACAAGGACCTGGGAAAGTTCACGGGAAACTTCTCCGTGCCAGTCGCGTCGCACGCCGTCGTGATGGTGACCATCAAACCCTAAAGGCATAAACCACGAAGGACACGAAGGTCCACGAAGGAAGACTTGGGTTTCCTTCGTGAACCTTCGTGTCCTTCGTGGTTAGCGATTTTGCGTTTACTCTTTCAGAAAGTTCGGGTCGGCTTTGACTTCTTCGATCTGCGCCGTATGCCGGGCGCTGTGCGCCGAGATCTCCTCCGGAAAGATTTCAGCTAGAGATGCGAGGCGAAGAGCAAGGATACGAAACCTTCATCAGCCGGATGGGCAGCACTTGCTTACTCAGTGCTGGTCATTTTTCTTCAGGTCTTCCTTCTTCGCTCTTCTTTTTCAGCTCTTCCATCACACTCTGGATCAGCTCTTTGGCGTCGGTCAGGCTCTTCATGATGATTTGAATATCCATGACCGGCTTGCCCGGCCAGCGCTGGCTCTGGCAATAGACGCCGTGCTGGCCGACCAGCGCCATGGCGTCGGTGATGGTGTCCATGGTGACGGCCAGGCGCCCGCGGGGCACGCCCATCATGGTCTCGTAGTGTTCCAGTTCTTCCTGCTTTTCGTCGAATACCGGCATCGGTCGATTGTAACTGCACGCGGGCAGGGCGCATAATGGCTGGGCTGCTGATGGGCCGCAGACTTATTCTCCGTTCGCGCGTCAAAGACCTTGGCATTTCAACCTTCCAAAAGGAGAGACTATGCAAAAACGAATTGCTCTTTTCGTATTCGCGATCCTGACCCTCACCCTGTTCGCTTCGGCGCAGGCCAGTCCTGCGGCATCGGCTACTTGCGATCTCGGCAGCGGCAAGACCATCAAGACCGACTACTCCAGCCCGCGCATGAAAGGCCGCAAGATTTATGGCGGACTCGTGCCCTTCGGCGAAGTCTGGCGCACCGGAGCCAATTCCGCTACAACGTTTGTGACCAGCGCCGATGTAAGCGTGGGCGGCAAGACCGTGCCCGCCGGCAGCTACACGCTGTTCACCGTCCCCACCGCCGACAAGTGGACTCTCATCATCAACAAGAAAACGGGCGAATGGGGCATCCCCTACAAGTATGAGAGCGACGAACTGGGCCGTGTGGACATGAAAGTTTCGAAGCTGCCCGCACCGGTCGAGAACTTCACGATCTCTTACGAAAAGTCTGGCAGCGGCTGCACTTTGCAACTCGACTGGGAGACCACACGCGCAGCCATCGACATTTCGGCTGCGCTCGTTGGCGACAAGGTACGACCGTAGACATCGACCCGCGCCAGGCGAAACGAAATTGTTGATTGTTGACTCCCTGATGGTTGATTGAAAACCCGGCCTGAGGCTTGGACATGGAAGCGGAGGCGGTTCCAATCAACCATCAAAAATCAGCAATCAACAATTTCCCGCAGGCGTACAATTCCCCCAACAGCATTCCCACGGGAGGTTCCCATGCCCGTTTACGATTATGTTTGCCTCGACTGTCACAAGCCCTTCGAAACCGTTCTAACCCTGAATGAACACGATCACGAGAATCCCAAGTGCCCGCATTGTGGCAGTAAGAACGTGGAGCAGGAAGCCGCCGCGTTTTTCGCGGTGACTTCGAGAAAAAGCTAGCGCAGCAACAGCCCAGGCAGTGTACGGCGCCCTGGCGAGAGCAGACTGAGCGCAGACTTTACTTTCTCGGTTGCCGAAGCGCGTCAGCGGCTTGCTGCGCTTCGACAAAATCAGGAGAGATTTTCAGCGCCTGCTGGTAGGCATCCAACGCTTCAGGGACATGCCTGGCCTGCTCCAGCGCGCGGCCGAGTTCGAAATATCCCTGGGCGGTGGACTGCAATTCCACGGCCCGCGACAGGTCGCTGATCGCTTCGTCAAATTTGCCTTCCTTCTGCGCCAGCAGTCCGAGGCCGCGCCAGGCGTTGCATTGCGTGGAATTGAAACGCAGGGACTGCGCAAAACTCTTTTGCGCGAGTTCGTCTTCTCCCAAGGCACGCTGGGCCGCGCCCATATTGGCATAGGTTTGCGCCAACAGGCCGGGATCAGAGGTCAGCTCAACTGCGGTCTCGTACTCGGTTACGGCCTCGCGCATCTGGTTGTGGTGCTGCAAATAGATTCCGAGATTGCTGCGGCTCATGGGGTCACGCGGATTGATCCGCGACGCCGCCTCGAAATGCGCGTGCGCTTCCTCTTCTTTGTCTTCGAGAATCAGCGCTCCTCCCAGGTTATTTTCGGCGACGAAATTGTTTGCCGTGACCGCGAGTGTGTGCGACCACAAATCCGTGTTGCTCTGCCAGTATCCGATCTGGCGATGCGTGGCCAGCGCCAGGGCAACCAGGATCGCGCCCGCCGCAATCGCGGGCCGGGGGCCGAGTTTCTTTTCCTCCGCCCAGTCGGCCGCGCCGAACGCAATCATCACAAAAATCCCAATCAGCGGAATGTAGGCGTAACGGTCGGCCATGGCGGCTTCCCCCACCTGCGCCAGGCCAATCACCGGAACCAGCGTTCCCAGAAACCACAACCAGCCTACGAGCAAGTAACGGCGCGCATGGAATCGCCAGACGATCGCGCTTACCGCAATCAGCACTGCACCGGCGACCAGCACTTGCCACGCCGCCAGCGAATCTCCGGGATGCGGATACATGGGCGCCAGGCGCCCGGGCCAGACCATTTTCCACAGGTACATCGCATACGCCCAGATCGCGGTCGCGAGGCGCGCTCCGAATGAAATTTCGGCGGTAGTTCGTACGGCTCCGCCGGCCTGCTGCGCCAGCATCGTGATCACGGCACTCGCAGCGGAAAGCGCGAGCAGCGGAAGTTTCTCCACCGCGAGCCGCGACCACGAAAAAGTGGGATGCACCGCGCCCGCTTCCGTTTTCGCGTCGCGCACTCGCCCGAGCGGCCAGTAGTCGAGCAGCAGTAGAACGAAGGGCAGCGTAATCACCATCGGCTTGGAAGCGAGTCCGGCGGCAAACAAACCGGTCACCGCCAGATACCGCTTCCAGCCTGGCTTTCGCGCATACCAGCCGTAGGCCCAGAGGGTCAAAAGAAAGAAGAATGTGCATAGCACATTCTTGCGCTCCGCCACCCACGCCACCGACTCCACATTAATGGGATGAATCGCAAACAGCGCCGCCACGAACAGGCTTGGCCCCAACCTCCCCGTGGCCCACATCAACAGCAGAAACAGCAGGATCACATTCACGGCATGCAGCAGCACGCTGGTGAAATGGTGCCCCACGGGATTCATCCCAAACAGCGAAGCATCGAGGGCGTGCGATATCCAGGTCAGCGGATGCCAGTTCGCCTGCTCGGTCGACGTCAACGCCCACCGGAAAGTGTCGGCGGTCAGGCCCTGCCGTAGGTGCGGATTGTTGACCACGTAGCGGTCATCGTCATAGTTGACAAACGGATGGCGATTGACCGGGTTGTAGAGCGCGAGCGTGGCCACTGCAAGCAGCAGACACACCATGGGAAGCCGCTTCTCGGGGGACGCGAATATTCCTAGAGACTCGCTGCCTGGCAACTCGCCCGCGCGCGCAGTTTTCTTCGTGGGAGGCAATATCAGGATTTAACCACAGAGAACGACGGGACGACACAGGGGGGAAACACGGAAGGCACGGGGCGGGCGATTGCTGATTTCGTGATTGCTGATTGTTGATTGAAGCCCTGACCCTGCAAGTTAGACCTGCGGATTTTCAATCGACAATCAGAAATCACAAATCAGCAATTACTATGCCGGTTTCCACCTCAAAACCGGCTTCCTAGCCGCCGCGGTCTCATCCAGCCGCGAGACCCGCGTCGAGTGCGGCGCGTCGAGCACCGTCTGCGGATTTTCTTCCACTTCTTCCGCGATCGACTTCATCGCCTCGATGAACAGATCCATCTCTTCGACCGATTCGCTCTCGGTGGGCTCGATCATGAGCGCTCCCGGCACAATCAGAGGAAACGCCGTCGTATAAGGATGGAATCCGTAATCAATCAAGCGCTTGGCGATGTCCATCGTGCGCACGCCTTTTTTCAGCTGCAGCTTGTCGCTGAACACCACCTCGTGCATGGTAGGCGTGGAGTAGGGCAAATCGTACGTGCCTTCGAGTCCCCGGCGGATGTAGTTGGCATTGAGCACCGCGTCTTCGGTGGTCTGGCGCAGTCCGTCGGGGCCGTTGGCCTGGATGTAGGCCAGCGCGCGCACAAACATTCCGAAGTTGCCGTAGAACGCGCGCACGCGCCCCACGGACTGCGGACGGTTGTAGTCGAACGCCAGCGTTCCATCTGGTTTCGTAATCACCACCGGCTTCGGCAAGAAAGGTTCTAGAGCTTTCTTGATCGCCACCGGACCTGATCCAGGTCCGCCGCCGCCATGAGGCGTCGAAAAAGTTTTGTGCAAATTCAGGTGCATCACATCGACGCCGAAATCACCGGGCCGCACCTTGCCGACCAGCGCATTCATGTTGGCGCCGTCCATGTAGAGCAACCCGCCCTTGGCGTGCAGAATGTCGGCAATCTTGTGGATGTCCTGCTCAAACACGCCCAGCGTGTTGGGATTGGTCAGCATCAGGGCCGCGACATCTTCGTTCATCTGCGCGGCGAGCGCCGCAATGTCGACCATGCCCCGCGAGTCGGATTTCAGATTTTCGACGGCATAGTTCACCATCGCGGCGGTCGCCGGATTCGTGCCGTGAGCGGAGTCGGGAATCAGAATTTTCTTCCGCGCATTTCCCTTCGACTGGTGATAAGCGCGCACCATCAGCAGGCCAGTCATTTCTCCGTGCGCTCCGGCCGCAGGTTGCAGCGTGATCGCGTCCATGCCGGTGATTTCGATCAGTTGCTCGCTCAGCGTTTTGATAATGTGCAACGCGCCCTGGGAAATTTTCTCCGGCTGATAGGGATGCCCGTTCGCGATTCCTTCGACCCGCGCCACCGCTTCATTCACGCGAGGGTTGTACTTCATGGTGCAGGAGCCCAGAGGATACATGCCGAGATCGATCGCGTAGTTCCACGTGGAAAGCCGCGTGAAGTGGCGGATGATTTCGATCTCGCTCACTTCCGGCATGTTGCCCAGGTCTTTTCTTTCGGATGAACCAAGAAGCTTCGCCGTATCGACTTCCGGCACGTCGAGCGGCGGCAGCTTCCAGGCCGCCTTCCCTGCCGACGACTTTTCGAAGATCAAGCCCTCGTTCTGGTTGACCTGCAGCGATGCCTTACGGATCACGGGCTTCATCGCGCCACCTCTTCCACATCCTCTTCCTTGGAAGACCGCACCGAGCGCTCGCTTTCGGCAACCAATCCCACGGCTGTATCAATCGCGCTGCGCGCGGTCAGTTCGGTACAGCACCACAGTGCCGCGTTCCCCAACTCAGGATAAAACCTCTTCAGTGGCAAGCCGCCGACCATCTTGTGCCCCAGCAATCGGCTGTTGATAGCGTAAGGATCTTCGCTGGTTTGAACGACAAACTCGTTGAAGCGTGGCGTTCCGGTGAACAACACTTTGCCGTGCTTCGCGAACTGCGCCGCCGCATAGGCCGTCTTCGCCAGATTCTGCTTGGCCAGTTCCTTCAGCCCCACCTTGCCGTACACCGTCATGAAGATGTTGACCATCAGCGCGACCAGAGCCTGGTTGGTGCAGATGTTCGACGTCGCCTTCTCGCGGCGGATGTGCTGCTCGCGCGTGGCCAGCGTCAGCACAAATCCGCGCCTGCCCTGCTTGTCAACAGTCTGGCCCACCAGCCTGCCCGGCATCTGCCGCACATATTTCTCGCGCGTCGCGATGACGCCGCAGTACGGGCCGCCGAAGCCGAGCGGAACGCCGAACGACTGCGCCTCCATGGCGATGATGTCGGCCTCGCGCGCCGGTTCCACAATCCCGAGCGACACCGCCTCTGCAATCGACACCACCAGCATCGCCCCATGCTTGTGCGCGATCTCGGCAATCGCCGCGACATCTTCAATGCTGCCAAAGAAGTTCGGGGACTGCACCAGAACGCATGCTGTCTCCGGAGTGATCGACTGCTCAAGTTCTTTCAGGTTCACCCGGCCATCGTCACCGAAGCCCGCGACCGACAACGGCATCCCCTGATGCGTCGCGTACGTGGCAAGAACTTCGCGATACTCCGGATGCAGGCTGCGCGCCACCACCACCGATCGCCGGCCAGTTAGGCGAACCGCCATCATCACGCCTTCAGCCGCGGCGGTCGAACCGTCATACATCGACGCGTTCGCCACTTCCATTCCGGTCAGTTCGCAAATCATGGTCTGGAATTCGAAGATGGACTGCAGCGTGCCCTGCGAAATCTCCGCCTGGTACGGCGTGTAGGCAGTCAGAAACTCGCCGCGTGAGATCAGCGAATCGATAATGACGGGGCGGTAATGAAAGTATGCGCCCGCACCCAGAAAACTGGTGTAGCCGTCGCCGTTCTCGCGCGAACGCTGGCGAAAGAAGTCGACAATTTCCGACTCCGCCATCTGCCGCGGAATATTCAGGTCGCGAGTCAGGCGATACTCGGCGGGGATCGGGGCAAACAGATCGTCGACCGAGCGCAGGCCAATCGCCTTCAGCATGGCTTCGCGGTCGGCGGGAGATTTCGGTAAATAGCGCATAGGGAAGTTGTTTAGATGTGCCTCGAGGACGTTTGGATTGGGGCCGCAGCCCCGTTTGAATCGGGGGTGAAAATCATTGGGCAGCGACTCGCCTGCATTACACCCTTAAACCACGAAGGACACGAAGTTACACGAAGGAATGTCAGTGTCCTGCCTCTTCCGCTACAAACTTCTCATAGTCGGCTGCGGAGAGCAGGCCGTCCAATTCAGATGGATTCTTCAGGCTGAGCTTCACCATCCACGCGCCATGCGCATCTTTATTCACGTTCTCGGGCGACGTGGCCAACGCCGCGTTCACTTCGGTCACCGTGCCCGTCGCCGGCGCGAACAGATCCGACACCGCCTTCACCGACTCGACCGTTCCAAAAGTCTTGCCGACGGTGAGTTCAGCGCCGACTTTCGGAGTCTCGACGAACACGATGTCGCCCAGCGATTGCTGTGCGTAGTCAGTGATGCCCACCGTGGCCGAGTTTCCGCTCACCTGAATCCATTCGTGCTCTTTCGTATATTTGCGATCTGTAGGGTAAGGCATAAAAGCTTCTAGCTCCTGGCTGCTAGCTTCTAGCAAAATCCTTTGTGTACTCTGTGTCCTCTGTGGTTAAGCAGTTTTCTTTGGTCGCCTATAAAACGGAGTCGGCACCACCACCGCTCCCACGCCTTGACCGCGAATTTCCACTTTCACTCCCGCCCCAACCGCCGCGAACTCCGGCGGAACGTATGCCAGCGCGATATTTTTCTTCAAGAACGGTGCGGGCGATCCGCTCGTCACATACCCAATCTCGCGTCCACTGCTGTCCAACACTTTGCAGCCATCGCGAGCAATGCCGCGCTCCGTCATCTCCAGGCCCACCAGCGTTCGCTTTACGCCCGCGGCTTTAGCTTTCTCCAAAGCGGCCCGGCCGATGAACTCTGGCTTCTCCATTTTGCAGAAGCGGTCGAGCGCGGCTTCCCACACGTTAATCGTATCGGAAATCTCGTGCCCATAGAGCGGAAGTTTGCCTTCCAGCCGCAGCGTGTTGCGCGCGCCCAAGCCGCAGGGTATGACCCCGAATTCCTTGCCCGCCGCCAGAATCTCATACCACACACGCGCACTGGTCGCCTCATCGGCGGGAATGTAAATCTCGAAGCCGTCCTCCGCGGTATAGCCAGTGCGGCCCATGAGAGTATTGGGAAGACCGCACAGTGTGCCACGAGTCACCCAATAGAATTTGACCGCACTCAAATCGGCGTCAGTGAGCTTCTGCAGCAGATTTACAGCCTTCGGTCCCTGAATCGCAATCTGCGTAAAGTCGTCCGAAAGATTTTCGGCCGCGCAGTCGAACTGGCGCGTGTTGTCGCGCACCCAGCTGAAATCTTTTTCCCGCGTGCCCGCATTGATGACCAGAAGATAATCGTCCTCGGCGAGGCGGTGGACGATCACGTCGTCGACGAAAGTCCCTTCGGGATACAGCAGCGCGGAATACTGCGCCTGCCCAATGGCCAGCCGCGACGCGTCGTTCATGGAAATGTGCTGCACCGCGGCCAGCGCCTGCGGCCCAGCCAGCCGAATGTCGCCCATGTGGCTGACGTCAAAAATGCCCACGCCGTTGCGCACGGCCAGGTGCTCGTTGATGATTCCGCAGCCGATGGCCGCGGGATACTCCACCGGCATGTCCCAGCCGTTGAACTCCACCATCTTCGCGCCCATCTGGCGATGCACTGCATTCAGCGCAGTTTTGCGGATGTTGCTTGGGATGCTGGCGGGCGTCGCCTCCACAGAAGACAAAATAGACCTCAAGCAGCGGGCAGTCGCGGGCCTGCCGGGATGGTGTGACTGTTTACCGTATCACGCGCTTTTTCAGCGGGTCAAACGGGGACAATTTTCAACCGTTCCCCTGTCCCCCTTCATACTCCATGCTGATTTGCTTGGCAGCAGGCAGCGGCAACTCCCATGTCGGTATTACTTCGATCCCTAACCTCGTGGCAAATTTTGCAAGGTCCAGATCGTCGGAGTAAATGCGTCTGGCCTTGTTCGCCCTCGCGATGGCGACAATCTGCCGATCAAACCTGATTTTCGCCCACGGGCTGCTCGATCCGCCGCGTTTTCCCTTCTTTCGCCGGTCTTCTATTTCGATCGCCGCCAGCTCGGCTGCGGCCTCCTGGTCAAAAGGCCTCACGAGCAGGCTCCTCATATTTCCGATCTTGTTGAGGAATTCTGGGGCGTCGCCACCGTGCGAGCCGAACCAGATTAGGAATTCCGCTAGCACGGGCGTCGGAAGGATTATGCGTTCCGACTCGGAGTCTAGATCCTCTAGCAACTTTTGGACGCGATCAGGCAGGCGCTCAAGGGGCTTGCCGGTGGAGGGATCCCTGGGTGGCTTTGCACCAGGAATCAGCATCAACGACAGAAACATGCTGTCAATTACGACCATCTATTGCAACTTTGTACCGCGCCGGATCTGTTCAAGCTCCGCAAGCGGGTCATCGAGCCTCTTCCAGTCCGCTGAGACCTGACGGAGGTCATCAAGGTTCTTGCGCAGACTGGAATCCTCAACTACCCTAAAAGACGACGCCTGAAACGAGAGCATTTCCCATTCTCCGTCAGTGTGTCGTGTCCAGCGTCCAGTTCCCTCGACGCGAACCACGGAAGTGAATAGGTATTGTGCGATCTCCTTCGCCAGCGACCGCTTGGCCAGAACGATGGTCTTGTCTTTGCCGTCCTCCAGATGAACGGGAACGGGGTCATTTTCACCGCCGACCTTGATGGGTATTCCTTGAAATACTCCCGGTTGGCTGATCGGCCCGAACTCCAACTTCGTGGCGTTCTCCCGTCCGCAGAATCGAAGTACTTTACTTCCAGCCGGATCTATCAAGGCACCTTTGGCATTGTCCTGCAAGAGACGACGGTCCACGTCCTTCGCAGCCTGCTGGGCTTCGTCTGGGCCCTCGTGGTTTCGTACGGCCTTCAGACGCTCTCTCACTTTCGGCTCGGCTTCCCAGTCCACGAGAATGACGGGCACCGTGCTTCCCGGTTCGATACGCCCAAGATGCACTGAGCTGTTGTTGCCGAACATCTTGGCAAGATCCGACACATACTCTGCCAGGCGCGCCATTGGAATGGTGGCGGGCGAAAATGCGTCTATCTCGAATCTGTATTCCCTTTGCTTACGAATCTTTGGTGGCATGAGAACCTCATACAATATACGCTTACCTGATCCCGTCGACCCTTCGGTCGTCCGGCAGACTCTACTGCCCGAACTGCACGGTGACGCGCGCTCCGGCCACCACGTGTGTTCCGGCCACCGGCGACTGCTTACTGGCGACACCGCTGCCCACGGCGTCGAGTTGCAGGCCGGCGTCCTGGGCGGCTTCCACGGCGCCCCGCACCGTCTTGCCGACGAACGACGGTACTACGATTCCGCCTTGCTCCACATCCAGCACCACGGTTCCGGTGGTCGGCAGTTTTGCCGAGGCCGCACTCGCCGCGCCTGCAGTTTTCGCCGGAACCTGCCGCACGACCGATGCCGTGGCCGCGCTCGGTGAGACCGGCGACGAGACCGGCTCGCGCATGGCCGCTTGCACCACGTGACTGTCAGCGCCGGCAGTCGCGGGCGTAGGCGCCCGCACCACATTCGACGCCTTCGCCGGCCCGGAAGCATCGCCATTCACTTCCGCGGTTTCCAGCGGCTCGCCGGGATGATCCGGAGTACCTTCCTCCAGATCATTATCCTTATCTTTCATCTTGGCCTGCGCCAGCAGCAACTGGTGCCGCGGAGCCAGCGGCAGATCGTGCGGCACGTGCAGATATTCCAGCACCTGCTGCGTGATACGCCGAAACACCGGCGCCGCCACCTGCCCGCCCTGGTGCGGCCCGACCGCTGAGTCGAGAATCACCACGACCACAACCTGCGGATTGTTCACCGGAGCTAATCCCGCGAACGATCCCACATATTTTGTCTTCGAATACGCGCCCGTCGCGGGGTCAACTTTCTGCCCCGTCCCGGTCTTGCCTGCCGAAGAATAGCCTTCGAGAATCGCCCTGCGGCCCGTACCGTGGGCATCGATCACAACTTTCTCCATCATCGAGCGCATCTCGGCGGCGGTGAAGGAAGAAATCACGCGATGCGACGCCCCCGGATGAAAGCTCACGGTTTGCAATCCATCCGTGGGCGGCGCGGTCCCCGCGACGATGCGAGGCTGCACATAGACGCCGTCATTGGCGAACGTTGAGATCAATCCGGCCAACTGAATCGCCGAAATGCCAATCTCCTGTCCTATCGAAATCGCAGCAATCGAAACCTTCGACCAGCGGCTCGGCGGCTTCGTCATCCCCCGAGTTTCGCCGGGCAGTTCGATGCCGGTCGGCTGCCCAAATCCGAAGGCGCGAATGTATTTGTAATACCGGTCTTCGCCCAGGCGCAGCGCGATTTTGATCGAACCCACATCGCTCGATTCCGCCAGCACGCCCCACACCGGCAGCAAGCCGTGCGGCTTCGAATCGCGAATGCGCATGCCGTTGTAGACAATCGATCCCATCTGGCAATCGAACACTTCGTCCGGATTGGTGAGTTTCTCTTCGAGCGCCGCCGAAATCGTCACCAGCTTGAACGTCGACCCCGGCTCATAGATGTAGCTCACCGCGCGATTGGTCAGCGCGGCGGGCGTGATCTGCTTGCGCAGGTTCGGATTAAACGTCGGCCGGTTGGCCAGCGCAAGAATTTCTCCCGTGTGCGGGTTCTCGACAATCACCGTGCCGGCGATGGCCTGCGTGTCGTGAATCGCCTGATCGAGCTCTTTCTCTGCAACGTATTGAATGTTCTTGTCGATGGTCAGAACCAGGTTGTCGCCGGGGTCCGGCTCGGTCTCGACGTCGGCGAACCATTGTTTATGTGCGTCCACCGAAATGAACATTTTCCCTGGACGCCCGCTCAGTTGATCGTCGAATTCATGCTCGATGCCGCTCTGCCCGGAATCTTCCATGCCGACCGAACCCAACACCTGCGCCGCCAGGTCGCGCGCCGGATAAAAACGCTTCGGCTCTTTCTGGAAATGAATGCCCTGCAGCTTCAGCGAATTGATGCGCTCGATGGTCTCATCGCTGGCCTTGCGCGCCACCCAGCAGAAAGTCTTGTGGGCGCGGCAGTCGGCCAGCACCACGTTGTAGTCGTCGCCGGTGATGCGCGTAATAAGAGCGACGGCGGTGGGGAGATCTTTTACCTCGGTGGGAACGGCGAACGCGGAATCGACCAGCACCGACATAGCCAGCTCGTGGCCGGCGCGGTCGTAGATGACTCCGCGCTTGGCCGCCAGCGGAATCGCGCGCTGTTGCTGATGTCCAGCCTGCTTGACGAACCTTCCGTAGCTGAAAATCTGCAGGTAGACCAGGCGCCCGCAGATGGCCACGCACCATAGCAACAGGACGCCGCCCAGCAGATACAGCCGGGAGTTCTTGCCGGAGGTGGGATTCGAGCCCATAAACCTTACTCTTTATGCGTTGTCATCAAGGGTTGTCTTCATGCGTTGTCTTCATGCGTTGTCTTCATGCGTTAGTCTTCACGTATTGTCATCCTGGGGCCCGCGTCGTTGGCGGGCCGAAGGACCTATGCAGTCTCCGGCATTCGTGGCGCGCCAACAGAGTGCAGAGGTCCTTCGCTTCGCTCAGGATGACAAACACTAAATTCTCCAGAGACAACCACGGCGGCCCATGTACAGACAGGCCGCCGCCGAAATGCCGCCGAGCTTCGCTCGGCAGACGGGCGAGTCGCCCGTCTCCACACAATCTTTTCCACACAATCCTTTACTGCCCCGGAATCACCGTCACCGGCTCGGCGCTGGCCATTACCGGGCCTTGTGCGTCACTCGACGCAGAATCCATGCGGATCACCTGCCCCGGCTCCGGCGGCACCAGGCCCATGCGGCGGGCCAGCAGGTCGATGCGCTCGGGGTCGCGCAGTGAGGCATCTTCCAGGCGCAGCGCGTGGTTCATCTCGACCTTCTCACTGAGTTCGCGCTTGGCCGACTCGATCTGGTAGCCGTACTCAATCGCCTTGAAATGCTGCCAGGCATAAGTAAAGACCAGCAGGAACAGGCAAGCCAGCGCCGTGCCGAACTGCTTCATTTCACGGTTGCGCCCCGGATCTTCCACTTTCACCAGACGCGAATTGTCGATCGCCTTGGAGAAGTAGATCTCCGGCGTGCCCGTCCAGAACGAACGCCGCTCGGCCGCTGGAAGTTCCCCTGCGAAATCCGCACTGCGAATTGTTGCCGCCGCTGCCGCCATTTATGCCGCCCCCATGAAAACCTGGCCACCGTCTGTCACCGGAATCTGCATGGAGAAGATGGCGTGTAATTCCTCGTCCATCCGCCCCTGCTCCGCACTCTGCTTAGCCTGCAACTCCGCGCGCGACTCGGCCCGCTCCACCGTCGCCATCAACTCGCTGATCAATCTTCCCGTGTACATTTCCCGCTACCTCAACTTATTGGATTCCTACCACGGAACCCGTCAAACAGCTTTCAGCCGTCAGCTTTCATATTCCGCCCAGCGGATCGTCATTTCGAATCTGCGGTCCGCTTTGACCTGATCTCTAAGGCCCGGCACGCCATGACAGCTATGCCGGGAACTCCGGCAGGTTTTCCGGAGCCAAACTTGCTTTTGGGTGGCGCAGCGCTTTCAGCGCTGCGGTTCCGCCCGTCCACCAAATTCTGGGCTTCAGCCCCTGAGGGCGCAGCCCTTAAACTTTCTCCGCCGCCCGCAATTTCGCGCTGCGGGCCCGCGGATTGCGATCGCTTTCCAATTCAGTTGCCGTAACCGGCTTTTTGGTTAGCACACTGAAGTAACCTTCCTTGCTCCCCTCGCGAAACGCATCCTTTACGATGCGATCTTCCAGCGAGTGAAAACTGATCACCACCACGCGTCCTCCTGGCTTCAGAATCCGGGGCGCCGCTTCCAGCAGCGCCTGCAGATCGTCCAGTTCGCGGTTTACGAAGATTCGAAGAGCCTGAAAGGTCCTAGTCGCGGGATGAATTCTTCTCTCAGCCTGATTCATTGGCCGGGCCGCGGCTGATATGACGTCCGCAAGATGTGCGGTAGATCGTATCGGCCGCGACCGGCAAATGGCTCTGGCGATTCTCCGCGACCTCCTTTCCTCTCCGAATTCGTAAATCACATCGGCAAGCTGTCGCTCGTCGAGGTGGTTTACCACTTGTTAGGCGGTACGCTCGCCACGAGGGTCCATCCGCATGTCGAGCGGTCCATCCGCCTGAAAACTAAATCCGCGCGCCGCATCGTCCAACTGCAGGCTGCTCACTCCGATGTCGGCCAGCAATCCGTCCGCAAACCCGGAACCGAACCGCTTTCCGACTTCGGCAAACGAGCACTGCATCAGCGTGATCTCCGGCCAATCGGCCGCCGGCGGGACGCCAGCGCTACCCATCAGCCTTTCGCGCGCCAGATTTGTTCGAGCTACGGCCAGCGCTGCAGGATCCTTATCGAGGCCAATCAAATGTCCCGGTGCGCCGAGGCGTTTTGCGATTTCGTAACTGTGCCCGCCCAAACCCACCGTGGCGTCGATATAGGTCCCACCCCGCCGCACGGCTAAAAAGTCGATCGCTTCTTGTAAAAGAACCGGAACATGGCTCACTCTTCCACCACCATGCCCAACCCCCTGAGGGGTGTCTGTTGATCCCTCGCCCACTAGATGCCCAGTTCGTCGAGCGTCTTCTCATCGTCAGGCGTGAACTTTTCTTCTTCGATCTCTTTCTTGAACAGCTCCAGGTTCCTGACTGTGAGAAACGTCAAATTCCCCAGAACCGCTACCTCGCCCTTGATCTGCCCCGTTTCGCGCAGCAACTGCGGCAGCAACAACCGTCCCTGCCCGTCCATCTCGACCTGCTGCCCGTAATAGTTCGTCCGGTCCAGAAACTTTTTCTTCGTCGGATTGAAATTGGAGAGCCCTGCCAGCTTCTGCTCGATCCGCTCCCATTCCTCGAAGGGATACACTTGAGCAACCCTGCCATCCAGACTTGTGATGTAGAATTGCTGACCGTATTTCTCGTCGATCACCCGCTTGAACTCGGCCGGGACCTTGAGCCGTCCTTTTTCGTCGACCCGGGTTGGATGATTGCCGCGAAACATGTCTGGTAGCCGCCACTACTGCAACGAGGGAGGTCAAAAGGGTGCGAAGGTCGGTCAAAGTCGGGCGATTCGCGCTGTTTGTCGTGCTTTTGGGTCGGATTTCCACCGGCTCCTCGATTTCAGCTCAAAGCTCCCACGAACTTACTGCCTTTACCACTTCGTACCACTTTGTACCACATCTTAGCTGTAAGTCGTTTATTGTCAAGCAGAAACTTGATGGTGGCAGTCCCACTCTAGTCCTGATTCTGGAAAATACGAAGGCTTGTGGTTAACCAATCGAACGACCACAAGGGGTTGGGTTTATGCTCTTGGTTCTTTCGCTATTCTTTCGCTAAGATTTTTCTTGATCTCCGCGACTGGCGCGGATTTTGTTGTGGAAAAGTGCGAACGAGGTGGGCGAAGCAGCGAGTTTGTGGTTGGCTTTAATGGCGTTGTCATCCTGAGCGAAGCGAAGGACCGGGGCAACTCCCGTCGGATTGCACAGGTCCTTCGGTCCGCAGAAAGCCCGGACCTCAGGATGACCACGAAGTGGAACCATGGCACAAATAGCCTTATGCCTCATCATCTCGAATTCGAGCAGTGGGTCCCATTCCCACCGGAGCGCGTCTTCGCGTTCTTCTCCAACCCGGAAAACCTGCCGCGGATCATGCCCGCCTCCAGCGGCACGAAGCTCATCGCGCTGAACCGGATGCCTGCGCCGCCACCGCCGCTGGGCCGCGCAGGCGACAAAGCGGCCGGCGTCGGTTCGACCATCGTTACATCCTTTCGCGTCTTCCCTTTTCTGCCGGTGCGCGCGCAGTGGATCGCACGCATCACCGAGTTCGAATGGAACCAGCACTTCGCCGACGTGCAGGACAAAGGTCCGTTGCAGAGCTGGCATCACCGCCACGAATTCCGAGCGGAAGCTCGCAAAGGTGTTGCCGGAACGCTCGTTCGCGATGTGATTGACTATGAAATCGGCTTTGGTTTCGTCGCAGCGATCGCGAACCCGCTCTTCGTTCTTCGCCAGATGGAGAAGACGTTCACCCAGCGGCACCGGCTCTTGCCGGAACTCTTGTCCGAGAATCCCATTCCCTAACGAATTGGGTGTACACTTCCGCGCATATCGTCTTGGGCCCTGCTCTTGAACAGATATTTTGAGGAGGCGCTGCATGTCACTGAACAGAGGCAGAATCTGGTTGGGCGGTTTGGCGGGAGGCGTGGTCTGGAATCTGTGGAGCTTTTTAATATACCGTTACATCACGGGGGCGCGCTACGTCGTGGTCCAGAACGCCGGGTGGTTCCTGAAGACACCGCGTTATCCCTACTTCGTGGCGGAGTGGACCATTCTGCTGTTTATCTTGGCGATCGCGGTCGCGCATCTTTATGCCTGGGCACGTCAGGGCCTTGGACCAGGCCCCGGCACTGCGCTCAAGATCGGCTTTCTGGTGGGCTTCTTCGCCGGCTTCCCGGAAAACTTCGCGCAGGCGACCTGGTCCGTCGTCGGCCGCGCGCTGCCGTTTGGCTGGATGATCGAGATGTGGCTGGGCGCCATCCTGACCGCCCTAGTCGCTGGTTACCTGTATAAGGATTAGCTGTCTGATTCCTGCTCGGTGTGGGGACGGGTCTTTGACCCGTCCATGCCGCGGCGACTTCTGCCGCGGCTCGTTCTTCCTGCGCTTCTTACTTCGACGGTTCGACGAATACCGCCGTGCCATATGCCAGGACTTCGGTGACGCCCTGCATCACTTCCGTCGCGTCGTAGCGCGCGCCAACCACTGCATTCCCTCCGATTTCGGCGGCATGCTGCAGCATCAGGTCGAAGGCTTCCTGACGCGTTTTCTCGCACAGGTTGGTGAGCAATGTGATGTTGCCGCCGACCAGCGTTTGCAGGCCGGCGCCGATGGTTCCAAAGATGGAGCGGGAGCGCACCACGATTCCGCGCACCACTCCGAGCGTGCGGGTCACACGAAAGCCGTCCAGTTCAAACTGCGTGGTCACCATGTTGTGGGCCACCATCCTGCCAGCGCTGTAGCCAGTTGCCATGCGGTCGGTCCTTTCTGTCATGCCAGGGAACTGCTAACTATAACGCGAGCAGAGTGTCCCGGCGAGTCATTTGGAGTTTTCGGTGGTGGTGCAGTTTGAAGTGAGATTCGTATCTGGGCATGCCTTTTAGGCATGCCGCCGAGAGGGTTAGAGTGCCCAGGCTTTAGCCGCTGCGCCGCGGCGGGCCAGCCCCGGCGGCTAAAGCCGTTCAGAATTGTGGCTCTTTGGCGGCATCGCTGAAGCGATGCCCTGATACGGACCTCTTCTCAAACTGCACCTTTACCGAATTTTCATCTCTCTCATTCCAACTCGGCGGTGATGAATAATTCCTGCGACGAATTGTCGTACTCGACGCGAAGCACATTCGGCTTGCAGCACACCTGGCAGTCTTCCACGTAGCTCTGCCGGCGTCCGGCGGACTCGTCGACAGTCGTGGTGTTCCACTCTCCGCAGGAGGCGCATTGGAAACCGGATTCCATGGGAGAAAGCATACCTCAGCTGGCTGAGGCCAGTTCAGAGGCGTCGTCAAGAATTCAGCTGCATAGTCCAAAGAACGGCGTTGAAAATCCAACCGCTGTCCGTTAGCTTTCTTCCATCGTGCGATTGCCCTGTTTGCGACGCGCTGGCCCTTTCGTGGTGGTTATCCTGGCAGCATTTGCTATTCTGCGGCCAACGATCGCGTCACTTCCTCGCGTGCATGCCGAAGACGTCTACCAAGCCCCCAGCACCAGGAAGATGGCGGCTCTGCTGCAGAAGACCCTTCGCGAACAGGATTGGAAGACGGACTCCTACAAAGAAGACGAGCGGGCGGAGTATTACCGCTCGCTGCTCCGCTCGCTGTCCAAAGAACATCCTGATCTGGCCGCCGAACTCAAGATCCGGCAGACGCTGGCAGAAAGTCTGTTGCGCGCGGGCGACAGCGGCGGTGCCATCGAGCAACTGGAAACAGTCCGGAAGCTTTGCACGCAGCACCAGGTAAAGCTCGATCATGATGCCGAGCGGAATTTGCGCGACACGCTGGCGATTTCGTATCTACGGCTGGGCGAACAGCAGAACTGTCTGTTGATTCACGGGCGCGAAGCCTGCATCTTTCCGATTCATGGCTCGGGCGTCCACGCCCGCATGGAAGGCTCGGAAGGCGCATTTCGCGAATTGAGCGCCGCGCTCGAAGACAATCCCAAAGACTTGAAATCGCGGTGGCTCCTCAACATCGCGGCTATGACCATGGGACGTTATCCTTCGGCCGTCCCGCAGAAATTTCTGGTTCCTTTAGATCGCTTCAAGTCCGATTACGACGTCGGCCTCTTTCCTGACGTAGCGACGGATGCCGGCGTTGCAGCGCTGGGGCACTCCGGCGGAGTCGCCATGGAGGATTTTGACGGCGACGGCCTGCTGGATTTGATGGTCTCTTCCTCGGGCCCGGAGGATCAGCTACTTTTTTTTCACAACAACGGGGACGGAACGTTCAGCGACCGCACGCGCGAAGCGGGCCTGACCGGCGAAACCGGCGGACTGAACATTGTTGCTGCGGACTACGATAACGACGGCCATCCAGATCTGCTGGTATTGCGTGGGGGCTGGTGGGGCGAACATGGCAAGTATCCCATGTCGTTGCTGCATAACCTCGGCAACGGCACGTTTGAGGACGTGACCGAGCGCGCCGGGTTGTTGTCGTTCCATCCCAGGCAGACCGCGGCGTGGGCGGACTTCGACGGCGATGGCTGGCTTGACCTCTATGTGGGCAACGAGTCGGACCCGAAGTTCCCGCATCCCTCCCAGCTATTTCACAATAACCACGATGGCACCTTCACTGAGGTTGCCGCTCCCAATCATCTGGCGGACATGGGATTCGTGAAGGGAGTGGCGTGGGGAGATTTCAATAACGACGGGCGTCCGGATTTGTATGTCTCGGTCAAGGGCGGTCCGAATCACCTTTTCAGAAATGACGGTCCACGCGATGCCGCGCACCCTTCGGCCGATCGCTGGAAGTTTACCGACGTGACCGCGCCAGCCGGAGTGGCCGAGCCTCTGGAGAGCTTCGCGACCTGGTTTTTCGATTACGACAACGACGGCTGGCCCGACATTTTTGTAGCGGGTTATGGAACGCATACGCCGGACGATGTGGCAGCCTTCGAAATGGGCAAGGTGCATCACGCGGAAACGTCGCGGCTCTACCAGAACAACCACGACGGCACTTTCACCGATGTGACGAAGTTCGTTGGACTCGACCGCGCCATCCTGATCATGGGCGCCGGATTCGGCGACCTCGACAACGACGGCTGGCTCGACATTTACCTGGGCACGGGAGATTCGCTCTACGAATCACTGCTGCCGAACAAGATGTTTCGCAACAACGCGGGGAAGTCTTTTCAGGATGTGACCACTTCGGGCGGCTTCGGCATTCTGCAAAAGGGCCACGGCATTGCATTTGGAGACCTCACGAACAACGGGAATGAGGACATTTTTGCCAAGATCGGCGGCGCCTACCCAGGCGACACGTACAAAAGCGTTCTGTTCAAGAATCCCGGGCACGGCAACCACTGGGTGACGCTCGAACTGGAAGGCGTGCAGACCAACCGTTCCGCGGTTGGGGCGCGAATTGAAGTTACGGTTAAGGGCGCAAAGGGAAAGCGCCATATTTTTCGGACAGTAGGATACGGCTCAAGCTTCGGAGGCAATCCACTTCGTCAGCATATCGGGGTCGGGGACGCAACGGAGATCATGCAGGTTGACGTCACATGGCCGGTGCCGAGACAAGTACAGCAGTTTCGGGACGTCCCGGTCGATCGAGCGTTCCACCTCCGTCAGGGGAGCAACGCCCTGGTTCCGTTGGAGTATGCGAACCACGCTCGCGCGGAGCATGCAGCCCGCTGAGGCCGACGAGTGAAATGGCGATTTATCGCCAGTTGACTGAGTTCTGTGCGCGTAGAATCTGAGTGGTGTCGCCCTTTGATGCTTCCGATATGAAAGAGAAGGCGGCTATTCTCTTGCTGGCGTGCGGTGGGGTCATAGCAGTGACTCTCGGATGGTGTTTCTATCGGAACTCTCGAATCACCGCAGGATATGAACGCGTGAACGTCGGCGCATCCAATGAACAGGTGTTGCGGTTTCTTGGAGCACCGTCTTGGGTTGAAGCTTGTGGGAAGTCGTTCGGAACACCGAAGCTGAACTGTACCGAATACATTTCTCGGGATTCATTTGCACCGCTACTCCCCGTGCATTATTCCGCAGCTTCGACACGAGTGGTCGCGTGGTTGACAAGTACGTCTACTCGTCTCCCTAGACATTGCTGGGCAGCGACAACTGTCGGGAACAGATAGACTCATTGACACGGTTGAGGCTGGGCGGTGGCGCGGTAAGTCGTTGAACCTTCGTGCAAGTGATTGATAAATCGTTGGAGGACATTTGCAGGCTCCAGGACGCGGCGTTCTGTCGCGGACGATGATTTCCTCGACCCCGGCATCGATCGTCGACGCATGGCCGTTTCCGGCCCCGGAAAGGGCATTCTGGGGAACGAGCGAGGGCCACTCAAGGAGTCTGGGGCTCGATTCTTTGACTTTGTACATAAATGTACGTACAGATATATATGTATATTCTGGTTAACCCTACACAAATACTGCACTTGCACCCGATTTGCCGCTTCCAAACTACCCCCTTCCCGCCAGTTTTCCACACTCGCTCTTGGGTTCCCCGCTTGCAATCGAAAACCACAAATCCCCATATAATGGCCGGATTGCGTTCCTTAACTTCTGGAGGGGTGGATGATCTCTCGGCGACGATTTCTGGAGGTGGGCAGTGTAACGGCTGGGTTGGCGGCGGCGCCGCATTCGCTAATGGCTGCTGCGGCAGAAAAGGACGACGCTTCCCTGCCGCCCTCGCTGGCACAGCTGAAATCGCGGAAGGGTGAGGCCTCGCCGATCACGCGCGAAGAGCGCCATGAACGGCAGCAACGCGCCCGCCAACTGATGACCGAGAACGCGCTCGACGCCATCCTGCTCATGGAAGGCACATCGTTGCGATACTTCACCGGCGTCCGCTGGTGGGGCGGAGAACGCACCTTCGCGCTGGTGCTGCCCGCCAAGGGCGCGGCGTTTTATGTGTGCCCGGCTTTTGAAGAAGGACGGGCGCGCGAGCAACTCAGCAACGCGCCGGACGGCGAACGGGCCGATGTGCGCGTGTGGCAGGAAGATGAGAGCCCGTACCAGCGCATCGCGCAAGGGCTGCAGGAACGCGGCATCGCCGGCGGCAAAATCGGAATCGAGGAGACGGTGCGCTTCGTTTTTGCCGACGGCATCGCCAAGGCCGCATCCCAAGCGACGATTGTGAGCGCGACACCGGTCACTGCCGGCTGCCGCATGATTAAGAGCGCGCACGAAATCGCATTGATGCGATTGGCCTCGCAGGTAACGCTGGCCGCGTACGAGGCCGTCTATCGCGCGCTGCGTCCGGGCCTGACGCAACGCGAGGTCTCCGGTCTGATCGATGCAGCGTACCGCCAGTTGGGATTTCCCGGCGAGGCCAGCGTCATGGTCGACGAATACACCGCGTATCCCCACGGTTCGACCACGCCGCAGGTGATCCGCGAAGGCTCGATCATGATGATCGACGACGGCTGCACGGTGGAAGGCTACCAATCCGACATCACGCGGACCTTTGTTCTCGGCAAAGCTTCGGGGCAAGCCGGGGACAAGATGAAGAAAGTGTTCGAGATCGTGCTCCGCGCCCAGTCGGCAGCGCTGGCCGCGGCGCGTCCGGGAGCCGAGTGCGGTTCCGTGGATGCTGCGGCCCGCAAAGTGATCACCGACGCGGCATTTGGTCCGGACTACAAATATTTCACTCACCGGCTCGGCCACGGCCTGGGCATGGATGGGCACGAGTGGCCTTATCTGGTGCGCGGCAACCCGACCAAACTGCAGGCCAACATGACCACCAGCAACGAGCCCGGAATTTATATTCGCAGCGAGTTCGGAGTGCGGATTGAAGACGACATGCACATCACGGAGAACGGAGCGGAGCTGTTCACGCCGCAGACACTGTCGCTGGAAGATCCGTTCGGGAAGAAATGAGTCATGGGTTTTCTAGACTTTCTGAAGCGCAGTCCGCGCAAGTAGAAATGTGCCCGTGCGGGCGGCAGGCTACGCACGGATATTCGCAGCAGGCGGAATCAGACCCCACGCTGATCAAACCGCTTTGTCTTACATGTCTCATGGACCAGCTCCGCCGAGACTACGCTGATTTCCGCGGACACGCGGTCGTGATCGCACCCACAGCAGGACTGCCCTGCTATGTCTTTCGCGAGCAGAGAATTCCTTCGCCCCTGCTCCAGCCAATCGACATTTGCGCGGATTGCAAAGCGCAAGCTCGCTGCCTCTGGATGCAGTCGCAAGGCCTGACCATCGAAACTTTCAGCGATGTTCTGGAGAAAGGGCCGGAGCAAACGCTTCTCCCTTGGGGAAATCCTGCCGGGGAATCGCTTTGCGGAACATGCACCGCGACACGCATGGGCAAGAGACTGCAAGCGGGCGACCTCGAGTTCTTCGAGGTCTGCAGCCCGCACGACGGACAGGAAGGTCTCGTCTTGCCGATGGCATATTGAGTCACAGCCGGCTTTTCGCGGGCGCGGGCACCCGCGCCACATTCTTGCCGCGTCAGACCGTTTACGCTTCGGGCACGGGCGGGCAGCCGGGGAACTCTTTCACGTATGTATTCCCGATGTAGCCGAGATATTCGATGCCGATTTCACTGGTGAAGAAACCGTCGGCGGTGAGCTTCCGCAAGAATCCGAAGAATTCGATGCCCTGCCCCAGGCTGGGATCGTGCTTCGCATTGTTGCGGTAGGCGATCAGGTCGAGAATTTCTTTCTGCTGTTGCGGAGTGCAGTCAAGATAGACACTGCCGTAGCGATCGATGCAGGTATTGTCGAGCCACATCAGTCCTCCCCCGAGAGCGACTTGATAGTCCTTGTTTTCGCTGGTGATCAGATCGATGAATTCAGGCGCCCCTGCCTCGATCGCTCCTTTGGCTTCTTCATCGGAAGGGATGATGGTCTGGCAGAGCGCCTGAAGCGTCTTGTAAGAATGCGCCGAGAAGAACTTGGGCGTGTACATCTGATTTTCCGCGGCGGCCTTTGCCGCGCGGACCATACGATGAGCGTATTCGGCCGCTTCCAGAGGAATCACACGCAATACCGAGCCGGTGATCGCAGTGAGCGTGAGTGATTTGAGAATGTCGCGTCGTGAAATGGGCATGAGCTACGCTCGGGGCTACAGATTTCCTTTCTTCGCCTGATCCAGCAAATAGTCTGAGGCGCGCCAGGTCAGCGCCATGATGGTCAAGGTAGGATTCTTGTCGGCGTTGGTAACGAAGCTGGCTCCATCGGTCACGAACAAATTCTTGACGTCATGCGCCTGGCAGTACTGGTTCAGAGCTGACGTCGCGGCGTGCTCTCCCATGCGAGCCGTGCCCACTTCGTGAATGATCACGCCGCCGTCGGCGATCCCATAAGGATTCGGCCCGTCCGGACTGGTTGCGGTCAGGTAGACTCCGCCCGCGGCTTCTACAATTTCGCGGTAGGTGTCCTGCATATCCTTCGCCATCTTGATCTCGTTGTCGCTCCACTTCCAGTGAAAGCGGAGGACGGGGATGCCCCACTGATCGACGGCGGAAGGATCGATTTCGCAATAACAGTTTTCGTTGGGGATCATTTCGCCGCGGCCAGCGAAACCGATGTAGGTACCGTATTTCTTCTTGCACTCCCGCTTCAGGGCCGAACCGTAGCCTTCGAAGTCATCGCACAGGTCGTCGTAGTCACCGACGCCGGGCATGCCTCGTCCGCCGCCGAATTCGGTGTGATAGCCGCGCAGGAATTCGTTCTTGCGATCGAACTTCCACCAGGGCAAATACATATGCATGCCGCCGACACCATCGTGATTGTGGGCCGGCATCTTTTCCAACGCGGGAAAATATCCGCCCCCATCGCTGCCGACCGTGTCCATCAGATTGCGGCCGACCACGCCAGAAGAATTAGCTAGCCCGTCAGGAAACAGCGTGGACTTGGAATTCAGCAGCAGCCGCGCGGATTCGCAGGCGCTGGCGGCAACGATGAAGGCGCGGGCGTGAATCCGCTTTTCTTCGTGAGTCGCCGTATCGACGTAAGAGACCGCTTCCACCTTGCCGTCCTTGTTCACGACAAGTTCCCGTGCCATGGCGCCGGTAATCAGCGTGAGACGTCCAGTCTTTTCCGCGGGTGGAATCATGACCTGGCTTGAACTGAAGTTGGAAGCGGTGATGCATCCCCGGCCGCATTGCGCGCAGTAGTGGCAGGCGGGGCGGCCATTGTGGGGCTGGGTCAGAATTGCCAGCCGCGACGGGATGCACAGAATGTTCAGGTGGTCGCAGGCTTTCTTGATGATGGTTTCGGTGCAGCGGGGCTTGGGAGGCGGCAGGAAAATGCCGTCGGGAGCGCTGGGAATGTTCTCCCTGGTCCCAAAGACGCCGATGTAGGACTCGACCTTGTCGTAGTAGGGCGCTACCTCTGCGTAGCTGACGGGCCAGTCGTCGCCCATGCCGTCGTGTGAGCGGACCTTGAAATCCACCGGAGCCATGCGGAGGGCGATGCGGCCCCAGTGGTTGGTGCGTCCACCGACAATGCGCGAGCGGAACCAGCGGAACTTCGAGCCGGGAGCGGAAACGTAGGGCTCGCCTTCAATTTCCCAGGCGCCGTTGGGGGCGAGGAATTCGTCTTCGAGTCCCTGACGCGCCCGGCCGCCGACGCCAGCGCCGCGATGCGGCAAGTCGTAAGGCCAGACGTGCTCTTTGTAATCTCTTTCAGGAACCAGCGGCGGGCCAGCCTCGAGCAGCGCAACACTCAGACCGCCCTCGGTGAGCACCTTGGCCGCGGTGCCTCCCGAGGCACCCGAGCCGATAATGCAAACCTCATACGTCTTAGGTGTGCGCTTGACTTGCATGGATCTTCCTTACAACATCCTGTCGAACCCCAAACAACAGAAAGTAAAGTACAGTCCGGAGCGCCGTTGCGCAAGGGTGCTTCTTGTCTGCAGCCACTCCGGCTGACCGGGTTGAGGTTTATCCATATTTGCTTAGCCCCAGTTGCTTAGCCGGGACCCGGTGTCGGGGCAGGCGGTGCCGGGCGCCTCCAAGGGAGTCGCCAGCTAGTCTTTGGCCCGAACCTGCGCCACAAGAACCGCAGCAGGCGAACCACGATTACAACCAGGGCAACAATGGATAACAACCAAACGGCGATCAGGGGCAGATTGATCATGAATGCGATGACTGAGTCGACCCAATCTGTCAGTCCAGAGAGCATGTCACTCACGGCGACCTTGGCCTGACGCAGCGGCCGCCAATGGATTCCCGCTACGGCGGCGTCAGCCTCGGCGCGAAGCGAGATTTCCAGAGTCGACATATCGATCTGCGCGGTGAGGAACTTCATTTCGCCTTGCATCTGTTCGATACGGCCGCGAACGTCGCTTAGTTTTTCGGTGACGTCGAGCGTGTCTTTGATCGTCGTGGCGCGTTTCAGAATCTGCAGGTATTGCGCTTCTTCGGCCTGAGCGTTCCGCAGACGGGCGTCCAGATCGATGTATTCGCGCGTGACGTCGCGAACCTCTACACTCTCGCGATCGACACTGGTAGCCAAGGCCTTGATCTGAGTTATGACTTGGTCGAGGCGCCCAGCGGGGATCCGAACGGTGACCGACGCGGAATGGCTGCCACTATTGAGTTGCGTCGACTTCTCGATGAATCCACCCACGCCGTTGACGATGGATCCGATCTTGTCGATCGATTGCCCGACGTCGTTGACCAGCAGTTCGAGAGATCCGTTGCGGATGATCTTTCGGTTATCAAGAGTATCGGGCGGCTCGGAAGATGCGAGCGCGACATAGACGGAAGCGGGAGCCTTATCGAAGTCCTCCCCGCCGCCACCGCCGCCGTTGCTGGCCGGCATGGAATAGTTGAGACTGCGCACCGTACGATCATTGCCCTGGCTGGCGCTGTATTTTGAAGGCGCCGCCGGGCGAGACATCCGCGCCGCTTTCTTCGCGCAGGAAGTGCTTAGCAGGACGAAAGCGACCAACAGCGCGACGAAGCTTCGCCGGCGCGCGGTTGGTCGGCCTCGGTTGATCGACCTCATGGTTCCACGTACGCCTTACCAGCGCAGGTTGTTCAGATACTCGTAGCTCTTGGTAATGCTCTCGAACGGCTGCTTCGGGTGATCGTGCTCGACGATGTAGTGCTTGATACCCGCCTTGTCGGCCTGGGCAAAGATTCTCTTCCAGTCGATGATGCCGCTGCCCACCTCGGTCAGGTCGACGGTGTCACCATAGTTCTGCGCGCCTCCGGCGGTGATTTTGGGAAGCGTCTTGAGGTCCTTGACGTGGACCAGCGGGAACCGTCCGGGATAGGCATTGAAATACTTCAAGGGATCGCCTCCGGCCGCGGTGATCCAACACAAATCCATTTCCATCTTCACCAGATTGGCGTCGCATTCTTTGAGCAGCTCATCGTAGGGAAGCTTGCCGTCGACGGGAAGAAATTCGAACCAGTGGTTGTGATAGGCGAACTGCATGCCGGCTTTCTTGCTCTGCTCGCCACAGCGGTTGAATTTCTCGGAAGCCTTTTTCCAGATGTCGGGAGACTTGCGCAGTTCCTCGGGAATCCAGGGACAGACAATGTACTTCAAGTCAATGGCCTTGGAGGTTTCGATCACCGACGGGAACTTGTCGTCGAGTTCGTCGTATTGCACGTGGGTGGAGACTGGCGCGAGACCGTTCTTGTCGCACACGGCGCGCACCTGCTGGCCGGTGCGGCCAAAGTATCCAGCGAATTCCACTTCCTTGTAGCCGATCTTCGCGACCTGGGCGATGGTGCCGTCGAAATCAGCTTTCATCAGGTCGCGCACGGTGTAGAGTTGCACGCCAATGTTTTCGATCTTGTGATCGCCGGCAGCCCAACCCATGCGACTGGTGAGAAGTGTAGCGGCGGTGACGGTGGTTGCGGTTTCCAGAAAAGTGCGGCGGTTCATGGCCTGCAAACTCATGATGGCGTTCCTCCGATGGCTCCGTTAGGGTGGAAGTCGAATCCGGGAGCATTATACGCGGGAGGAGAGCCTTGGGGACCAGCAGAAAATCGATTTAGGAGATTCCCCGGGAGAAGACTTCCCGCCAAAAAGCCGAGAGGGCGCGGGGATGCGCCCTCTCACGAAAATCGTTCTTGCTTCAGCTCTTCACCACCTGCAGATTGTTGGTCACTGAGAAAACTCCGGAGACCCCATTGGCGCGGATGCCGACCAGATTCTTATCGGCGTCAGTGTCCACCACTCCCTCCAGGGTCACGTGGCCATTCTTGACGATAATGCGGATCGGCTTCTGTACTCCGAGTTCGTATCTTTGCAGCGCGGGGTATTGGTAGATCGCACGGAACAGCCGCTGGCGAATACGGTCGTCCATGGGAGACGGAGGAAGAACCTCGATCTGATTGTCGACCTTCTCGACGCCTTCAATATGCTTTACGGCGTTCGCGGCGTCGGATTTGGAGACGGGCCTCACGACCTGCCCGAGTAGGGTGACGTTGAAGCCGTCCACTTTAAAGGCAATGTAGTCGAAGACGCCGAAGTAAGGGAGCATCAACAGCTCGTGGCGGACCTCTTTGATAATCCGCTCCTGAGACTTGGCGGAGGGTTGGTCTTGGGCTGCGCCCAGGGAGGCGAGTACAAGCAAACTGACGAGCAGAATTGGCAGCCGGTGTTTCATGGGTGGTCTCTCCTTGCGGACGAATTCCCGGAGTCGGTAGAAGTTTACTCCAGGAGAGGGCGATCAAGACAAAGGGAACGTGGATGCGAGGGATGGGGTCGATTTGAGGCGCTAAGGGAAAGTTCGCCAGTGCGGCGAGCAGGGCCGACGCGCGCACCGAGGCGCTCCCGCACTGGTGCCCGGGCAAGTGCTTATGCCGTTAGGCTGACTCCGCTGCCCCTGCGGTGTGCTGCTGGCGGTGTTGTTGAACAGGTTGAGGAGGAGTTCCTGGTTTTGACTTAGATAGGCCGATGGTGATCTGTTCACCCGGAGTAACAGCGCCGAGATTCAGGACGATCTCTGAAGCAGCGGACGATCCCGTTGAATTCGCGGCGGTCGAGCTTGCGGCGGTGGACTGCGCATCTGTACTGGTCGACGCCGCCGGCGATGACGATGCCGAGGACCCGAGGCTCAGGGTCACAACCACGGCCGGTTGAGGTTCGTTGCTGTGCTGACTGTGGAAGGTGCTCTCCAATTGGGCGAAGGCTTGCTGCGCGCCCGCTAGGTCTCCCGACGGGAGGGCCTGGCCGAGTTGCTGCAAATCGGAGCCGCGCTGCCGAACGTATGATTGCAACTCCTGATAAATCGAACTTGTGGAAACCGCCGTTGACATAAGTCTCTCCTGATTAGGTAATGCAACACTGGAGACTTGATCGGCAGAGGGCGGAGGAACTTTAGGGCTTTCCGGCGCTGGATGGGACCGAACTAAACAAACCACCGAGGACACGGAGATCACAGAGGAAACCGAGCTTTTCGGAGGTCTCGTTCTACTCTTCGGTTAGCGCTAGTTTCAGGTCCTGGTTACGATCGAGTAAACGAATGGCGGCACAATTGTTCAAGCTCCAGTCGGCGCCAGCTTCCCGCAATACAGATTCCTGAACCGTCGTCTTGAAAGCGATGACTTTCGCGCCTGCGGCCTTGCCGGCGCGCACTCCGGCCGGGACATCTTCGAGGACAACGCATTGCTCTGGAGGAAACCCAAGAATGGACGCGCCTTTCAGATAGGGCTCGGGATGTGGCTTGCCGTGGGTGATGTCGTTGGAGGTGATCAGCTTTTTCGGCAGCGGCAGCCCAGCGGCGCGGATGCGAACTTCCGCAAGCGGACGGGTGCACGACGTAACGATGGTCCAGCGGTCCGCAGGAAGGCTGGCAAGCAAGTCGAGCGCACCAGGGAGCGGGATGACTCCTTCGAGATCTTCGATCTCGCGGCGTTCGACTTCACGGTTCTCGGCTTCGTGATTGGCGTGGGGAAGGTATTCGCGGACCGTCGTGAGACTGGGACGGCCATGGGCGCGGGCCACCACTTCCTCGGGATTGAATCCGTGCTCGATGGCCCAGCGGCGCCAGACGCGCGCGACGGCGGGGGTGGAGTTGATGAGGACTCCATCCATGTCGAAGAGCAGAGCGGCGCAGTGGATTTGGGTCATGGGTCAGGGTGCCGTCTCTCGTCGCTACCACGTCCTGCGAATGGGATGGGCTTCGGTGTTGAAAACGACTTGGTTCAGGTCGATGGTGTCTGCTGGCGCGTAGAGCAGGAATAAGTACTTGAGGGTCTCGGCGAAGAAGAAGCTCTCCATTTCGTCTTTCTTGGTTTTGTTCGCAACGTTGCCCAGGGCGGCGTAGCCCACGTCGGTGCGGCAATATTTCACGAGGCTGTCGAAGAACGTCTTCCCCATTTCGCGGTAACGCGGATCTTTGGTGAAATGGCGGAGATAGAAAGCCGACTCGATGATTTCCGGACGCAACTCATATCCCCCGGAAGTGATTTTCATCGTCATGTAGTTCATTTCCTCGGGCTCGATGCCGAAGGTCGTCCACATTTTGTAGGCCGAGTCTTCCAGTTTCCGCGCACGATCGCGGTCTCCCGATAAGGCGAGCGTGCCGGGGAAGAATGCGTCCAGCGCTCCGAAGGTGGTGCCCGTGCGCGCGCCGGTATTCATGTTCGCCTGACCGTACCAGAATCCGGTCGGAGCCTGGTCGGCGAGGTAGTTGTTCACCGCCTCGATGCTCGACTTCCACATGCGCTCGCAATCTTTGTCGTCGAACAGCAGCCACGCCTTCAGCAGGTATTCGTAGTAGGAATCGATGCCGCCGCTGATATGGCTGACAGGATCGGTCCACTCGCCGGTTTTTACGTTGATGGTCGAACCAACCAGCCCGATGGGCGAGCGCCGGTTGTAAATTTCGACCAAGGCGCGCTTGGCTTTCTCGTAATAGACGGGCTTGCCGGTCAGCTTACTGAGTGTGCCGAACTCGATGAGCAGCGTGCCTACCTCGGCGGGGTTCGTCGACTCGCCGCGGACCGCACCGGTTTTCAAGTTGACGTACACGTACGGCATTCCCGTTGGAGAATTGACCGCAGGCAGCAGACGCGCGCCCAGATCGTCGGCCAGCGCGAGCAATCGCTTGTCGCCACTTAATTGGTAGCTGCTAAGGAGTCCACCCAGCAGGCGGATCGTGATTTCGAAATTCTTGACGTAGATGTCGCGGTCGAACGACAGGTTCTTGACGATGTATTCGCGGGTCTCGGCGGCCTCGTCGTTCATGCCCATCAGAATCATGGTGTCCAGACCGTCAACGGGCGACATGAGCAGCGGCACGCCATACCAGTCGTGATAACTCTTGCTCAGCGGCTTGAGCGCATCGTGTCCCCAGGCATATTGCTTGTAGCCTTGCCAGGCGTGGCGGAACTCCTGGCGTACGCGTTCCGCCATCTCGGCATCGCTTGGAGTTTCGCTGGCGGATGCCGTCGACCGCGTCGGGATCTCGGATTTCTCTGGAGTGGAGCCCGCGGGCGTGGTCTGCGCCGCGCCGGACTGAATGAGGGCAGCGATCAAACAGGCAATCGTGATGCTCGACAGGAGTAGCTTTCGCAAGGTCATCTGCCAGCGATTGTAAACCAAAGACGAATGGAGCTTTACGGCGGCTGGGAGCAGCAGTCGGTGATGAAGGTCACCAGATTTTGTATCTGCGGTCACCTCATTTCCGGCGGCGCCGGCTTAACATTTTAATCGTACGGTTGTCAGGAGTGCGCCATGCTGTCCAAGTGCGCGAATCCCGAGTGTTCTGAGGTGCTCCGGTATCTCCACGCGGGAAAGATCTTCTACCTGGCGCCTACCCCCGACGTACAAATCGCGATGGGAATGCTTTATCCGTCGCTGCACGAGCGATTCTGGCTGTGCCCCCGATGCTCGAAAGAAATGACATTGGTCTGGGGTGGAACGCAGGTGAGGGTGGTGCGCTTGCCCTTCAAGGCAGCGATACTCCGGCCAGTAGCCGCGCCGAAGAAGCCAGTTGGACGAAGACGTTTGAGAGCACGGGCCGCTTCTGTCGGCCGGGAAGATAGGTAGAGCCGAAGCGGCAAGGAGGTCACTATGTCCGTCGCAGAATTGAACATCCCGCTGGAAACGTCGAAGACCAGTGCGGCATTCCGCCATATTCTTGTGGCAACAGATTTCTCAGAAGCCTCCAGGCGAGCGCTGTGCGATGCGCTGGCGTTGGCGGCGGAAAACAATGCGCAAGTGTCAGTCATTCACGTCTTGCACCCAGATCGCAAGTATGGGGCTCTGGAGAATCCGCCCGAACTGGACTTGGAACGGATCGCCGCCGAGAAGAAAGTCAGGGTGCTGGTGAATGAATTCGGACCAGAGCTGAAGATTGACACCACGCTGGTAAAGCACGGACCGGTAGCCGCGCAAGTGGCGGCGGTGATCGAGGAAAAAGGAATCGACCTTCTTGTCATTGGCACACGCGGCCGCGGAGGTCTTCAGAAACTGGCTCTGGGCTCGGTGGCGGAAGAGTTGCTGCGCGTGGCACCCTGCCCGGTGATGACGATTGGTCCGAAGGCCGACATTGCCACGATTACGAACGGACCCGGCTTCCATAAGATTCTGTTCGCGACCGACTTTGGCAAGGGATCGGCCAAGGCTCTGCCGCTCGCGCTGTCTCTAGCCCGAGCGCAACAAGCGAAACTGATCCTGTTACACATGATAGCGCCCATGCCTGCGACAACCGCGAGTTTGTCGGCTTACGCGCCCGCGGTGGCGGCCGCAGACGAAGTGGAAGAATGGGAAGAATCGTCCCGCAAGCGGTGTCTCCGGCAGTTGCGAGAATGCTTGCCTGTGGAGACTGGGCTGGAGAAGGATATTGAGTACGTTGTGGGAACCGACTTCTTGCCGGAAGGAATTCTGACGGCAAGCGATAAGTTCAAAGTTGATTTGATTGTGATGGGAGCGAACCGCACAGGATCCGCGAAAGCGGCTGCCCATATCCCGTGGTCCGCGGTGCATGAGGTCGTACGGTACGCGCCTTGTCCGGTATTGACGGTTGCGGGATAAAAAAGGCCGGCGCGCCGCGGAGAGTCGACTCGCGGCGACGTAGTCGAACGCCTCACTGCGTTCGGCGGGACAGCCGAGAGCCTGCCCTGAGCGAAGCCGAAGGGCGGCTGTCCCTACATGTCCAGTTACGACTGAACGATCTTTTCCAGCGCCGTCCGGTTGCGGATGACCAGGGTCGATCCCTTGAGCTGCAGCAACTGTTTCTTTTTGAATTCAGAAAACAGGCGGCTGACAGTCTCGCGGGTGGTGCCGATGATTTCCGCAATTTCCTCATGAGTGAGCGTGAGCTTCACCTGCGAGGATCCGTCGGTCTGCGGCGTCTTGGTCGACCAGGACAGAAGGAGCTTGGCAAACTTTTCCGAGGGCGAGGTGCTGAGACCCAGAGTGCGGATCTCCTCGTAGGCGGTGTAGTAGTTGCGGCTCAACTGTTCGGCGACACGCAAGGCCACTTCCCCGTTGTCCTTCAGAAATTGCAGCAAGGAATCGCGGGGAATAAAGTTGGCCTGGCCAGGCTCCATCATCTCGGCGGTAACTTCATACGGGCGGTTGGAAACGACCGAATTGAGGCCGAGAACATCTCCAGCTTCGGAGAGTTTCGTGATGATGGTCTTGCCTTCGCGGGAAGAGGTGGAAAGTTTTGCCTTCCCGGCACAGAGCACAAAGACGCCACGGGGTTGTTGCCCTTCAATGAAGAGCATCGCTCCCTTGGGATAGACAGCGGTGGATTTAATTTCGTTGAGTCGTTGTCCAGCGTGAACGGAAAGGTTACAAAACAAATGTTCTTCGCGGACAGGACACGTCAGGCAATTATCAAGAATATTTAGTCCATAAGGGGCGCGCACTGAGCACCTCCCTCTGCAAGAATTGTAGCACCGCATTTGTACTTGTGATCACCATCACCAGGGCACGTGATTTGACGTACAGTACGATCACAGACGCGCATAGAAAATTGTGACATGATGGGTGCGGTGTGCGCTGACCGCGTTGCCTTTTCGCTCACTCGAGTTGTGAAAAAATGTGGTGCATCCGCGTTCGCGGGAGGAATCTCTTGAGCGAAGTGTCGAGCCCGGCCGTGCCGTCACCCGTCGACAAGATTTACACCGCACCGCCTCCTGCAAGGGCGGGACTCGAGTCGCTCTTTCTGCCGCGCTCTGCTGCGGTGATCGGCGCGACCGATCGTGCCGGAACCGTGGGCCGAAGCGTCGTTTCGAATCTGCTGCAAAGCGAGTTTCCCGTTAAGGTTTATGCCGTAAATCCCAGCCACGGCGAAGTACTCGGCCTCAAAACGTGCAAGCGCATCGGCGACATCGCCGGAGGAGTCGACCTGGCGCTGGTAGTGACGCCGGCGCAGACCGTGCCGCAAATCATTGGAGAGTGTGTCGACGCGGGGGTGAAATCCGCGGTGGTGATTTCGGCGGGGTTCCGCGAGCAAGGGCACGACGGCGCCGTCCTGGAAGAAGCGATCCAGAAACACCTTCGCCGCGGATCGCTGCGTTTGATTGGACCCAACTGCATGGGCTTCATGAGCCCGACGATCGGATTGAATGCGACGTTTGCGAAATCCATGCCGCAGAAAGGCAGCGTCGCATTTCTGAGCCAGAGCGGAGCGCTGCTGACTTCGATTCTCGACTGGAGCCGGCGCGAACAAGTGGGATTCAGCACAATCGTTTCGACCGGCTCGATGCTAGACGTCGGATGGGGCGATCTCATCTATCACTTCGGAGACGATCCGCACACCAAGAGCATTCTTCTCTACATGGAGTCGGTGGGAGACGCGCGCTCGTTTCTTTCGGCGGCGCGGGAGATCGGGCTGAGCAAGCCGATCATTGTCATCAAAGCGGGCCGCTCGGAGGCAGCGTCGCGGGCGGCGGCGTCGCACACGGGAGCGCTAACGGGAAGCGACGATGTGTTAGACGCGGCATTTCGGCGTTGCGGCGTGCTGCGCGTGCAGAACCTCGCAGACCTTTTTTATATGGCGGAGGTGCTGAGCAAGCAGCCGCGTCCGCGTGGGCCGCGCCTCACCATCGTTACTAACGCCGGCGGTCCCGGGGTGCTGGCTACTGACTCGCTCATGGCTACGGGCGGAGAACTCACCGTTCTCTCACCAGACTCGGTACACGAGTTGGATACCTTCCTCTCGGCGCACTGGAGCCACAGCAATCCGGTGGACGTGCTGGCGGATGCGGATGCCGAGCGCTTCGTGAAAGCGATCGAGGTTGCGTCGAAGGATCCGTCCAGCGATGGGCTGCTGGCCATCATCGCACCGCAAGGCCTCGCCAATCCTACGCAAGTAGCGGAGCGAATGAAGCCGTTTGCCCACTCCACGGGCAAGCCGCTGCTGGCCAGCTGGATGGGCGGCGACGACGTGGCGGAAGGAACGGCGATCCTCAACACGGCCGGTATTCCGACGTTTTCGTATCCTGACACCGCGGCGCGCGCCTTCACGTACATGTGGCGATACACCTACAACCTGCGCGGCTTATATGAAACTCCTGCGCTGGTGGAGGGGTCCGAAGCCGCTGCGGGCGCGCGCATCCAGGTCAGCGAATTCGTGCAACAGGTGCGGGGCAGCGGCCGCACGTTGCTCAATGAGTATGAGGCGAAAAAGCTTCTCGCGTACTACGGAATTCCGGTAGTGGACACACGCGTAGCCGAGAACGAAGAGCAGGCGGTGGCATGTGCGTCGGAGATCGGGTATCCAGTGGTGTTGAAGCTTTTGTCCAACACCATTGCGCACAAAACGGATGTCGACGGCGTTCGCTTGAGACTGCAGACAGCCGAACACGTTCGCGGTGCGTACCGCGGGATCCAGGCCTCGGTCACGGAGAAAGCGGGAGCGGAACATTTCGTCGGAGTTACCGTCCAGCCGATGGTAAAGCGCGATGGTTACGAGTTGATCCTGGGTAGCACGATCGATGCGCAGTTTGGACCCGTGATTCTGTTTGGTTCCGGCGGAGTGATGGTTGAAGTCTACCGCGACCGCGCTCTGGCGCTGCCCCCGCTCAACACCACGCTGGCCCAACGCATGATGGAGCAGACGAAAATCTTCTCCGCTCTGCTGGGCGTGCGCGGACGCAAGCCAGTGAACCTGCCCGCCCTCGAAGCCTTGCTGGTGCGCTTCAGCCAACTGGTGTTGAAACAGCCGTGGATTAAGGAGATCGACATCAATCCGCTGCTGGCTACGCCGGAGCAGTTGCTGGCGCTCGACGCGCGCGTGGTGGTGCACGATTCCGCCATACAGGCCGCGCAATTGCCCCGCGCCACCATCCGGCCATACCCGTTGCAATATGTATGGAATTGGAAATTGAAAGATGGCACTCCGGTGACGATCCGTCCGATTCGTCCGGAAGATGAGCCGCTCATGGTGCAATTCCACACCACGCTTTCCGAGCGCAGCGTGTATCTGCGGTATTTTTGTTCTTTGAGTTTGAGCACGCGGGTCGAGCATGAGCGGCTGGTGCGCATCTGCTTTGGCAGCTACGATCGGGGATTCGCGCTGGTGGCCGATCGCCTGAATCCCGAGACTGGGCAACACGAAGTGTTAGGCGTGGGGCGCTTCAGCGCCATCAATCGCGCGGAAGCCGAGGCGGCCGTGCTGGTTTCCGATCGATGGCATGGACGCGGGCTGGGCACCGAGCTGCTCGCCAGTGTGGCCCGGGTGGCCCGCGAAGAAAAGTTCAAGAAACTTTCCGGGGAAATCCTGCGGGACAATTTGGCCACGCAGGCCATCTTCAAGAAGGTCGGATTCCGGCTGAGCGCGATGGACGATCCTTCGTCGGTGTCGGCCCTGCTGGAACTCTAGCTGGCGACCTGCGACTCGTTCAGCTAATCGAAGCAGGCTTGACAATTTCGAGTTGCGGCTCGAACTTCAAGTTCGTGCCCAGAGCCCGCGAAACCAGGCACAACTTCTCGGCGCGCTTGAGCAAGTCGAGCGCGCGATCGCGCTCCTCCCCGGATGTGATCTTGAGGTTGGGACGCACGACGATCTGGGTGAAACTATAGCCCGAATCGGCCTTGCGCACGGTGCCGCTGGCTTCTACCTGCAGATCGGTGAAGTCGAATTGAGCGGTGCCCGCAATCGCCCGCAAGGTGGTGGTATAGCAACCGGCCACGGCGGCGAGCAGAAGTTCCTCAGGCGTCCACCGGCCTTCCAGGCCGCCGAATTCGGTGGGAGCCGTGAAATGGATCGCGTTAGGCGCGGAATCCGACTTGGCCAAGCCGGTGCGGCCGGACGTCCACCATGCTGCTACTCGGTATGCATGCTCTTCACTCATGATCTTCACCACTCCTTTGGGAAACTATTGGACTTCAATACGTCGAAAGTGAATCGGTCAAATGTCGGCACGCTGTTGGCGGAGCCGTGGGCTAGGCCGCTCCCTGCTCGGCCGAACTGCCACGCTCCTGCTCGATTCTCTTGATCTGCGCGCGCAGCCAGCCGGCTAGAGCTTCCTCCATGTCGGCCTGGGTTCCGGTGCGATAGAAATCCTCGACCGATTGACCCTCCTTCGTGAGCTGGATGAAACGGCAGGGCACCGCTTCCGTACGACGGCTTTCGGGGACAAACTGTTCTAGCAGGCAGGTCTCGCAAGGGTGCGGCCGCGCCGGATCGCAGAAATTGGGACAGATGGGGGAATCCTCAAAAACCGCGGGTGCCCGCCAGGGCGCGTGAGGAGCGCGTCCGTAGCCTCCATCCTGCAAGAAGCTCAGTTCGAACCGCAGGACTTCCAAAATGTCACGATCGTCTTGAGCCATAAGGCACCTCGATTGGAGGTAAGAATGCCAGACGCGTCCCGTAAACTCCGTGTATTTGGTCACGAGGATTGGTGATTGGGGTCACACCAAGATGGCACATTTCCTGAGCCGCTCGGTGAATTGCCCCAATTTTGGACGGTTCCCAGAATGGTTGTGTGATCAGAATCACAATTGAATGTGATTCTGCACACGAATGAGCTGCGGGTCCGAGGTCAGCGGTTTCCGCGGATTTTCAGCACGATCTTGTCTTTGTAGTGATCGAACTGAATGGAACGCTGGTCCGCCCACTTCTGCTTGCCTTCGTCGAGGTCGAGCTTGCGGTTTAGGGAAAAAGGATAATCCGTGGGCAGCTTGAGAATCTCGCCGCCCAACTGCTTCAGGTCGTCCATGTTGCGCGCCTGCAACGCGCTCTATTCAGGATCCTGGATTTCGTTGGCCGGAACCTGTGCCCGGGCAACCGAAAAAACGGCGCACCGGCAAAGCAGGAGCAGGCTAGATCACCGTTCTCTAAGTAGTTAATCAATAGAGACCTCATCCATTTTATACTTCCATCGGAATACCACCGGAGCTGCATTCACTTCTTGGAAGTACAGGTGGATTCGCTGGATGAGTT
>Ga0181532_10000392_pt1 | contig 45370 bp, 37 predicted proteins | sample PEATcosm2014_Bin_33_FD_119768 | JGI IMG/M metagenome (GOLD analysis project Ga0181532, IMG submission 119768) | Peatland microbial communities from MTU Mesocosm Facility, Houghton, MI, USA - PEATcosm2014_Bin11_30_metaG | ecosystem: Environmental > Terrestrial > Soil > Wetlands > Peat | place... | reverse complement strand
CATTCGACAAAAGTGAACGGATCTCGCGCGGGACTGAGTTGTCCGCTGCATCTGGTTTCATCTCCATGTTGTCTCAGATGTTTACGAGAAAACAAAAGGCCTAGCTTCGGAATTCAGGCTAAACGATTATGTTCGTTCTATGAAGGGGGTCGGTAGCAATCGCCAAGGCCCTTCCGGGACGCTGTCGCAAACCCTCCAGGCGATGACGATTCGCGCTCATAAGCCGCTGTAAATAAAGCAGTTACTTGTAAATCACTGGGAGTCAATAGGTTGCGGGGAAAAAGTTCGTAATCCCATGATTCTAAATAATGAGGGGGGGAGGGGTGGGTTATCAACTGGATAACATCCCGTACCAAAATGGGAAAAGCGGCGGATCTTGGATACAGTTTATCGAATGGTTAACAGAGGGTGTCAACTTTTCCTTGTCCGCTGTCCTGAAAAAAGCAGGTCCCCTTCGACCGCGCGCAGGGCGGGCTTTCGACTGCGGTCCGGTCGCCGTGCCAACCGAACCTCCACTCAGGTGAGCTGCGCTCGGGATTTTCCCCGCGGGTTTTTCACATTCCCATGACACAAGCCAGGCACCGGACGGGCTATTATTCTCGATCAGCAGTCCGTGAGGAAGGAGCTCGCCATGAGTGACGTTAAGGAATATCCCTACGATACCCGGTTGAATGTGCTTTGCAAGCCGCTGGAAGTCATCGATGAGAAGGCGCTGGCCGACGCGTGCACTCACGAATGGTACAACCAAACGCTCTGTGGCGTGAATGATTCTGTCGTCCGGCTCGGTGTGGTGCAGGGAGAGTATCACTGGCACAAGCATGACGCAGATGACGAATTCTTCTACGTCGTCGAAGGACGGTTGCTGATTGATCTCGAAGACCGCACCGTGGAACTTGCGCCCAGGCAGGGCGTTGTCATCCCCAAGGGCGTGATGCACCGTCCGCGCGCGCCGCAACGGACCGTAATGCTGATGGTGGAGACGAGCGGCATCATCCCCACTGGCAATTAGCGTCGCTCGCCCTCGGGGAGCGTCCCGAACGGCGGATGTAGAATTCTGATAGGGAGGCTTGCTATGGCCACAAATGCAACCCCCGTATTGCAGCTGGAAACCGAGAAACAACCGGCGATGACCCTCGTGCATTGCGCGGGCAAAGTACTTATCGAATCTTGCACTCTTTTCTCCACAACCGTTCGAGCTCTCATACCTGAAGGCAAACCGATCAGAGTCGATCTCAGCAAGGTTGTACAAGTGGACAGCCTCGGTATTGGCACGTTCGTCAGTGTCTGGGCGTCCGCGAAGAACAGCGGCTGCGACCTGAAGTTCATTAATCCGGGCCCGCAGGTGCAGGACCTGGCCGAAATCACCAGGCTGCAGGAAATGTTCGAACCCCCAGCAGTCACGGTTTAGCCGGCAGCCGCGAGAAAGATCCCTTTCCATCCCCGCAGTCGGGATTCCGCTGGCGGGCAGGGTGGTTTTGTACCTTTTACGCGTCAGCAAAATGCTAGCCTTTTTTCGCGCCAGATTTGGCGCCACGTTCGGCCGGATGATATAAGATACCCCGACGAACGGGTGACCACCCGCCAGGTGCTTCCATGAGTCTTACTGACAAAATTGACGCGGTTCTCGCCCAGAAAACCGGACAAGCGGTTCTGTCTGTCACTCCCGAGCAGTCGGTTTATGAGGCCATTGAGAAGATGGCCCAATTCGGCGTCGGCGCTTTGCTGGTGATATCCGAGGGCAAGCTGGTGGGGATTCTCTCGGAGCGCGACTATGCCCGCAAAGTCATCCTCCAGGGACGGCTATCGAAGGAGACAACGGTCAGCCAGATCATGACCAGCCCGGTCATCTTCGTCACTCGCCAGCAGACGGTGGACGATTGCATGGCGATCATGACCAAACACCACTTTCGCCATCTTCCAATCATGGAGGGTGAGACCGTCGTTGGTGTGGTCTCCATCGGCGATCTGGTGAAGTGGACCATCTCCGGACAGCAGCACCAGATCGCGCAACTGGAAGGCTACATCACGGGCAAGTATCCAGCCTGAGGCGGCGTTCTTTCCGTCCGTCCATCCTGGAATTCCTGTGCCTTGACCGGAGCCAAAAACGAAACGGCGGTCGCTTGTTCCAGCCTTCCAAACGGACTCGCACCCCGCGAACTACTTCCTTCTCCAGCGCGCGCCGTCTTTGGTGTTCTCCAGGAGAACGCCCTGCTCGGCCAACTGCGCGCGGAGGGCGTCGGAACGAGCGAAGTCGCGGGCCTTGCGCGCCTGCGACTGCTCGGCGACGAGGCGCTCGATGTCGGCGTCAGAAAGGGAAGCAGTCTTGGCCAGTTCGGCCGTTTGAGGACTGATTTTGTCTTGCAATCCTTCCGCAGTGGCCCACTCGACGGTCGCGCGCACCTTGGCGGCATCGTCGTCCCTGAGCACGGCGAAGATTTCGTCGAATTGCCGGAGGACTTGCAGGAGTCGAGGCACGTCGCCCTTGCGCACTTCGCCGGCATCGGCGGCCGCATTTACGTCGCGCACCATGTCAAAGATGGCGCCCAGCGCGCGGGCGGTGTTGAGATCGTCATCGAGGCTTGCGCGCATTTCGGCTGAAGTCCTCTCTGCGATCTCAGAGATGATCACATTGCTGTCCTCGGCGAACTGCGAGGTCTCCAGCCGCAGCTTGAAGTTGCGCAGGCGCTCGACGGAGTTCGCGGCTTGCGTCAGGCCGTCGAAGGTGAAGTTGAGCTGCTTGCGATACGGAACCGACATCAGCAGAAAGCGGATCGAAGAAGGCTTGTGGCTCATCAGAATGAGGTCGCGCACGGTGAAGAAGTTACCCGCGCTCTTGGACATCTTCTCGCCCTCGACCAGCAGAAAACGCGAATGTACCCAGAAATGTGCGAACGGTTTTCCGGTCATCGCCTCCGATTGCGCGATCTCGTTCTCGTGGTGGGGAAAGATGAGGTCTTCGCCGCCAAGATGAATGTCAAAGCTCTCGCCGAGGTACTTCATCGACATGAGGGAGCACTCGATGTGCCATCCTGGGCGACCCGGACCGATCTCGGTCTCCCAAAACGCCTCGCCCGGTTTGGGGGCCTTCCAGAGCGCGAAGTCCCGAGCGTTGTCCTTGTCGTATTCGTCCACGTCGACGCGAGCGCCGTCGTTCATGCCGGCGAAGTCTTTCTTGGAGAGCTTCCCGTACTCGGGAAACTTGGCGATGCGAAAGTAATAGGAGCCATCATCGGTGCGATACGCGAAGCCCTTCTCTTCAAGCCCCTTGATGAAGTGCGCCATCTCCTGGATGTGGTCGGTGGCGCTCACCAGGAATTCGGGACGCTCGATGTTCAGCGCGTCCGCGTCCTCCAGGAACGCCTTCTTGTATTTCCCGGTGTATTCCTGCACCGAGACGCCGTCGCGCGCCGCGTTGCGAATGATTTTGTCATCCACATCGGTGATGTTCATAACGTGCTTCAGCTTGTAGCCGTTCTGCAAGAGGAAGCGTCGCAGCGTGTCCACCACGATGAAGGTGCGGAAGTTGCCAATGTGTCCGTAGTCGTAAACCGTCGGCCCGCAGGCGTACATGCGGACCAGGTTGTCTTCCAGAGGGCGGAACTCCTCGACCTTTGCAGACAGCGTATTAAAGAGCTGAAGCGGCATAAGCGTTTGCGTTGCTGTGGAGAATCTTCGATTGTAGGGGGCGGCGAGAAAGAGGGTCAAGGAAGCTGTGTAGGCGCCGCAACCAAGTGCAGGCGATTCATCGCATAGTTTCACGCGGCGCGCTATGCTGGAGCCTGCCATGACCATCATTATCTCCATGCTCCGTGGCGTCAATGTTGGTGGCCACAACAAGATCAAGATGGACGCTTTGCGCGACCTCTATGAGTCGCTCGGCCTGCGAGATCCGCAAACCTATGTACAGAGCGGCAACGTGGTTTTCAGGGCTGAGACGAAGGACCTCGCTCCATTGGCCAAGCGGATCGAAGACGCGATCGAGCGCACGTTCGGCTTTCGTCCCAGCGTCGTGCTTCGCACCACTTCGGAGCTGAGAGACGCAATTGCCAAAAACCCGTTTGCGAAGCGGCGCGGAATGGAGGCCAGCAGACTCCTCGTTACTTTTCTCGCCGCGGTTCCCGGCCCGGAAGCGCGCGATGAAGTCCTCAGGATCAAGGCCGATCCGGAGGAAGTGCGGATCGACGGCCGTGAACTGTACGTCTATTTTCCTGATGGCATGGGCCGGTCGAAAGTGTGGCCGGCGATTGAGAAGGCGCTGAAGAAGTCTGGGACTGGCAGAAACTGGAACACTGTTACGAAGTTGCTGGAGATTGCGGAGAGGCTGGAGGCTTCCAGTTGATGCGCTAGGAGCGCGTCCGACTATTCAATCTACACTCTCTTGCGCCCGTATCGAACTACGCCTTTCTCAGAGCCTTCGCCGAGCAGATGAAAGCCATTCCTCTCAAGAAGGCGGATGGAAGCAACGAGTGCAGGCAGGGTTTCTGCGGTCACAAGCTGTACTTCGGGGTGAGAAAATGCCCAATCAATCAAAGCGGCTGCTGCTTCTGAAGCAAAGCCTAACCGCTGGTAATCGGGCATAATCGAATAACCGACTTCAACGATGCCTTGTTGGGAAGGCTTTTCCTTGAACCCGCCGATACCAATAGCTTGCACCTTCTCGTCCGCTTTGCTGGGCAGGAGGAAGTACCAGGCTGCCCAACCAGCCGCGTCCGGATTGTCTGCGAGATAACGCAGAGTAAACGCCTTTGAATTATCGTCGTTCAATGGAGGTGGCCAGTCTTCCGGAACGTCAGCCTCGAGCAGCCGGGAAAACTCGGAGCGGTTGTTTAGATCGGCGGATGCAAGTTCTGGGGTGGCAGACCTTAGTTGCAATCTTCGTGTCCTCAGCAAAATAGACTTCATTGAAAGAACCAGAAATTGTAATTGAAACTCACCGGGTGGGTATGCAAGGTTTCAAATCGTGGCCAAGACCTTTCGACCGTATCTTCCCGAACAAGACCTGCTGCTTAGGTTGTCCAGTTGATTCCCTTGGTTGGGGGTTACGCCGCACCCGTAAAGTGCCTATAATGTAGACAGGAAACGTCCGTGAAGCCCCGTACTACCAACTCGCATCATCTTGCCACGGCCGTGTTGAGCACGGTGCTGGGCATGAGTGTGCGCGGTGCGTGGTCGCGTCCCATCTCCTCACGTGCCGATGTGAAGCTGGCTCCGTCTAAGGCGCGTCCAAATCTCTTTTCCGGCGACTAGTCCTGCATTCTCCCTTTCCGAAGCCGCGCTCTCCAGTCCAACCAGATTGGACGCGCGGGCCGACACAGCTCCGGTACACAACGCGTACCGCAAGCCTCGAATAAGGAGAACATCATGACAGTCAATACTCTAAGTCCAGTTGCTGGCCCGAACATCAAGACCACGCTGCCCGGCCCCAACGCACGCCGCGTTCTCGAGGGCGATCAGCGCTACATTTCGCCGTCCTACACTCGTTCCTACCCGATGGTTGCAAAGCGCGGACGTGGCCTCATCGTTGAGGACGTGGATGGCAACGAGTTCCTCGATTTTTCCGCCGGGATCGCCGTGACCTCGACTGGGCACTGCCATCCGGAGGTCGTGGCCGCCATCCAGAAGCAAGCTGCCGAACTGATTCACATGTCGGGCACCGACTTCTACTACCCTCAACTGGTGACGCTTGCCGAGCGCCTGTCCGAGGTCGCCCCGATGAAGGGGCCGCACAAGTTTTATTACGGCAACTCGGGCGCCGAAGCGATTGAGGCCGCGCTGAAGCTGGCGCGCTATCACACCAAGCGGCAGAACATCATCGCGTTCTACGGAGCGTTCCACGGACGCACCATGGGCGCGCTATCTCTGACGGCCTCGAAGCCGCAGCAGCGCCGGCGGTTTGCGCCACTGGTGCCGGGGGTGACCCATGTGCGCTATCCGGATGTGTATCGCGGCTGCGTGGGCGGCGGACAGGAAGCGGACGCCTTCGCGCTGGGCTGCGCGCGGTTCATCGAAGAAAAGCTGTTCAAGACGACGCTGCCACCTGAGGAAGTGGCGGCCATTTTCGTTGAACCCATCCAAGGCGAGGGCGGCTATGTGGTCGCTCCTGCGGTGTTCATGCAGGAACTGCGGCGCATTTGCGATCGCCACGGCATCCTGCTTGTGGTGGACGAAGTCCAGTCGGGCGCAGGGCGCACGGGCAAGTGGTGGGCGGTTGAGCACAGCAGCGTCGAGCCCGACATCGTTTGCATGGCCAAAGGAATCGCCAGTGGCATGCCACTCGGCATCATGATGTCGAAGGCCGAGATCATGGACTGGGTACCTGGTTCGCACGCCTCGACCTTCGGCGGCAATCCGGTATGCATCGCGGCCGCGATGGCGACCATGGACGTACTGGAACGCGAAGGCATCAAGAATGCCGAGGTTGTCGGGAAGCACGTCATGCAGCACATTGCTGACTGGCCACGGCGGCTCGAACTGGTGGGCGATGTCCGTGGACGAGGCCTGATGATCGGGGTCGAGATCGTCACCGACAAGGCGGCCAAGACGCCGGGCGGCGCTGAACGTGACCGCATCGTCGAGTTGGCGTTCGAGCGCGGCGTGCTCTTCCTCGGTTGTGGCCCGAACAGCATCCGAATTGCGCCTCCTCTTGTGGTGACGAAAGAACAGACCGACATCGCAATGGACGTATTGGAGGAATGCATCATCCTGGTGGATCAGGAACGGCACCACCAGGCAGCAGCCATCGAGCAACAGGCCGGCGCATAGCGTTAATCAGGGAAACGAAGCCCGGGCCGCATTGGTCTGGGCTTCCCTTTTTATGACCTCAATCGGCGCCGGTGGCGTAAGATAACAGATTGTCTAATCGAGGATAGCTGTGCCTGAGTTGCGCAAAGATCCGATCGTGGGGCGGTGGGTGATTATTTCGACCGACCGCGCCAAGCGTCCCAACGACTTCAGCCGTGAGCCCGTGAAGATGAAGGGCGGCTTCTGCCCCTTCTGTCCTGGCAACGAGAATAAAACGCCCTCTGAGGTGCTGGCATACCGGCCGAACGGGGCCTCGCGCGACTCGCAGGGCTGGACTGTGCGCGTGGTTCCGAACAAGTTTCCCGCGCTGGGGATCGAGGGCAGCCTGAACCGGCAAGCCGAAGGGATGTTCGACAAGATGAGCGGCATCGGCGCGCACGAGGTCATCATCGAGACGCCCGAGCACGCGGCCACCCTGGCGAGCCTTCCGGAAAAGCGAATCGAGGACGTTCTCTGGGCATATCGTGACCGCATTGTCGATCTGAAGAAGGACCGGCGCTTCAAGTACATCCTGCTCTTTAAGAACCACGGACCGCTGGCGGGCGCGACATTGGAACATGCGCACGGGCAACTCATAGCGCTACCCATTGTGCCCAAGCACGTGCTCGAGGAACTGGAGGGTTCCAAACAGTACTACATCTATAAGGAGCGCTGCGTGTTCTGCGACATCGTGCGCCAGGAGTCCGAATCCGGTATGCGTGTTGTGTCCGAGAATGAGGGGTTCCTCACGCTGGCTCCCTACGCGCCGCGTTTTCCCTTTGAGACGTGGATCATTCCCAAGCGGCACGAGTCGGCGTTCGAGAACTCATCGTCGCAAGTGTACGAAAGCCTGGCGAAGGCGTTGAAGAACCTGCTGATGCGTGCCGACAAAGTGCTCGAATATCCCGCCTACAATCTGGTGATTCACACCGCTCCGGTGCAGGAGGCTGCGATGGACCATTATCACTGGCATGTGGAGTTCATGCCGCGGCTGACGAAAATAGCGGGCTTCGAATGGGGCACAGGGTTCTATCAGAATCCCACGCCGCCCGAAGAAGCTGCCAAGTATCTGCGCGAGGCCAAGATTGAATCTCCACAGCCTGCCGTGGCGACGACATAGGCAGATCCCAGCCTGATGGAACAAGCCCGCACCTCGCACCACTTTGATGGCCTACATTGCGTCATGCCACCGCAAGGGGGCGTTTACAATGTACGAGCACGTTATTTCTCGCGCGGCGATGAGCATGTTAGTGCTTACTGATGGGGATGTTCTCCCAGTGTGCGCTCAAAGCTAATCGGACTCGCGAACCCCAAGAATGGCGATCGTCTGACCGGGACGATCCTGAGCGTGAGCGGCAAGAAGCTCACCATAAAAACGGAACATGCCGGTACTGTGACCATTGACTGGGACGCGGTTGCACAGTTCTCCTCCGAGCAGCCCATGGTGGTGACACGCACCGACAAGCAAGTGGTTTCCGGCGCCGTGAACACGAAGGATTCGGAGGTTACGGTCAACACTACGTCGGGGACACAGACAATTCCCATGACAGATGTCGCTGTGATGCGCTCGCCGGCTGACCAAGCGGCCTATGAGAAATCCCTGCATCCTGGAATGCTGGAAGGATGGGCTGGCGGAGGTAACTTCGGTCTCGCCCTGGCTAGAGGCAACTCCGACACCACTAACCTCGCCTTGGGTTTCAACGCTGAACGTCCAACGACAACCGACAAATGGACCATTCAGGCAGCCTCTCTTTATTCGACGAGCACCGCCGACAACGTAACGACCACCACCGCAAATGCTCTGGGAGGTTTCATCCGCTACGATCGCAACCTGACCGAGAAGCTGTTTGCATTTGGCTTGTTTGCTGGGTCGTACGATCACGCCCAGGACCTCAACGTGCGCATTAGCCCGAGCGGCGGTCTCGGTTATCACGCGATTGCCAGTAAGATGACAACTCTTGATCTGCTCGGTGGTTTTGGCTACACCTACGAGAATTACTCGACCGGCTACAATGGCTCCACGGCCGGCGTAACTAACAATCTGATTAATGCGACCATCGGCGACGAATTTAATCACAAGTTCACGCCTAACACTTCGGTATTTCAAGACCTCTATTTCTTCCCTTATCTGAACGAAAACGGAAACTATCGCGGAGTTTTCGACTTTGGCCTGTCGAGCAAACTGTACCGCGCGATTACCTGGAACCTGAACTTCGGCGACCGCTACAACAGCAAGCCGGTAGCAGGGAAGAAGAACAACGATGTGCTGCTCACAACTGGATTGGGCTTGACGTTCGGCGCCAAAGGGAAGTGAGCGCTTGATAAACGGCTTGGGGGAAGTAAGCCACTTTTGGTTTCGGGCGCGTCCTAGGCCAGGAGCGGCAACTGACTTGCTGAACAGGGCGCACAAAAGGTCGGGACTCTAAAGAGTGTGTGTTGAGAACCTGTGCTGCCCCTGTAGGGCAAGCACGTTCGACCTGAAAATGTAAAACGTCGGCCAGCCCACCGGGACGGGCGAGTGGGAATCTTCCATTATCGACGTAGTTATCATCGCAGGAAACTGGGTCCAGATGAAAACGCTTCGTAAGCCATTGCGAAAAAAGCAGTTACCCGTAAGCCTCTGGCGGTCAATACCTTGCGGGGAAAACTTCCGTAATCTAATGATTCTAAACAACAAGAGGTTTGTGATTGGGTGACTAGGCTGACACTAATCCGTCCCATTCACATCACGGGGGGAGGGGGAGTTTAGTTAACCAATAAGTAAAATGGTCCCAAAACGGGAAAATCGGAAAGTGCGCGGTTCGTGTTACTGAATGGTAAACTTCGTATCCCCAATTCGCGGTTTTGCGAACATGAGGAAACTGAAAATGCAATGGCCGACCTATCGCTATTTCGAGATCATCAACGGTAAGTTCTCTCCAGCCGAGTGTAACCAGATAATTGCGCTCCAGAAGGATACCGACCCTGTCTTTAGCGAGCTGCACGATGGGGCTGGCAACAAACTCAGAGACAGTCACCTCTTTTGGATACGACGCTCGGAACAGAACAATTGGATGTTCGAGCGCCTGCTGGCCATTGGACGCGAGTACAACGAGACATACCAGTTCGAGCTATGCGATGAGATCAGCACCGCACAACTGACGCGATACACAGAAGGTCAACAATATGGCTGGCATATGGATTTGGGTGCGGGCGAGGCTAGTCTTAGAAAAATCAGCATGGTTGTCGAGCTGACTGACATGGCTAGCCATATTGGAGGTGGAATTGAAATATTCTACGGCGATGACATCAATCCCAAGGTGAAGCTGAATACGGGGGACGTACTGGTCTTTCCCTCGTTTGTCATGCACCGGGCATCCAGGGTGCAAAGTGGAGTCCGCTGGAGTTTGGTCCTATGGCTTAACGGTCGGCATCCGTTCCGGTGACCGCCGAGTGCAGGCAGTTGCATTTACCGGGTGCGGTCCTGGTATTCCTCGAACCATGCCATCTGGATGGCTTCCAGCTTGCTTTCGTTCGACATCTTGGAGTCATCGACGAAGGTCGGCAACTCGGTCACGTAGCGGTGAAGATCGGTAAAGCGGACCTCCAGCGGATTTATGTCCCTGAATTTGTCGGCCAGCGCAATGCCGATGTCTTCCGCGTCATCCCATCTCAGTTCAGCAGCCATAGATTCCTCGAAAGCCAAGGATGCGATCAATCGTGGTGAGTCGCCGCTTCAGAAACATAATTGCGGTTCCACGACGGAATTTCAACCACCACTTCGCCGGGCTTCTCGATCACGGTTTGACATCCCAGACGCGAGTTGAGTTGCAGGTCGGCGGCCATGTCGAGGCGATCGGCCTCTTCGTCGTCCATCTCGCTGAGCAGCTCTTTGCCCTTCTTCACCACGACGTGGCAGGTGGTGCAGGCGCAGTTGCCGCCGCAGGCGTGCTCCAGGTGCAGGCCGAAGTTCATGGCCACGTCCAGGATCGACTCCGGCTTGCCGTGCTCCTGGTAGGGAAGCTTGCCGCGTTCAAACTCGAAGCTCTTGTTCTCGGGAAGGAACGTGACACGAATCGTGTTCGGTCCGAGCGCCTCCGCTGTTGCCGTTCCGCCGCCTTGTGTTTTTTCGTCTGGCATAAATCCTTCGCTCGTGGAGCTGAAGGCCCACTCGGCCATGTGCCGCCCCTACGGGACTCCGGTTCTATTCCACGCCTACTCAGCGCTATCGCGCCGGGCTAAACTGAGTCGCCCCTGCGGGGATCGACTTGCAGCAGGTCTTAATGTCTACGCGACTATCCACAGCCCGCTATCCACTTACTTAATCTCCGCCTGCGCGATGGGATGCGGCGCCGCCGGGCCTTCGCCGACGTCTGCGGTGGCCATGTCCTTGCCCTTGAGCGCTGAGCTCACCGCAGAATCCATCATCAGCTCGGCCAGACGCATGGTTGCCTGGTTGAGTACGTCTATCGCACTGCGAATCGTCTGGTAATCGTCTTCCTTCATCACCGCGCGAAGAGCAGTTTCGAGTTTGTTGATATTGGTCCGCTCCTGTGACGACAGTTGTTCCCACGCAGGATTGCTGCGGCCCTTCTCAAGCGCGGCGAGCATCGTCTCGGCCTCATTGCGTGCCTCGATCACCTGGCGCTGGCGGAAATCTTCTTCTGCGTAGTCGAACGACTCGAGAATCATGCTCTCGACTTGCTCATCGGTCAGGCCGTAACTGGGCTGCACTGCAATCTCCGATTCCTTGCCGCTGCGCAACTCACGCGCGGAGACGTGCAGAATGCCGTTGGCGTCAATGAGGAACGTCACCTCGATACGCGGAAGCCCCGCCGGCATGGGCGGAATGCCCTTCAGATCGAAGCGCGCCAGCGAGCGGCAATTCTCCGCCAGTTCGCGCTCGCCTTGCAGCACGTGGACTGCGACGTTCGTTTGGCCCTCGACGCCGGTGGTGAAGTGCTCGGTCGCCGAGGCCGGTATGGTCGAGTTGCGATGGATGATCTTCACCACGCCGCCGCCCAGCGACTCGATGCCCAAAGACAGCGGCGTCACGTCGAGCAGGAGCATCTCCTTCGTGGCTTCCGAGCCGCCGGAGAGGATGTTTGCCTGCACCGCCGCGCCGAGTGCAACTACTTCGTCAGGATTCAAGTCACTGTGCGGCTTGCGCTCGAACAGCTCTTCGACGAGTTGGCGCACCCGCGGAATTCGCGTGGAGCCGCCGACTAGTACGGCTTCGTCGATGTCCTTCGGCTTCAGGCCGGCATCTTTCAGCGCCTGCTTGACCGGGCCGACGGTGCGATCGACGACTGGCTGAATCAACTGCTCAAATTGCGCTCGCGTGATCTCGCGCTGGTAACGCTTCCCGCCGGGAAGGTCGACATCGAGTGTGGTCTTCTCGTTCGCAGATAACTCGATCTTGGCTTCGATCACCGACTTGCGGATGGCTTGCACGATCTCGGCATTGCGGCGAACATCCACGCCGAGGTCACCCTGGATATCATCGAGCGCGATGATGATGAGCAGATTGTCAATGTCGTCACCGCCGAGATGGGTGTCGCCGTTGGTGGCGATGACTTCGAATATCCCCTCGTGCAGCTTGAGAATGGAAATGTCGAACGTGCCGCCGCCGAGATCGTAAACAGCGACAGTGCCGTTCTGCTTTTGATCAAGACCGTAAGCGAGAGAGGCGGCGGTGGGCTCGTTCACCAGCCGCAGGACTTCCAATCCCGCGATGCGACCAGCATCCTTCGTAGCTTGCCGTTGCGCGTCGTTGAAGTAAGCGGGAACGGTGATAACCGCTTTCGTCACCGGCGCACCGAAATAGCGCTCGGCGTTGCGCTTCAGTTGGCGCAGGATGAACGCCGAAATTTCGGGAGGCGTGAATGTCTTGTCACCCAGCTTGATGCGCAACACTTCGCCGGGGGCGAGATCTTCGGCGAGACGAAACGGGAAGAGCTTCAGTTCGTCCTGGATGTCTTCAACGCCGCGGCCCATCAGGCGCTTCACGCTATACACGGCGCGCTCCGGCGTCTCGATCAAGTATTTGCGCGCGGCGCTGCCGACAACGATCTGGCCGCTCTCGTCCAGGGCAACGACCGAAGGCACCAAGTTCAGTCCGTCCTCGCCGGGGATGACGACTGGACGGTCTCCCGCCATGTACGCCACCAGCGAGTTGGTGGTGCCGAGGTCAATCCCGACGATGCGTTCGTTTGCCATCACCACTCTTAGGCCTTAGCTGGTTTCCTTCGCTTGTCATCCTGAGCGACGAGCTAGGCGAGAAGTCAAAGGCCCCTATAATTCGCACTGCAACTTGTACCGTCCCTAAAGGGACTCGGATTTTTTCCCCACGTCCCCCAGCACTCCGCCTTCGGCTCCGTGCTGGGCTAAACTATTCCGCGCCTACGGCGTTCCATCTCCGCTGGCAAGTTCCACCGGCGAACACCAAGTCTTGTTCTCGCACACGCTCTAAAGGTCCGCACTGCACGGCCGCTCCATCATTCGGCGCATTTTCAGCAGTTTGTGCAGCCTGCCCATTTCAACCCTCAACTCTCCAATACTTCATCAATGTCGCGGAGCAGATTGCGCAGGTAGTTCCTCCGATTCAGCACATCTACCATCTTGTCGCGGACGGCCAGACGATCATCGTCAATCACACCGCCGCCCTGTTCGGCGCGATCCACCAGAACGTCCCATTCGCCCCATGCAGCATGCAGCTCCTGCATCAGGCCGTCGTACCTGGCCTGCAAGCGCTTCTTCGCATCCTCCAGTTGGCGCTCGAGAGTGCGGTCGCGCTCGCCCATCTTCTTGTTCATCCGCGTCTCTTCGAGCTGCATGTTCAACTCAAAGACTTCTTCGAGCAGGTCGGGCGGAACGACCTGCTTCTTCAGCTTCCCGGTGCGGCGCGCCTCTTCGGTTGCCGCCTTGGATTGTTCTTCCAGTTGCACGCCTTGCTGCCGAAGCAGATATTCGGTGCGCGTGATCGGATCCTTCAGCGTGCGGTAAGCATCGTTCAGGTGCGAACTCTGTTCCAGGGCCCACTGCTGCTCACGCTCACTCTTGATCGCGTTGATATCGGGATGCAAGTGACGGCTGAGGTCGTAGAACTCGCGCTCGAGCCTCGCGGTCTCCAGGTTCAGCTTGTAAGGCAATCCAAAAAAAGTGAAATAGTCCACCGGCACGGGCGGTTGCACCTTGCCGCATTGCTGACAGAAGTGCGCGGCGCGCATGTCACCGCAGGACCAGCAATTGACCTTGACTGGTTTGCCTTGACTAACTGCCAGAATGCCTTTCGATTCGGCGCTCTTAGGTTGAGTTTGCGTCATCGGATCGGTGCCGCCCCTAAAGGGACTCACTCCTTAATATTTTTGCCTTCGCCCGGGGCTACTTCAATGCCGCCGCATTCGCGGCTGGTTTCTTTGCCAACGCACGGCCTGCCAAATTAATGCCACATTCGCAAAACAGGGCCTCGCGGCTCACCTCTGGTGGATGCGATGTCAGAATTCCGCTCGAAGGCTGGCTTAATATGCCTTATTCTGAATGCTGCGCTTCGCGTTGACGTCGCGTGGACTGGCTCCCTACGAAAACGAAGTGCCGCAGCCACAAGATCTCTTCGCGTTCGGATTCTGGAACACGAAGCCCTGGTGCATCAGGGTCTCCTCATAATCCAGGACCATGCCGTGCAGATAAATGAACGACTTCGGATCGACGAAGATGCGGACATCGCCGAAGTTAAAGATGCGGTCGCGTTCGCGCGGCTGGGTGTCGAAGCGGATGCTGTAACTCAATCCCGAGCAACCACCGCCTTGTACACCCAGACGAAGCCCACCCTCAGCCGGCGAAATGCCTTCCTTCAACAGCACTGCGCTGATGCGGGCCACGGCCTTGTCCGTCACCTGGATACCCGTTGCGGCAGGAGCAGCGGGCGTTTGTTCCGGCTTTTCGATATTAAGCGTAGTCATGGTCCCTTCCCGGCGCATCTCATCTTGCGGCAGGCACGCCGGCCTTCGGCAATAGTTTACGCCCGCTGCTCAACCGCAGCGCTCTGCGTTTGGGTCTGCGTCACGCCGTTCTTCTTCTTCCAGTCGCCGATAGCAGCGCGAATCGCGTCTTCCGCCAGAACTGAGCAATGGATCTTCACCGGAGGCAGCGACAACTCCTTCACGATGTCGGTGTTTCTGATGGTCAGCGCCTCATCTACGGTCTTGCCCTTCACCCACTCGGTCGCGAGTGAGGAAGACGCAATTGCCGAGCCGCAGCCGAACGTCTTGAACTTGGCGTCCTCGATGATGTTGGTCGCGGGATTGACCTTGATCTGCAGCTTCATCACGTCGCCGCACTCAGGCGCACCCACCAGGCCGGTGCCCACTTCGGAGCTATTCTTATCCATCGAGCCCACGTTTCGGGGATTGGTGTAGTGGTCAAGGACCTTGTCACTGTATGCCATGATGTAGTCTCCTAAATTGCAAACTTCCTGAATTGAATCAGTGAGTCGGCTCAGCCGCCCACTGGACCTTCGTCAAGTCGATTCCTTCTTTCGCCATCTCGTACAACGGCGACAACTCGCGCAGGCGCTTCACCGTGTCCACCACGCGCTCGGCCACGTAATCCACTTCGGCTTCGGTGTTGAAGCGTCCGAGGCCGAACCGGATGGAACTGTGTGCCAGGTCGTCGCCCGCGCCCAGGGCTTTCAATACATAAGATGGTTCCAGCGTCGCCGAGGTGCAGGCCGAACCGCTGGAGACCGCAATATCATTGATGCCCATCAGCAGAGATTCGCCTTCCACATACGCGAAACTGATGTTCAAGTTGCCGGGCAGACGATGCTCAACTGAGCCGTTGATGTAAACCTCGTCAAGCTGGCCCATGATGGCGTCCTTAAGGCGGTCGCGAAGGACGGCAAGCTTCTTCGCTTCTTCAGCCATGCCGTTAGTCGCGATCTCGCATGCTTTGCCCAGACCCACGATGCCAGGAACGTTCAATGTGCCCGAGCGCATACCACGCTCGTGGCCGCCGCCATCAATCTGCGCCACCAACTGCACGCGCGGATTCTTGCGGCGAACATACAATGCGCCGACGCCCTTCGGTCCGTAGAGCTTGTGCGCCGTGATCGAAGCGAGATCCACATTGTCCTGAATGACATTAAACGGGACCTTGCCGATCGCCTGCACGGCATCGCTGTGGAACAGCACGCCGCGCTCATGACAGAGAGCACCAATTTCGCGAATTGGCTGCAAGGCGCCAATTTCATTGTTGGCGGCCATAATCGTCACCAGGATGGTCTTGTCATCCATGGACCGCTTAAGGTCGTCGAGATCAATGCGGCCATCCTTTTGCACCGGCAGATAAGTGACGCGGAAGCCATATTTCTCCAGGCGCTTGCAGGTGTCGAGCACGGCCTTGTGCTCGATGGCCTGGGTAATGATGTGATTGCCCTTTTCCTTGTACATCTCGGCGACGCCCTTGATGGCCAGGTTGTCGCTCTCGGTCGCGCCCGAGGTGAAGATGATTTCCTTCGCTGTCGCGCCGATCAACTTGGCGATGCGCTCACGGGCCTGCTCCACCGCCTGCTCGGCAACCCATCCGAACTCATGGTTGCGGCTGGCTGCATTGCCGAACTTCTCCGTGTAGTAGGGCAGCATCTCTTCCAGCACCCGAGGATCGGTACGGGTAGTGGCATGGTTGTCCATGTAGATGGGCAGCTTCACGTCCTTGTTTCCAATGCCCGGAATCACATTCGTACTCATTGCGCGTGACGTCTCCTAAGCGTGGTCTGTCTTGCTCGTGGTCCAGCCGAGAGTGACCAGTTCCGGCGCGGAGTCGTGGTCCGGCTCGGTCATCTCCCAAATCGTCAATCGGTTCAGAACGTTTTCGATGCTGCGGCTCACTCTGCGGAGCGGCTCACGGACGGTGCAGCGATCGCTTTGCTCGCAGTCTTCGGTCGCCGCGCTGCACGAAGTAATAAATAGAGGGCCATCAATGGCCCGAATTACCTCAAACGCGCTGATGAGCCTCGGATTGCGGGCCAGCGTGTAGCCGCCATTCGTGCCGTACTGCGAAAGCAACAGGCCGGCCTTGGTGAGCCGCTGCAATATCTTCGCCAGGGCCTCCTGCGGAATCATGTACATCTCGGCCAGGTCCTTGGCGCTGCATGCTCCCAAGTCGGCATGCTCGGCTAGGTGCCGCATGGCGATCAGTCCGTAGTCCGCTTTCTTGGTGAGCTTCAGCATCAGTACTCAGATGAATATACGACCAAATCAGTCGCAAATTGATTCTACGATGCGCCGAGGCTCCATTGCAAGCCTTTACAGCGAGAGGTCGCTACTTGCACTAAGCTGTAAATGCAGAGCGGCGAATGGCTTAAGGATTGGCGATGATTTTTGTCGTATATTCCCGCTGTGGTCGCGCGAATCGGGCGGATGGGGTATCCCGGGGCTGCGGTCCTCGCTCCAAGAATTAACACTCTGAATGCGAGAAATGCTTGACAACCCGTCCAGCCGGTCTCAAAATACCGGACAATCCCACAGCCCCTCAGCAGGGGGCATATTTCGTGCGAACATGAACCAGCCGACGGTAAGGACCTCCATCCAGCTATAGAGCAAATCCATGAGCCAGCAGTGTCTCCACCCTCGTGTCCAAGTGGTCTCCCGTGACGAAGACGCTGAGTACGTTGAGTGCCTCGAATGCCGCGAGATCTTCGAATCAAGTGAGTTCCGCGACATGGACATTGAATCGAAGATCTCCACCGAAGAGGAATAAGCAGCTAGGTCGAACGACACTCAACGTGCGCGAGAGTGCAGGGGTGTACCTACGGAAACAGCCGCTGCAACTCTGAGCGGCTGCGAATCGCTCCTGGCTGCTGCTGCTGCTGTCGAAGGTTCCCTTCGCTTGATTTTGTGAGGCAGAACGCCTCAAACATTCGTCCTGGTTGCCGGTTGCTGCTCGCTCCTCCCGCTTCTGGTATCTTTGACAATTGCTTTTCGAGTTCTCATGTCTGTAATGGAATCGCCGGTTGCTGACCGCCCGAAACCGAGCAAGATGTATCGCTGGCTGGTGCTGATCTTTGTCAGCCTGGCCATGTTCGGCAACTACTACTTCTACGACGCGCTCAGTCCCGTCGCGGATCTGCTGGTGAAGCAGCTCCACTTCACCGACTCGAACATCGGGCTGTTGCAGGCGGCTTACAGTTTTCCCAACATCTTCACGGTGGTAATTGGCGGCGTGATTATCGATCGCATTGGGCTGCGGCGTTCGACATTGATCTACGGCGTGCTGTGCTTCCTGGGAGCGATCATCACTGTACTCACCAGCCACTTGGCGGTGATGGCGGCCGGACGATTGATCTTCGGCATGGGGGCCGAGTCGCTGATCGTGGCGATTACGACCGCGCTCGCCGCCTGGTTCAAAGGCAAAGAACTCAGTTTCGCTTTCGGCGTAAACCTGACGGTCTGTCGTATAGGCTCGTTTGCCGCGTTGAATTCGCCAAGCTGGGCCAAGGCCGCTTACGTCAATTGGCGTTATCCGTTCCTCATCGGCGTTGGCATGTGTTCACTGTGTGTTGTAGGAGCGGTGATTTATTGGGCCATGGACTCTTACGCCGAAAAGCACTACGAGTTGGGACAGGCAGGCGCGACCGACAAAGTCGTTTTCAAGGACCTCTTCCAGTTCGGCGTCTCCTACTGGTACATCGTGGCGCTGTGCATCGTCTTCTACTCGGGCATCTTTCCGTTCCAAACTTTCGCGGTGAAGTTCTTCATGGATGCGCATGGCGCAACGCGGGAGTTTGGCGGTTTTCTCTCCAGCATGCTGACGCTGTTTGCCATGATCGCCACTCCCCTGTTCGGCCTGATGGTGGACCGGATCGGCAAGCGCGCACTGTTCATGATGTTCGGCTCGCTGATGCTCATCCCCGTTTACCTGATGATGGCCTACACGCACGTGAACCTGTATGTCCCGATGGCGATGATGGGCGTTGCGTTCTCGCTGATTCCGGCCATCATGTGGCCGTCCGTGGCTTATATCGTGGACCAGTCGAAGCTGGGCACTGCCTATGGACTGATGACGATGATCCAAAACATTGGACTGTTCGGATTCAACCTGCTGATTGGCTGGGCCAATGATTATTCGCACGCCAGCGCAGCCAATCCTCGGGGCTACGACCTGGGCATGCAAATCTTCTCAGTGCTGGGCTTCCTGGGGATGACGTTCGCGTTCCTCCTGCACAAGCGGGAAACCGGCCCCCATGGTCATGGCCTCGAGACCATCACCACGGCTTCACAGGCATGAGCCTGCGCCGACGGTCGCGGCATCAGTAACTGTCCAGGTAAGAGTTTGGCTTGCTGTCTATACGGTGAGGGGAATTGGAGGGAGCGGCGGCGGAACGGCAACCAGCGTCCGCAATAAGCTGCCTGTCGGTTGCCACCAGCCGGAAAAGACTTGGCCCCCGATATAACGAACCTGCAGCGGACGCCAGCTATTGCCACCGTTTTGTTGGAAGGACAAAGAAGCGTCCTCTGCAAGGCCCTTGCGGCTGTCACGGCAGCCTTGCAGCCCGTCAACAGCACTAACTTCAACCGACCTTGTGTCAAGCCGAAGGCCTGCGCCCATCGCCTTCAGCGCACTTTCCTTCGCGCTCCAAAGTAAAGCCAAAAGCCGAGGCCGGTCCTCCAACGACATCCCCGCGACCAGCGCTTGTTCTGCGGCGGTGAAATAGTCGACGACAAAGGCGTCGCTACGGGGCTCGACAAGCTCCAGATCACAACCCAACGCCGCGCCCGAGGGGGCGATGGCGCAAAGCGCTGTACCGTCGCGGTGGCTGAGCGAAATAGTGGCTGGCGCTGGTGTGTCGAGGATGAAGACCTCCGGCCCGCCGGAAGGCGCTGGACGGATCTCTATGTTGGCCAGCCCTTGGAGATGGCGCGGCACGTCCAGGTAAGCGGCAACCGCGCGCTTCGCCGCCCAGCGTCCCAGACGCCAGTCAGCGCGGCGCTTGGCAATGCGCAAGGCGTCGAGGCGGGCCGCTTCGCTGGCGCTGAGCCAATGGTCTTCCACCGGCACATCTGATTCCGCCTGCTCCAGCCAATACACATCCATAACTTATATTCGTCAGACGGTAACGGGTTCCTGTGTCATACTGACGTGCAGTGTCTTGAATGTGTCAGCGTCAACACTGTTGGGAAGTGATGCCGTGCGATACCCGTTCAGGTGCACGTAGCAGTTGCCTTTCGTGTCGATGACTTCCGCATCGAAGGTTCCCTGTTCGGGATTCGGAGTGACGACAGCATACAACCGGCTTTCCGCCAGAGCCGGCTTGCGCAACATGGAGACTTCATGGACATCCTGCGGCAGACCAAACCGGTTTTGCGCGCTCATTTCCCAGAGCCCGGCGGTCTGGAAGCAAAGCTCGATCAGCCGCGGTGCCATTAGCGTCGGCTGATCGGACGGCTGGTGATTGCCAGGCAGGTGTTCCGCCAGCAGTCCGATCATCCGTTTTCCATCCCACCAGGCTTTTTCAAGCACTTGGTAAGCAGGTCCGTGAAAATAGATGTGATAAATTTCGGCAGCTTCAACGATGGAATCGGACGATGTGAACAGAGCCTTTCTGGTCACCGCCTCGGGCGCCTGTTTCGATAGGCGCACGCGGGCCGTGAAGTGGGTTGTCTCCTGCGGCTCCGATTGGTTCAGCAGCGTCCGCCGGCCGATCAATCGGCAATCTGCGACCAAGCTTTCACCTTGCGGGTAGTACACGGCTTGGATCGTTACCGTCCGCGGCTCGTCCCGGAAGAACTTGAACGGCGCCAGAAAATTTACTTCTTCCACCGCCTCAACATTCCAGCCGGGATGCACCCACAGGGCGGCTTCCGCAAACGCCTCGATTCCCATGACTCCCGGCAGTACCGGCGTGCCGTCGATGCGATGATCATGCAGGAACGGTTGGACCTTGGGATCGAGAGTGGTCTCCATGGTCAAGCCACTGTAGACTCCCATTCCCGTGATCTTGCCGACCATGGGGCCTTGCGCGGACAAGCGCTCGGCAGAACCTTCCAACGCCTGTAGGTCGAGACCGCCCGTCGCGTCCCACTCGTTTAGCAGAACACCGAGGCGCTGCCCGACAACGATCTCGCCGCATGTCCCACCTGAGACTAGTTCGCGGCGAATCCAAGGAATGCCCGCTTGGGGCGGCAGCATATCAATGCCCGCGAGTTCCATCATCTTCGGGATGGAGCCGCGAGTTGCCATGCCGATTCCGCCCCACGCCGACCAGTCGATGACGATGCCGCGCGTGTGCGGCCGAATCATCCGGAAGCTCGAGGTGATCTTGCACAGCAGGTCGTTGGCGGAACTGTAGTCCGCCTGACCGGCATTGCCGAAGCGGCCAGCAACCGAGCTGAACGCCACCGTCGCGCCGAGCGGCATGCCGCCGATGGCATGCAGAAGATTGAACCAGCCATCACTTTTCACATCAAAGACAAGGTCGAATTCTCGGGGGTCTTTGTCGGGAAGGAAATGGCTGCGCTCGATGCCGGCGGCGTGCAGCAGCACATCGATTCGACCGCTGCGCTGGCGTATCTGGTCGATGATTTTGGCTACGCCGTCCGCATCGGTGAGGTTGACGCTGAAGTATTGCGCCTTGCCACCCGCGATGCGCACGGCGTCGATTGCGCTTTGGGCCGCCTGTGCGCGCTCCAGCGCCGCCAGTTCCTTTTCTACCAGCGCCGGAGTGGCTCGCTCGCCGCGCGCCTGAATACGCGCGAATAGATCGCGCTTGAGGCCGTCTTTGTCATTCACGAAACGCTTGAGGTCGGGATTATTCGGGTCGGGTTCCGGAACCAGATCGAGCAGGTAGAACGTGCCGCCGGAAGCGGCTGCCAAATCGGCGGTAATGGCGGAGACAATACTTCCGGCCGCGCCAGTGATCAGAAACACTGTGTTCTGGTCGGGCGTCAGTCCGGGCTTGCCATCGACCACGGGGCGTTCTCGCAGCCCGACCGTCCAACGCGATCCTCCCTTGTAGCCTATCTCAACTGCGCCGGGATCGCGCAGGGTTTCCTCGATGAGACGCTCGGCGACTTCTGTCGGCGCGCATTCCGGGGTAAAGTCGACAGCTTTGACTAGGGCTTCCGCGCGTTCGCGCTTGTACGTCTTGGTGAAGCCAACCACCGCGCCACCCAGCGGCGCGACGGCTCCGGCTTCGTCGTAGCCATGCTGGCCTCCAAGCCGGGTCGCAGACACCAGGAACGTGCCCGGCGTTGCGATCTGCTCGTACAGAACGCGCATGGCGACGTAAAGCGACTTCACACGCACCCGTAGCGCTTCATGCCAGGTGACGAGGTCCATCTTGCCGATGGGCCCTTCGTTGTCCAGCGCCGGAAGCCAGTAGATTCCTTGCACCGGGCCAGCCGCCAGCCAGCCCTTGAGGACATTGGCCAGCGCAGCCGGATCGCGCGTGTCCTTGCTTTCGAGGACTTCTACACCCTTGGCTTGCAGCCGCTCCGAAAGCGCACTCGCAACTCCGCTCCGGTCAGGCATGATTACCACGCGGCAACCTGGGCCCAGGGTTACACGGGTCGGCTTACACAGATTGAGTGGCGGACGCAGATTGGGGACGGGCACCCGTCGGGGAATGCGGTTTGCCGCATCGAAACTTGCAACCGGCGGCCGTGCGGACGTGACCACGGTCGAAGCAGGTGTTGCGGCAGCAGTTGCAGCGCGTGCCTCAGCTACCCGTTGCCTGTCATGCGCGAATTGAATGACGTGCGCCAGGGTCGGAAACTCGCGCAGCTTGAGATTCTCATCGCGTGGAATGTTGTATATGGCCCTTATGGCGGCGAACATTTCCGCCTGCTTGACGGTGTCGATGCCGAGGTCGGCTTCCAAGTCGAGGTCAAGGTCCAGCATGTCCTTGGGATAGCCTGTCTTCTCGGCTACGATCTCCAGCACTTTGTCCTTAATGGAGTCGTCCGTGATTGCCGGGGCCAGGACCGCCACGGGCGCTGGCGCGATTACTTCGGCCGTCGTTGGCCAGGCCGGAGCCGCTCCAGCCAGGTCGGGGCGTTTCTCGTACACGAACCGGATGACGTGCGCCAGCGTCGGGTAATCCCGCAGCTTGCGGTTCTCGTCGCGCGGAATGTTATAGATCTCACGAATTGCCGCGAACATCTCCGCTTGCTTGACCGTGTCGACGCCAAGGTCCGCTTCCAGATCGAGGTCCAAGTCCAGCATGTCTTTCGGATAACCGGTCTTCTCGACCATCAAAGTCAGGATGCGCTCCTTCACCGAATCACCGTCACCGTCTGCCGGAGACGTCACGGCCGCCGCTGGCGGGGTCGGCTGGGTCGTGACGGGAGTCGTTGCGGGGACGAATGGCTCGCTCGCCGTTGGCGAAGGCGCAACCGCTTGGACAAGGTCCGGCCGCTTCTCATACACAAAGCGGATCACATGCGCCAACGTCGGGTAGTCGCGCAGCTTGCGGTTCTCGTCGCGTGGAATGTTGTAGATCTCCCGTATGGCGGCGAACATTTCCGCCTGCTTGACGGTGTCAACGCCAAGATCGGCTTCCAGATCGAGGTCCACGTCCAGCATGTCCTTCGGGTAGCCGGTCTTTTCCACCATCAAGGTCAGGATGCGTTCCTTCACCGAATCGCCGGCGCCGTTTGTCGGGGATGCCACCGTCGTCACTGGTGTGATCGGCTGGGTCGCAACGGGACTCGCTGTGGCTGCCGGTATCTCGGCCGCCTTCGCTGGTGTAACAGCTGTTTGGACAAGATCAGGTCGCTTCTCATACACGAACCGGATGACGTGCGCCAACGTGGGGTAGTCGCGCAGCTTGCGGTTCTCGTCACGGGGAATGTTGTAAATCTCCCGGATGGCCGCGAACATTTCCGCCTGCTTAACGGTGTCAACGCCAAGGTCCGCTTCCAGATCGAGATCCACGTCCAGCATGTCTTTCGGATAGCCGGTCTTTTCCACCATCAGCTCGAGAATCCGTTCCTTGACCGAACCGCCAGCACCATCTTGCGGAGTCGTAACCACCGCCGCTGGGGTTGGTTGAGTCGCGACGGGAGCTGCTGCGGCTACAGGTCTCTCAACCGTCCTCGGTGACTGAGGAGTCACGCTGGCCAGATCGGGGCGTTTCTCATACACGAACCGGATGACGTGCGCCAAGGTTGGGTAATCCCGCAGCTTACGGTTCTCGTCGCGCGGAATGTCATAGATCTCGCGGATGGCCGCGAACATCTCCGCCTGCTTGACGGTGTCGACACCGAGGTCCGCTTCCAGATCAAGATCCACGTCCAACATGTCTTTCGGATAGCCGGTCTTCTCCACCATCAAGGCAAGGATGCGTTCCTTCACCGCGTCTTCCTGCGCGGCGGGTTGTGCTGTGACAGAAGGTGCGGGCGCGGCGACTGGCACCTTCACAATCGGTTGGGATACGACCTTTACGCTGGGCTCAGCAACCTTGCTTACCGTCGGTGTTGGCGCTTTCGTTTGGAGGACTGGCGTAGCCGACACCGGTGCCGGGACCATCGCAGTCGGCGCTGGCGCTGGCCGCACATCCTTAGCGGCTTCCGTGATCCGCGCGGCGAGACCTTGATCTCGGACACGCAGCGTGCGATGTACCACTTCCAGGTCCGCGACCGGACGGCCCGCCATCCGGCTTAGCCAGGCGTTCCATACCGCCTTATCGGCAATGCGATATCCATAGCCCAGAGCATTGGGACTGGGGCGGACCCCGTCTTTAGTCGGCACCCAGCGCAACAGAATCATGCTGATCTGCGAACCGAAACCGGCGCCCAGGTGCAGCGCATATTGGACGGGATAAGAACCGCCCTTCGACAAGTTCAATGGACCCAGCTCGGGATCGACTTCCTTAAAGTTGGCAACGGGCGGCACCAATCCCGTTTCCAGGGTTTTTACGGCGAGGACGTCTTCGATGCCGGTGGCCATTGCGTGGCCAGTCATGCCTTTGGTATTGGCGATGACGATTTGGTCCGCACCGTTACCAAAGACGCGACGCAGTGCGTGTATTTCAGCAGAGGCGCTACCGCCGCGCGCCGGCGTGTAGGTTTCGTGGGAAACGAAAACCATTTTCGGCGCTACCTCATTGCGTGCAACCCCGCCGTGCGTTTCCGCTTGGGCTACGAGGTCCTCCATCACCTGGCCGATGTGCTGGACGTCGAGGCGCGTGCCATGAAACGCGCTATTGGCCGTTACCGCGCTCAACACTTCGCAGATGGGCCTGATTCCGCGTTCACGCGCGGCCTCAGCACTCTCAACCACGATCGCGGCGGCGCCCATGCCCATAATCAGGCCATGCCGGCGGCGGTCGAACGGAATGGCGGCCTCTTCGACCACTTCGTCGGTGGCTGCCGCTCCGCTGGCCAGAAAGCCAGGGCCAAACCACCCGATCATGTTGTCGGATGTGACATCGTCGGCCGAGATGACGATCACGCGGCGGCACCGTCCGGCGCGGATCCAATCCTCCGCCAGCGCAACGCCTTGGGCCGTAGTCGCGCAAGCTGCGTTGATCTGCGTGTTGGGACCGCGAGCGCCTATGAGTTCGGCGAACTGCGAATGCCCCATCGACAAGACTCGGAGCAGGAAGCGCCGGTCGAAGACATAGAGCTCCTTCTCGATAGTGGCGCGCAACTCGTCGATGCGCCCATCCATCTCCTGCCCCAGCAAGGAATGCCCGTTCGCGGAGCGGGCGCGCCAGTCCTCCAGCATCGCCAACTCGACGCGGCGGGCATGGTCCGTAAAATAGCCCGACATGATTTCAACGAGGGAGTCATAGCCAGGGAAGGCGGACCCGAAGATCACACCGGTGTCGTCGCGCATAGCATCTGGCAATCCCCATCGATCCGGTAATTGCGTCCCTATGCTCGTGGTCTTATATCGCATGACCAACGGGATGCCGGCGTCACGCAGCGCGTCGATTCCGGCGCCAATAGCCAAGCGTGTAACGCGGTCAAAGGCAGCCAGATGGTCGGCAGGAACGCCGAATTCACTCTCCAGATCGAAAGCGCCTCCGCGACCCGCCAGCTTGATAACATCCGCCACATCCGTGATGGACTCAAACGTGGGCTCTCCCTTTTCGCTCTTGACCAGCCGCCTGATACGCTTGTCCACCATGGAGCGTCGGAACTCCGCAGGGATCGCACTGATCATCTGATCGCCGCGCAGGATGCGTTCGACATTGCCATCGTCGAAGATGTGCTCGGTTCCTGGCAGTCCCAAAGACGCTCCGGTGATCACTACCGGGGCGGAGGCCGAGGTGGGCTTCTCGCCGTGATGAATTTGCCAGCCACCCCGCTCGAGAGCATCGGCGAACAGACGACCGAGTTCGTTGTACGCATTACCATTCGACGGGCCTGATGGCGCCGTGAAGGCGGCTGGAGCGTTCGCAGCCAGCGAGGTTGGTTTGGCGTCGTTCGCTGGCGCCGCAACTGCGGATTGTGAGGCGGCAGGATTCGCCAAGATCTCGATCGAGACTTCGGCCTGTCCACGGCCCAGGCCCGCGGCATACAGGCCGCACAGCGCCTGGTTGAAGGCCGCGATATCCCCGACTTTGGGATGATTCGTGAATAGCGAAACGACGTCGCCGCGGTCGCCGAGCACTTCCTCGGCAAATCCCTGCAACGCCTTCTTCGGCCCGACCTCCACAAAGACGCGCGCGCCCGCGGCGTACAGCGTCTGCAATCCCTTCACAAACTGCACCGGAGAAGCGACCTGTTGCGCGAGGAGGTCCAGCATCTGCGGAACAACATCAGGTCCCGTGGGATAAAACTCGCCGTTCACATTGGCGATAACTGGCACGCGAGGTGGTTGCATATTGAGGTGCGAGAGAATGTCACGCAACGGCCCGCTGGCCGGCGCGACAATCGACGTATGGAAAGCGTGGCTGACCGGCAACGGCACTACGTTGAAGCCGGTTTGCAGGAAGATCTCCATAGCTTGTTCCACTGCTTTGCTGGCTCCGCCGATGACCGATTGCTGCCCGCTGTTTATGTTGGCGATCACCACGTAGTCGTTGATGGTCTTCAAGATTCGCTCGACTTCAGCCAGCGGGGCAAAGACAGCCGCCATCTTCCCGGTGTCTTTCACCGCCACCTGCGTCATGCCGCGGCCGCGGGCACTGACGGCCTGCAGTGCGTTCTCGAACGTCAGAGAACCGGAGGCAACCAGCGCGCCGTATTCGCCCAGGCTATGTCCCATCGTCATATCGGGCTGAATGCCGTATGCGGCCAATAGCCGGGTCAGGGCAAGGTCGATCGTTAGCACGGTAGGCTGAGTGATTTCGGTCTGGCGCAGATCTTCTTCCGCTTTGGCGACGGCGTCTGCGTTAGCTGGGTCAACAAAAATGAACTCGCTGAGCGGCTTGCCCAACAGCGGGGTCATAATGCGGTCTGCTTCGGTGAACAGTTCGGCCACGATCGGTTCGGCGGCGCGAAGGGGCTCGATCATGTTGACGTACTGCGAGCCCTGGCCGGTGTACAGGAACGCTACTTTGGGTGCAGGACCGTGCCCGCGAAAGATGCCTTGTGGACGCAGAGCCTTCCAGATCGGGGCCTGGTTGGCTCTCAGCGCCTTAAGCGCCTTTGCCGATTTGTCCGCCAACTCGGCCGCGTCGGCATAATCAATCGCCAAGCGTTCAGATGAGCGCAGATCCGATTCCGCTGGAGCGGCTGGCGCTGGTGCGCGACCAGCCTGGGCCTCTTTCTGGACTGCAAGCAGACGCTCGATGAGTGTTGCGTCTGAGGCGGCGCCGATTACCAGCGCGCCACGCAAAGGAGCTTTGCATGAAACGACCGCAGTTACTGTGGTTGCTGCGGTAGCCACGGGCGCAGCGATCGCCGCGGACGGAGCAGGTACCGCAGGCGCAGCCGTTTTCGCGCTGACGCTCTGTTCAGCCACCTGCGATGGCACACTGACCGCGACTGACCGCTTGCCGTTGCCGTTGAGCTTGCCGGGAATGTATTCCTCGAGCACAGCATGGAAGTTGGTGCCGCCAAAACCAAACGCGCTTACGCCGGCGCGCCGCACGCCATCGGCTGGAACTGTCCACGGTTTCAGCTCGGTATTGACGTAGAGCGGGGAGTGGGCAAAGTCGATGTCCCGACTGGGATGCTCGCAATGCAGGCTGGGCGGCAACACCTTGTTGTGAAGCGCCAATGTGGCTTTCAGCATGCCTGCTGCGCCGGCTGCTCCTTTCAGGTGCCCAAAGTTCGATTTGACTGAGCCGAGAGCAACTGAGCTTGTGGGAAGATGGAAACTGTTGAGCACGTCAACCAGGCTTTGCGCTTCCACAACATCGCCCACGCGGGTCGATGTGCCGTGACCTTCAAACAAAGTGGCCGTGGCAGGCGACAAGCCGGCATTGTCCCAGCCGCGTTGAATACACAGTCTCTGGCCTAAAGGATTGGGCGCCGTAATGCCTTTTCCCTTGCCGTCACTGGAGCCGCCCATGCCGCGCAGCACGGCATAGATTTTGTCACCGTCGCGCACAGCATCGGCCAGCCGCTTCAGCAAGAAGATGGCCGCGCCTTCTCCCATCACGAAGCCGTCGGCTCCCTGGGCGTAGGGGCGAGTACCGGTCGCAGAGAGCGCACCAATTTTGCAGAACTTCACAAAGGTGTGGCAGCTCATGTTACGGTCAATACCTCCGGCGACGACCACGTCATAATTGTGCTGAATCAGGCCTTCTATGGCCGAACTCATGGCTGCCATGGCCGAAGCACAAGCCGCATCACACACGTAATTCGGTCCATGGAAGTTGTAGATGTTTGCAATACGGCCGGCAATGCAGTTGGACAATTCGCCGGGCATGCTGTCTTCCGTAATCTCGGGCAGAAGATGAGCCATGCGGTCGTGCAATTCGTGAGCGATGTTGTCCCGCGATGCCGTCGGCAGCGCGGCGAAGCTGGGACTCTCTGCCAGTTCGTGCGCATATTCCGGAAAGAACACGCGCAGCGAGGTGCGGTAGTGCCTCTCACCTGCCATGGCGTTACCGAGGATGACTGCCGTGCGATCGGGATCCAACGGCCGCTTGGGGTAGCCGTAATCTTCCAACGCCTCGCGGGTGCAAGCGATGGCCCATTTTTGTGTGCCGTCCATGCTCTCGACCACGCGCGGTGGGATAGGCAGATGCCACTTCATCGGATCCCATGGGTAGTCGCGCACCCAGCCGCCGATCTTCGAATAAGTCTTGTCCGGCGCGCTCGGATCGGGATCGTAATAGAATGCGGGGTCCCAACGATCAGGCGTAACCTCGCTGACGCTGTAACGGCTGTTCTTCACGTTTTCCCAGAATGTCTGTACGTTCGGAGCATCGGGCAGGACGGCTCCCACCCCAACTATCGCGATAGCTCGATGGGCAGTGTTTTCCATGATGGGGTTCCTACTTCCTTGGGACCTGGCATCCGGCGTCGGTGGACCGCCGAATGCCGGTCTTTATCTCTCGGCCCCTACAAGGGCGGGTAGTTCTTCGTGCTTGACGACGCGGTTGTATAGGACGTCGGCTATGTAATCCATGTCCGAAATCAGGCCAGCCTGTGCGCGATGGATCGCAGGTAGACCCAAAGCCGTTTCAAATGCGGCCATCTCTGAATCGTTCACGCCGCCCGCGCCGCAGACCCACCGCAAACCTTCTTCGGCGACCTTCAGCGCTGCCTCGCGTGCGAAGACGCGGCTCAGTGTTGCCAGGGCTGTCGCGTCGAAACGATCATTGGCTTTTTCGTTCAGCCGGCCTTCCGCCATAAGCGCTGCGCGGCGAGACAAACTGCCCGCGCACTCGGCATAGGCAATCAACTCGCCCAGGCGCAGAAGAATGTGCTGATAGCGGGTCAGGCGAGCGGCACGGGCTTTTTCCATTACCTCGGCCAGCGCATGTGTCGCGAGTGCAGCGATGTAAGCGCCCACGCCGGGATGTTGAGCGTCCAGCGCTTCGAGTTGGTGCGCCTGGGCGTGGTAGTGTTGCCCACGCGTCTTCAGATGAGATTGCCAGCGGTCGCGGCTGATGGTCATCTCCATGATCTCGGAGGTGCCTTCGTAAATCCTGGTGATGCGAACATCGCGGCTGATTTTCTCGACCATGTATTCGTGGGTGTAGCCGTAGCCGCCCAGTGCCTGAATGCTGGCATCGGCGGCCAGATCGCCGGCTTCCGTCGCCATGTACTTGGCGATGGCGCCTTCGGTGTTCAAACTTCCTTCTGTACCGGCGTCGATACGTTGCGCAGTTTCTTCGATATAGGACCGCGCGGCTTCCAGGCGCGCCACGTTGGGAACAATCAACTTGTGGGTGTATCCCTGCTTCTCGGAGAGCGGCGTGCCGCCCTGGATACGCTTCTCTGAATACGGTATGGCGCGATCGAGAGCGGACCATCCTGCTCCCAGACCGAAAGCCGCGACCATCACTCGCGTGTAACCGAAGACCATCTGCGCCTGAATCAAGCCCTGGCCTTCCACGCCGCCGACGAGCCGGTCGGCGTCAACGTACACGTCGTTGAGAGCCAGCGCTGCCGTGTTGCTCAGGCGAATGCCATGCTTGTCCTCGGGCTCATCGTGAGCAAAGCCCTTCGCGCCCGCGTCGACGATGAACCAGCTTGGGCCAGCGGGTGTGTTTGCCAGGATGGTGCAGTGGTCGGCGATGCCGCCGTTGCTGATCCATTGTTTGGTCCCATTGATCTTGTAGCCGACGGTCTTGCCGTCTTTTTCGACGCGATCGGCGGTGGTCTTCAGCGCGCCCAAGTCGCTGCCGGCTTCCGGCTCCGTCGCGCCGTAGGCAAAGAGAACGCCTTCGTCAGCGATCTTGCCCAGCCATTTCTTTTTTTGCTCAGGAGTGGCGCCGAAAGTTATGGGGTCGCTGCCAAGGAATGTGGCAAATAAGGAGGTTGCGACACCCAGATCGATGCGCGCCATCTGTTCGCAGATGAGATAGACATCGAAGGTGCTGCCGCCCATTCCGCCGTACTCTTCCGGAATGAAGAGGAGCTGGATGCCCAGCTTGTCCGGGTTGCTCATGTGCCGGACGATCTCCACCGGACATTCGTCCCGTTCATCCAGCGCGATCAACTCTTCGTCAGGCAGGCGCTTCTTGGCAAAGTCGCGGAGTGATTTCAGACTCAGTTGCAGCGTCTTCTTGGTAATCATTGGCGGTGCCTCTCTTTTCTTAGACCGAAACGCCTTTCGTTTCACGGATCTTGTTTGTCAATTCGGGCAAAAACTCCAGAATGTCGGCGACGATTCCAACATCTGCCACCTGAAAGAAAGGAGCTTTGGGGTTCTTGTTGATGGCGACTATGAACGGATTACCTTTAATCCCGGCCAGATGTTGGAACGAGCCGCTGATGCCACATGCCATGTACACCTTGGGCTTGACCGTCTGCCCGGATGAGCCTACCTGGCGGGATTTCGGCAACCATTTGGCGTCAACCACGGGCCGGGAGCAGCTCACCGCCGCGCCCAGAGTGTCAGCCAACTCCTGGGCAATTGCGATGTTGTCCTTTTCCTGGATGCCACGGCCGACGGAAACCAGAACCGCATGCTTGGTGATATCAACGTCACCCGCTTCGGCGACGACCGTCTCCAGATAGCACCGTCCCGCTGTCAGAGCGCCAACATCGGCGGACTTGTCGACGACCACGCCATTGAGGGGAGCGCCCTCGTTTGGCTTGAATGCGCCCGGACGAACATTGAGAACCGCACCCGACGAGGTATCACAACGCACATGCGCGCTTATCTGCCCTCCAAATTCCTGGCGGACGAGTTTGAGATAAGCCCCATCAACTCCTTCAATGCCCAACACGTCCGAGACGAAAGCCGCATTCATCTTGATCGAAAGGCCAGGCGACAGATCGATTCCGAAATGAGCGTGGGGAACCAGCACGACACAGCCATGTGGCAGGATGTTCACCAGGGCTTTGCGGACCAATTCAGCGTTGGGGTATGCAAGCGCTTGGTTCGCAACTTTCCATACCTCGCCGTACGAAGTACGCAGGCTTTCGCAAACGGCATCGAGGTCCGTGCCCCAGCCGGTAACAACAGCGACAGGCGACGCGTTGCCGTCGATCTTTCTTGCTGCGGCTGCGAGTTCAGCGGCAGAATCATCGGACACGCCGCTCTTGTGCACGATATAGGCGAAGATGCGAGCCATCAGTTAAGTCCTCCTTTGGCTTTCATCAATTCAATAAGTTTGTCGATGATCTCTTCCCGGCTGCCTTGCAGGATCTCCGCTCCCTTGCCCAGCGCAGGCACAAAGTAGTCCACGCGTTTCACTTTGGCTCCAGCTTCTCCTACGGCACCTGCGTCAACACCCAGGTCCGATGCGCCGAAGGTTGGAATCTCGACAGACGCTACTTGCCGGATGCCTCGCATGCCGACGTAACGCGGCTCGTTAATGCCCGTCTGAATCGAGAGCACACAGGGGAGATCGATCTCGTTCATCTCCCTGTTGCCGCCTTCGATCTCGCGGCTGACCTTCAGCTTGCCGCCATCGAGGACTGCGATGGAATTCACCAGCGAAGCGAAGGGGTAGTCCAGCAATGCGGCCAGCATTCCGCCCACCTGGGCGCCGCCGTCCTCGGCCTGGATCCCGGTCAGTATCAGGTCGTAATGACCCTTCTGCACGAAGGCTTTCAGGATGGTTGCGATGCCCTTGCCGTCAGACCCGTTGAAGGCCTCGTCGGAGATGAGCACGCCATGGTTAGCGCCCATGGCCATCTCCCGGCGCAGCACTTCCTCATCATCGTCGCCGCCAACCGTGACCACCGTAACGCTGCCCCCGGCTTTGGCTGCGATCTGAAGGGCCTCTTCGACGGCGTAGTTGTCCGGTTCATTGATCGAATAGACAAGATCGTCCCGCTCAATTTCGTTTCCGGCACTGTTGAGTTGAATCTCATTTTCCGAAGTGTCGGGCACTCTTCTTACGCAAACTAGAATCTCCACATTCACTCTCCCGAATTGTTCTTGATCCTACCTTCCACGTACGACCGCTTCATCAGCGTCCGCAAGGCTCAAGTCGTTACGCATTCCTGCGCGATTTCAATTGCCTTCGGACTCTCTCGTGCGATTTGCTTGTCCACCAGTTCCGTCAAATCGATGGCGGTCATCTTCCCTTCCATGCCTGCGACCTTGATCGCGTCCTCTATGTTCACCATGCAGAACGGGCAGGCAGTCACGATCACATTGGCCCCGGCTTCCGCGGCCATCTGGACCCTCTTCACGCCCATGCGCTCCTCTTCTTTGGGCTCGTAGAACAGCATCAGGCCGCCGCCGCCGCAGCAGAACGAACGGTCTCGGCATCGGCTCATTTCGACTCTCTTCAAACCGGGAATCGCATCGAGCACATCGCGGGGGTCGTCGTAAACCTGGTTGTGCCGCCCCAGATAGCAAGGGTCGTGGTAGGCGTACACGTCGGCTGCGTTTTCCACCGCATTGAGTTTCAGGTTGCCGGACTTCACTTCCCGTGCGATGACCTGGCTGATGTGCTCCACCGGCGGTACATCCTTATAGTCATGTTTCAGGGCGTTGTAGGCGTGTGGGTCGGCAGTGACGATGCGCTGGACTCCGGATGCCTTGATGGCCTCTACGTTGTGGTCGCGCAAGGCCATGAAAAGTGTCTCTTCCCCGAACCGTCGCACTTCATGACCGCTGTCTTTTTCCGCAGCGCCCAGGATTCCGAAGTTCTCTCCGACTTGATCGAGAATCTTCGCCGTCGCCCGCCCGATTGCCTGCATCCGGTCGTCGTAGGAGGTAATGCTGTCGACGAAATACAACGTGTCGGCGGCATTGGCGCCGTCCAGTATCTTTACGTCACAGGTTGGCTGGAACTCCTTGTCTTTTGTCCAGTCGGCCTTTTTCTTCTCCATCTTGCCGTAGGGGTTGCCGCGGCTTTCAAGGGCCTTCAGCGCTTTCTGGATGGACTTGGGCACATTTCCGTCATCGACCAGGCCGCGCCGCAGGTCGACGATCTTGTCGATGTACTCGATCAGTAGTGGGCATTCCTCTTCGCAAGCGCCGCAGGTCGTGCAGGACCAGACTTCATCTTCTGAATAAATGCCGCCGATCAGTGGCGTACCGTTGCTGGGACTGCCGAACATCGGATAGTGCTGGAAGCTGTAATCTCTCGCCTTGATGGTGAGGAATCTGGGCGACAACGGCCTTCCCGCAGCATTGGCCGGGCAGTTGTCCGAGCAACGTCCGCAGTCGGCGCAGGAATAGAAATCCAGCATGTGCTTCCAGGTGAAATCTTCGAACGTCTTCACGCCGAAAGATTTCACCTCGTCCAGATGCTCATCGCTAACGCCCCATCTCACGGGCTTGACCGTCCCCCGATCGAGCTTGGCGAAGTAAACGTTGAAGAGGGACGTTTCCACGTGGAACTGAATCCCGAACGGCCGATAGCACAGCAGGAAGTAAAAGGTCAGCACATCCAAAAGGTAGGCGCCGCGGTGGAGGTTCCACAGGTTCGACTGGGAAATTGAGGTCAGCGCGTTCCGCAAAATCCACGCCAGCGAGAAGGTAGCCAAAAACTCAGTTTGTCCCTGCCGCGCCAGAGATGCAGCCTTGCTCGCCGCGAAGAGGCTCTCCGAGAGCATCAGGATTGCGATCAGCGCCAGGAGGAAGATAGCGTCGCCCTTGTGGCCTCTGCCGTATTTTTCCGGCACCTCGTACCGTGCGGGTTTGAAGACAATCCGGCGAACCGCGGCGATCACCATGCAGATGAAGACGACGGTCGCGGCGTAGTCCGCGACGATCTGGTAGGCGAGACCGATTCCGCCGGCGGAGTCCGGCAGAGCAAAATTCTCGGAGATGCCGAGAATGAGCAGGGAGAAAGCACGCGTCGCCAGCAGAATGAAGCCAGCAAAAATAAGGATGTGAATGGTTCCTGCGACCCTGTAACGCAGATGCTTCCACTGGCCCAGCCAGAATTGGGAGAGCCTTTCCAGTCGGACCCACGGCCGGTCAAAACGAATATCACGTTCGCCGCGAACGAGTGGTGTCAGGCGCTTCGCAACAATGTAGGAGAAACATGCGATGCCCAGAAGATTGATGATCAGGAACAGGGTTCGACCTGAGATCAACCAGTATGTTGTCTGGGCGGGGTATGGGAGAGCTTCCAACATGATGCTCGACAGTTCCTCGAACGCCAGTGCCTCTGAGGTGCTAGATACGACTGCGATACAAGTGGCGGCCCGGAAACTCGAACAGCACCTGGAAGGCTATTGCTTCTGTATCGTCATTGTGCGTTGCCGGCCATGGCATGGTCTGTGAGGAGCGTCGGCATGCTCTGTGAGGCGCATCACATGGGCTGGTTCATGGCGTGCTCCAAATTGCTTATTTGTCACGACCGTCCGTGCGGAATGTCACAGACCAACTCTGGAAAATGTGGCACGCTTATGACAAGACCCAGGACCCCAGGCTGCTGATGCCTGACCTCCTTGGAATAACAAAAGGAGAACGGCAATGAATCAGGGAAACGAGAATCCTTTCGGTAGCATCGAGGATGCTCACGACTTCATGACACTGATGGCGCAGACTGTTTTTGAGACGAAGCTGGAGATCGAATCAGACGTACAAAGAGAATCGAGCTCAAATTACCCGCGGCGCGCGGAGGCATTAAAGCTCACTCTGTACACGCTAAGCAGACTCGAGTTCCACATGCAGAGAAGCCAGCGGATTCTCAATGACCTTCGTACCCTGCGACGGCTTCTGTTTGAAGAACGCACCGTCGGTGCGCAGAGGATTGAAGCCCAGCCGCCAAAAGCGGCAGCGGCTGAGATGCTGGTGGCGGCTATTCCGCCAAGCCCGTCGTCCCAAGCGTTGCGGTCAGCCGACCTCTGGCAGCACAACCGCAGCGTAGTCGCCACCGGCGTTGGTCTATGATCAAAGGTGGAACGACTGGCCAGCCGAAAGAATTGTTGGAGGTCTGTCCACGAACTGCGGGAGCGCGAGAGACGTCGAATCGTTACAAGGATTTTGAGTATGAAGAGTCTTGAGTCAATGACAAACAAAGTCGCGTACGGCCGGAGGTTGGCAAACGCCGGCCTCGCAGGAATTCGCACGGGACAACGAACGGCCTTCCCAGACCAGTCGTTTTCCGCCCTCGTGATCGACTCCCTCCGGGATTCGCTAGTGCTGGCAGCAGTAGGCGCCTGCGTCGGCGTTTTGCGTCCATACGTGACGCGCCGACACAATCGTCTTCCCAAGGCCCTCGCAGGTGGCGCGGTCGGCAGCGCGCTGGGCTTATGTGCGGGATTTGCCTGGAAAACTCGCGCGACTACTTCCGGCATTCTCCATTCGGCTCGCAAGGAAATGGACAGAGTGCGTGACGAGCGCTGGCTTGAGATGAACCCGATTACCTATGCCTAAGGCGCGCGGAATAGTTCAGGGTAGCTCTTCGTAGTAACGTTCGCCGGCGCAGGCCCGGCAAATGATTCGCCCCTGCCGTCGGACTTCGCGCTGGAAGTTGATTCCTTCGCCGCACTGTTCACAGACAATCCGTTCGCCCTTGTAGCCGGGCAATTCCTCCGCGGGCAGCGGAACTTTCACCCACTGCACATTGAACAGGTCATCGTTCGTCAGCTCGCGATAAGCCAGCATTTGCTGCTGGTTCTTGCTCTCGATTTCGGGATGCATCTGTCGCGCCAGCGGCTTCGAGCTTTCTTTGGCGGAGACGCGCACTGCCCGGCCCGAGGCGAGATCGACGAAAGTCGCGGCCACTTTGCCCCAATCGCGAAATTTGAGAGCGCGCTTGCCCAGGCGGCAGCCGGTCACAACTGCAACGGCATCGGTCGCGCAGCGATCAATCTCAACGAAGGTGATGAGACGTTTGCGGTCCTTGCCGCGGGGATCGTCAATGCCCAGCAGCTCCAGCCCGAGCAGGGCGAGGCGGACGCCAAGCACCTGTCCAGCACACAGATGTCCATGGGCCACTTCGGCATCCCGCAGCAGATCGTCCAAGCTCTTCAAATGAATTTATGCTCCTTTGTTACTGTTCTTCCGCCGGGGATTCGGGCGCCACATCGGCGAAGCGGCCGCTCACGTTCACGCTGAACTTCTCGCTTGACGTCGGAAGGAATGTTACGCGCCGGTTGCCGCTCCCATTGGGGCACGGCGCAGTCAGATTCGGGCGAATCTCCGCCGTTCGCCTTCCCTAGCTCCTTGCGGTACAGAGGTTTCTTGACACCCATCTGCGCGACCACTGCGAGCACCCGTTCTGCATTGTTGGTGACGCCACAGTAGGCTGCGTAGTCGCGGTACCAGCTTACCTCGGAATAAAACGGGTCAAAATCGGGCAGCTTGAGCTGCGTGATTTTTCCCGAACTGCGGTTCACGAGCAGCCATCCGCCGCGCTGCCAAAGCCACTTGGGTGATTTGTGCGGATCGTCGGGTAGCGCATCGTTGATGCGGAAAGCCCGTCGAATGACGAACTCCCGGTCGGTGACGTCATGTTGCTTGCCGGTGGTGAACTCTCTCAGCTTTGCATCAACATACAGCGCCCGGACGCTGATATCGATGGTCTTGTCTTCCAGAGGACCGATGAACACTTTGACCGGTACTGGCTTGCCAAACCCTACGACGTGCGGCTTGGAGGCGGCACTGGCGAGATTCGCGAGTACCAGCCCAGCGACCAGGATACGAAGATTGCGCGTCACTGAAGTAAGGCTAATCCCCGCTCGCACCAGCCGCAACTCTAAAGCTTTCTCGTGGAGGCAGACCAAGCGCACTCCAACCAAACATTGACTCATCCGACGACTGGCTTACAATGAACGGGCGTCTAAGTTGCCGATGTTGGACCTTGACCTATAGCTTCGTAATCCCGGCTTACAATGAGAGCGAACGGCTGGCCGTTTCGCTCCCAAAGGTGTTGGACTACACTCATCAACAGCGACTCTCTGCCGAGATCATCGTGGTGAACGACGGTTCCGTCGACGACACAGCCGACGTCGTCCGCCGCTTTGCTGCCATGAATTCCGAGATCCGCCTGTTGGAGAACCCCGGGAACCGCGGCAAAGGTTACAGCGTTCGCAATGGCGTGCTGCACGCCCGCGGCGATGTCATGCTTTTCACCGACGCCGATTTGTCGTCGCCCATCTACGAAGCCGGGAAACTGTTTGAGGCTATTGGCCAGGGTGCCGACCTTGCTATTGGTTCCCGCTGGTTGCAGACAGACCTGCAAACTGAACGCCAGCCATGGCATCGGCAGTTGTACGGTCGGCTATTCAACCTGGGTCTAAGAATCGTATTGGGACTTAAATACCGTGACACGCAATGCGGCTTCAAAGCGTTCACTCGCGCTGCCGTACAAACCATTTTTTTGCGCCAGCATGTCGAGCGCTGGGGCTTTGATCCAGAGCTGCTTTTTTTGGCCGACAAGTTCAAGCTACAGACCGTCGAGGTCCCCGTGGAGTGGGCCCATGACCACCGCTCCAAGATCAACCCCCTGCGTGACGGGTTGAAAATGGGAGTGGAAATTCTGTTAGTCCGGTGGAACGACCTGAGGGGGATTTATCGGCATCCTTCCCCCGCTCTGGAAGCGCCAGAGGTTGAGCCGGCGCCGCCGATGCGGATCGCAAAGTAGCGGCAGTAAAGCGTGTTGCGGTACTCCGAAGACCTCGGCCCCCCCATTTTCATTCCTCGTTCATATTCAGGTCCCATCCCGGCTTTATAGAAAATTTGTAGCCTTCTGCCCAAACATGCATCTTCTTTTGGAGCGGTTTAGTGAGAAATCCATCGGACGGGTTCTTGCTGGCGATAATTTCATGGCCATGCCTTTCGGATTCTGCATCTGACGTGGATTAGTGGTTCTATGTACAGCACGAGCACATCGCGACGGGTATTGACGGCTCCGGTTACTTCCGGAGAAATGTCATGGTTGGAGAAGTATCTGGCGGTACGCCGGACCTCGTTGCAACTCTGCGCGCCGCTGACCGTTGAAGACCACAGCTTGCAGGCGATGCCGGACGCCAGTCCCGCGAAGTGGCACCTGGCGCATACTACGTGGTTCTTCGAGACGTTCCTCCTCTCCGAGCACTTCACGGACTACTTTCCCTTTCGTTCGGCGTTTAGAAACCTGTTCAATTCGTACTACAACGCAGTTGGCGATCGGCCATTGCGTGCGCTGCGGCACATCCTGTCGCGTCCGGGATTGGACGAGGTGCATGCCTACCACGGTCACGTAGACGATGCAATGGTCCAGTTTTTTTCTTTCGATCTTGGACCCGAGGTGCTAGACCTGGTGGAGCTTGGCATCAACCACGAGCAGCAACATCAGGAATTGATCATCACCGACGTTAAGAATGGACTGTGGACGAATCCGCTTCGGCCGGCCTATCGCCCGGCGGGAGGCACTGAGGTAGCAAGAGCCGCTGCACAATCTTCCCAGCTTGAGTGGCGCAGTTTTAGAGAAGGGGTTTACGCCGTAGGCTTTGAAGGCGGGGGCTTCGCGTTCGACAACGAGGGCCCGCGCCATGATGTGTTCCTGGCACCGTTCCGGCTCGCTTCGCGGCTGGCAACCAACGCCGAATATGTCGAGTTCATGCGCGACGGCGGCTACAGCAAAGCGGAATTATGGCTTTCAGACGGATGGGACTGCATCCGCAGCAATCAGTGGACCGCGCCTTTGTACTGGGAGCAGCGGGATGGTGAGTGGTGGTCTTACACCATCGAGGGCATGAAGCCTCTGGAGTTAAACGAACCGGTTTGTCATGTCAGCTATTACGAGGCCGATGCCTTTGCCCGCTGGGCAGGCGCACGTTTGCCTACTGAGTTCGAGTGGGAAATTGCGGCGCGACCTTCTGCGGTCGCGGGCAATTTGCTGGAGACGGGCGCGCTGCATCCGCGGGCAGTTGAATCGGCGGAAACCCTGTCGCAGATCTTTGGCGATGCGTGGGAATGGACGGGTAGCGCCTATCTTCCGTATCCCAACTTCAAGCCGGCTCCGGGCGCTGTTGGCGAGTACAACGGCAAGTTCATGTGCAACCAGATGGTGCTGCGCGGCGGCTCCTGCGCAACGCCCCTATCGCACATCCGGGCCACTTACCGCAACTTCTTTCCGCCCCATGCGCGCTGGCAGTTCATGGGCATCCGGTTAGCGAATGGCGACTAGCAAGCAACTGCAGTTCAAAGCCGGCGATGCAATTGCTATCGAAGTACGCGAGGGACTAGGCGCGACCCCAAAGCGCCTTCCTGCAAAACTGTTCTACGACGAGATCGGCTCGGAACTGTTCGAGCAGATCACGGAATTGCCGGAGTATTACCTGACGCGTACCGAGCGTTCCATCCTGGAGAGCTTCGCAGGCGAGATCCTGGAGCAAGCCGGACCATCGTTGACGCTGGTGGAACTGGGTGCGGGCACAGCAAGCAAGACCTGCATTCTTATTGAGGAATTGCTGCAGCGTCAGAGTCGCGCGCTATTCTATCCCATCGATGTCTCGCCGTCGGCGCTGGATGAAGCCATGCGGCAGCTCGGCCGGCAGTTCCCAGGCTTGCGGGTGAATCCCATCGTTGCAGACTACACCGGAGGAGTCCCCGCGCTGGCTCGCATCACTGGACGCAAGCTAGTGCTGTACATCGGCTCCAGCATTGGGAACTTTGAGCCTTGCGAGGCGATTGGGATTCTGCGGCGCATTCGGCGGACGCTGCGCCCGGGCGACGCACTGCTGCTGGGCGCTGACTTCGCGAAAAGCTCGAAGATACTACTGCCAGCCTACGATGACTCGCAGGGAGTCACCGCTGCCTTTAACAAGAACATTCTGGCGCGCTTAAATCGGGAGCTGGATGCTGACTTCAATCTCGATTTGTTTCGCCACATCGCACTGTGGAACCGGCGCCACTCTCGCATGGAGATCTACCTGGAGAGCGCTTCAGCGCAAACGGTGTTCCTGCCGGCTCTTGATATGGACCTGTCCTTTGAGCCCGGAGAACGCATTTACACGGAAAACAGCTACAAATACACCGACGAGATGATCGAGTCGATCCTGCAGCAGAGCGGTTTTACGCTGGAGCAAACCTGGTGTGATCGGAAGAAGTGGTTTGGAGTGCATTTGGCGCGAGTGTAGCGCCATAGTGGATCGTCGTCACCGCGCCAGACAGACTTCCTGGCTAATACTTCCACTGCCGTGATTCGAACTGTCTGAATTCTGCCTCCAGCTTCCATTGCAAGCGCGCCTTCTCACTTCTGTCGAGAAACTTCTGACACGCTGATGATGCCTTGTCGGTAACTGGCTTCTCGCCGACGCATTGCTGCACCGCGATGAACGCGTTCCCATCACGCCACAAGCTTGCACCACCGATGAACGCGTGTTCGAGGCTGGTGCGTGCCATCCTCTTCAACTGCACATACGAGAGGTCCTGTTCCTCAGCGCCCTTCAGATATTCGTGGGTCATGTCGGAGCGCGCGACGCCTTCGTCATCGGTGGCCAACGCCACCGGCACACCCGTGCGAATGTACTCCCGCAGCGGATGCTGTGGGCCGCGAACGCCGAGAATGACGTCGTTGCTGGTGAGGCAGATTTCGACCATCACGCTGCGTCCGGCCATCTCGCGCAGAAGCTCGAAGGGGCGCGTCTCATTCATCACGTCAACGCCGTGTCCGATGCGTTCGGCGTGCCCTATCTCAACCGAGTCTCGCACGTGAAACTGCAGACCTTCGGGAGGGACAAGCCCTTCCACCAGTTCGCCCGCGTGCAACGCAATATGCACGTGCGGGTAGCGTTCGTGGAAGTAATCGAGAATGCGCATATGCAGCGAGAAATCACGCATGGGGACATACCAGTCCTCCGGCATAACTAGGTTCAGACCAACTATGTGAGGGCTGGGAGGAACGAGTTTGGGATCAGCTCCCGCCATGAGGAATCCGGTAAGGATCTCGGCAAATACCACTTCTTTGGGCTTGCCGCGTGAAACCTGGGCTATATAGCGCTGTTCGACCTGGCACCCCGGGCGGGCAAGGGGCGTGTCGCAGCGCAGGATCTTGTCACGTGAGATCTCGGCAGCTTTAAGCTGCTCGTTAGCGGTGGCCAGTATCTGCGCCAACCCGCCGACAATGACCTTCTGTTGCAGGCGGCCGAAATCATCGTCCCAACCGACGGACTTGGCGAGTGTCTCCAGATCTTTGCCGGCTGGCGTAAACATCAGCTCCTGGTAAACCTCATGCTGAGAGGCGGCGAGGGCTGCGGTTTCTGCCAACGCTTTGTCGGTAGTGTTGTTCGTGGCTTGCGCGAACCTGCCGAACACATCGAAGAAGTGGTCGTGTCCGGATTGGCCAGAGAACTGCCAGTTGCGCATCGAGAGTGCATCAATGATGTTGCCGTACAGCCCGGGATTGGCGAAGGCGTTGGCGACTGGAACCGTGGGCGCGCTGCACGGTGCGGCGCTGAAGTACAGAGCTTTGGGATCGACGCAATCGCCTTCATCTGACGCCCACTGTATGTAAGATTCCGCATAGGTGGAGCCCGTGAGGTGATTGTGAAGATCGCCGCCTTTGGGCATCTCGCGGAGGAAAGGCAGTAGCAGGTTGGGATTCTTGCGAATGCTCTCGAAGTACCGTGCGGTCCGGGCCTCATCGGAAGCGGAGGAAGGATTGGCCGCCACGGTACCTAGGGGAGCAATCAGTCCCGCTACAATGAGCAGGATTTTGCTAAGAACGGTGAGCGAACACGAACGGCCCTTCATGGCGCAGCCTCCGGGAAGCAGTTTCGAGCCTCGAGTTTTCGGTGTTACCACATGCGCTCTTCGAGTAGATTAACGACAGCACCTCAAGCCAACTCGAAATTTGCAGCTTGAAACTTCAAACTGGAACCAAGAAACTGTACACCAGCGGCTAACATCACAGGCAAGAGATTCTGTGGACAGACTCAGAGTACTGATTACGCGCGAACAGATCGCGGCGAAAGTCGCCCAGATGGGGGAGTGCATTACCGCCGACTTCGCGGGTGAAACTGTCGTATTGATCGGAGTGCTCAAGGGGGCGACGATCTTTCTCGCCGATCTCGCCCGCAAATCAAACTCGACACCACCTTCGATTTCATCGCCGTATCGAGCTACGGCAATGCCAAGCAGCAAAGCGGGGAAGTGAAGCTGTTGAAGGACGTGGACTGCTCGGTGGAAGGCAGGAACATCATTCTGGTGGAAGACATCCTCGACACCGGCCTGACCCTGACTTATCTGAAGAATGTGCTGCAGGCCCACCGACCGAAATCGCTGAAAGTGGCCGCCTTGCTCGACAAAATATCGCGCCGCACCGAGCCCATCCACGGAGACTATGTCGGTTTTGCGATTCCCGACGAATTTGTCGTCGGCTATGGGCTTGACTTTGCCGAGCGTTATCGTAATCTCCCGGACATCTGTGTGTTGGAGTCCGACTCCGAGACGCGGTAGAATCTGGTCTGCTCATGTCTGCGAATTCTTCTGTTATCGCCGGAGCACCCGCCAGCCTTGTGAGCGATTGGCGCAGCGCGGCCAGTCTCATCGACCACACCCTTCTGAAGCCCGGAGCTACTCGCAAAGAGGTAACTGCCTTATGCGACGAGGCGATGCGATACGGCTTCCATTCCGTCATGGTGAACCCAACGAACGTTGCGTTTGCAGCGGCGCAGGTGCGCGGGACGCCGGTAAACGTCGGCACGGTGGTTGGCTTTCCGCTGGGGGCGAACCTCACGGTGACGAAGGTCGCCGAAGCCGAAGCTGCTTTGCGCAACGGCGCGCACGAGCTCGATACGGTCCTCAATATTGGCGCGCTCAAATCGCGCGACCGGGTGCTGGTGCAGACGGAAATGCGCAGCCTGGCGCAACTCGCACATGCGCAGGGAGCTCTCCTAAAGGTGATTCTTGAAAACGGCCTGCTCAGCCAGGAGGAGAAGATTCTTGCCTGCGCCCTGGCGGTGGAAGCCGGAGTCGATTTTGTGAAGACCTCGACTGGCTTCGCAACATCTGGTGCCACGGCTGCCGATGTAGCTTTGATGCGTGGCGTGGTTGGCCTGAAGATCGGAGTGAAAGCGGCTGGCGGCATCCGGACCGCGGCACAGTTCATGAACATGGTCGATGCCGGAGCCAACCGCATCGGCACCAGCGCCAGCGTCGAAATCGCGCGCGAACTCGGCGCCGTCTTGGACCACTGAACGATGACAACGTGTAGACCGGTATTTCCTGTTGCCGCGCAGTTCTTTCTCCTGCTTAGGCGCAACGCCGGCTGGCGGCCCGCACCGGAGTTCGCATGGCACGTCTGACCGGCGTGCTGGGCATTCTTGCGATCCTGCTCTTTGCTTTCCTGTTTTCGACTGCGCGGAGATCCATTCGCATTCGAACCGTTGTTGTCGGTCTCGTGCTGCAATTCGTGTTCGCCATTCTTGTGCTTCGCGTCAGTTTGGGCGTGCGCGTGATGACCGTGGCCGGCGATGCGGTCAATCGGCTTCTCAGCTACTCCTATGCCGGGTCACAGTTCGTCTTCGGCGATCTTGGCAGCAAGATGTCGAAGTTCGGAGTGATCTTCGCTTTCCAGGTACTGCCCATCATCATCTTTATTGCGGCGTTGTTTTCCATCCTTTATTACTACGGCGTGATGCAGTTCATCATTCGGCAGTTCGCGAAGGTGATGATGCGCATCATGGGCGCGAGCGGTGTCGAATCGCTCAACGTGGCCGCCAGCATCTTCATGGGACAGACGGAAGCCCCGCTTACCATTCGTCCGTTCCTGCCGAAGGTGACGCGATCGGAGCTAATGACGATCATGACCAGCGGCATGGCCCACGTCTCGGGCGCGATGCTGGGCGCATATATTCTGCTTGGCATTGAGGCACGACATCTGCTGGGAGCGGTGATTATGACCGCACCGGGGACGATCCTCATCTCCAAGATGTTGGTGCCCGAAACGGAAAAACCTCTTACTGCCGGTGTGACCAAAATCGATAACGTCGAGTTCGAAGAGCATAGCAGCAATGTGCTCGACGCCGCCGCGAAAGGCACCACCGACGGCCTGCACCTGGCGTTGAACGTAGCGGCGGTACTCATCTCCTTCCTGGCGCTGATTGCCCTTCTGGATGGCATTCTCGGCGGTACGCAAAACTTTCTCGCCGCGCACGGCTTCCGCTGGTTTCCGGGGAAGCTGGAGACGATTTTCGGAATTATTTTCGCGCCGGTGGCGTGGCTGATCGGGGTGCCCTGGCATGACTGCCTTTCGATCGGAAACCTGCTGGGCACTCGGATGGTGCTGAACGAACTGGTCGCATTTACCATGCTCAGCGCGCAGAAGGCCTCGCTTGATCCGCGGTCCTTTACCATCGCGACGTTTGCCTTGTGCGGGTTTGCGAACTTCGGTTCCATCGGCCTCCAGATTGGCGGGCTGAGCGCGCTGGCGCCGACTCGCCGGCACGATCTGGCAAAGTTGGGCTTTCGCGCTATGATCGCCGGGACGCTGGCGAACCTCATGTCGGCCAGCATTGTGGGGATTTTGCTTAGGGCGTGAATGCCACTATCCACTTCTTTCCGTATTGCTCACAGCCTGGTGTGACATGTGCACTTTTGCTGAAGCGGGAAGAAGCAGATGCTTAACTGGAGGGGAGCAATCTTCCGGCTCCCGAGAGTCCGTGTCTGTTCATGTGAACGGCGTATTTTG
>Ga0181532_10000389_pt1 | contig 45547 bp, 47 predicted proteins | sample PEATcosm2014_Bin_33_FD_119768 | JGI IMG/M metagenome (GOLD analysis project Ga0181532, IMG submission 119768) | Peatland microbial communities from MTU Mesocosm Facility, Houghton, MI, USA - PEATcosm2014_Bin11_30_metaG | ecosystem: Environmental > Terrestrial > Soil > Wetlands > Peat | place... | reverse complement strand
TTCGGCTTACAGGTCCGGCTGCCACAAATCATATCTCCGAAACTCGGCGGAGTGGAAAACCCGCAGGAGCCACGGAACGGAATCCTACTGCAGCGGGCTCACAGTGGCGTCGCAGCTGGTAAGCGCGGCTGAACTGGAGCGCACGACCGCATCGGCGAACGAGCAGAAGTAGCGCACGCCCGTTTGGTTCGGACCCACCGGCGAAGCGACGAAGTTATAGCTCCCGGCAGGAGTGCCGCTTATGTCTGTCAGAGTGAACACATAGCCGCTCTTGGTACCGTTTCCCAAAACTGAATCGATCAAGCAAGCGCCGGTCGATGTGGGCACAGTCGTGGCGCAGGTGGTGCCCGCCAGGTAAGACAAGGGATGTGCAAAGCCCGCCGTCCCATAAGTGGAGTTGTATGAAATCTGTGCCGTATTCAATGTGCGAAGCGCCCCCACTGCGGCGGACTCATTGGCCGAAATGCGCGCCCGCAGCAGGTTCGGGATCGCAATCGCTGCAATAATCAAAATAATCGCGACCACTATCAGCAATTCGATCAGTGAAAAGCCTTTCTGTTTCTTCATCGCTTGAGCACCCCCCCGGCCTAGTGTTTCTATTTATTCCCAACAACCCATTCTTCTTCTTCCTTGCACAGTCTAAAACGGGCGGTAATCCTACATCGAATTACGAAGGTACCCGGAACTGGCGATTGGCATCGGTTAGGAAAGAATCTACGCCAAAACGAGACTGCGGTCGGGCCGCGTTTGCTGCCTCTTCGTCGCGTGTTCACGCCACTTCCGGCTGCTAGGCTGCTTGTGATGTACTTTACGGAATTGCCCAAGGTCCGCAGAGATTATCGCTGGGCGAGGTGGTGCAACATGTCCGCTGAAACCGACGATCGGCCGACTAATGTCCGGCCGATCCATCCCGACCTAGGCCTCTGCCGGACCTGCCAGGCCGCCCGCCGGATCGAATCCGATCGCGGTTCGATTTTCTTTAGGTGTGAACTTTCGTTTGAGGATTCGAGGTTTGCCAAGTATCCTCGCCTGCCGGTTTTGGTTTGTAGCGGTTATCGACCGAAGTGATCGCCACGTCTGATCACTATGTCTGATCGCCACGTCTTTGCCAGCGGTGCCGATCAACCCTATAATTAAGGTCCGGCACGAGTGTACGGCAGTGCCCGTCTCTTGTCTCGTGATTTCACACGATTACTTCGCTGAGGACCGTCACTAAATACCGTCACTGAATAATCAAGGAGAACTTTATGTCCGCACCCAGCCGTCGTCCGGAAATTCGCCGCCGCCGCACCCGCGCCGCAAAAATCGCGAAGCTGCGCAAGCGCCTCGCGGCTGTTTCTGCTTCCACTGACAAAGACCGCCTCAACGCTAAACTGCATCGTGTCGAATTGGTTTCTCCGGGCAACCCGTTAATCAAGAGCGCGTAGAGCGCCTTCGCGGTTGCTTAGGGGCACACAGAAGACACCGCAAGCAGCGTCTTCAAAATTCCACGGTCACAAATCTCGCCGGACTCTTCCCCACATTCGTCAAGGTGTGGGTGTAGCCTCCCGGCAACCATTTGACGTCGCCGGACTTGAATTGTCCGGGCATCGGGCCCATGCCTTCGACGTCGCTGCGCACATCAAGATCGCTGACCGCGACTAGCAGGTGCGGACCATCGTGATGGTGGCTGGGCACGACCGCACCCGGTTCGAGATTGACTTCGGATACGCGCACTCCATCCTTCACAAAAAGAATTTTGCTGCGGCCGCCCGGAAAAGCCTTTTCGCCACTTTCTTCCGGCCAATAAGACGGCGTCTGGCGCAATTTCTCATCCTGCATCAACTCAATCGTCACGTTGCGAAAAGGCTGGTCTGCGAGGTTCCTGGCGACGTGGGCAAAGTTTCCCGCCGAAAACCGGGTATCGCCGTCGCTCAGTTTGACGTCAACGGGCGCCTTGCCCTCGACTTCGTTAGAGACGTGGGCATCGCCGATCGTCACGTAGACATAGTCGTGGCGATGGCGGTGCATGAGCGTAGCAGTATGGGGCGCGACCTCGACCTTGAAGGCGCGAATGTATTCGTTGTCAACGGCAAGGTGGTGCGAGGGTTCAGAGGTGATCTCGACCTCATTCGTTGTCTGCGCCGCCAGGAATGGAATTAGCAGGAAAAGAAACAGTACGCGCTTCATGGCGGAGGATTGTAGCACCGGATCGGATTTAAGCGGAGTACACGATCTTTCCGCCAACAATGGTCACGACAACTTTCCCTGTCAGCTGCCATCCATCGAAAGGCGTATTCTTCGACTTCGAGCGCGACTTGGCGGCGTCGAAGGTCCACTTCTTCTTCGGATCGAAAACAGTGACGTCGGCGACCGAGCCGCGGACAAGAGAACCGCGGCCGCGAAGATCGAAGCAGCGAGCCGGACCAGCGGTGAACAGTTCCACGATGCGGGTAAGCGGGATGCGCTCCTCGCGATGCAGCCGCGTCATCGCCAGCGCGAGAGCAGTTTCCAGTCCGGTAATGCCAAACGCGGCGCGTTCGAATTCCATCTCCTTTTCGTGGGCGGCGTGCGGAGCATGATCGGTGGCGATGGCATCCACCGTGCCGTCGGCGAGCGCGACCAGAAGGGCTTGGCGATCGGAGGTCGAGCGCAGCGGTGGATTCATCTTGTAATTGCCGTCGTAGTCGCGCATATCTTCGTCGGTCAGCGTGAAATGGTGGGGCGTAACCTCAAAAGTGACACGCGCTTTCGCGCGCTTGCCACGGCGCACGCTCTTCAGTGCGTCCGCCGTGGAAAGATGCGCGACGTGCAGGCGAGCATTGGGAATGTGCATCGCTAGCTGCACGTCACGCTCGACGATCGAGGTCTCGGCAGCCGCGGTCATGCCGCGCAGCCCGAGACGGAAGGAACGCGCGCCCGCGTGCATCGAGCAATTTTCGGTCATCCGAGTGTCTTCCGAATGTTGCACGACCGGGAAATTCAGCTCCCCACCGAGGACCAAAGCCTCGCGCATAATGCCGTCATCGAGAATGGGTTTGCCATCGTCGGTGACCGCGATCGCACCAGCGCTGTGCAGCGCGCGGAAGTCGGAGAGCGTGGTGCCCTTGCTCGACCGCGTCGCGGCCGCAATGGCAAACACATTCACGACTGCCCCGCGTTCAGGCTGACGAAGCCATTCGATCCACTCCACCGAATCGACGACCGGAACCGTGTTGGGCATGGTGCAGACAGAAGTGAATCCTCCAGCCGCGGCAGCGGCCGTGCCCGTCGCAATCGTTTCTTTGTGCGCCTGTCCGGGCTCGCGCAGGTGAACGTGCAGGTCAATGAAGCCGGGGGCAACGATGAGCCCACGAGCATCGAATCGTTCGTCCGCGCCGCCCTTGATTTTGTTGGGAAGAGCGACTTCAGCGACGCGGCCATCTTTGAGGAGCACATCCATGGACGCGTCGATGCGAGCTGCCGGGTCGATAAGGTGGCCGCCCTTTATTAGCAGACTGCTTCGATTTCTCTCAGGGCTCATCGCATCTTCCCCGTCGCTCGCGCCAGAATCGCCATGCGCACAGGCACGCCGTTGCGCACTTCTTCGAGGATGCGCGCCTGGGCGCCGTCGGCGATTTCGCTGGTCAATTCCAGCCCGCGAATGATGGGGCCGGGATGCATCACGATGGCATCCTTCTTCGCCATCTTCAACCGGGCCGGGTTCATCTGGTAACGCGCGATATATTCCGGCAGGTCGATGCTCAGCCCGGAGAGGCGCTCTTTCTGCACGCGCAGCAACATCACCACATCGGTGCCGCGCAAGGCGTCTTCCATGTGGCGAGTAACGCGCACGCCGGGCGCGATGGTCGTCGCAATGTCGGGAGCCAGTTCCGGCGGACCGCAAAGAATAATCTTCACGTCGAATTTGCTTAACAAGTGGCATGCCGAGCGCGCCACCCGGCTGTGAAAGATGTCGCCGACAATCGCGACCTGCAGACCTCTGAAGGTTTTCTTGTTGCGCAGAATCGTATACGCATCCAACAGCGCCTGCGAGGGATGCTCGTGCAGCCCATCTCCGGCGTTAATGACGGGCACGTCGATGTGCTGCGCCATTACATAAGGTGCGCCGGCGTTGGGATGGCGAATGACGATGATGTCGGCGCCGACCGCGCGCACCGTGTATCCCGTGTCGAGCAGCGATTCGCCCTTTTCAATACTCGAACCGGCGGACTGGATGAGGACGGTGTGAGCGCCCATTGACTTGGCGGCAATTTCAAACGAACTCCGGGTGCGGGTAGATGCCTCGTAGAACACAAGAAACACCCGCTTGCCCTTGAGCAAGGGCCGCGGCTTGTCCGGATTCATGCGCCGGGCAAACCTTAGGAGCCTCAGGATCTCGGCTGCTTCCAGGTGCTCAATACCGAGCAAGGAACCGCGCGCTGGATTCATAATTGTCAAAGCAATAGTTGCCTAGGCGAGGGTCGTCTGCTGCTTTTCCATCAGCAGGACTTTCTCCGCGTCATCCACCTCACGAAGTTTGACCTCAATCATCTGATTTTCCGTGGTTTGCACCGCTCGCCCAACGAACGCGGCCTCAATCGGCAACTCGCGATGGCCGCGATCGATCAATACACACAACTGTAAGCGTTTAGGACGGCCCGAGCGGAACAGCGCGTCCATGGCGGCGCGGGTGGTGCGGCCGGTATAAAGCACGTCGTCCACCAGCACCACCGATTTACCCGTGATGGGAATTTCCATCTCCGTTTTCTGTACCACCGGCTTGGCGCCGAGAGCGGCAGAAGAAAGATCGTCACGATAGAGGGTAATGTCGAGCGTGCCCAGCAGCACCGGCTTCTTTTCGATACGCTGAATAATTTTCGCGAGCCGCTCCGCCAGAGGAACTCCGCGACGCCGGATACCGACCAGCGCCAAATCCTCGACGCCATTGTTTTTCTCGAGAATCTCATGCGCCAGCCGAATCAAAGTGCGCTCTACCTCGGAGGCCGACATCAGCTGCGCCTTCTGATGGACCTCGACGGGACGCCCCGATGCGCGTGAATTCATAAACGCTGCATCATACGCGTGCGGAAAGATGAGAGCAAGGCGGGGCTCGAAACCCGCGCCGATTGCGATTGAATTACGCCCGCGGTTTGCGGGGCCGCAGAAACAGAGAGGCCAGCGCCCCGCCCATAGAGGCAAGCACGGCGGCAATAATCATCCCAAACAAGAAGGTAATCGCCAGCCCAGACGGAGTAAGCAGGCTGCGGATGCCGGCTTGAAAGTCGGGGTCGGCCGCGTTTGCTCCGACTGTGTGCGCAAATCGCGTAAGGAAATCGATGTATTCCTGCTGGGCATGAAAAACAAAAATCCGAATCGTGATCAACAGAGCATTGATGGCGAAGGCAACCACTCCCGCTGCTCCCCCAAGACGCGACCCGAGCGCGGTAGCAAGTACGATTTTACTTTCGCGGCGATAGAAAAACACAGCCAGTGCTCCGGTCAGCACGATGCCGAGCAGTGGGATCATCTGAATGAAAACGCCGAGCACGCCCGCCATGAACGCGGCCCGAACGGCGATGCCCCGGTCCATCGTGCTTCCGAACGGGGCTTGCCCCATCTGAGGCGACGCAAGCCTGGTCCTCTCAGGAGCCTCTGTAGAAAGCGCGTCCGGCGCGGAATTCAAGCCGGCGATAACCCCGGCCTCCGGAATAGCAACCTGAACATGGATTTGAGGAGCGCGGCATTGCGGACAAAACGGCCGACCATCCTCGACTGTTGTCCCACATTGTTGGCAAGGGTGCTCCACGTCATTGAAGCTAGCGCACAAGGAACCGGGAGAGCAAGGCATCAAGAGATCGGATCATTGAACAATTGAGTCATTGCAAGTCTTTCCCTGCTGATCGCCCAATAACACAATGATTCAATCACTCAATGACTCATTCCCCCATCAGATCGTGTCGTCCTTGCCCGTGTGTATACGCACATAAACCAGCGCAAAACGGGATCCCCGGCCATTGGGCTTAACCGAAACGATGTGCTGGTTTCCCTTGGTTCCCACTTTCAACTCCACCGCATCTCCGCTGCCGTCATTCCCACACGAGACCGGCGTGGACAACTCATCCTTGGTGTCGTAGCTTGCGTGGCCTCCGTTCCAGCCGCCGTGGCACTGGATGGGCTTTCCATATCTCGGCAGCTCTTTGTTGTAATAGGCGATGATTTTGTCGGGAGCGTCGTCGGAGATGAACTCCGCCGCGACCACTTTCAGCGAAAACCCCGGCACCGAAAGGTTCACATTCGCGCTCTTCTTGTCGTCGCTGTCCTCTTTCGGAGCGGGCTTGGCGCCCGGATAGAGCGTCAGTCCGGCGTCGCGGATGTCGGCTTGATCGCTAACGTGCAAATCGCCCATCGGAGACTTAATGTCAACGTTCTTCTCCCCATCTTTGCCTTTGTCGTTCGTATTGATGCTGCAAGCGGGAAGCACGCACAGGGCGGTCAACAGCGCACCCAGGGACAGGTTTGCCACAAAGTTGCCGTTGAACATGTTACGGCTGAAAATCTTAACGCTGAACATGGGAGGAGCCTCCTGGGCTGGGTCGAGCTGAGATCGGTTGAGCTGGGCGTTCGATCCCTTCGCCTCGGGAGGCGACGCCCGGAATCGTAATCGAAAGATGACCGCTGATCGGTATCTCGCCGAAGATCGCTTTCACGGCCGCTGTTTCGGACACGCTTGCATTGGAGAACGCGCACGCATAATTCTGGATCGCGGGAAAATCTTGCACCACATAGGGATTGCCCATGGCGAGCACCATAGTGCGCGGCGCGGCGCGATCGAGGATCGCCGTGAGTAAAGACCCCGTGGCGTCGTCCATGGCAACCGTATTCGTCAAACCTCCGCCCGCAGCACGCATGGCCTTCCCCGCCGTCGGAATTACATACACGGCAGCGATCACATGCTCTGCCGCTTCCACCGCTTCCACAACCGGCGCCTTCATGCCGGCGGCCGAGCGCGGATCGACGTAGATCACGCGCGCATCAGGCACACGGGCTAGAATCTGGCGTTCGAGCATACGTCCGGAGTCGGTGCGCAAGTCTTCGGAAAAAATCACGACCACGAAACGATTGCTCACCTCTGTCAATGATTGATACGGAAGCGCGGCCTGCGGAGTTCCAAGAGAAGTTGCAAAAGAAGCCCCAAAAGCTTGCAGCGGGATCACCTTCCCGTTGTCGCGGACCAGGGTAATGGCTTCGTCGGCAATGCGCTGGCCGACGGCCACGTTCTCCGGTTTTGCAATCTCACTGGAGAGTTGACTAAGGTCCGCCAGCCGCGCCTTGTCCAAACTGAGAGAAGCCTTTAGTTCCAGAATTTTACGCACGGATTGATCGAGCCGCTGACGGCTGATCTTGCCGCCCTGCACCGCTTGCATCACGGAGCGGTAGCTGGCATCGAGATCGGCGGGCATGATCAGCACGTCGTTGCCGGCCTCGAAGGATTCGACCGCCGCCCGGCCGATATCGTTCGCGTACAACCGCGTCAACCCCGCCATGTCGAGTGCGTCGGTGACCACGATCCCTTTAAACCCCATGTCCTCTTTAAGTAGTCCCTCCACAATCGCCGTTGAGGTCGTGGCCACGTGGTTGGGATCGGAATCGAGAGCGGGCACGGTTACGTGCGCTACCATCACGGCGTCCACGCCCGCCTCGATTGCGCGCCGAAACGGCGGGAGCTCAACCGCGTCGAGCCGCGCGCGGTCGCCAGTGACTTGGGCGAGACCAAGATGAGAATCGGTGGCGGTGTCGCCGTGTCCGGGAAAATGTTTGGCGGTGACCAACATCCCGCCTTCGTGAGCGCCCCGAATATACGCTGCCACGAAATCGCCCACCTGCTTCGGATCCTCTCCGAACGAGCGCGTGTTGATGATGGGATTCGCAGGATTGGAATTTACGTCGGCATCGGGAAAGAAATTCCAATGCACGCCGATGGCCCTTGCCTCGAGGGCGCTGATGCGTCCAAAGGCTTCGGCATTCTCCGTTTTGCCGGTAGCTCCGAATGCCATCGCATGGGGAAAAATCGTGGTGCCATTCAGACGCATGGACACGCCGCGCTCGAAATCTGCCGCGACGATCAGCGGCAGCTTGGATGATCTTTGCAGGCGGTTGAGCAGCTCGGCGGCAACATAGGGCTGGCTCCTGAGCAGGATGGGGCCATCTATCGGAACGCTCATCACCAGCGATCCGATGTGATATTTGCCGACGTTGTCGCGCAGTTGAATCCAGATCGGGTCGGCGTCATTCAGAAATTGGGCATTCACCCTGATCCCGAAAAGTTGGCCGACTTTTTCTTCGGGCGACATCTTGCGCAACGTCTTGTCGACCCACTTCTTGCCGGCCTTGTCGATATGGATGGGACCGAGCCGCTGAAAACGGTCTTTGCTCTTGTCTTTAGCAGTAGCAAAGCAGGGCGCGGCTAGCAGGAGCGCGATCAGCAGCAGACGCCGGGACATGCCATTGACAATAGCAAAAGTCAGGCTGCAACGTCCTTCAACCGTCGGCGTTTAATTTAGTCCCGAGTGTAACCTTCCGGCAGTTCGTGGATACCTATTATGACAACGTACTTTTCAGCTTGAATTCGAGCGTATTCCTATTTGCATGAATCTGGCCGTTGCGTATTACAGGAGGACTTATGGCAGCAATTGCTGTGCCAAAAATCGGATCGCCAAGCCCAAAGTTCATCGCGCCGTGGTGGCATACCGCGCTGCTCGTCGCATTATTTCTAGGGCTCGCGTTGAGCGGAGTGTTTTTTCAGCAGCATGCTCGCTCGGAACCCGGAGGGCTGCAGCGGAACCCGCATCTCGTGCGGCTCTACCTTTCGCTCATCGCAATGGAGTGGGGTCTCGTCTACTACGCATGGAAAGGGCTGCGCAGGACCGGGACGAGACTGAGTGAACTGATCGGAGGGAGATGGGCAACAGTCAAAGACGTGCTCGTAGACGCCAGTCTCGCAGTCGGTTTATGGGCCACCTGGAAGCTCGTCGAAATAGCCTGGAATCGCTGGCTCGGGACCGGCCATGCTGCTTCCATTCAAACGTTGCTGCCGCAACGCGCGCTGGAAATTCTCTTGTGGATCGGAGTATCGATGAGCGCGGGAATTTGCGAAGAACTGGTTTTTCGCGGATATTTCCAAAGACAATTCCACGCCTATACCCACAGTCTTTGGGCGGCGTGGTTGCTGCAGGCCTTGCTTTTCGGGATTTCCCACGGCTATCAGGGAGTCGAAGCGTGCGTGAGGATCGCGGCTTACGGTGCACTGTTTGGTTTGTTGGCGCTGTGGCGCGGGAGTCTGCGGCCTGGCATGATCGCGCATGCCGGGACGGACATTCTTAGTGGCATCTTTGGATTCTAGCGGCGCATTGGCCCGAGGCCGTACTGGTATAACTTTCTCGACGGACAGCGCTTGTGAAACGGCGAAATGACCGACTTCAGCTCACTCTACAAGCAGTATGCGCCGGACGTGCACCGCTTTGCGCTGTACTTGTCGGGCGAGCGCGGCGATGCCGAGGACATCACTTCCGAAACGTTTGTGCGCGCATGGACTTCACCCGAACCGATCAGGATGGAAACGGCGAAGGGCTACCTGTTCGCGATCGCGCGCAACTTGTTTCTGCAAGGGCTGCGAAAAAAGTCACGGCACGTCGCGCTCGACGAAAATTTGCGCGCACCAGGGGCCAGCCCCTACACGCAAGCTGCGGGAAAAGAGGAATTACAGCTCCTGCTCGCGCAACTTCAGGGATTGCCGGAAGCAAGCCGCGCTGCGCTGCTCATGCACGCGGTGCACGGAATGGCGTACGAAGAGGTCGCGCGGGCGCTAGGAATTTCGCTTGCGTCCGTAAAAGTGAAAATTCACCGGGCACGTCTTGCGCTGGCTGGAATCCGAAATGCCTAGCGAGAACCGGGTGGGATTCACCGGAGGAAACAAAAATGAACGTTACACGGGAAGTGATTCTGGATCTCCTGCCAGTGTATCTTGCGGGCGAGGCGAGCCCTGCCACGCGTGCGCTGGTTGAAGAATACCTGAAACAGGACGCGGAACTGGCACAGCGCATCCGACTGCAATGGGCGGACAGTTTGGCCACGGCCGTGCCCTCCGCGCTTCCGCCAGATTTGGAGTTGCGATCCCTCCGCCGGACGCGCAGCCTGATTGGCTGGCAGAAGTGGCTCTTCGGCTTCGCAATCACCTTCACTGCACTGTTATTTTCCAGCGAATTTTCGTTTGACAACGGCCACTTCAAGGAATTTCATTTCATGTTGCGCGATTTCCCCGTTCTGTTCGGAACTCTTGCGGCCTTGGCGGTTGTCTGCTGGATCGGCTATTACGTTATCCGACGCCGTCTCCGCACGACCTAAACCGCATAGCGACCCGGCTGGCTGGACTCAAGTTTCCCGTTCGATGAGTACGATGGCTTCCGCCTGAATGGCCGGGTCATCGCCAAATCCCGCCAGCCAATGCACATCTGGTTCTCGCCGGAACCATGTGATCTGGCGCTTGGCATAGTTGCGATGCGCCTGCTGCGCCGCGGCTAGCGTCGCTTCCCGATCTATCTCGCCGCGCAAGAACTGCATTGCTTGCTTGTATCCCAGCGACGCGAGCGGGCGAGCTTGGTCGCCATATTTTGCGAGAAGCCCTTCCGTCTCGGCGATCAGTCCTTCGTCAAACATCTTCTCAGCCCGCTGGTTGATGCGCGCGTAAAGAGCTTCGCGCTCTGGATTGAGTCCGAGGCGCAGAATGCGAAAGCCGTGGAAGGGCTCGCGTCCCTGTTGCCAAAGCTCGGTCATAGTCCGGCGCGAGGGCCGGCGCGAGGCCAGACACACTTCGATCGCCCGGATCACCTTGGGAACGTCATTGGCGTGAATGCGGTTCGCTGCCGAAGCGTCGAGCCGCTGCAGGATGCGATGAAGATGCTCGGTCCCGCGCTTCTTCGCGCGGTCGCGTAGTTTGTCGCGTAGCTCTTTGGAGCGCTGCGGGCCAGGGAAAAGCCCTTCGAGCAGAGCGCGAAGATAGAGTCCCGTGCCTCCGCTGACGATTGGCAAGTGTCGTCGCTGCTCGTTTTTGCTCAGAGCTGTCTCGCGCAAAGCGATCTCGCGGAGAACTTGGCGCGCCTGTCGCGCATATTCTCCCGCGCTGACATCGGCGAGCGGATCGACACAATCCAGCAAATGATGCGGAATCTCCGCGCGCTCTGCCGCACCGGGCTTGGCCGTGCCGATTTCAAATTCGCGGTACATCGCAACCGAGTCGCAGTTGACGATTTCACCGCAAAAGCGCCGCGCGATCGCCAGCGCGAGAGCCGTCTTCCCGCTCGCCGTGGGACCAAGCACGACTACGAGCAGTGGCTCGCGCTCCATCAACTTCGGCAACGTCAGCGCGCGCTCCAAGGGATGTCTCGCCAGTAGCGGATAAGCGTGAGAATAAGCAGTAGAACCGCCATGAGGAGCAATCCGGTGGCCTCGGCGGCGTAAATGGAATGACGGTGCTGATGCTTGGTGTCCTGATGCGCGTCATGAGCTGCCGGCTTCGAGGGAACGGGGGCGTTCACGCCGCTATTGTAAGTCTTTTCGTCGGTGAATTGTCGTTGGTCGTTGGTCGTTGGTCGTTAGCAAACGTCGTGATCAAACATGCGTCGCGAACGACTAACGACTGCCTCGCGGTAAACTACGGGCGCGCCGTTATGCCGCTGCCTCCCTCCAACCGCGAAGCCAGACTTCTGCGCTTTGGCGTGTTTGAAGTTGACCTGGACGCCGGAGAGCTGCGCAAGAACGGCGCTCGCATTCGGCTTCAGGAACAGCCCTTTCAGGTCCTCTCTGCCCTGCTGCAGAATGCCGGACAAGTCGTCACCCGCGACCAATTGCGCGAAAAAATCTGGCCCGCCGACACCTTCGTCGATTTCGATCACAGCCTGAATACCGCGGTCAACAAAATTCGCGAGTCGCTGGGCGATTCCGCCTCGAGCCCCCGCTTCGTCGAAACCCTGGCCCGACGCGGATACCGCTTCATCGCCTCGGTCGACAGCGTCGCAGCGCCAGCGACATTATCAACGCCCCACGCTCAGGACGACAATGATCCAACCACGTCCGCGGCCGAGATCACGCTGCACCCCCAACTGCACGTGCCCGTTCCGCGGCGCGGACTGGTGCGCGCACTCTTCGCGCTGATTCAGGCGATGTATCTCATCTTCTACGTGAGCGGTCTCGCTCACCTGCGCGATGCGGACCGGGTTGCCAGCAGCTTTCTCCCCGGCTGGAGAGCTCTGTCCATCGTGGGCGCAATACTGGTGACAGGAGCGGTCGGGATTCCGCTGCGGTTCTACCTGCTGTCCGCGGTCGCCTTCGACTTCCGCAAACTGGCGGCGACATTCGGCCGGCTCTTCCCATTCGTTCTGGCGCTGGATCAGCTCTGGGCCATCGCGCCATTCTTGCTACTGCCGCAGATCGGTGTCGGCCTGGCATTCGCCGCCACTGCAGCCTTGCTGTACGTGCCCTTCTCAGAGAGAACACTGGTCCGCATGGCCTATCCGCTGGAGAACTGAGATTTCGGGACGTGAAGTTCAAGCCAGCGGTTTTTGTGGATCGTGGTCGCGACAGGTGCTGGATGGCTCGGAAATCCACAAAATGGGCGAGGCGGAAAATAGTTGGTTTCCGCCTCGGATGCGACAAAGGCAGGCCTTACAGGTTAGTGATCGAGAATCGGTGATGCGCAATCGCTTCCCGAACTTTCAAAGAAGTACACCACCGCGAGCAGACGTTGCTCGATGCTTCTGAGGTCAATGGCTGCGATCCGTTCGAGCGGGGATCTCCAGCCCTCCGCCGCCTTCGTTGCGTGAGCGTTCTGGGGATCACTCTTGTGGCAGTCGGCCGGGTTATCCGGGAAATCGACGTACAGCGTCAATCCCAACAACGTCGTCAAGTCATGGAAGGACTCGCGGGAGTGCATATTGCATGTGTCCCTGGGGTCGTCATATTGCGCTGGCCGGATGACAAAGCGAATCACTGGCGTCTCCACCTGGAGCAACAATGGGTTGAATGTGCCGCTGTCCGGGGCGCCCGCTAGGGAAAACCCGTTCAAGCTGCTGACGTTGTAGCGTAGCGAGACTGCGGTGGCGTAATCCTTCTCCGTCGAAGCATCGGGCGGATAGGTGGCGCCAAGCCGGCTTCTGTGCCGACCGGCAACCACGTACTCCTCGGGTTTGGGAAGGCGGATGACGTACCTCGCAGACTTGTTATCGAGCGCACGTTGCAGGCTTTGGGCGTCAATGTTGGCTGGTGCAATACTGGGATCGACGGTAGCGGCAGCAGGGCCGCTATGGGCGGGAACGGAAAGATCATAGATTCCCGAAGTCAAGGTCGATTGGTTGGAAGCCTGCACATAGAGGTCGCGATGGCCTTTGGTTTTGGGTGCGATGAACAGAACACTGTTGGCGTCTTTCGGATCAGGGACAAAAGCCCATGGACCACGAAACTCGACGAACACTTTCTCGATAGTGGCAGGTTTCGATTGGGCTGCCGGAGCGGAGGTTGGTGGTTGGGATTGTTCACACGCGACAAGGCAGAGGGTTGCAGCGCCGACCAGCGCAACCAGCTTGCTGGTCGAGTAAAGTTGGGTTCGCATCATGGTCTCCTATTTTTTGGAATTAGGGCCGTCCATACGCTGCAAATGCCGACCAGTAGTAGGGATGCGACGTGCGCGAATCGGCCATCATGTTCCGTGAGGCCAGGCGAATGGCATCGGAGACGGTCTGGCCAGACAACGCATTGTGATAAAAGTCCTGTACGAATCTTTGAGTTCCACCAGAGTCCACTGCCCACCGGCTGGCGACTACGTGGGGCACACCCGCACGCAGGAGAGCATCCGTAACGCTGTCGAATCCGCTGGAACCGCCGCTGCCGGACGCGGTGTTGCAGGCCGAGAGCACCGCCAACTGCAGGCTTTGCAGGCGAAGCTGCCGCACTACAGTTGCGTCCATCAGGCGGGGCGCTTTCGTTTGTCCGTTTCCGCCATCCAGCATCAATCCCGTCCGTCCGGGGGTGGCGAGCGAATGTCCGGCAAAGTGGAAAACTGCAGCGCCAGGGAGTGCGCCTCGGATAGCGCCGAGGGTGGCTTCTACGCCTTTGAGCACACGCGCAGCGGGATGAAAGTCGCTGGCGATGGCATCCGCTTCCGCGGCTATATCGGGCAGAGGGATGAGTCCATCCGCCGCCGATGAAGCGGTGCTGCCCACCACCAGGGCCGGCAAGTCTGATGAAATACCGGCGTTGCTGCGCAGCCGCGACTGCGAATCCTGACCCAGGGAATGAACAATGGGTACGCGCTCGATCAAATAGTGATCATTCGAATCAAGTAGCGCCTCGAAGGGCACGCGGGCCAGCCATCCCTCCGCCTCGATTACCAGCGTGCGTCCCGGCGTGAGGTATGGTTCCACTGGAGCGATGAGCGCCGCATACAGGCTGCGAGCGTCCCGACGCACGGCGCCCAACTCCGACTTGGGATCGGAAGACAGGTCGTAAAACCTTTCCGCTAACTCCTGCAGGCCATCGGCGCGGTTCGGAATCCAGCGGGCATTTATACCGCGGTTGTCATAGACCCAGATCGCCAGACCGTCGGGCAGTGCGGCATAGGCGAGCACGGTTTCTGTTGCCAGGAGCGGAAGCCGAGACGTCAACTTCGAGGGATCCGGCACCGGCGAGCCATTCAGAGATCGAAGCGGGCGATCGGTAGCCACGCGCTGAGGTGCTCCCAGGTACCACTCATACGTCTCGAGCGCTTCCCCAGAGCGGCCCTGCACCAACTCGGCCTCGCTGAGCGCTAGATATGCCGGAGCTGCGTTCTTGCTCCAACTCGCACGTTCCGCCTCGGACCTGAGGGTCGCAAGGCTCTGCTCCGCCAGGGCCAGTGCAGGCCCGAAGGCCTGCTCGGCTTCGGCCTCCTGGTGCTGGCGCAGTTGCAATTCGCCCAGGGTGGAATAAAACATCTGCAAGATATAGTTGTTCGAAAGCCCGCGGACCTCGTCCTGTATCGCAGTTAGACGCGCGATACCATGGTCAGCCTGACCCTGGAACGCCTCCAGTCGAGCGGTTCGAATCTCATCTTCAAGGCCATCGTTTCGACTGGCTTCGGTGCGGGGAGTAGCGGCGAAAAGGCGGGCCGCTTCTGCATACTGTTGCTCAGCAAGCTCCGGGAGGTGAGCAGCGGTCGCCGCCTCAGCCATCCTCTGATGGGCCATGGCGCGCAGCAAAAGATTTTCATGGGATCCAATCAGAAGCGTCGCCTCGCGCCACGAGGCCATTTCCAGGTGCGGGCGGGCAGCAGCTTCGGCCAGGTATGCAAGCTCTGCGTAAAGGTTGTACCCTCGCATGAGGGGAAATTGTCCCGACCAGTAGCGGTCCAAGCCCTCACTAACCAATCGCCCGGCTCCGGAGGCATCGCCGATGTCGCGCCAATCTCCGGCAATAAACCCGAGGGCCCGCAGATAGAGTGCTCCATACATACTCTGTCGTGCGCGCTCTATCGCCTGACGCGCAGCCTTTTCATTGCTGCCAATATCGCCCATCAGACCAAAGCAGACACGCTTCTCAAGCCCAAACTGAATCTGCAACCAAGGGTAAGAGTGTGTCTCCGATTCCGTCAGCGCTGCCGCTGCCTGTCGCCAGCACTCTTGGTTGTGCCGCTCGAATTGCGCCGCGAAGGTCTGCTCGAACTGCGCGCGCAGCATGCCCGCGGTGTTGCCGGAGGCACGAAATAATTGTTCGGCAAGCTCAGCCTGTTGGCGGGAAACACCATACTCGCCGGCGTCGTTGGCTCTTACAGCGCGGGCGAGCGCGTTTGCCGCTTGCGCAAAGTCTAGCGCCGCAGAACCGCGCAGAAGATCAACCAGCCAGCGGTCGCCGTGCTGCCGGCTGGTCAGGTCCGCTAAAAGAAAAAGCGCCTGCGAGGCGCGCGGATCCACGTTAGCTCTCGTTTCGGGAAAAGCCTGGGGCAACCAGGAGCGGACGGCCTCGTGCAAATATTCCTCGATGCGCTGATCGACGACGCGCTGGTCGACTGCGGAAGGGGGCATTGCGCCGCTGGCCAGGGCGGCGACTTGCGTCGGAGACAGCAGTGGCGTCGCCTTGCTCTGATGCTCCTTCAACCTTTCCCGCACGGCGTTGGCCTTGTCGCGGGCTTCGTTTGCCCACTGCGAGTTCGGATCCACCCGCAGGTAATGATCCCAGTCATCGAGCGCCTGCTGATACAGGAACAGATGTTCCGAGACGATGGCGCGATTAAACAGCGCAACCGGATCGTCGGGCTGAAGCTTCAAGGCCTGGCTGAGGTACTCGTAAGCGGCCCCGAAGTCGTCCTTCCGGTCTTCCTGCTGGGCGCGCAGGAAGTAAGCGGTGGCGAGATCCGTCAGGAACGCCGGCGAGTGCGGGTCCAACTCCAGGGCGTGGCGCAAGGCTTCGACGGCCGCGTCGTACTTGCTCTCCAGCATGTCCGCCTGCGCCTGCGCCTGCAGCCAGGATGGATCGGAAGGATGGGACTCCAATTGGCCGGCAATCAGCGCCTCCGCTCTCAGAAGCGCCGCCGGACGGCTGGTAAAGGACGCCGCCGGTCCGCGTGACACTCTTAGAGGCGCATAAGCGGCGCCTGCAATCCTGAGTTCCAAGGTGCGCTGCTGCGTGTATGCGCGGGCAAGGAGCCTCTCGGCGGTGGCGGGCTGGTTTCGATAAACCTGGTACCGATGAACTATGGCCCAGGATCCCACGGCAACCACGGCTAGAAGCGATGCTCCCGCCAACGCCACACGCGGACTGCTCAACCACCGCCACCACAGCGTCAGCTTTCGATCCGGGCCGGAATGCGGCGTCCCGGTAATTCGCTGGGCCAGTCTCCGCTGCCACTCCCCGCTCGCGCTCTCGAGGCTCGCGATATGCTTTCGCTCCGTCTCGGTCAATTCCCCGTTCAGTTCGGCCAATTCGGCGACGGCTCCGCGCAGCAAAGGACCACAATAATCGCAGCAGCTGGCATGTTCGATGTGGGTAATCGTCTCGCTGGGTGGTGCCAGACCACCGGCAATCTCGCGCCACACATCCCGGCTGGGACAATCACCCTGAGGCGACCGAAACTCGGTCGGTTTCATGTCCGCCAGTTCGCGATCCACCAACGCCAGCTCCTCAAATTGCTCGCGACAGGCCGGGCAAGCGGCGAGATGAGGGTGCGCATTCGCCGCGTCCACGGATTCCGCACGCCCGCGGGATTTCTCCAGAAGTCTCGCTAGTTCCGCGGTTCCGATATGTTCGTTGGGACTGCTTTCCAAAACTAACTCCCCATTCACTTACAACGATTTTCCCTCTTCAAACCCTTCACTTCGCGGCCTGGGCTCGAACCAGAAACGTGACCGCGAATCATGTCCGCCAGACGCAAAAGCACGCTTTCCACGCCCTCGGTGGTTAGTCCGATCGACGGAATGGCCGCAATCTCGCTGGCGGTAAGACCTTGCCGGTGACGAAGCCAAAAAATCGTGCGGTTTCTTTCCCTATCCTTCCCTGCCATAACCTGGGTCAGGATCTTGTCGACCCGCTCCAGCTGAAGACGCCGATTGACCGCATCAAAGCTGCCCTCGTCAGCCGTTTTCGGGTCGATTTGGATGGGCTCGACGATGGCTTCCGTTTGAGCTGCGCCCCGCTTCGCGGCCAGGGCCGACTTGAACCGATCATGCACCACATTGGCCGCAACCACCTTCAGGAATCCATAAATGGAACCTTCGCACCGCGGCCGGAACGACCGCAGTAAACGGCTGTCGTTCTCGCAGAGCTTCAGGTAGGTATCCTGGACCAGGTCGTCCAGTTGTTGGCGTGACGATTCTCCCCAGTGGCGGGCGGTCCTCAAAACCGCGGCGGCGATCACCACCTGAAAGCGGCAGATGAATTCTACCCACGCCTCCTCGTCTTTCGAGCCAGCGCACGCTTTTACTAATTCTGCCGACGAGAACTCTTTGTAGCGCGCCAAGAGTCACTCCAGGTTGGGCGGATTCTACAACAGTCCCGCCACTTTTGCCGTGATAAGTTTATGAAAAATAGGTGGGTTTGCCGTCTTGCGTCGGAGGCGATAGTTCGAAGCGATAGTCGAGACGACAGTTCGAGACGATAGAACGAGTTACCAGGACGGACTAGGCCAGCAGCTTCGCCGCCTCTTTGGCGTAGTAAGTCAAAATGACGCTCGCCCCCGCGCGACGGATACAGAGCAGCGACTCCATGAGCACGCGCTCCCGGTCGATCCACTGGTTCCGGGCCGCGGCCTCGATCATGGCATACTCGCCCGATACCTGATAGGCCGCGAGCGGCAGGTCGAACCGGTCCCGAGCGGCGGCAATCACGTCCAGGTACGGCATCGCCGGCTTCACCATGATCATGTCCGCGCCCTCTGCAATGTCCAACTCGATCTCCCGCATCGCCTCGCGCATGTTCGCCGGATCCATCTGGTAGGAACGGCGGTCGCCAAACTGCGGCGCGGAATCCGCCGCCTCGCGGAACGGCCCATAGAAACCGGAAGCGAACTTTGCCGCATAGGAAAGAATCGGCGTATTTTCGAAGCCCGCCTGGTCGAGCGCCCCGCGAATCGCCGCGACCCGTCCATCCATCATGTCCGACGGCGCGATGACGTCCACGCCCGATCGGGCCAGTGAAACTGAGGTCCGCGCCAGCAACTCCAGGCTCGCGTCGTTCACGATCTCGTATTCCGTAGTAGCGGGTGGCGCCGCCGCGGCCGCGCCCAGCGATTGCGGTTCCGCCTTTACGACTCCGCAATGTCCATGCGACATGTACTCGCACAGGCAAACATCGCCCATCACCACCACGTCGCGCACCTCGCTCTTGATCGCCCGCGTGGCTCTCTGCACGATGCCGTCATCGGCCCAGGCTCCGGTGGCCACTTCGTCTTTTTTCTCTGGCAGCCCGAACAGGATGATCGACAGCACTCCCAGCGCACGCGTCGCCCGCACTTCCTTCACCGCTTCGTCGATCGAAAAGTTGAAAACGCCGGGCATGGAGTGCACTTCTTTCCGGATCCCGTTTCCGGGGCAAACGAACAGTGGATACACCAGAGACTCGGGCGTAAGCCGGGTCTCGCGGACCAAGGCACGTAAAGTTTCAGTGCGCCGCAAACGGCGCATGCGATTAGCGGGGAAGGCCATGACACGCCAATTTTAGCAGTTGCGGTGACAACCGCGACTGGCTCAATTGCAGATCGGTGTGACATACATCATACCGCGGACTTTGCCGAGCGCGATTCACGGCCTCACACAACCGAATTCCCTCGCCCCGCTACAATCTCCTTATGCGATTCCCGGCTGCCCTTGTCGTCATCTTCATCCTTATCTTGTTCTTGATCTTGTTCTTGGGCGCAGATGTCCTCGCACAAAACACATCCAACAGCGAGCCTCTGTCCGTCACCGTTCCCATTACACTCGACCAGGGCCGCGTCGTGATCGACGTGGACCTCCGGCTTCGCGACGGCTCGACCGAGCGCGTTCGCGGCTGGGTCGATAACGGCAATCCCGATCTCTACATGAGCCAGCGCGTCGCTAATTTGATGGGACTCCGTGTCAGTTGCGACGGCCAAATCTGCTCCGGCACACCGAAATCCCGGGACGTTTCACTCGAAATCGTGATCGGCGGAATGAAGATTTCCCTATCGCAGGCCGGAGGGCAGGTGGGAGAGAAGATCGGAGAAACAAAAATCCCAGCCGGCACGCTGGCGCTCGCCCCGGGCATGAGCGCCGAGATCAACCTCCCCTCATCCGTCCTGCGCAACTACGACGTGATCGTCAATTTCCCCGACCGCGAGCTCACCATCGGTCTGCCCGGCCGCCTGAAATTCAACGGGGTGAAGACCAAGATGCTGGTCAACGCCAGCAACGGCCTCATCCAAATTCCCAGTAAGATTGAAAACAAGAACTTCGATCTCTGCCTCGACTTGGGCTCTTCCATCAACTTTCTTTCACAAGAATTATTCGACAAGCTCTCCTACGCCCACCCTGACTGGCCGCACATGACCGGAGCCGTCGGCCCGTTCAACACAGGAGAACTGGGTGGTGAACCAACGTGGAGGCTGATGCGCGTAGACCGCGTGCAATATGGTCCACTTTTTCTCACCGATGTAGCTGTGGCTGACCTTGCCAAGGATTCCTCCAAGCATCGGTTGGCCCTCTTTGAACAGCGGCCCAGCTTCACCACCGCAGGTCTGCTCAGCTCGGAGGCGCTGCTGAGTTACCGCGTCGGCCTCGACTATGCTCACTCCACCGTCTATTTCGACATCGGCCGCACCGTCAAGTTCCCCGACTTTGACGTCGTCGGCCTCATCCTTCGCCCGGAAGGCGACAACGCCTTTACCATCGCGGGCATCGCCGATTTCGACGGCAAACCATCCGTCGCGGGCGTTCAAGCCGGCGACCCTCTAGTCGCCGTCGATGACACCCCCGTCGCCGACTTCACCCTGGGGCAAGTCTGGTCTCTGCTCGAAGGCTCTCCCGGTCAGGAACGCAAGCTGACCATTGAGCGCGCCGGCAAACAGTTCACCGTGGTCGCCAAAGTGCAGCACTTTTTGGGCGATGCGCCACGCACCGACGACGCGAACGGAAAATCGAAGCACTAACGCGGCCTCCCGAAGTTAGTGGCATAAATCCACACTTGCATCTTGAGTGAAGCGAAAGACCCATACCTTCCAAGTACGCCCACGACCGTTTTTTCGTTGCAGCCGCCCTATCTTCAGGCCCTCATCAGCCGTTCCGTCGCTCTCAAAAGTTACCTCAGTAACCTCGCGTAACCAGCCCGTGATCTAAACATCCCGTCGCGGACGTCATATGATGCCAGTGGTGTCTAGGCTCCACATCTCGTCGCTCCTCTGCGGAGTGGGTCTGCTGCTAGCCTATGCCCTGGCGCCGACGGTGTTCCCCAACCCCTTATTTCGCGTAGCCATGGGAAACCTGATCCCACTGCTGGTGATCGCGGCAGCCTGCATTGTATCCGCCAGAAACGCCTTCGACAGCCGTGGGCATACACGCCTTTTCTGGAGCCTGATGACGGCGGGCATGACCATGTGGTGTTTCAACCAGGCATGCTGGACATGGTTCGAAGTGGTGCTTCGCAAACCGCTTCCCGATCCCTCCCCAGGAGATGTCGTGTTCTTCCTGCACTTTGTCCCCATCATGGCGGCCGTAGCCATTCGTCCCCATCAGGCCGATGAACGCGAGGGGATGTTGCCCAGCGCACTGAATGTCCTCATTTTGCTTGTGTGGTGGGTCGTGGTCTACGCCTTTTTCGTATTTCCCGAAGAGTACTTCCTCCGCGATGTCGCGATTTACAGTCCGCGCTGGGATCTCCTGTATCGTGTCGAAGAAGTGATCCTGATTGCGGTATCGGCATCGGCATTCTTCAGCAGTTCCGGATCGTGGCGCAAGCTGTATCGCAACATTTTTTTGGCCACCGTTGTTTACGCATTCGCTTCGGAAGCCATGAATGCTGCCGTCGTGCGCGGCACCTACAAAACCGGCGGAACCTACGACCTCCCTTTCTTCGCCGCGGCGCTGGGCTTCCTCTGGGTCACCATAGCCGGCCGGCGCTGCCTTCGTGACACTCAGGGGATGCCTTCGATCGCGCGGGCCAATCGCCCGCTCGCTCCCCTCCTCGCGAAATTCGCCCTGCTCTCTCTCCCCATGATGGGATATTGGGCACTATTCCTGAGCCACGACCAGCCTTACTTGCGCCAGATTCGCTTTGTGGTGACCATAGGCGGCGTCGCCCTCCTGGCTTTTGTCGTTTTCCTGAAACAACACCTGCTCGACCGGAAGCTTCTGCAGTTGCTCGAGCATTCGCGTAACAGCGTAGACAACCTGCAGCGGTTGCAGGGAAGAGCGATTCAACAAGCCAAGCTGGCTTCGCTCGGAGAATTGGTCGCGCTCGCCGCCGGCGAACTGGAGTTCCCGCTCTCGGCCATTCTGAGCAGTTCCGAACGCATGGCCGCCAGCAGCAACCTCGGCCGGGAGCAACTCTCCAACGCCCAGAAAATCGGGCAGCAGGCGCGGCGCACCCGCGAATTGGTGAACGATCTGCTCAGCTTCTCGCAGCAGACTCCGGGAGAAAAAAGCCCTCTCGAACTGAAGCCTCTTTTGCAGCGCGCAGTTCAAATGGAAGGATTCAAGCTCGAAAACAAAAAAATCAGCCTGACCGTGGAAAGTCACGGTCCCCTGCCCCGCGTCCTCGGCAACCCCAACCAGCTTTTGCAGGCCTTTCTTCAGATTGTCGAGAACGCCGTGGACGCACTACAGGAAATCGGCGGCGGGCGCCTCGAGGTCTCCCTCTGGCGCGAAAACGACGAAGTGATCGTCCAGTTCGCCGACACCGGCACCGGCCTGCGCGATCCCGAGCGTGTCTTTGATCCTTTCTACACCACCAAACCGGTCGGCAAAGGCACCGGTCTCGGACTCAGCGCCACCTACGGAGTAGTCCAGGACCACAAGGGACAGATCACCTGCTATAACCGCCCCGAAGGCGGAGCCGCATTTGAGATCCGGTTACCCGCGCTCAGAGTTGCCGCCCCAATCGCCGATGCCGCCCGCGCCTGAAGTTCTTGCGTAGAGACAGACGCCCTCGTCTTTCCAGCCGAGCGAACTGGCCCCCGTTCAAGCCTGGTTTTGGCTCGACGGGGTGGAGAAGCTCGGCCTCTGCCTGTGGTAAACGCAACTTGATTCGCGAAAGGCCCGGAAACGCAACGCTTCTTTATCCTCCACTCGCCACAACTGCATCTGCCACCCGAGCCGCTTGCACTGCGAATCGCACATCGTGCGTCCGAATGATATGTGCCCCTTTCAGGATCAATGCAGTTTCAGCAGCCAACGTTCCATATAGCCGCTCAGCAACGGGTGCATCCTTGCCATCGCGCGCCAGCATCCGCCCGATAAATGATTTCCGCGACACTCCTGCCAGCAGCGGAAAGCCCGTCCCCTGCAGTTCGGCGAAGTGCGCCAACAGAGGATGATTCTCCTCTAAGCGCTTGCCGAACCCGAACCCCGGATCCAGCACCAGATGATCGCGCTTGATCCCCGCCAACGTCGCCGCCTCCGCCCACTGGCGCAACTCCCGCTTCACCATCAGTACCGGATCCCCAATCGGCGGCAACGACTTCCACTCCTCCGGCCGCCCCCGCGTATGCATCAGTACTGCTCCTACTTTGAGTTCAGCCAGCGTTTTCGCCATCTTCGGATCCCACCGGAACCCGCTGACATCGTTTACAACCTCCGCCCCCACGTCCACCGCCGCCCGCGCCACACTCGCCTTGTAGGTATCGACGCTTACCACTGCGTCTGGCCGACGCCGGTTCAGATCCCGAATCACGGGCAGTACACGCCTGCGTTCTTCTTCTTCCGAGACCGGTTCCGATACCCCCGGTCGCGTCGACTCCCCACCCACGTCAATGATGCTCGCGCCCGCGTCCAGTAACTCCTCGGCCCGGACCACGGCCTTCCCGGCATCAATGTAGAATCCGCCGTCGGAAAACGAGTCGGGAGTTACATTCACGACACCCATGATCAGCGTGCGACGCCCTAACTCAAGGACGCGAGTGCCCACGTTCCACTGGAAAATCGCCCGCATATTGCCCCTATTCTAGAACGAGCCCATTTCCCCGGATGCTACAATCCAGTTGATGTCTTGTCGGCGGTCAGTTGCGCGTCTCGTTCCCATCGTCCTTCTGCTGGTCGCGACACTACTGGCCGCACCCGTCAAACCGTTGCCGGAGCGCATTGCCGCTGTGCTCAGCGCAACCGATCTTGCCCGCGGCTTCTGGGGAATCGAAGTCGCTTCACTCTCGACCGGCAAAACGCTGTATTCGCAAAACGCCGATAAGCTCTTCACGCCCGCCTCGAACACCAAGCTTTTCACTACCGCCGCGGCACTCGCACTTATCGGTCCTGACTACAAGTTCCACACCACTGTCGAAACCGCCGGCACACTCGACCGCTACGGCCGCCTGAACGGAGATCTCGTCCTGGTCGGCCACGGCGATCCCAATCTCTCCGGACGCGAACTCCCCTACGATCTCCGCACCCAACGCAACGACGACCCCATTCAAGCCCTCGAAGCGCTGGCCGACGCGCTCGTGCAAAAGGGCGTGAAGTTCATCGACGGCGACATAGTGGCCGACGACTCCTACTTCGCCTTCGAGCGCTATGGCGAAGGTTGGAGCCAGGACGATCTCGTCTGGGCCGACGGCGCTCCCGTTTCCGCCCTCACCATCAATGACAACGTGGTCTTCGTCAATATTCTGCCCGCCGACCGACCCGGCGAAAAAGCCTTCGTCAGCGTCAAGCCTTTTGCTGATTATTACCGCCTCGACAATCGCATCATCACAACTCCCGCCGGCACGGGCCGCAAGTTCTTCGTCAACCGCGAGCCCGGTTCTACTGTCCTGACACTCTGGGGCAACATGCCGCTCGATGACGCCGGCGCCAACGAAGCGCTCGCCATTGAAGATCCCGCCGAGTTCGCCGCCGGGCTCTTCCGTCAGTTACTCGAGAAGCGCGGCATAGTAATCTACGGACACGATCGCACCCGCCACACCGAACTCGCCACACTTTCCACTTTCAGCGTGACCACCCTCGCGCCGTCGCGCGGAGGCAGAGTTAATGACAATGACAACGACGGCCAATCGCGTCCGCTGAAAAACGATCAGCCAGTCACGCTCGCCAGTTACGAATCGAAGCCGCTGCTGCAGGATGTCCGCGTAATTAATAAAGTCAGCCAGAACCTGCACGCCGAAATCTTGTTGCGCCTCCTGGGGCGCGAGCGAGGCAACGCCGGAACGATTGAAGGTGGCCTCGAAGTTCTCCGTGGATTTCTGATTAAGGCAGGAATCTCGAACGACCAGTATGTTTTTTACGATGGCTCCGGACTCTCGCGCCAGAACTTAGTGACTCCCCACGCCGTAGTCGAGTTGCTCCGCTATTGCTCGACGCAACCCTGGGGCGCCGATTATAAGGCGACCTTCCCGGTCTCTGGCGTGGACGGCTCACTCACCGAACGCCTCACCTCTCCGCGCCTGCATAGCCGCATTATGGCCAAGACCGGCTCGCTGGGAGGAGTGAAGACGCTCTCCGGATACGCGACTACCGATGCCGGAGAAGTGGTCGTCTTCTCGATTCTCTCTAATAACTTCAATCTTCCCGCAAAGCGAGTTACGGACGCGATCGATGAGTTAGTCCAGGCAATAATCGACGACGCGCCGGCGGCAAAATGACGGCCTAGCGACTTCGTCAGAGCACGAGCGTTTTACGAGCACTTTTCTCCGTTTCCGCACTTTCACTGAATATTGCTTGCCACGCCTGCGGTACGTAGCGTGATAGGACTTCGATTCCAAGCGCGGTCATGCCGCCAGGGAGGGCGACCCGCCGGATTACCTCCTCTGGTTTCATATCGGCTTCTGCCATAAGCCGCAATGTGGCGGCGGCCGTTTCCTGCACCAGGCTGATAGCCAGATCGGGTGGAAAGTCACGATTGCTGCGCGCGGCTTCCTCCGCCATCGATTCCAGCAGGTAAGCAACGAACGCCGGGCCGCCGGACGCGAGGCCGATGGCGGGTCGAGACTGTGACTCTGCGATCTCGATGGGATGACTGATGTGTCTCAGCAGGTCGTCGAGCAACTTGTGGTCATCCGCGGTGGCGCGAGAGCCGTACATCAGCAACGCGACGCCCGCACCGATCGCCTGTGTGATGGAGGGGATGAGCTTGGCCACGCGGCAGGGCACGCGATCCTCAAGGACTCGGAGTGAAATCTGACTGGCGGTCGTGACCAGCAACTGTCGGGGAGAGAGATCTGGGTCCATCTGGGCCAGCACGCTGGCTGCGTCTCCGGCTTTGAGGCAGAGAAAAATCAGATCGCAATTGGCGGCAACCTTGCAACCGCTGACGACGTGTATGCCGGGAAACTCGACCGCCAGCGCTTTCAGCTTGCCCTCGGAGCGATTCGCCACCCAAGCGTTCTCCACTGCGAGCGCCCGGGAGCGTAACAGAGCCCGAACCAGCATGCCTCCCATGCTGCCAATGCCAACGAAACCGGTGTTCATGGTTAACCCCCGGCGGAAATGTGCTTTCCCTCAGCCAACATAACTAGCAGCAATCGCTTTGCGGGCGATGCGGCTCTCGAATTCATCCGAGAATTCCCATCCGCTTCCCCACGCGCTCCAGCACTTCCAGCGCCCTCTGCAGTTCTTCCTTTGTGTGCGTGGCGGTCATGATCGTCCGCACCCGCGCTTTGCCTTCGGGGACGGTGGGAAAGGTAATTCCGGTTCCGAGCACGCCTTCTTTAAACAGTTCGCGAGAGAAATCCATGGTCAGCCGTCCGTCGCCAATGATTATCGGAGTGATCGGCGTTTCGCTCGCGGGAGTGGTCTGGCCGCCGATGTTGAAGCCGAGCAAGCCGAGTTCTTTTTTCCAGAAGCGCGTGTTCGCCCAGAGCTGTTCCATCCACTGTGGCTCGGTTTCGAGAACGTCGAAAGCCGCCATGCAGGTCGCCGCGACCGACGGCGGATGCGAAGTTGAAAACAGGAAGGGCCGCGCGCGGTGATAGAGAAAATCGATCAGATCGCGCGTGCCACAAACGTATCCGCCAAGAGCGCCAATCGCCTTCGACAAGGTTCCAACCTGAATATCGACTCGCCCGTGCATCGAGAAATGATCGATCGTGCCGCGCCCCTGGCGCCCGAGCACGCCAGAAGCGTGCGCGTCGTCGACCATCATGATCGCGCCGTATTTCTCGGCCGCTTCGCACAGCCCGGGCAGCGGGCCGATGTCGCCGTCCATCGAGAACACGCCGTCGGAGATCAGCAGCTTCCTCCCCGGCTGGTTTTTCACGCTGGCGAGTTGCTCCTCGGCGTGGGCCACGTCTTTGTGTCGGAAGACGAGAATCTTCGCCCGTGAAAGACGGCAGCCATCAATGATCGAAGCGTGATTGAGTTCGTCGGAGATAATGAAGTCGTCCTTGCCCAGAAACGCCGAGACCGTTCCCGCGTTCGCTGTGAATCCCGACTGGAAAACCACGCAGGCCTCGACATTCTTGAAGCGCGCGATCTTCTCTTCCAGCTCCATGTGGATTTTCATGGTGCCCGCGATGGTGCGCACCGCGCCCGATCCGACGCCATACTTGCGCGTGGCTGCAAGCGCCGCTTCGCGCAGTTTGGGATGCGTCGTGAACCCGAGGTAGTTGTTCGAGGCGAGGTTGATCACCCGCTTGCCGTCGAAGGTACAAACCGGTGCCTGCTCGTCTTCGAGGACGCGCAGATTGAAGTGCGTGCCCTTGGCTTTGAGCTCATCGAGTTGATCGGTCAGGAACGAGAGCGGATTGGTGCGCGTGGCTGTGGGCATTAGTACCTCGAAATCCACTCTGCGAATCGACGCGGAGGGACGCGGATTTGAATACTTAGTTTAATACTGCGATCGGTGATACAACTACCTCAAGCCCTGACCGAGGAGCTCGCAATGAAAAGACTACTGGCGCTTGTAGTGTTCCTAGCCGTCGCCACGGCAGTCGCGCGACCTCAAGCTGAGAACATAAATGGACCAGATTGCAGTGGCAGCTGGCCCACCAACATGACGTTCGTTCATTTGAAGAACGCAGGGTTGGCAGACAACAGCAGCATCGATTTCTCCAAGACGAAGACATCGCGCCTCGCGTCGGAGAGGGTGGGCAGGGACCTTTGGCACCAGGTTTATTACGTCACATTCACAAAGAAATCCAGCGAAACAATCGAAGCCATCGCTGTTCACGATGCATCCCTAGAAGAGTGTTCAATGTCGGGCGTCGAGGTCTTCGTAGTGTCCAACCATTTCAAGCCAGATCGCAAATAGACTTGAGCTCATTGCTTCTTGGGCTGTCCCAGCGCGGCAGTCGTTCCTTTGGTCGCCCGCAGATAGTCGGCGGGCGCGATCAGAATCTGCAAACCGCGAACGCCGGCTGAAATGGAAACGACATCGAACAATTCGATGGTCTCGTCCACGTACACAGGAAAGTCGCGCTTGGCAGCGAGCGCGGTTACTCCGCCGCGAATGTAGCCGGTGAGCGCCTGAAGTTCTTTCACCGGGACAAGCTGAATTTTTCTTTCTCCCGCCGCAGCCGCCAGCGCCTTCAGGTTGAGTTCCTGATCGCCGGGGATCACCGCCATAACAATTCCGTTGCGGTTACTTTTTCCTTCAACCCGCGCCACCAGCGTCTTGAAAACCTGCTCCGGCGGCAATCCGATTTTGGACGCGACCGTTTCCGCGGCGAGGTCGTCGGGATCCACTTCGTACTCCCGCAGCTCGTAGTGGATTCCCATTCGATCGAGCAGGCGCGCGGCATTAGTTTTCTGAACGACGGTTTTCTGTGACATTGTTTTCTGACCCGGTTTCCCGAGTCGGTTTCACGTTGTATAGTGTCCAATCATCACGGGTTTGCAATTACCGTTCGTCATTACTGTAAGGAGGCTCATTGTGCGTCTTCTGCTCCATTGGATTCTAAGCGCTCTGGCCGTGTGGATCGTGGCCCACCTCGTCCCGGGCATCAGCGTCAGCGGGCCCAAGGCGGCACTGATCGCAGCCGCGGTCATCGGGCTGATTAACGCAACCATCGGCCTGCTGCTCAAGATTCTCACCTTTCCGCTGACCATCGTGACGCTCGGCCTGTTCTGGTTCGTGATCAACGCCCTCATGCTGGAACTGGCGGCTGGGTTGGTCAACGGATTCTACGTGCGAAACTTCTTCGCGGCGTTTATCGGCGCCATCGTGCTGAGCATCGTGAGTTCGGTGTTGCAATGGCTGGTCATGCCGAGCCGCAACAGGAGCTAAAGAAGTTGTCTGTTTGCCAGCCGCAGTTCGTCGAACACCCGCTGCACCTGCTGCTCAGTAGCATCGAGCGATCCGGAGTTGTCGATTACGAAATCGGCAGCTTTGATTTTTTCTTCGTCGGGGATCTGTGCCGCCATGCGCCGAGTTACTTCAGCACGGGCAGCGTCTTCCGAAATTCCAAGGCGGCGAGCGAAACGCAGAATGCGCTGTTCGGGATGGCAAGTCACGACGATCAAACGGTCGAAACGGCCGGCGGCGCCCGCTTCGAGGATCAGGGCAGCTTCGACGATGACGATGGCGTTCGGATCGCGTCGGCCAGTCTCTTCCATCCACTCGTTTTCATACGCGATCACAGCGGGGTGGACAATTTCGTTAAGTTCCTTGACGCGCGGCGGCGCTCCGCCGGGCATGCCGAAGGCAGCTGCGCCCAGCCGGGAACGGTTGATGCTTCCGTCCGGATTCAGGATCTCGCGGCCAAAGCGGCGGACGACTGCCTCATAGACCGCCCGTCCGGGCTGCATGAGCCAGTGCGCGACAGCATCGGCCTGGACCAGATGCGCACCGAGTTTGACAAACAGCTCCCCGACGACAGATTTGCCGCTCGCGATGCCGCCGGTCAAGCCGAGTTTTAGCAAGCGATGCTCACGGTAAAATTCGTCGTTGGTTGGTGGCCGTCGGTCGTTCGCTGTTTGTCGTCCGCCGCTCGCTCCGATGTGCGTTCGGCTGTCTCCCAGCTCTTACACCCGGATCAACTCGGGATGTCTGAGTCCACGCCGCAGCATTGCAGCCCTCACCGTGTTGGCCATCAGCATGGCGATGGTTAGGGGTCCGACGCCTCCCGGCACCGGCGTGATGGCGCCAGCAATTTCAGCGACCTCGGGGTGGACGTCTCCCACCAGGGTTGAGCCCTTCGCCAGAAATGTCTCTTCACGCTTTTTGTCTCCCGGATTGTTTCCTGAAAAAAGGCGGTCGAATTCCTTTCGATCGGTAATCCGGTTGATCCCGACGTCGATTACAGTAGCTCCGGGCTTTACGTAGTCGCGGGTGACCATGCCGGCGCGGCCAATCGCCGCCACCAGAATGTCGGCACGGCGACAAACTTCGGGCAGGTCGCGCGTCTTCGAGTGGCAGACGGTGACGGTGGCGTTTTGATTCAGCAGCAACATGGCGACGGGCTTGCCCACAATGTCGCTGCGCCCGACGACCACAGCTTCCTGCCCAGCGACCGGAATCGCGCTGCGCTGCAGAATCTCCATGACGCCGGCCGGCGTGCAGGGCACCAGCCCCGGACGCTGCGTGGAAAGATAGCCCACGTTCATGGGATGGAATCCGTCCACATCTTTGGCGGGATCGACCGCCAGCAGCACCTTCTTAGCATCGACATGCGCGGGCAGCGGCAACTGCACCAGGATGCCGTCGATTTCGTCGCGCCCATTCAAGTCCGCGATCAGCGCCAGCAGCTCTTCGGTGGACGCGCTTTCCGGGGGCGTATGCTGTTCGCTGTACAGGCCAACTTCCTGCGAGCTTTTCACCTTGCCGCGAACGTAGACCTCCGACGCGGGATTGTGCCCCACCAGCATCACGGCGAGCCCAGGACGCACGCCCGAAGAGGCCAGCGCCTTCGCTTGGGCAGTAACTTCCGCGCGGATTTCACCGGCTATTTTCGTACCGTCGAGAATCTTTGCGGCCATCGCACCTCGCTGTGGCGTACGGTAAATTGAAAGCCGATTCTATCGCATCGCACTCCCTTGTGTTCCCGAGCCTTCCTGTTCAGAGACCTCGAGCGAAGCCGAGCGGGAAGCCGAAAGGCCCCGTCGCAAAGAAGTTGCCTTTGAACTTCTGCGACGTGCAGCATTACATCGTGCAGCATTACAATGATGTCTCTATGATTTCCCAGGATCTCCTCGCCATGCTGGTCTGTCCGGTTTGCAAGATGCCCGTGGTCTTGAACGCGAACGGACAAAGTCTGAAATGCGGCCAATGTCGCCGCGTTTACCCCATTCAGGACGACATCCCCATCATGCTGGTGGACGCCGCGACTGTCGATCCGTCCTGAAACGACCCGGCCTGAAGCCGGAGCCGGTCGAGCCCCGACAAAGTTGGGTTTTCTCCCGCTCCCAAAACGACATTTAGTGTCAATCTAGTGTCCATCTTGCAACCATTGCCGCTGTTATGTTTCCCGCCCGCCTGCCGATAAATACCTCGCAACCTTTTGCAAAATCTTGGGTTCTAAGAACTTAAGGAACCACGAAGCCGTACCTGATGGTGTACCAAAGTTACGGCATTAGGATTGCATGTAACGAATCCGGTTGCCGATGAATCTAAGTGAGCAACGGTGGGGAGGTCCAAGGTGAGAATGGCCATGAAAGAGAGATTTACGGTGACTGAGCTGTGCGCCTTGAGAAACGACCTGATCCAGGGCGGCATGGTGGATTCCCGCGAAGCAGCGGAACTGCTGCAGGTTTTTTTGGCGGGACGCGGCTACGGAGTTTCGCAGACCGCTGCCATCGACGCCGCCGGGCGGGTGGAAATGGCCGGCTGTTCGCTGCCGGTGCTGGAGCGTGAGCTGGAAGGGCTAGCGCTGGTGATGTAAGTTTTCGCGCACGAGTAAAAACGCACGACTAATACATAGAGATCAAACGAGGTTAACGGGAAACTGATCTAGCTCAACTCAGCGATCGACAGTTTCTCACCAAGAAGAGCCGGGCCCAATCGCCCGGCCTTTTGTATTTCTGGTGTGCTTTTTCCCTCTTGACTTTGGGTGGCGCAGCGGTTCACCGCTGCGGCAACTGCATTGTTTTGAATTAGGGCTTTAGCCGCTGAGGCACCTAATCGCATCATTCCGAAGATCAGGGGGAAGGGGGTACTGGTAAACAGGGGTTAATGCTTCTGAGTTAACAACAAGAACAGGGACGGCTCACAAGCCTGCTGCGATTCGTTGGCAACAACGTTGACTGGCGAATGTCGTGGCGAGGAAAGCTTCGCGCCCCGCGACTCGGCCCCAGAGGTACCATGCACATTTATTGCCGGTTTAGCCAAGGCCTGCAGCTTCCGATCAAGTCTGGCTTGACTTTGCTGCCGCCCGGAGTATTGTATTGGCGTTCAGCCGAGCCCAATCTTGCGCCTGCTGATTGAGTTCGACGGAACGGGCGGCGTGTCGATTCCGAATAGCGCAGCCAGTTACCCGCAATCCCATCCCAACGAAGGAGGCTCTATCATGGCCGCGAACCCAATCCCAGAGTTGAGTTTAGAAACCGTAAGAACTCCCGAGGAAACCGTCGTCCGCTGCAGCGGGAGGATCACATCGGGCACCTCTGCCTTACTGCAAACGACAGTCCGCAGTCTCCTGCCCGAGAGTAACTGTGTCGCCCTGGATTTAACCGACGTGAGCTACATGGACAGTTCTGGCCTGGGTGCGATCATCGGCTTGTACTTGTCCGCTAAGAGGCAGCATTGTGGGCTGAAATTCATCAAGATGAACCAACGCTTGCAAGAGCTGTTCCGCATAACAAAATTGGCTTCAGTGTTCGAGGGCCACGGAGACTACCTTGGTTACACTCCCGATTAATGGCTCCGTGCCGGCGCAACGCAAACAACACTCTTGCCAGCACAGCCCACACGTCACTTCGTGAGGTTCTCAACCGCCCCTTGCAGAGCCCGAGCAATTTCCGCAGGATCGGTTTCCGGCGCAAACTGCACAAGCTTGCCGATGCGCACTTGAATCTTTCCGGGCGCCGCGAACTTCTTTCCGGTCTTCTTGATTTCAAACAGACCATCAATCCGCATCGGAAGAATCGGAATGCGCAGATTGTTGGCAAGCAGCCCGACTCCGGTGCGGAACGGAAGTAGCTTGCCGTCTTCGGTGTGCTTTCCCTCCGGAAAAACCAGCACACTGTATCCCCGATCGACGGCCTCTCCCGCGAAGGCAAAGCTCTTGCGGAAGCCGGACTGGCGCGGCAGCGGGAACAAATTCAGTAGGGCGACGCCGAGCGTCCACTGCAGACGGTTGTAGGTTCGCAAGTACCATGCGCGATCCGGACCTGGCGAGCGCAGCAGTTCCAGCGCTTCGCCGCCGGTCGCGGTCGCCAGTCTGTGGCCGATGCGCGCGGGAAGCGCCGTCTGGATGAAGCCGACATCGACATCGGCAACATGGTTGGAGACGATCAGCAGTGGCCCGCGAACGCCGCGCAGGTTTTCGCGCCCGGTAACGCGCGGCCATCCCAGCAGAAACATCGCCGGGCGCGCCAGCAAATAATGCGATACCAGGCGCAGCCAAGTGGTCGGCCAGCGCAGCGTCCATAGGGGATAGTGAAAAGCAGGATAATGAAACTCTCGCCGCTGAAGCTCAGGATCGGAAACATCGCACCGGCCACTTCGTTCACCCTGCAGCAATTTTTCCAGATCGCCGACGGTCGCAGCTGTCGCAAACCCGGTTTCGCTCAGGTCGACCTGGTAGCGGTCTTCGAGTGCGCTAAGCAGTTCGACGCGTTCCAGGGAACTTAGCCCCAGGCCGCTTTCGAGATTCGCGTCCGGCGCAAGGTTCTGCACGTTTTGAATGCTGCGGCCGGTAATTCGCGTCAGCAATTCGGATAATGGGCTGACCGCGCTCGCGACCTCTTGTCCGCGAACACCGGCCTCGACCGCATCGCGAATCACGTTGCGGCGCGGCTTCTGCGTGGAACTGCGGGGGAAATCTTCGTCGGGCCAAACGAACCAGCTGCGCATGCGCTGATATTCCGCCAGCGTTTCATTGGCACGCTGCACGATTGTCTTCACATCAACGGCCTGAGCATCGCGCAGAATCAGCACGGCGCATGGCTCGGCATTTCCACTGCGATCGAGCCCGACGACCACGCAATCGCGCACTTCTTTTTGCTGTCGCAGAGCGGCTTCGAGATCCTCCGGATAAACGTTCATGCCCGCGGACGTAACGATCACTTCTTTCTTGCGTCCCTTGAAAAAGAGATTGCCTTGCTCATCAAGCGCGCCCAGATCGCCGGTGCAATACCAACCTTCATCGCCCGCAACTGGCAATAGTTCGCGTCCGTTCCAATAGCCGCTGGCCACGCCGCTGCCGCGCACAAGGATTTCGCCATCATCCGCCAACCTGATTTCGCGCCCTGGCAGAACCTTGCCGATGGAACCGCGGCTGGTATGGAAGGGATGGTTCAAGCTGATCAGCGAAGTCGTTTCGGTCAATCCGTAACCTTGGACCACGGCGTATCCCAGGCGATGCCAGAATTCCTCGGTCTCGCGATCAAGAGCGGCGCCTCCGCTGATCATGGCCCAGAACTTCCAACCGAACTGGCGCCGCAGGTCTCGGAAGGTCCACCAGCGCCGCAGAAAGTGCTGGCTCGCAGCTGCGGCGTAGCGCGCAGCAAAATTCTCGCCGACGCCAGCGTCGTCGCTAGGGAGATCGACGTCGAGATCGCGTTCAATCTTCTGCTTCAGCGATTCGATCATGCGCGGGACGGCCACCAGCACCGAAACGCGTTCGCGGCGAATCGTCGCCATAACGTCGGTTGGATTGAAAGTGTTCTCGAACACCACTGTACCGCCCAGCAGCGGCGGAAGAAAGATTCCCAAGAATTGTCCGAAAACATGGCTCAGCGGCAGCAGGTTCAAAAACCGAATCGGATGCACCAGCCGCTCGTACTTCAGATATTTCTTAATCTCGGTCTCGATCGGGACCAGGTTACCGACCACGTTGGCGTGGGTGAGCACAACCCCCTTCGGTTCAGCCGTGGTGCCCGACGTGAAAACAATTTCGAGCGGATCGGAAGGCTGAATCAGCGCGGGACGAAAGCGTTGCGACGAATGTTCTGCGACGGCAACTGCAAGATTGGCGGGGTCGATTGTTACGATCCTTCCCGCGACGATGTTGTCGGCCTTTTCAAAAAGAGCGGACCGCTCGTGTGGACACAACACCAGCCGAGTTCGTACCTCGGCACTGATCCGCCGCGCAAAATCGGGACTGGCCGCATCATCGACAGGGACGGCAACGACGCCGCAAAGCGCGCATCCGAGGAACACCGCGACCCACTCGGCACAGTTCGAGCTCCACAACAACACCGCATCGCCCTTAGCAATCCTGCGAGCCTCAAGCTCGCGCGCAAACTGATACGCTACTCCAGCGACGCGCTGATAGCTCCAACGCTCATGACGGTAGCCTCGCGGAAACACGTAGGCGCAATCGCCACCCCAGCGCTCGAAATCTTCCAACGAATCCAGCACACTTGCCCGCACACCCTGTTTAGTAGCACAATTCCCAGAACTTTACATGGATAGCTGCGCTCCGGTGCCGTAATCTGGGGTCGAATGACAAGGTTTCTTACATTTCGTATCTTCACAATTCACATCATGGTCGCGCTGGGAACGTGCGTCCTGATCTCGTGCCAGCCGCCTTCCACGAGTGGCGCCAGTTCAGCGCCGTCTTCGTCGATTGCAGCACGCGCTGACAACCACACGAAGAACGGTCCCGCGCGCGACCTCAGCCAGGACGAGGCCGCGGGCGGGCACATTCTGCGCAAGCATGTGGGACAGACCGAGGAGCAACTACGCGAGCGCCTGGAGCGGGAACGCGACATTACCGGCGCGTCGACTTACACCGACCGGTCGACCGCTGAGCATGCCGTGGGCGCGGCCATCGCACAATCGCAGGACCAAATCCAGAACTGGCTCAACCGGCCGGGGAGACACCCCAACTTGGTACTGGACTATGACAGCGACATTCCGATCGGCCGCACCATGAATCGCGGCGAGATTCACTCGCGTGTATGCGAGCACGCGCTAGTTGTACTAAGATACGCCGGGCCCAATCACTATTACGTTTTGACTTCCTATCCGGAGTGCCGCTCATGAACTCGAAACCGGAAATCACCGCCGCCAACTTTCCCGCGCTGCATGCCTTTCTGCGGGGCTACTTCCACGAAGATGTCGCTGACGAGTACGGAACTCCTCCGGAGGCGGCCGATCAGTTTTGCGAAGACGCCGAAACCGACGAGCGCATTCCAGTCGCGCGGGAGTGGCAGCAGCTCACGGAACTGACCGGCACACAGCCCGCCGCTCTGAATGCGGCGTTGAAGAAGCTGGGCAGCGCGATCCGGTTGAATGAAGAGGAGATTCCGCAGGTGTCGGCGATCTTCGCCCGCTGCCTGGCGGTGAAACCGCACCGGCGGGTGGCCAACGAGTGAGGGCACGTTTTACGCTCCACGTCTTAGCCTTCACGCCCCACGCCCAGCGCGTCGGCCACGCGGTTAATGTAGTTGAACCACGAGGCAATCAGCGTGATCTGCAGGATCGCCCGATCCTCGAAGCCTGCCGCCCGTAGTTTCTCGTGATCGTCTTTCCCGACCCTGGTCGCGTCTTTGGTGAGTTTGACGACGTAATCGATCATCACGCGCTCCTGCGGCGTGATGGGCGCGGTGGTGTAATCGCGTTCCAGCGCTTCGACCAGTTCCTTATCCAGCGTGACGCGACGCAGAAACTCTGCGTGAGACTCGATTCAATACACGCACCGGTTGGTCACCGAGACCATGGTGGTAATCATCTCGTGATGACGCCGCTGCAGCGGCAGGTCCGGCGACATGAGCGCGCCGAAGGTCGAGAAGGCATGGTACAGCGCCTGCGGAATCAAGGAGTGCGAGGCAACGATGAGCGAGCCGCCGCCTTCGGCGGGATGGATCGGAACCGCGTACTCCTGCGGATAAAGCGCCTTCTGTGCCTCCATCGCCTGCCGCAGTTCATCGTCAGCTTCTGAGAACGGAATGGTGCGAATCCAGGTCATCTAGCGTTCGGGGATGATCTCAGACACACTCCCCCTGTCGGTGCAGCGATCGTACCACTTCCCGCTCGCTCTTGAAACGCAGCCTTCCCATTCCCCAGCGCAGCACAACGTCAAGGGGGTTGGGTTACCCGCAGCGCTACGTACTCTGGATGATTACCTTCCCCCCGCCTGGGATGTTGTTCGGGCCGGGTCCCCCGACTTCATAGGGAAACTCTCCAGTCCCATCTGCAGGATTGTCCGTGTGGGACGTATTGTCCACGCTCGTTATTGGTGGTGTAAACGGGTCGCCATCGTCCCCCCAACCGACCGGGTATCTGTCGTTGCTAGTGGCGGGACTCATCATCAGATTGCCGCCGAGTGGGATCGCCACTTCGTCTGGAGCGCACGTGATTTGATCCCCGATGGTGCTAATCACGACTTGCATGTAGCCGGTCCCCGTCTGGATGGAAAACGGCCCGTTTGTTACTGGCGGGGTTTCGTTCACAGTGACGTTGTAGTTCACGGCGATGTTGTTCGGCGCCGGCTGAGTATTGACATTGCTCCCAGTGTTCGGGTCCGGTAGAGTGAAGTTCGTGAAAATACCCGTGGGGTTAAAGTTAACGTCGATCACGTATCCGGAATTGTTGGTGAAGGTGACAGCGTTCTGCGTCGTCGAGAGGATGCAACCCTCCGGCGTGGTGTCGGTAGCGGTGATGCTGATGCCCTTAGCTGAAACATTGTCTTCAAAGGGAATAACGCGTGCGGCCATGGCTGGCTCCTTTTCAAATTGAATTTGCTTACTTACCGCTCGGCCTGAAACTGGGATCCGAGAGCAATCCTTGCAGGTCCGGAGCCCGCTTCAGGTCTGCAAGGTCATAACCTCTCTGCAGGCTCTTTTCGATGAACTGTAACGCCTGGGTGCGATCGCCCAGGTCTTCATAGGCTCTGCCGACGGTTGCCAGAACGTTTGAATCGTCGGGCGAAAGCGCGAGCGCCGATTGTAAGCGAGAAATGGCCTTGTCGCGAAGCTTTTTCTTGGCGTAAAACAACCCCAGCCTGGCCTGCACCGTGGCGTCGCGCGGGGTGTCAAGGGCTGCCTGTTCGAGCAGGGGGATGGCACGGTCGCGCGCCCGGCCTGCTTTCTCTTCGTCTTTGAGGGCTTCGTAGGCACCTATCAGATTGCCCCACACGACGTAATCCTTGTCGTTCAGTTGCAGGGCTTTCTCCGTCGCGGCAGCGGCCTCGGCATACTTCTGCTGCTGCATGTATAGATATCCAAGGTTGGCGTAGGCCCCGTAGCTGGGCTCAAGGGCGAGCGATTTCCGCAGCATCTGCTCGGCCTCGGGGTAGTGCTTGTCTCCCATGTCGGAGTAGACCGCACCTAGATTGAGATAGAGCGCGGCGTTATCGGGAGTGAGCTGGATGGCATGGCGAAACTGCGCAACCGCCTCGTCGTAGCGCTCGTGGTCATTCAGGAAAGCCGCGTAGGAATTGTAGCCATTCCAGGAATCGGGACGAAGCGCGATGGCCTTCTTGAAGGCAGCTTCGGCATCGGCGGTGCGTCCCGCGGCGTCGTAGGACCTGGCCAGGCCGCTGATCGCGTCCGCATTGCGCGGATCGAGTTGCAACGCGCGCTGGTACTCCTGCAAGGCGAGTTCGTATTTTCCCGTGGCCCGGTGAATGTGCCCGAGCGTCACGTAGACCGCCGGCAGACGATCGTCCAGTTGCTGCGCCCTCTGGCAATTCTCCAGAGCTTCATCGATCCACTTTTTGTCTTTGTCCAACTGGTATTTCAGGCGGTAGGCTTCGCCAAGCTGAGCGAACCCCAAGGCGAAGCGAGGATCCTGCTTCACGGCATTGTCGAGCGACGCGATCGCCAAGTCGAGGTTCCCTGCCTTGTCATAGCGTTGGGTGTAGCCGAGCGCTTTCAGGTACAACTCGTAGGCGCCGGCATTGACCGCTCCGCCGCCAGTTCGCAGCATCTCCGGCGTCACCTGAATGTGCATCAGCTTGGCGATGCGCGCCACGGCTTCGTCTTCGAGTGAGGAGAAGTCTCCCGCCTGATCTTCCAACGTCACCGAGCCCATCTGTCGCAGGTTCTTCGTATTGATCAGATTCACCGTCAAATGGATCGTCTGCCCGTCGCGCCGCAGACTGCCTTCCACCGCAACCGTGGCTCCCAGTTGAAGCAGCGCCGACGCCGGATCGTTGATCTTCTGTCGCCGCACTTCGCTCGCCGGTATCACCCAGAGCGACTGCTTGCCCGCTTCAAGGTTCGTCAAACGGCTGGCCAAGTTGTCCATGAGTCCGGCGGACACCTCATCATTCGCCGGATCGCTGCCCACATTCTCAAACGGCAGCACCGCAATGTGATCTTCCGGGCGACTGAACCACCCCGACACGCGGTCGCGAACCGGCGGCAAAAACGAAAGCACCGCCAGCACCACCGCCGCTACGCCCGCTCCGGCCAACCAACGGTTCCACCTCGACGCCGGCGCAGCTGCCGATCCCCACACCGGACGCGAGGCCTGCTCAATCTGCTTCCGCAGTGCCGAGGCAGTTGAAGTCGATGGCCGGGATGGTGACGGTCGGGATGACGGTTGCCGCGATGCCGATGACCGGGAGCCCGGCCGACTGGCGGTCTGCGCCGCCGCTTCGGGCTCGATCCGGCTGCGGACATCCTTCAGGTCGGCCACCAGCTCGCGGCAATTCTGATAGCGCGTCTCCGGCTCTTTCGACAGCGCCTGGTAAATCACGCGCAACAGATCGAGCGGAATCTCGTCCATCGGCAGCGGCGGGTCGTTCAGGATCGCGTAAATTGTCGCCGCCGGGGTTTCCCGCGAAAATGGATTCTTCCCCGTGACCATCTCCGCCAGCACAACACCCAGCGACCATATATCGGTCCGCTGGTCCACGAACTTCCCGACCGTCTGTTCCGGCGACATGTACCCGATCGTCCCCGCCGTACTCATGCTCTGCGTGCTGCCCGTCGACGCCAGCCGCGCCAGCCCGAAGTCCACGATCTTCGCCACGCCACTCTGGGTCAGGATCACATTCGAAGGCTTGATGTCGCGATGCACCACCGTACCCGCATGAGCCGCCGCCAGTCCCTCCCCCATCTGGATGGCAATGTCCACCGCCTCCGCCAGGGGAAGCAAACCGTGGCGCATTTTTCCCGCCAGCGTTTCCCCCGCGTAATACGCCATCACGATGAACGAACGCCCGTCGCTGGTTTCCTCCAACCCGTGGATCACGCCGATGTTGGGATGGTCGAGCGAAGAGGCAAAGCGCGCTTCCCGCAGAAAGCGCTCTTTGTCGTCGCTGCTGGACACGAGATGCTCGGGAAGAAACTTCAGCGCGACCGTGCGCTCCAGCTTTACGTCGAGCGCGCGATACACCACGCCCATGCCGCCGGCTCCGGCCAGGCCGAGAATCTTGTAATTGCCGACGACATCGCCCGCGTGTAATGTGGAGGCCGAGTCAGACACAGAGCGTCCCCCAATGGGGATCAACCCCAACCCCAGCTCCCGCAGCGATTTTCGGCACGATTTTCGCGACTACGATTGCCGCTACGACGATTGTCACTTCCAGGATGGGATGGATCCGGTTCCGCGCCACGATGATACGCTACCGCATTTCCCACCGGCAAGAAAGTGGTCGCGGAAGATCGCGCCGTCCAAATAGGTTGCCGTGCGGAGAGTCTTACTTGGGCGGCGTATGTTCAAAAGGCAGCTTGGTGTATCGCGCCTTCTCGATCTCAATCACCAGCGCCACTCGTCCCTCTGGGCTGCGGAAGGGAAAAGGCTTCCCGATGTACTTGAGCGAGATGGCGTCCATGTACTTGAAATCGCCATCAGGACGGCGCTCGACTACGCGGCCACGAAGCTGCGCCTCCTTGTAAGGGTCGTGGAAATCGACGATCGAGAGCGAGACCCGCGAATCGCGCCGCGTGTTCTTCGCTTTGAGTGAGCCTTCCCCGGTACAGATCAGGATAAGGTCACCTTCACGCCCCACCCAGACCGGTACACTCTGCGGTGAGCCGTCCGTCATGAGCGTTGCCAGATGTGCGAAGTTGGGACCATCAAGTAAAACCCGTATTTCACTGGAAAGTGGAATCGCCATCGAAACCGTCCTTGTGCGGAAGCGATCAATCAATCTATCACTTCGATTCGACAGAGCGATGGAAGGCTATTCGCTGCCCTACAGCTGTTGCGCCAGGTAGTTGGCAATGCCCATTTCCTTGATGGAATGGAGCTGAGCTTCCAGGTAGTCCACGTGCCGGTCTTCGTCCTGAATCATGCGCTCGAACAAAGCCCTTGAGCCGTCGTCCTTGGCCTCGACGCAAACCCTCACAGCCTGGTTGTATTGGCGCACCGCATCTTGCTCGTCCTTGAGATTAATCTCCATTTGCTCCTGCACTTTGCTGCCAAGTTGAGGCTTCAATCCAACATCGACTGTGGGTGTGCTGTCCAAAAAGATAATGCGCTCAATCAGCCCTTCCGCGTGCTTCATCTCCTCGATGGCCCGCACCTTCGTGCGCTCGCCAAGCCGCTTGTAGCCCCAGTTCTGGCACATCTCTGACTGCGTCATGTACTGCACAATCGCCGTCAATTCCGCGTTTAGAGCCGAGTTCAACTGCTCAATGACTTTGTCGTTGCCCTGCATAGTTCCGCCCTCCGTCCTCCGCTATTTTGCGGCCTCGGCAGCGGGGACGATGTGACCCAGAGCACAGCGGCGTGGTAGGCGGGCATGACGCGGTCGGGAGAAAATCTTACGAGGCAAAGCTGCGCCGCACTTTCCTCCAAACCATCCGTGCCGTAAACAACAGGACCCGCCCCATAGCAACAGGCTCGGCCCAGTCGAAGATTTCCGAGCAAGCCTAAAGAACGTCCGACCCAGAACCACGATTCCCGCCTAACCCATCGAGCGTAGGCTCTCGCCATTGGATCCATGCTAAGTTGTGTATTATCTTTCTGTTGCAACAAGCCGCTTAGAAACAAAAGGCGCTCTTGTGATCCGCCAGTCCCGACCGTATAGTTAAAGGGTACCGAGGCAAATCATGGAAACGCCAATTATGGAAACGAACGCATTTGTGTCTCTACTCGAGGAACGCATTCATCCCTACAATTTGCTCTGCCATCCCTTTTACAAAGCCTGGTCGGAGGGCGAACTGACCCGCGACGATCTGCGCGAATACGCCGAGGATTACTACCCTCACGTGGAAGCCTTCCCCGGCTATCTGGCGCAGCTGGGTGTCCGGCTGGAAGAAGGCGAGCTGCGCCGCGCCATTCTCGCCAACATGACCGATGAGAAAGGCGGCGAAGACTCTTTCGGCGAGCCCGAACGTTCGCACTCCGAGCTGTGGCTCGACTTTGTCGAAGGTGTCGGTGGCGGCCGCATTCCGAAACGGCGGCCGGTTGGCGAAGTCCGCAAGCTCATCTCTTGGTTCCACCGCGTCGCCAGTGAGGGAACTCCGGAGGAGGCGCTGGCGGCTTTCTATGCCTACGAATCGCAGGTGCCACACTTGGCGCAGGAAAAAGATCGCGTCCTGCGCGAACTCTACGGCGCCGATCAGAAGACCCGCGGCTATTTCACGGTGCACGCCATCGCCGACCTGCACCACGCGAATGTGTGGCGCGATCAGCTCGAGAAACGGGTCAAAACCAATCCGGAGACGGCCGAAAAAGCATTGGCGGCCGCCGAGAATGCCGCCAAAGCGTTATGGCGCGTGCTGGACGGCTTCGAGGCGCGGCGGACGGAACAGGTGGCAGCGTAGTTTCGGAAGATTTGGTTTCGAATCGGGGGGTCGCTGTAGCGATACCGGAAGTTCTCCGAAATCTGACGACCCTTGAGGGCCGTTTTCTGCTGCCATTTGCTTCTTGCGTCTGCAATCCCCGTTTTTAGGGAAGAATGGCCCGACCCATTCCCATCGGCGTGCGCGGCGAGGCGGCTGAAACCGTCGAGTTGAGGCACACACTCTCCGCCCATCATCCGGAATTGCCACCCGTGTATTCGACTCCGGATATGATTCGCCTGATGGAAACCGCCTGCTTCGACGCGCTGCAACCGTTTTGTGATGAGGGAGAAATCACGGTGGGCATCTCAATCCACATCGAACACCGCGCCGCCAGCGGGATCGGCATGCGAATTCACGCCGAAGCGGAACTGGAATCGTTTGACGGTCGCTTCTATATCATGCGCGTTCGCGCTCACGATGGCACTCAGGAGATCGGGAGCGGCACGGTGGGGCGAGCCGTGGTCCACGTCCCCAGCTTCTTGAAGCGCATGCGCGAAAAAGCTCGCGGCAACTGACGCGGCCGGAAGCAAGAAGCCAAAGAGATAGATTATGGAGTTCCAGGCCAACCAAGCGATTCAGTTCAGGCAGCTCCATCGCGGACCGGCTGTGCTCATCCTGCCTAACGCGTGGGATGTAGCTAGCGCCCGCATCTTCGAGGAAGCTGGCTTCCCCGCGATTGCAACGACATCTGCCGGTATAGCTTTTTCGCTGGGTTATCCCGACGGCCAACGCATTCCACGCGAGGAAATGCTCGCTCGCATCGCCCGCATCGCTCGCGCCGTTCATGTGCCTGTGACCGCTGACGTCGAGTCGGGATATGGTTCCACTCCGGAAGACGCTGCTAAGACCACACGCGAACTGATTCAGGCGGGCGTCGTCGGAATGAACCTCGAAGATGCGAGCGGCCGTCAGGATCAGCCTCTAAGCTCGTTAGAGTTGGCGGTCGAAAAGATCCGGGCGGCGCGTGAGGCTGCCGTGCAGCTGCGAGCGCAAATTGTGATCAATGCACGCACCGACGTTTACCTGCTGGCGGGAGGCAATCCAGACGCCGACTATTCCGAAGCTTTGCGGCGTCTGCTTGCCTTTCGCGATGCCGGCGCCGATTGCGTGTTCGCCCCGGGACTCAAAGATGCCGAGACGATTGCACGGCTCGCGAAAGCCGTCGAGTGTCCACTCAACATTCTCGCCGGGCTGGGAACGCCCTCGATTCCGGAGCTGGCAAAGCTGGGAGTGGCTCGCGTTAGCGTAGGATCGGGCCCCATCCGCGCCACGCTCGGACTGCTGGGAAGAATCGCGCAGGAGCTGAAAACCTCCGGAACATATACCGCGATGGAAGGGGCTATACATTACGCCGAGGTGAATGAGCTTCTGGGTGGTTAGGCTACATCCATCGCACCATATGGGGACGGCCAAAGCTCCGCCTCCACACAAGCCTATTTCTCACCCGTTGATCAGATTCATCATGTGTTCCGGATAGCGCAATCCCGAAGCCGCGCCCAAGGGAAACACTCCGTTCAGGCGGCGCAGGTCATCCGCAGTCAGTCCCAAATCCACCGCCGCGGCGTTTTCTTCGAGATACTTGCGCCGCTTTGTTCCGGGGATCGGAACAATGTCGTCCCCCAGCGCCAGCACCCACGCCAGCGCCAACTGCGAAGGCTGGCACTTTTTCTCGCGCGCAATCTCTTCAACTTTTTTCACGAGATCGAGATTCTTCTGAAAGTTTTCGCCCTGGAAGCGCGGCGAGAAGCGACGATAATCGTCAGCGGCCAAGTCTTCGAACGTCTTGAATTGGCCGGTAAGAAAGCCTCGTCCGAGCGGGCTGTAAGCTACGAAACCAATGCCAAGTTCGCGGCAGGACGCCAAGATTTCGTCCTCCGGCTCGCGCGTCCAAAGCGAATACTCGGTCTGCAGCGCGGCGATAGGATGCACCTTCACAGCCCGCCGCAGAGTGTTGGCTCCGGCTTCTGACAAGCCAATATGGCGGATCTTGCCTTCCTTGACGAGTTCCGCCAACGCGCCAACTGTTTCCTCAATCGGCGTATCCGGGTCGACACGATGCTGATAGTAGAGGTCAATATGTTCGACGCCCAGCCGCTTCAAACTTCCTTCGCACGACTTCTTCACGTAGTCGGGCTTGCCGCTGACGCCGCGAATTTGCGGGTTGCTGGGATCGCGGACAATCCCGAATTTTGTGGCCAGCACGATCTGGGCGGCTTGCCCTTGATCGCGCGGCCGACGAGCTCTTCGTTCCTGTGCGGCCCGTAGACATCGGCGGTGTCGAGAAAGTTGATGCCAAGTTCGAGCGCCCGATGAATGGTCGCCATCGATTCGGCGTCATCGCGTCCAGAGTAAAACTCCGACATGCCCATGCAACCCAGGCCGATGGCGGAGACTTTGAGACCAGAACGTCCAAGAGTGCGAGTTTTCATTCAAGGATTCCTTTCGCAGAAACAAAAAAGGTGGCTAGATATTTGAAAACTAATGGCCCACGATTAATGGTCCACGATTTGGGTGTATAGATGCAACAGCTGCGGAGAAGGCTCCGACGGCCCGCAAGTGTTCCACGAATTGCGCCGCCTCCGCTTGCTTTGGCATCTTGTAGGAAGACATAATTTTGATTCGCCTGCAGCCATGAATCGACCGCCGATTTGGTTTGAACGGAAGTTTGACTTCACGTTTCCGGTGGAGCAGCATCCGAACCTGTGCGCGCGTTTGCGAGGCACGCCGGCTCGGCTGGAAGAGGTTGCCCGCGGTGCTGCTCATGAGGTCCTGGTTAGGAAACCGGGCGAAAACGAAAAATGGTCGGCCCAGGAGCATGCCGGGCATCTGCTGGATCTCGAACCCCTATGGATGGCGCGCGTCGATGACTATTTCACCGAAGCATCGCAGCTTACCGTGGCTGACCTAAGCAATCGGAAGACCAGCGAAGCGCGACATAACCAGCGCCCGATCGATGAGATCCTGGCCGAATTCCGAAGCGCCCGCTCGCGCTTGGTGAGCCGGGTCGAGAACATCGATCCCGCTATTTTTGCCCGCGCCTCTCTCCATCCGCGGCTGAAAATACCCATGCGACTGGTGGACCATCTGTACTTTGTGGCCGAGCACGATGACCACCACCTGGCCCA
>Ga0181532_10000387_pt1 | contig 45578 bp, 45 predicted proteins | sample PEATcosm2014_Bin_33_FD_119768 | JGI IMG/M metagenome (GOLD analysis project Ga0181532, IMG submission 119768) | Peatland microbial communities from MTU Mesocosm Facility, Houghton, MI, USA - PEATcosm2014_Bin11_30_metaG | ecosystem: Environmental > Terrestrial > Soil > Wetlands > Peat | place... | reverse complement strand
TTCATGGGGGATCATACCCCTCACCCGGTGCCATCTCTTAGCTGAAACTTTAGTTCCCTCCGTAGATTACTCTCGAAGCAGTATTGAACATTGGAAGTCCAATATCCCAGGAGAATTATGAAATCTACGAATCGTTTCTCGTTTCTACCCCTTTTGATTGCAATCGCGTTCACGCTCGTCCCTTCGGCCTTCCCCTGCTCCAAGAACCCTCCCCCGACTCCTTGTTCCGGGTACTGGCATGTGAATTCGAAATCTGACAGCTGGGAATGCAAGGTTCCCCCGGCCCCGACGCCGAAGCCAAAGCCGACTCCGACTCCGACCCCGGCTCCGACCCCGACGTCCACTAATTCAAACTCGAACAGCAATAACAACTCGAATTCAAACTCGAACAGCAACAACAACTCGAACAGCAACAACAACACTTCGAAATCCACTTCCAATGCAACTTCAACGGCCAATGCTTCCCAGCAACAGGGGCAGCAGCAATCCCAGTCCAACCAGGCCAACGGCAACGGCAGCAATTCCAACAACACCAACACGGTGAACGAAGCGGCGAAGATTCCGGTCGCTACCGCATATGCTCCGACGGCTATGCCGACTGTGCCTTGTTTCAAGAGCTATTCGGCTGGAGGCCAAGCAGCAAACTTCGGTTTCAGTGCGGGTGGCGGTAAGGTGGACGATAATTGCGCGCAGTTAGAAGTGGCTCGGTCTTTTGATCTTGCCGGCGAACGCCTTGCGGCTTGCAAGGTGAAAATCAACACCAAGTATGCTAAGGCGGCTGGTGTCACTCTGGAAGATTGTTTGAAAACTTCCGAGCAGGCTGCTGCGGTGGAGACTTTCCGCCACACGGATGTACAACCAGCTCCTCCTTCGGCAATTGCAATACCGAGGCTGGCAACTCCCGAAATACCTATCGCGACTCTTCCCATCCCGAAACCGATGGCCTCGGAACCGATCTCTAATTTCCTGGGTTTTGTGACCGTCTTCAACAACGTGACGAAAGCTAAGTTGGATGATATCGTTGTCCTCGCGAAACAGGATACCACCGGGCATCTTCGGCTCCGTGCTGGTCGCAATAGCTTAGGTCTGGCGGACAACATCAGAGCGTACCTTATCTCTGCCGAAATAAACGGGCAGCGTGTAGAAGTGCGAGATGATGGGGACAACCATGGCGTTGAGATTCTGTGGGTCAACGGCAACTAACCAGTAAGCGCAAAGCCGAGCGCATCGGCAACTTAAAACAGGAGATTTGAATGAAGACAGCTATTCTCGTCCTCGCTCTTGCAGTAAGCGGTATGGCGTTCGCCCAGTCATCTACCGATACTGTCAAGGGGGCTAACGACCGCGTCCAGCGCATTCTGCCCGCGCAGCCGCCCGTTGAGCATCCATCCACTCGCACAGCAACACAAGCAGCTAGCGAAGCAAAGTCAAAACCCGCAGCCCAGACCCCGTCAACTTTCCGCCGGGAAGCTGCGCCGCCACCGAGTCCTTGCCCAGCGGCTGGCAAGCCGACCTGCAAGTAAAATACAGCAATTCGCCGGCAGTGCCCTCAACGAAAGTTGGGGGCTTTCTGTTTTAGAATAGGAGGACAACATGGGGCTAGAATACAAGATCATTCCGAGCGAGCGAAAAGTTCTGAACAAGGTCACATGTGACTGTTGCAGCAAGGAGATTAGAAAGACGGGCGATGCTCACTGGAATCCATGTGGTGAGCCTTATAGCAACTTCTTTGAACCGTCCTTTGACGATTTTTTCCTCTTTGAGAAGTGTTGGGGTTTTGACTCCTCTCAAGACGGGGTAAGGCAACGAGCGGTAATCTGCGAAGATTGTTACAAGGTGATTTTCAAAGACGTCAAGATGGAAATCACTCACTACTTCCCGGGTTGGACCATTCAGGATACGAACAAATGAACCAACATCTAGCAACCTGGCCCGCGATCAAATGCATTTTGATTTTCTGTTTTCGGACGTTGAGCCATCTTTTTGATTTCGTCCATTCGTTCCTGAGACACTGTCACTAAGATAGGCGCGGGTGATTTCCTCACCCACAGATCTATCATCTCCTGCCGCCATTCTTCAGAACGTTCTAGGAGTAAATTTATTAGAACGGCGGTAAATCTTTCGTAGCTCCAATTTTCATGCTGCGCAAGATTCCAAACATAGCTCGCTAAAGGATCTTTCAACATCAAGATCTCGGTTTGTTTTCGTAGTTCTTCGTTGGAAGATGTAATCGCTTGTTTGACGTCTGCTTCAAAGTTGCTGTTGTAACTCATGATTTTCTTCCTCTACTTTCTTGTTGAAATCGTTCTCAAAACACGACCAATCCTGATTCATCATAACTGGAACGCCGGTTAAGCGGTAATGGTTTTGTTTCTCCGGTCTAAGACCAGGGTCACCGGGGTTGTCTTCCAAACGAAGCCATTTTGGAAGATAAGATTGGCGCATCTTCCAAAAGATCGAAAAGTCTTCTTCAGGCCAACGCTGTTCTGCCTTCTTGATTCGATTATAAAACATGTCAGCGTAAACGCCAGGGTAACGGCGGTTCTTACGATGCCAGCTCTTGTAAGTGCAGAGTTCAGATTCCAGCGTGAAGTAAGTTACGTCCCAGGCAAAGTCCCGACCTTTGAATCGTTGCTTGGCTTCTTCCAGCAACACAGACCCTTCCTTCTTTAGCCATCCCATTACTTCCGGAGTGTACTTGCCTTCGAAGCCGGTGCCATTTTCCGGCCCAGTCCAGTCAAGATCGTCCCGGCCTAAAACTTTGGCCAGACCATTGCGTAATGATTTGCTTCCTGTGATGTCTTCCAAAAACAAGGAGTTGGGTTCAATATTGAGCTTGGCGATCCGCAAATACTCCAGATAACTGAACGTAGACATGCGCCCAAAAGAGTAGAAATCTTCCCGGACCATATCCCAAGCTGCCTGAAAATTCTCCAATGGGTTATCACTAACCATGGCATCATTGAAAAAGCTCGTTTGGTCGTTTCTACAAAGCTCTTTGTATCGGGTAACTGATTTGATGAAATCACGTTTTTGATGACGGCGATCTGTGTCAAATTCTAAGCGGGGCCATTCAGTGTTGTACCACTTGGCCAACGCGTCAGAGTTCAAACTAGCGAAGTCGGGAAACCGTTTGAAAATGAGCCAAGAGGTCAAAGGGTGCTGGGTGTTACCATTGATGAAAATAAACCACAACAGCTCCTCCCGTGTCCAGTTAAGCTCCTTCTTCAAAAATGGGAAAGTCATGTAGGGAAGACTGGCCCCCGCGTGGACACGGTACTTGAGGCAGAACTCATAAAAACGCAAGAAGACTTCCCGGCGATACTGCGGCTGGCGGAAGTCCATGCCCAACTCGAGATCCTGAACCTCGTTGCTGTAGCGGTCGCAAACCAAATCGCTGTAACGGCCCGGAGTCGTGTGATCTACACGGGCTACAAGCACACCGTCAAGTCCGATAGCGGACTGACCGAACGGGCTGTAAAAGAGATCGCTCATTGAAACCATTTCAATATCTCGTCAATGCTTTTGCCATGCAAGTATTCAGGCAAATACGACCATCCTACCATCATAAGACCCCGCAAGATTTTATCTCTCATAAAGTCGGTTTGCTCCCGAACGGGCTGAGAAGAGATCGCTCATGCACTCTTCGCAATAAAAATTGGTGTGTCGTCCCAGTTCTTGCTGATACGACCCTTCTTGACGAGATGATCGCGGTATTCGCCTGAAGTAGCCCAGATCTTTTCTCCCAGCATGAAATAACCTTTGGGCAGAGGTTTAGTAGGATCGAGTTGGCAGATTGCTGACCACGGGCCAAACCCTCGTGGGACCCATTCCATGTTGTGTTTGCGTAGCCGTCGATTCATCCAACGGATTACTTCGTATGGTTCAGGGTCATAGATCATAGAAGCACCACTTTGGGGATCGCTTAAGGGGTGTCTTTTGCGAATTACAAAACCCTTCCAGTCCTTAAAATTGCTCATAAATTGGGTTTGCTCCCCACAATCCAGTACAGACTTCTTTCGTTTAGATACTGGCGGAATTGGTCCAAGTGGTCTTGCATGTAACAGAAAGTTTTCCCTTCATAGCGCGGATGGAATTCAAGATCGTCATAAGAGTATGGCTTGAGTTGGTCGTAAGAAGTGTACCCGGAGTCAATCAAGTCAATTTCAATGAAATTGTAAGGCAAGGGCAACGGATCGCCCGTCACCTGTCGAATGAGATCCAGGCGTTCATTTGTCCACCGTTGGTGTTTCGGAATGTTCGCCATGATCCGAAACAAGATTACATTCTTAAGGGATTTTGGCTTGAACCGGCCTAATCCATAGAGAATAGAGGTAAGCGAGTTGCAAGACCCGGCTGGGACCAAAAGATTCTCGACGTGGTTGGGGATGTTTCGTACTTGCTCGCTTCCGATTCGGTGGAAAGCCTCGACCCGTTCCGGTGTATTGACTTTGTGCTCTACGGTGATGTTGGTCTCGATGTGGAGCCAACCGCGTTCTTTGGCGAGTTTCAACGACTGAGAATTCAGGTTGCCCGCATAGCCCGGATTAACATAACGAATCTCAGCCCCGAGTTTCTTGGCCGCCTCGATGCTTTCAAACTTTGAAGGTTTGACCGAAGGGTTGCCGCCCGTAAACTGGACGCATTCCATACCGTAATGTTTGGCACAAGCAGCCACCATACAATGCTGAGGGGATCCTCCTACCGCGCCTGACGCAACACCGGGATAAGGCTTTTCGTTGAAAAGCCAAATCAGTTGTCGGCACTTGCTGCCGTTGATCCCACCCACACCCATCGGAGCGAAGAGATCGTCCCGCTTGAACCAAATGCCACCGTGCTGTTCAACAGGGGTGAGATCGTAAGCAGACTGCAGCCATTGTTCCATTGTTGGTAGATACCTCGAGCCGCGCTACACCACGAATTCAAAAGTCAGAAAATCCGATTCGTTAGCGGTTTGCAGTAATAAACTTTATGCTGACCCATGCGACCGCAGTTGGTTCCCGGAGTTATCAGGAAGATCGTTACTTCACCGCTATCCACCAGGACGGCCTTTTGTTTGGCGTGTTTGACGGGCACGGTGGCGAAGGCTGCTCAACCTATTTGGCAGATCATTTCTTCGGGTCATTTTTCTTTCATTTCGATAACCCCAAGATTAACAACGCTCGTCAAGCCTTCCGCGAAACATTCGCAGCGATGGCAAAAGAAACTCACGATATGGTCGATGGCTCCACGGCGTCCGTTGTCTGGATCCCTAACACTGAGAAAGAAAAAGGCGGGTTAAAATGCACGAAGGCCATTCAAGACACAGCCATCGTAGCCATTCTAGGAGACTCTCCGGTTGTTATCGGGACACCGAGAGGATTCCATTTGAGTCCGGACCACAACGCTCGGTCTAACGACAAAGAATGTCAGGCGGCAGTAAAGCGCGGGGCGCGTTGGGACGGCGATTACCTTTGGAACCAACATTGGGGTTCCCGCGCTCACGGATTACAGATGGCTCGTGCTTTCGGTGACGTGGATCTCCCTTTCTTGCGCCGCGTTCCCCAAATCTACACCCGGCCCATCCACGATTTCGTTCTAATTGGGACAGATGGTCTCTTTGATCCTGGGCATACATTAGCAAGTAGAGTCCCCGACATAGTGACCATGGTTCGTGTGGGTCATACGGCGGAGCAGCTCGTTGAAATCGCAGTTGACCTGCCCACGGGGGACAACGTCACGGCTATCCTCTGGAGGAAGTAGTATCAACCTCTTGTGGAACTCAACGAGGAACAGACCTTAGCAGTCCAACATCCCCCTGGTAATCCAGCCTGTCTAATCGCTGGAGCCGGTTCTGGTAAGACCCGCGTCCTAACTGAGCGGGTTCGCTGGCTGATGGCACAGGGCGTTTCCCCGCGTCGTATCTGTGCTCTTACTTTTACGAACAAAGCTGCCGAGGAGCTAGTTAATCGACTCGGAATCTCCCAACACACTCCTCGGGACTTAACGCCTCGCGTTACCACTATTCATGCCTTGGCACTCTCCGCTATACGAGTGAATCCTTTGGGATTTGGGCTACAGGCCCGCGTCTCACCTTTGGACGACTACGACCAAAGCCAGATGATGAAGAAGATCGTAGAGCGGACCAAATCTTCCGAGGATCCCTATCGGACGTTGGAAATGATAGGTTTCCACCGGGCGCGGGGTTGCGGCTTTGCTAAGGATTATGACGAGAAGATCCATGAGCTTGCTCAGAAAATGCACGGCGGCTATCACGCCATGGAACAGACACAGTTGGGACTTTGGAAGCTGTACGAAGAAGAGAAGACCAAGAACTCGGTAGTAGACTTTGACGACATGATTCACTTGGTTGTTCGCCGCGCTAGGGAGGATCCTTCTTGGCGGGCGAAACTGGAACGGATGTATGAGTTTGTTCTAATGGATGAAGCCCAAGACACCAACCCTATCCAATGGGACTTCGTCAATCTGCTGTTAGCGGAAGGCAATCCCAACTTGTACGTCGTTGGCGATATGAGCCAGTGTCAACCTCCCGGCACGAAGGTCACAATCGTTGTAGATCCACCAAGGGGTGCGTACCCAGCGAAACTAGAGCAGAAGAGCATTGAAGAGTTAGTTGATGGGGAGCTAGCAGGAAACGTGTGGTGTAAGCACGACCAGTACACCTACAGCGCGGGACGAAAGATACGAGTAGCAAAACGGTGGTACGAAGGTCCGATGCTCTCGGTTTCTCACAACGGTAGGACAACCCGCGCTACACCGAATCATTGGTTTTGGGTACGGTTTAACAAACAGTGTATTGGCAAGCACGTTGTTTACTTGATGTATCGAAGTGACCTTGGTTTCCGTGTCGGATTGACGAAGTTCAAGAGGACAACGGAGAGTAATTGCTATGGTTTGTCTTACCGGATGGCGCAGGAGAAAGCAGATAAAGGTTGGATTTTGCGCGTCTGTGATACACGAGCGGATGCTGAGTGCTGGGAAGAAATCTACTCCATCAAGTACGGTATTCCTGAGTGTTGTTTTGACCCGGTAGGTTATCTGAACCGCAAGGATGAGCATATTCGCCTCGTGTTCTCCCACGCAAATCCAGAAGGTGGGCGACGCTGTCTGGCCGACCACGGGCTGCTAGAAGAATTTCCTCTAGCCGTGAGGAACGGGGAAGTTTCTAACGGGCACCGGGCCTACAATCAGAGTTGGCGCGGTTACTTCAAGTGTGCTGCCGCGAATCTGTTGCCTAAGTTTATGGAAATCCCCCTAATCCGGCGCAACGCGAGTGCATCTATCACGGCGGTAAGTTCCGAACCCTACGCTGGCTGGGTGTACTCCCTGGATGTAGAGAAAGACCACACCTACGAGGCGGATGGAATCATTGTAGGCAACTCAATCTATGGGTTCAACGGTGCAGTCCCTGATATCCTCAAGCAGTACAGCGAGAGCTGGCGCGGCCTAACGCCAGCCCTCTATCGTATCGCCCGCAACCACAGGAGCGTACCAGAGGTCGTCAAGTTAGCGAATGCTATTCAGACCAAGATGACGCATACCATTCCTTTGAAGATGATAAGCTGGCGGGGAGAACAAGGGGACAAAGGTGTCACCAAAATGCTGAAGGCTTCTTTGCCTTCCGACCTAGCCGCAACCATTGCACACGAGATTTACAGCGGCAGTCTGCTTAAAGAGAACCCGATTACCTACCGCGAGAATTGTGTGCTAGTCCGCAGTGCGATACAGATTAGAGATTTGGAAGGGGCGTTCGTTCGTCTCCGCATTCCTTATATTGTGCGCGGCGGACGTGGCCTACTACAGACCGAAGAGGTCCGAGACGTCCTAAGCTATCTCCGGTTGGCTACTAACCCAAAAGACTTCATGGCACTCGTACGCTCCTCCTCCGTCCCGCGCCGGGGCGTTGGAGAGGTTGCGCTAGAGAAGATCCGTGAGAATGCCAATGCGCAACATGACGGTGATCTTGTAGCAGCTTGCGCCGTTGGTAGCGACAAACTAAGTCTGTTCGTCAGCGTGATACGAGCCATACAAGCCGACGCCGGAAATCCAGTGAAGGCATTGGAGACTATGCTGCGTATGGTCAACTATCAACAGTACATTGTTGACAAGTACAAATCGCGTGATAAGGAAAAAGGACCGGCCAAGATAGAAAACTTGGAGAGATTTGGTCAAATGCTTCAAGGATTGGTTGAAGATACCGGTATGACTCTGGAGGATGTCGTTTTTCAGTTGTCTATAGATCGACAGTCCGAAGACGATGAGAGCGGTAAGGTAGTGATCAGCACTATACACGCGGCCAAGGGTTTGGAATATAAGAGATGTTACGTTACCAATTTGTATGAAGGTTCTATTCCGCACAAGTTCTCTATGGGCAACCCAGAAGAGGTCGAAGAGGAACGACGGTTGTTGTATGTGGCCACGACCCGTGCAAAGGACATCCTCGTCTACTGTATCCCCGGTGTGGTCCAAATGGGATTCAAAAAAGGACAAGGGGGTCCTAGTTACCAGCAAGTCGTGCCTAGTCGCTTTCTTGCGGAAATAGGCATATTGTAATTTCTTACCTACGCGATTTCTATATAGGAAATAGAAATCGCCATGGATTTACCCCAAGCGTCTGGTATCTACGAAATTCGAAACTTTACCAATGGCAAATTATGGATAGGACAATCCGTCAATATTAAAGCTCGATGTCGTCAGCACAGGACAGATTTGAGACTCAAGCAGTCTAGTCCCCACCTTCAAAGTGCCTGGGATAAATATGGGGAAAATTCATTCCAATTTTCTGTTTTAGAGTTGTGTGAAGTCATAGATCTTGACGTAAAAGAAACTTATTGGATCGGGTTTTATAAGTCTAGTGAGCGAGAATACGGGTATAACATTGAACGATTTCCACAGGGCACTGGTCCAAGATCCCCTGAGTTTCGTGAAAAACTTAGTAAAGTGAAAAAAGGGACTCCTTGCAGCATCAAAGGTTACAAATGTTTTTACAATCCCCAAACAAAACAAGAAACTAGGTCTAAAGAATCTCTTGCTCTGCCCTGGGTACCGGGGCGCGGCCCTGCTAAACTTGAAGCTGTGGCTAAACGTGCAAAAGCGAACACAGGCAAAAAACGTACTCCTGAAACTTGCCGGAGAATAGCCATCGGAAACACAGGGAAGACTTGGTCAGAAGAAACACGAATCATTTTGACAGAGTTTGCAAAACAACGTACTGATATAGGTAGAGATGGGCATACCGGTCGGTTTGTTTCAAAGAGATAGCTAGTTAAGAGGTAGGAGTCGTAGATTAACTCATGGAAATTTTTGTCTGCCGGAAATGCGTTTTCAAAGCAGTTCATAACGAGGACGGGAGTTTCTCTTTTTCTGAAAACGAAAATGTTGTATCCGTTCAAGATTTAGGATGCCCGCCGGAGTACATTTTCGAAAATAAATTCTGTCCTCTTTGTTATTGCGGCTTCCCTCTCAAGAAAGAGACACAATGAAAATCTTACTGGCAACAATTTTGTTCTGGCTATGCGTGTCGGCGATGGCTCAAATTCCGCTGCCCGCTCCGGAAGGAACTCTCCTTGTGGTGGGAACTTGTTCGGTGGCGAATTTTCCAAAAACCTACAAAAGAGGAATGCACGGCAAATGTAAGGGTGACTACGATATTGCATCCACTAAACGGTTTGTGACACCCGGAGAGTACCGGGTGTTCATTCACTTAATCGGCCCATCTTCAGAATACTTTGTATCTTGTTTGGGTCATGTGCATTGGAGTACCTGGGGGGGTCACTACATCTTCAGCAAAGACTGCGTATTTCCTGACGACTACACTAAACGTAACGTTTTAACCGGATCAAACCCGTACGAAATGGGCCGTGCTACTCCTGCGTTGCCAGAGGTTGGATCCTATGTTCCTTACCTGTGGACTGGAAACTATGAGGAGAAGCTGATCATACGTTTTGCCCGCGATTATCACGACACCACTGGGACAATGTTTCAATACACTCTTCTCCAGATGGCGACAAGCCGGAGTTGGATAATTACATCGGATGAAATTCCCGATCAATATCGATGTTCAAACGGCGAGGTTCTTGTTGAAGGAAAAAGAAAATGTCGTCCGGATAAATAGCTGTTCTATCTTCTTTCTCAGTAGGTTAAACTGGAGGGAAGCAAAATGAAATCAGGATTGCTGGGTTTTCTCGTTGCGATGTTGGTTGTGGCTCTGGGGTATTCGATTCCAACAACGATGTCCCTCGTTAAGAGACCAGTCCCGGTTATAAACACGGAAGTTACGGTGACGCCGGAAGACAACGGCGCGGCGGACGAGAATTCTGGCCAGCCTGTGCAGACTTTGCAGCGCACGAACCTTTGCATATGAAGCTAACCAACCTCATTTTGACAGTGGTAGCCCCGTTGGTGGCGCTCAACAACATCTATGGTTGGGGTCTCCGGTTTCTCGAGGTTAGAATGGGCACTTACGATCCCAGAAATTGGGATGTATCAGTAACGAGGAAGCATAGGCACAAATGAACGACTTTGGAATCGACATCACAGGTTTGACTGCGGTGCTAAAGGCTCGCAATTTTTACAAGAAACCGTCCACGGATAAAGAACGAACTGTAGTTGTAATTCAGGGTTCTGGCTGCGATCCTGACCCGGCTTGGGGTCGTAACATTGAAGTTCGTACCGGCCCGAAAACCCATGAAACGATCAGCTCTTATGATCTTGAATATGTGGTTGCTGACGGGAAGAAAATCCATCACATCGAAGCTGGCTCCACGGATTCCTACGTTTGTGGAACTCCTGAACCGCCCGAGTCTGTCCATCCGTCCATTCCCGCTGCTCCCGAGAAGCCCCGAAACGTCAGAAGGAAACGATAAGACTTTCTAACCCTATGTAGAGGGGCAAATCATGGAAGTCAGCGGAGTCTATGGCGGGTATAACTATCTGTCCGACAAATGGTACATAGGAAGTTCAAACGATATCTGGGCTCGTTGTAAAACCCACCAACGAGAATTAGACAGAGGCACCCACAATGGGCCTAAATTATTACGAGCGTGGCGGAAGTACGGTCCGAACGTTTGGTTTTGGTTTGTTTTGGAGAGATTTGTAGGAACTAGACAGGGGTTAATTTCCCACGAGCAGCTATGGATTGATCACTTTGACAGTTATCATAATGGGTATAACAGCCTTCCGAGAGCAGGGGTCCCATGCGAGGGAAAATGGTCGAAAGGACGTCGACAACGAGCACTCGCTAATCATCAAGTGGCAAGTAAGCGCAGTAAAGAAGCTCAAAGGAAGCGTTGGAACAACGCCTCTAAAGAAGAACGAATTCTGCATGGTAATGCTATAAGTCAGGCCCGTTTGGGATTTTCTGCTCTTAAGAAGGCAACGTTGGCAGAAGAGGCTAGGGCTAAGTGGAATGAAAAATCGTTAAAAGAACGACAAGCTCACGCGGGTAAAGCTAGAGTGCGGTTTGCTAGTATGACTCCGAAAGAGCGAAGCGAATATGCGCGGTTAGGAAAAAACGAGGAAACAAAGAAAAAGCAGTATCAATTGAAGCAATGCTCATATTGCCTTCGTTGGTTCAAACCTATGAATTTTGGGCGTTATCATGGTGAACGGTGCAAAGCGAGAAATAAATGACCAATGTTAACAGCAAGCAAGTAGGGGGAACCCACTATAACCAAGTGAGAGTACAACACTGGGATCTGGTGATCTTAAACAAACTACCCTACCTAGAATCGCAAGTGACAAAATACGTCACTCGTTGGAAGAAAAAGCACGGGGCCCAGGATATCGAAAAGTCCATTCATTACCTGGAAAAACTACAGGCGTCGCTGGCGGAAGGAGTTCTTACACTACCCACGGAGACTTTGACTTCTATTCAGTCTCCCAAAGCTGCACCTCCCATTCAGCTTGAAGAGTTTTGTGAGGAGAACAAGATCGGTGACATCGAGAAAACCATCTTCTACATTCTTCTCACTTACACCAAGGCCGAAGATTTGACCCGCGTTGGTGTTCTGCTCCATCATTTGCTTGCTGCGGCAAAAGAAATCGAAGACCATCGCTTTGAACATATGAGCGAAGGGGAGAAAACCAGTGAACGAGTGCTGGCTCTCGCCAAAGAGATCGAAGCATCTCCGGTTCCTCTGTTGCGAAATTTGCAGCTTGCCGAAAATGCGCTTCATCAAATCCCATTGGACGATGTCCTAGGAAAATCAGTTCTCAGTCCGGATACGGAACCAAAAGGAGCTTTGTAATGCCTTACATTCCTCCTGATGACCGTGAACAGATCGACGTGCAAGTCGAACTTGCCGCCCGCAAAGTGGCCGAAAATGCCATAACCAACTTCGGTTTGCTCGTTGCTTACAAGAATCTGTTCTCTTTGATTTCGTGCAATTTGATTTCTCTTTATGATGGGTTCAAAAACATACCTGTAACGAACGCAAACGGGAACAGGGAATTTCATCCCTTGGCCGTGGTTATCTGGAATATGGGGCAGCAGTATGGATACGAAGGTGCCTTCCTTGGCGAGTTGAACTACGCCATCACTCGACTTATTCAGCGAGTTCCCCAGATCAAAGTTGAAACTGGGGCGTGGCTTGAAAAAGACGAACTCCGCTATTGGCTCTATGCGATCACTGTTCAGGCCTTGACTTATGTGTCGGACTACAATGCCTACAGCTCCATCGGAATTGGTGGTGTGTTTGAAGATATCAAGGACGAATACAAGCGCCGGGTCAACACATCCTACGAAGCGGCCCAAATCGTCAAGAGTGGCGATTGCTTTGACACACCATATTACACTCGTCTGGTGGAAGTACAAGATTCCTACGGGAAGACAGTAGGTCACATGGAGATCCTGCTAAAGAGGAGTCTAGAAACCTTGGGAGTGGATGTTCTTCCTTCGAACTTATTGGTGTTAATCCCGAAAAGAACAGAATCGGAGACAAAATGACACGAAAAGAGAAGACGGTCTACCGCGAACGAGCGTTCTATCGCAATGCAATGACGGGAAAAATGATTGACGATGAGATTTTGTTGGTGAGAAATATCAAGAAGCACTTCCGCACTGTCGAAAGATTGAAACCTTTGATACCCTACGTGCGCGGCGGTGTTCGGCTGTTCAATTATCTCTTTGATGGCCAAAAGGCAGCGGAAGTGGGACTTCCGAAGGGTTTCGCCCTGAAGCCTATAGAAGTCGAGACCTCTTCCAAACGCGGGATGCAAGAGATGCACGTTGTAGAATGGATCAACAGTCTTCTCTTGGAGCAATTTTCGTCATCTAACCCGAGCAATTACCTCCCGGAAGACACCTGTCCTCGGTGTCTTTTCCCCGCGAACTAAACCCGGTTATCCCCTGTCTCAGCACTATCGAGCTTCTTACAGGGGACAAACCGGGATGATAACTCTAACACAAGGTAAAACTCTAGGCCCAGGGGATCTTTACCTGCTGGTTCGGGATTCAAACGGGGCATTGATTGACCCAGTTTCCATAACTTATTCCATTTTTTCCTTTGATCCCAGCGGGTCACCGGTGTTGGTCACTCAGCCTCAGGTCGTCCCACATCGATCTTCGCAGGGCGCGTACTATGTCCGGATGACGGTCCCAACCCTTTGGAATGGCTCTTACCAGCTCCAGTGGTTCCTGAAGCAGTATGAAGATAGCTCGATAGATACCATCATGGACGATTTCGTGGTGCAATCGGTAAGCCCAGCGAGTGGTAGTTACGATGCACCGTCCACCATTATTGCCCAACCTCCCATCACAAATAAGAAATATGCTCCAGCGATCATGTACGTCCGTGAACTTCTGTTTGACACCAATCCTGACAGGAACTACCATTTTCGCCCACCCACACCCGGTAAGATCGTAGCGGGATACACGACTCGAGTTGGGTTCATCTGGCAGGATACGATGATCTTGCGGTTCTTGCAGATGGCTATCAGCAAACTCAATTGGTACAATCCCAAGAATATTTACAGTTTCACGCTGGACACAGTCCCTGCGGATTGGGGTCGCATTGCGGCATTCGCAGCGGCAGCCATGTGTCTGAGCGCGGAAGGGGCGCGGTGGGCCGCTGATCAGTTTAGTTTCTCTTTGAACGGTGTCAGCCTGGATATTAACAAAGCAGATCTCTACCGTGGTTTGGCTGATGCTTACAATGCGCAGTTCACGGAGATGGCTCCGTTGTTGACAGCCAATCGTCCGTTCAGCGCCGGGTTGCGTCAGCAACGTTGGCTGCTAGGATAATCGATGCCGCTTTCAAAAAACGAGAAGATATTACAGCACGAGATCGACAATGGAGCGTATCTTACTCCGACGCTACCCTATGAAGCCATATCCTCGCTGCTCATTCTAGACTCCGCTTATGTTGGTTCAAGAGATCTCTGGTGGGTAGATAGCCCCTCCGCTACCAAAGGCTACAATGTTTATCGAGCGTTTGATCATGCTTCTAATTGGCATTGCCTCAACGGGAATATCCCATGGCAAGGGCATTTTTATCGTGACAGCACGGTTCTCACCCAAAAGACGGTTACGATACAGCCTTCGGATTTCCTAGACGCAGGGGCATTCGGCAAGTGGGGGTTCAAACTACCGGAGACCCCTTACTCTAAACAGGTGAAGGGCCGTCCTGTGGTGGCTACTTCACCTGACGATGTCACAGTGCTCTTAGACGGCAAACCTTACCGCCCGGTGATGGTCGAGGGCATCGATCGCTCTGTTTGGATGAAAATGGATAACACGCTACCGGAAGGCGGGGCAGTCTCTGCTCTAGCATTGGTAAACGACGGCGTCGTCTGGGAAGCCAATTACTCCGGAGTTCAAAAGTGGCAAGCGGTGTTCAATGTGTTAACAAACTATGTGGACATTTACACTACTCTGACCCGCACCTATTACACCATCGTTCCAGTCGGGGACACAGGCGAAGTCCATGCGCCGGGTGCACCAGGCACCCCAATTGTGAACACTCAAGAAGTGGACCAGATAGATTATATTCAAGCTGCCATGGTTCGTTACAATGAATGGGGCTTTGAATTGTTTGGAGAACCAGCACTCCTGATGCTCCGAAAAACACGGGGTGTTCCTTGTGGATGTAAAGGTACAGGATTGGGGCAGCCGCGCACAGGCTGCCCATCTTGTTATGAAGTCGGTTGGGTTGGAGGCTACTATGGGCCTTATGACATCATATACATAGATCCTGACACAGCGGCTGTTCGTGAATTGGATGAAGGTGGCATCAAAGTGACCCGTGAAGCGAAGAGTTACTTGACTCGCACGCCGATCGTACAGGATGGAGATTTGATTATTCGCCGCAACGGTGAGCGCCTTGTGATTAACGGTGCGACTTACAAGTCGCCGCGTGGTGTAATTCTTCAGCAGGATTTTAACGTAACCCTTTTGAATAGAGGAGATACGAGATATCTTATCCCGGTCAATACTGGGATGCCTACCATTTTTGATCCAATCGTTACCAAAGATCCATTGGATGGGAAAGGCAATAGCGAACCGATTACTGAAGCTAGAACCGAGCCGGATAAACAATGGGAGAACCCGAACCCACAACCTGGTAGAACGATAACTTTCGGAAAAATTCAGCGTTAAGGAACTTTCACAACTATTTAAGAGAGGCAATTCCCCTATGAGTATCGATGCGAAGGGTCTAGCGGTGGGCCTGGCAAAAACAGCAGGTGTCTGGTGCGAGGAACCTGCGGCTATCAATCCCGAGCTTCAGAGTCTAGTTGGCGACCCCGACGATACAGCTGTTGGAATCTTTTCACAGAAACGCACCAATCCAGGCAGTCTCCAGCTTCCTAACCCTCTCTCCCCGATCCAAGGGGACGAAGTTTTCTTCACGTATCTCTGGCCAGGTGCGGTTTTTCAGTCTCACGACGGTCAACAGTGGGTGATTGAGGCTTATGACTTCTATGGGCAGATCGAAATCACTAATCGTTGGTATCCGCGCCAACGCGCACAGGTCAGCTTGATGGACATCCGGCACAGCATTGACCAATGGGTTGAGCCGATCCAACAGGTCGTACCACCCGCGCCTCCGGGTGTCAACTACGACGCACAGAACGTGCGAATTGTAGAATAACTACCATAAGGGCTGTTCTTTAGAGCAGAATAATCCATGCCACAAAGAGGGTAGCGAGTGATAAAAACACTTGTTGCACCACAAGCATTCGTACTCCGTGTCGGCTATGGTTTTTCCCAAATCCATCCAACACAGTATGTTCGCTAATTTCTTAAGCAGCTTTCTTTTCACACTGCTTCCCTCCAATTTATTCTACCGCTTGGAGAGCATAAACAGCTAACTTCCTTCCCCTAAACAGAGGATCTTCATGATCGACTTGACGGGCGCGAATTTAGTCGCATATTTGTTGAGGGTATGCCGTGATGCGGTTGCACGCAATCCTCGTTTCCGTCAAACTCTAGGCGAAGTCACATTTGCGTCCAACAATCAAGTTAACTATTCTGACGTCCAGATTCTAGTTAAGGATCTAGCCACCGATGGTAACCGGCTGTCTCCCGACTACTTTATATGCACGCAACACGGTCGGGCAATTCTTTGCAAAGTCGGTGACAAAGAGGGATCGTTTGTAGAATGGGTCATAGAAACTGATTCTACCCGCATCACGCCACAGGCAGGTGTTTACTATTTCAACGTAGACAAGGTTAATGAACAGACCCGAGATGTCAATCTGACAGTGCAGCAATACCGATGGGCCCAGGGGTCGGTTAAGAATGCGCAAGGATCTATTGTAGCTCTTGCACCAACATACGATGGCACCACTTTAACCGCATCGGATGCTGATTTTCCTGAAGAGACTATCAACATCAACGCATTTCAGAAATTCCTCATCCTGTTGACTCCTTGCAATCGATTGATCCTCACCGGACCAGGCGATGTGACATTAGTTCCAAACCAAGATTATTGGATCCAACGACAACAGAGTCAAGTGTTGGTACAAACCACACCAGGCGGCCCGCAATTAGTGAGCATCCCGTCCAATTTGTCCTATGTGGTTCCGTTTCAAATTGTGGACCAAGATGGATATGTTCTGAGGCCGGGTATTGATTACACCACGCAAGGTCCACCCGCACCTCCACAAGTAGGATTTGCTGCAGTTTCTGGCGTTCCCATACTTGCTCCCTCATCTTGGGTTCAGCTGAGCCAGTGGACGCCTGCGGGATCCACGCTTACTCTCGTGGGAACTTACAATTTGAACCCTTCGACAACGATTGCCACTAATCCGGAAAATATCCTACCGTTAAATCTTGGACCAAATGAAACCCTGGCTACTGGGCAGGTTATGATCTCTACCACAACCGGGGACTACACTTCCGAGGTCACCATTGAGAATGGAGATTTTGTGCTGCCAACGTTGTTGGCTCCCGGTGATTGGTGCCATTGGGAGGCCCGTGTTTTGACTGAGAATTATACGGTACTCGGCAAGAAGTACGAACTCAACCATTTTAAGAAGACCATGTGGGATCCGAAGGCCGGTGGACAAGATCCTACGCTTCCGCCTCCTGGCGCTTGGGTTCCTATAAAAGTCGATGGTCAGCCGGTAGACCCGATCCCCGGTATGGCTCTAGCAATAGGAGATGCGGTGGTTGAAGGAGATCAATGTGCTATTATAGTGAATCCGGAAGTCTGTGAAACATATGAGATTTTTGGTTCTAAGGAAACTTTGAGCTTCACTCTAGATTGCAAATCGAACGACTATCAAACCTCTTCGGATTTGAGTGAGCTGCTAAAACGGGAACTGCTGATATTCCGTCGTGAGAATATGGAAGCTGATGGCATCACTGTTTATGAAGCCCCTCGCTCTAATGTTGGGGAACAACGCGATCCTAGCGGTACGGCCCCGCGTTATATTTTCTCTTTGACGTTCAAAGCTTCAGCCGATTGGAAAGTTTTTGTGCCCTGTGTTACTCGTTTAGTTTCATACCAGATCAATGAAGGCACTTACCTTCCCGATTACGTGGGTAAGAGAATTGTACCTCAAGCTAGGATTCAGGCTCTTGGAAACATGCAATTTCTCCCATCGTACCGATAAAGCAACTTCGAAAGTCTCAGGTAGATCACGGGAGTTCTCAATGCTTTATGAATTCAGATGCACGGATTGCGGTTTTGTCCTTGAAGTCATCCAGCCGATGCAAACTGCCACATTCGAAGATCGTGTCTGCCCCAAATGTGGTAAAACCGCAAAGCATATGCTAGAGGCTCCAGCGGTGGCAACAAGCGGAATGTCAAACGCTCCCATCGATGTAGTGGTCGGACGTGACGCTGAAGCTCGTTGGGCTGACATCCGGCGTCGTCAGGCAATGCGGGATAAAGTTCGTCGAGAGAGTGGCGAAACGGCTGTGAGCATGACAGGACGGAATGAGTTTACACCCATCAAAGGTGGGCGTCGTGAAGTCGTCGAAGTCCTGAATGACGGAATGCACGACGATTAGTGACATAATTTTAGGACTTTCGAAGGCAACTTTGAGAGACCTTTTCACGAGGGAGCAACAACATGGCATTATTTACGAGCTACGCGCCACCTGGAGTTTACACGAGTGTGGTCATTGGACAAGCAGGACAGCCGTTGTTCGGCACCAACTACATTCCGGTCATCATCGGTGAAGGAGTACAGCTCACTACCTATTCAAATGTGGAGTTGCACCGTGGCTCTTCGGCGGTGGCCAACGATCAGGTCGTTCAAGACATATCCAATCAGGTCACAGGGCTGACGAATACCTTCCAGCTCTCATATTTCCCGGTTGTGAGCAACAACGGTGTCGGTGGGGTCACAAACAATCTGACTGACATCCATGTGACTTCAGGTGGTGTCCCAGTAACAGTCATTTCCTTGACTGGTGCAACGGGCCAATTCATCACACTGGTCATTCTACCCCAAGGTTCGCAGCTGTCTGTAACCTACTACTTCAAGAAAAAGGACACGCTGGTCACCAACGAGAATCTGACTCCACAGGTTCCAGCGTTTGCTACTTTCACGGTTGAAGGAACTGGTGAGTCCCAGACAGGCACATTGGATCTCACGTTATCGATCCCAGGATCGCTGGGCAACCTTGTTTATTTGGAACTCCACGACGCCGGGATGGGTGCAGGTGTTCCGGATGCTCTCGCAGTAAGTGGTGCAGGCACTGACAATATCGAAATTGAATTGCGTGATTCCGCCACAAACGGCCTGCGCACGTTGGCTCAGGTTCAAGCCTTGGTCAATGCGGGCATTCCTACTTTGAGTGGTGGTTATTTGGTCGCAGGCGCTCTCGTAGGTGATTCGACGGATACTGTTATGGCCGCAGGACCAACTGCTTTTGCGGGTGGCCTTGGCCCAAGCAGCAACACGGTATTCCAAGTTGCTAATGTTCCGATCGTAGACGGCACTAATGGTGGCGTGGTTGTAAACGTCCCCGGCTCTTATATGACCGCAACGGTCTATGGCACTGCGGTAGCAATTGCAGCGGTGAATGGTGTCCAAGGTCTAGTCACTTTGGCCGCTGGTGTGCCGTATGGTGCCACATTGTTGCTCACTTACTACACCAATACTTATCAGAACACAGCAGATCTTCTGCCGGCGTCGAACGTTGCCGACATCCAGGAAGTTGGTCTTGGACCGAATCGTGCTGATTTCATCCAAGGTGTGGATTACATCTTGAGTGTGGATCCTCTTACAGGTGATAGCGCCGTCAATTGGGGAAATTCAGCAATCACATCTTTGGGTTCTGAGACCCCCGGTTTCACACCTTTCGGCCCGACGCAAATCACGACTACGTTACGTGACCAAAAGGTTTGGATGCGCCCGTGCACATTGCCAGCCAACGGCGTAACGAATGTCTTCACTCTAGAAGATACTCCGGTTGACGGTAGTGGTCAAGGTCGCGCAACCGACAATCCAATGTTGGTCACAGTTTACGTTGGTGCGGATCCATTTGATGCTTACATGAATGGTCCGATAACAACGACATCATCGCCTAATCGCGTCATCGCGGTATCCGGTGACAGCGCACAGGTTACTCTTTACAATGCCCCATCCAAAGGGCTGTTTGTCTATGCTTCGTACTACCGGAGCATTCTGAACAGCTACACATACGCTTTGAAGGTTGTGGCGGCTGCGGGTGGGGCAAACCAAGGCCAGTACAATATCACGGACAATTTGAACCGCTTAATGCCAGTTCCTTCCAATGGCACTGACCATGTGGCGGACAGCGGATTTGCTCTAACGGGCATCGTATGGCCGTACAAGCAAAGTGAGCCGGATTGGTACGATAATCCAGGTTCGATTGACGAAGTTATCACGTTGACTTTCAACGCTGATGGCACTGCAATTCTGGTCCCAGCAGTTTCGGCCAGTCGCACGCTACAAGGAATCAACTTCCAGGCTTCAACTCCTGGCGCAGCGGGCGATGCTGTAACCATTGCTTTCACGAGCAAGGGATCGTCAGATGCAACTGCCATAGTAACTACGGGTGACGCAGTTGTGGTGGATATCACAAATTTGTCTGCTCAGACGCGCACTACAGCGGAAATTGCAGCATTGTTCACGACCTATCCGTCTAGGGCTACAACCACCGACGGTGGCGTGATCTTGGCAACAGGTGGTGGCACGACCCAAGCTCAGATCGACAGTGCTGAGCCGTTGGAAAATGGGGCTGAAGCGGTCACTGAAGGATTCACCACGAGCTACACGGTGTCTTCAAGCCAGGGATCCAATGGTTCTGCTGGAACCGGCTACTTGGGTCAGACTTACATCGATGCCAAGACAGGTGCCACGTTCACGATTGTGAATCCAGCTGACGCTCTTAACTATGGTTACACACAGTTGCCTTCGCCACAATATGCTTTCGCTCCTGGCGATACACTCCAAATTGTGTTCCAGAAAGCTGCGACGTATCCATCGTATGCTTCAACCTTCTATACCGGTGCAACGATCAACGCCATTGCCGGCCTTTGGACCATGGTTTCCACGACTTACGGGATGAACGTTGGTGACACAGCTCTCATCGAGACCTACAAGCTATCGGACAATGGTCCGGCAGTCGGTGAGTACTACTACGTCACATATGACGTGGCGAAGACCGCTGCTGACATGGCCCTGAAGATCTTCACAAATTCTTCGGATGCATATGCCTTGTACGGTCAACCGACCAACCCGGCAAACCGGCTGTCTCTCGGCATTCAGTTGCTGACACAGAACGGCACCCAGACGTTTGGTGCGATCCAAGTGCCACAGCAACCCGGCCTTGGTGTAGCTTCGGACCAAGACTTCATCGCGGCTATCCAGTCGTTGACCGTGCCACTACCTGGTACAACGCAGAAGGCCAACGTGATCGTGCCTCTGAGCACCAGCGCGGCAGTTCAATCGTTCTTGGGTCGCCAACTGATAACCCAGGCAACCGCACGGTACAAGGGCGAAGCCCTTGGATTCGTTGGATTTGCTGCTACGACAACTGCTTCTGTGGCCGCTGCAAATGCGCAAGGATTAATGAACTCGCGTATCATCGCAGTCGGCAACCCAGTTGCGTCTATCCAGTTGACGGATCCGACCACCGGTGTAGCCCAGCAATACGCGCTGTCTGGTGAATTCATGGCTGCCGCATTGGCGGGTATGAATGCCGACCCAGCTAACGATCCGGCTACAACTCTGACCAACCAGGACATGGTAGGGTTTGAGAACCTGTTGGTTCGTTTTGACGACCCGACAATGGACATGATGGCGGCGGCTGGTTTGACCATGTTGGTTGAATTGAATGGCAACTTTGTGGTACGCCATTACAAATCCACCGACCCATCTAATCCGATCACCAGCGAACCGACGTCAACGACCTCAGTTGACTACACTCGCCAAGCGTTCCGGAACGACATCAAGCAGTTCATCGGTCGTAAACTGACGGACAGCCTGGTTGGAGACGTGCAGGTGGTTTGCAACGCTCGTCTAGCCTCTTTGGTGTCGCAGGAAATTCTGAGTGCTTATCAGAATCTGTCAGTGATTCCGGATCCATCCGATCCTACAACCGTTGACGTTTCTGTGGACGTGATGCCGATGTTCAGCTTGCTGTATGTCAATGTCACCTTCACGGTGGTAACGAACCTGCCATCAAACGGCTAAGAAACCGGGCGGCGCAAGAAGCCGCCCATAACGCTTTAGGGAGTTAAAGATGCAAATCACGCCGAAGATTACGCAGGTGCAAGGGATGATCTTAGTGCAACTACAGGCTTCCTTTGTTGGTGGACCAACGGACGCTGAGGACAAAGCTAATATACAAGCCTTTGGTGATCCGATGGTGAATCTTACAGGTGGTTTGTTTGTGGATAATAACACCTATCCATCACAACCGGCAACCGTTGTCGTGCAGGGAATTACGTTTACGACTTCAGTTCAAGGACCAGCTGCTAACCAGGTTTCAATCAATTTTATTTCTGCTGGTCAACCGGACGCCTCAGCTATCAGCGTTGCTGGAAACGCAATCACGGTCGATATTTACGACACAACAACGTCGATGACTCGAACCACCGCAAGTGTTGTGGCGCTGTTCGCTAACTACGCTTCGAGCACTGTAACTACCAATGGTGGCACAACGTTAGCAACAGGTGGAAGTGGTGTGGCGGCGGCGGTGACTGCTGACCCAATTTCTTTCGCGGGCGGAGCGGCATCTTACACCCAGGCATTTGAGTTCAACTTCCCTGCAAGTGATTTGTATGTCGGGGTTACGACTCAAATGCAAGGCTACACGGCACGATTCATGACACAGTTGCCACCGGCTCCGAGAGGGATACCCGAAGAGCATTGGGAACATGATCATCGTTCTCACCATGGCTACCGAACTCATGGCTCTTTGGATTGTGTAACTTCCAGTCCTCAGCAAGCTGCGACGTTTTGGATCGCTACTATAGAGTCACGCATTACAACATTGTTTGCCATCCTGCGTGCGAAATCGCCGCTAGGACCGCAGTCACCATACACGGTTTAAGGAGTGAGGATGAAATCGAGGATGATTACCCGGCGGAAAGCCACCGTCCTGATTTCCAAGGCGACATTGGAACAAGCAGTTGCAGAAGGAAACGCAATTGCTAACAACCTTTTAGAGACAAGCCCACACGATCCAAGGCTTGATGAATTGTCAGAGGCTATCGGGCGTCTTCAAGGCGTTCTAGGAAAAAGCCAAACTGAGATGCAGCAAGAGGGTGTCGCTAGTTTGGAGGGGTACCTGGACAATGCTAAGATGCCTGAAGTAGCTGAAGCAATAAAAAGGGACGTCGATCTGGTCGCGAAAATACGACGAGATCTACGCCCGGAACGCATTATCGATGAGGTCCCTATGGCGGATAAACCAGTGCAAGCAGCGGGAAGTGGCAGCGAAAATTGGACCACTGACCGTAATGAGAAAGGCGAACCGAAGACTCCGGAAACAGCCGAAGTTCCACGTCTAGCCGGCAAGAAGAAAAAGGAAGCAGAAACTCCGGTTGCGGAAGCAGCGCCTGCAGTTACCGCTCCAGCAGTTGCGCCTCCGGCTGCCGGTACCGTTTCTGATGCCAGCGTTCTTGAAGTTCTACCCACCGAGTTTATCCTGAAGATGGTTGAAGATCTCCCTAAGCAAGAAGGTTTCCAGGAGAACAAACAGCTCCAGGACGCTCTGATCCGCATAACTGAGATTCTCAAGTCACGCCCGGTTGTTCCGGAAGTCGCTCCGGAAGCCGCCGCCGCTCCGAAAGCTGCCGCTTCCAAAGAACCATTCGGCGGCAAGCAAGCGCCACCATTCGGCAGCAAGGAGAAAGACGAGAAGAAAGAAGCCTCTGCTGAAAAGAAAGCGGACGGGCAGATCTATGAAGTGCACCCGAATGAGGGAGCGCCACAAAAGGATTTTGTGAAAAACATCCCACAATCCCAAGGCGCGGCCTACAAAGGAGCTGCCAAGAGGGCTGCGGGTGCAGATGCTCCGGCCTCCATAGCTGGAGTAAACTCGCAGACACCCGATCCGCAAAGTGCATTTGTTGCTGAGATTCCACAATCCCAGGGCGCGGCTGCTAAATCAGCCGGTGAAGGAGTCAGTCGCAAAGAAGAGCGTGTTGACGATGTTCCTATTGTCTGTACGGGAGCGGATAAAACAGCAGTCGCTCCTCCGGGTTGGGAAGACACCGTCAAGGATATGAAGAAAGAGAAGGACATTGATAATCCTTGGGCGCTGGCCTGGTCCATGAAGAACAAGGGTTACACTCCACACGCAGGTCGATGGCTGGTGAAACGCAAGGGCGCGGCCTATGTCATGAAGAAATTTAGTGGTGGCGGTACATCAGGTGGCGGTGCGTGGACTGCTGACCAATCTACCGGGGATATTGAAACCGGCGCTGCCATACCAGAAGTTTCGGAAGCGCATGGTAAGCGCGATGACAACACCGGCATCAAGCGTCCCGAGACCACTCTGCCGATGAGACTTTCAAGCGAAATGACGACCGGCAAGGCTTTGAAGCTGGCAACGGATACTCAAGAAAAGTTGAAGGGTATCTACCTGGAATCAAAGCAACTCACGACAGCCAACAACACGCAGCCTGTACGCGCTGCTGTGGAATTGGTCTATGCTGCATTCAGTGCATTTGACGGCGCGGTCAAGGCTATCAACAAGCAGAAGATGCAGGAAGAACAAGAAGCCGAGGCGATGGCGATCACTGAGAAGAAAAAGAAGTCTTCTTTCGGCGGCCTAACCCTGGCGACAGCGGAATAACGAAAGCGGCTAGAACGTTTTTGAGATTTCAGTTAGAATGGCTGAATGCGGTGTGTACATCATTCGATGTAAGACCACGGGTAAGGTCTATGTCGGCAGTGCTTTGAATTTCGCTTCTCGGTGGAATACTCACCGTGCGGCGTTAGTAGCGGGTACACATTACAACCTTAAATTGCAACGCGCCTGGAACAAATACGGCGCAGAGGATTTTGAATTTGAACCCATAATCTTCTGTACAGCGGAGTTATTCTTTCACGAGCAAATCGGGATTGAATGTCTTAACGCGGTGGATGAAGGTTACAATATCGCTAGAATAGCAGGAAGTTCGATGGCAGAAAGAAAGCACACCGAACAGACAAAGCTAGCGATGTCTTTGACGCGAAAAGGTCGTAAGCAAAACCCAGAATGGGTGGCTAAACGACTCGCGTGGCACAAAGACCAACCGATTTCTGAAGAGCAGAAGAACCACATTTCTGCCACTTTAGAGGGACGACCAGCTTCTCCGGGAACCGCAAGGAACCTTCGGAAAATCGCGGCGTCCCGAACGCCAGAATATACGGCGTGGTTAGGACGGAAGGGCGCGGCGTCCCGTTGGGGACACGAGTTCAACGAGCCAAAACCGACACAGCTGTTAATCAGCTGAGGGAGAATAAGATATGCCGCAGGGAGGGTACATCTACCGACAGGGGACATCGGCACAGACCGAGTCTGTCATAAGCTCGCGTTTCAAAATCTTCTCGCCAGCAGTCGACGTGGGCAAGTTCGTGAAGTTGGGCGTCACTTCGCAGTTCAACATCTCGGAATCTAAGACCGTTGACCCCGTCCGTGGTCTAGGCTATGGTGATATCGTGGCCGAATTGGTGCCTGGTGTTACCAACCCGACCGAGCTGACCATCACTCGCACTTGTCTCTATCTGGCTAACTTAATGCAGATGATGGGATACAAGGCTGGAATCAGCGGCTTGGTCCGTTCCATTAAACACCACAAGTGGCCTTTCGACATCAAGACTGAGATTGTCTTCTCGGAACTCGCCAACAGCGATTCGAATCTCCAGGAAGCTACGCTTGCCGACATTCCGAACGAAGGTGGCTTGAACAACCTGGGCAACCCTGGCTTACATGCCGTTGCGACCCTCTATGAAGGTTGCTGGTTTAGCAACTACGGCACCGGCTATGCTATCGACACAGCGATGGTCAATGAAGATGCGACGATCGTCTGCACCGACATTTTCGACGTAGCTGGCAGCGTTTACGGTGAGTTCATCGACGCAGGCAACGCTCCGACCGACGTGACGAGTTCGAGCTTGCTGTATACCATTTAACCGGGCGGGGTGGATTAATCACCCCATCCTGAAAAAGGTCACGATGAAGTCGCCACTCCTACAAAAGAAGGGCATGGACGCCTTCCTCCAGGCCTTGAATGACCCTGCCACCACTAACCCTGACGACCGCACTGATAAGCAATACTCACGTCCTGAAGGTAAGGGCACCGAACTTGAGTACATGAAATCCCCTTCCCGTGTTACCGCAAAAGCTAAAACCGGATTCACCGGTCTGTGGGCGGACATCACCCATCCAGAGGCTACCGAACTTCCAGTGTCTATGAGAATGGATCAGCCCGGTGGTTGCCCCACTTGTGGTGGTGGGCTGACGCGCCGTTTAGATGAGAATGGAAAGGTTGAAGAAGTTTGCACCAAGTGCACTTACAAGCCCAAGAAGACCGGGTCCCATTATAAGACCGCAGTCGTGAAGCCTAAGTGCCCACATTGTGGTTCAACCAAATACTCCTTGATGCCAACGGACTTCGAAACCGCTAAGTGTGATGAATGCGGAAAGAACTGGGATCATGGAATTGTACCCGGCATAAACGACCCGAAGACCGCCAGCAAATGGGGTGACAAAATCAAGAAAATGGAAGCTCGCCGTGGGGAGTCCATTGAATCAACTCTGCTGAAAGCTGGTCTAGTTAATCCTCGTCCAGCTATGCGTCATCGAGAAGAACAAAATACCCATAAGTCTCTCAAGCGTCATAAAGAATTGATGGATAAGTACATGGCAGAGGGAATGACCAAAGAAGAAGCCTCACGCAAGGCGTTCCAGGAAGTTACAAAGAAGAAAGCCTATGGCATCAATGTTGCCACCATTCTGCACGACAAGAAATTCGCCGCCAAAAACGCGCCAGACCCAGGTCAATATGATGAGGAACATGAATCTCACGTTCGAGAAGAAGCCAAGCAGTGGGCGCAATACGCGGAAGAAGCCGACAACACAGAAGAAATCAAACCCTATGATCCCGATGGAGACTATCTGTGTGGCACCTGCGATATGCGTCAAGGTGAAGACCAATGCATGCGGGTAAATGGACCAATCAACTTTGAGAAAGGCAGTTGCCGGCTGTTTCACTTAGGTGCGCCGGAAAATCGGCTGCCCATGGAAAAGAAGTTTACTCAAGAGGAAGCTAAGTACAGCGAAAGCAAGTTTGGAGGGTTTGGTTGCCATCGGTGCGAATACGGGAAGAAGGCAGAAGCCCCTGACGCCGATGGTCGTGAACTTTGGTGTTCGTTCTGGGGAATGCATGTTATTCCTACCGCGTGCTGTGCTCAAAGCGAACCTGAGAGACCGAGTCAACTGGTGCAAATCGCGGGACTTCAAAAAAGACCGGATTATGGGAAGACCGGATCTTTACTTTTGAAAAAGAAGGCCGATTGGACGATGACTTGCCCATGGTGTAAGGGCACAGCGCGCAAGAATAAACCAACGGATGACTACAAGTGTACCCAATGCGATTGGACATCCAAAGAAGAGCCTAAAGCAATGGCTCAGCACGCAGCGGTTGAAATTCACGAAACTCCTCGCGACCTACCCCCACGCGACGATATGCGCGGTCATCTCGATGAAGAAGTCAAAGAAGAGATGAATGAATCCATTGATGCGCCAGTTATGGAAGGCGCGAAGGGTCTTCATTTTGCCACCGAGAATAGCACGTTTGATGATGTCAAACAGGCTGGGGATAAATCTGTTTGTAAACATTGTGACGAAGAAATTGGTGAGATTGTAGATCCCTGGGGTGGCAGTCACGGTTGGATCCACCATCCAGACGACGGTCCGGATGCTTACACATATTGCCACTGCCGATGCGCCACGTGCCGGGGCGAAGTTGCTTGGAACGAACCCGGACCACCTGATTGTATCGACGGTGATGAAGCTGAACCTCTTGGCGATGAGATGTTGAAAAAGGAATTGGAAGGGCAGCAATTTCGTCGGGATCTTTTAGCAGAACCGAAGACTTCTGCCGGTCTGGAATTTCAGAGATTTTTAGAGCCGCCTGAACCTCGCGACATGAAAAGGGAAGCCCAACTGGCATTCATGCGGGATCCTACGATGCAACAAGAAGCCCGAGATGCTGGTATGTCCATGGAAGAATTTTGGGGTGCTTATGGCGCAGAATACGCTAATGAGTATTTCGCGGGCCGTCGCGCTTCAAAAACTGCCATGCAAATTGAAGAAGGAATCAAGATTTGCCCTAAGTGCACTTCTAGCAACGTTGAAGAGGTGACTGATAGTGAAACTAAGGGTGGGGATAATCAAATTCGGTTGTTCGAGTGCACTTCCTGCCACCATTTGTTTTCACTATAGGACTATCATATCAAGGACCTATGAGCTTCAAAAAGATAGCCAACGCGACCATAGAACACCCGGTTATCCAACTTGCCGACTGGGGAGATCTCCACGGGCATCACACTCCGGAGTTTGGAAAAAAGACAGCGGCTGGACATATTGCTGCCAACCAATCCAAATATCTTCTTTCGCACTGCACGATTATGTCGTCCGTGATGACGGAACCTGATCCAGAAGACCATCTAATCAAGCCCGAATGCAGCCATCTCGTCAACAATAACGATGACGCTTGGACGAATGAAGTCTTGAAGCTATCCCACAAATCTTTCGTGGGTGCGTTCAATTTTGTGGAGCATTTTCAGAATAGCAAGTACGCCAAGGGCCACATTCTAGATGCGATTCTTCGCAAGGTCAATATCTCGGCTCCGGAAACTTGGGTCTATTTCTGTGACATCTTAGTCGCTACTGACTTGGCTCACGAAAAACTTGTTGGTGACATCAGCTCTGGCCGGGTCAAATACCTTTCGATGGGTTGCGTGACCGACTTAGTCATTTGCTCATTCTGTGGTGCACGCGTCACAGATGCTTCTACCTATTGTCATCATTTACAATTCCAGAAAGGTATGTTCCTGGCCGACGAGGATGGTATCGCTCGTCGTATCGCGGAGTTGTGCGGCCATAAGACCATGCCTAATGGTGGGGTGAAGTTCGTGGAAGCCTCTTGGGTCGCTACTCCAGCGTTTCCCGGCGCGGCGAAACGCAATATTGTCAGCGAAGAGTGGGTGGGTCCTCAAACAAAATTTACCCATGCATCCAGCCTGAAGGGGAAGTTTGCTAAAGCTGCTTCTAAACTTGACGAAGAGATTAGCTTATCAGAAGCACTCCTAAATGCAGACCTACGAAGGAAACTCCAATAATGGGCAATCCTCTAAAGGATATGACTGGACAAAAGATTGGCAAATTGTTTTTCCTTCAACGAGCCGAAAATAGAACTTCGCCTTCGGGCCAAATTGAGACGTACTGGCAGGTCAAATGCGATTGCGGAAATCTTTTTGAAATAGGTCGTTCTAACGTGGGGAGAACTTTTCAATGTGATCTTTGTGCCCGGATGGAAAGAGGCAAGAATCGACAACTTCCACCAGGCATTGTTCTTCGCAACGGTGTCTTAGCTGATTACAAGAAAAACGCAAAGTTGCGTAGCCTAAAATGGTTGCTCACAGACGATCAAGCAATACAATTGTTCCAAGGGAACTGTCACTATTGTGGCATTGCACCTAACACAGTTCTTAGTACCCCGCCTTCTTATGGTGGTCCTCGATGGACTTTCACGTACAATGGGATTGATCGGAAAAACAATGCTTTCGGTTATGAAGAGAGCAATGTAGTTTCCTGCTGTAAATTTTGTCAATATGCGAAACGAGACCTCTCATATGAAGAATTCCTTGGCCATCTAATGAGAGCGGGCCAACATCAATTAAACCAAAGGACTACAGAAGCCTCTATAGGACGGTAAACTCGATGATAAAGTACAAGACAGCAACGGAGTTCAAAGCAGCTTTGAAAGCTAAACAAGCAGAGCTGGATGCACTTGACGACCAGCTGTTAGGCATGGACGAAGCCATGCCTATGGACGTTCTCCCTAACGAGGAGTTCGATCTGCTAACTCAAAAACGCGAAGAGCTTGAAGAAGACATCCGCACTATGCGTGAAGGCGTCCAGCTCATCACCGAATGGGAGAAATTTAAAGGTGGGCAGTGGTCCGAAGAAGTTAAGATGCAGCTTAACGCCATGGACAACGAGATCGCTAATGCTGCTGGCCCGCAAGCTGCCGCACCTCCGGTTGATTTGGGCACACCAATGCCTCCCGAAGCTGGGACGGCACCTGCCGCACCCCTTCCACCTGCAACTCCAGAACCTGGTTTGGAGGCTCCACCAGCCCCTGAAGTTCCAGCACCTACTGAAGAAGTAGCACCCGAAGTACCCCCGGTCGAAGAGCCAGCCATGGCTCCAACGGCTAGCTCGAAGTCAGCTATCAGTAAGAAAAACAACTACGAAGACCACAATAAGAAGGGCAATATTGCCCGGGAGACCCCAATTATGGCGAACAAAGAAACCAAGCCGTCCTTGAAAGAAGGGCTGGCTTCGCAGAAACTCAAGACCGAGGCGATTAAGAAAGAATCGCAGTCCCGCGTTGCTTCCGCTTGGACTATCGCCAAAACGATGCTGCCGACGGCTCCCGCCAAAGTCCAGGTTGCATTTGCAAAGACCCTTCTCGCTAATCCGACCAATGTGATCACGGCCTGCCTACGCCAAACGGCGGTCAATGCACATTATTCCAAGGTTGCGGACGAGTTCAAGAAAGTCCACAAGGTCGAAATGAACGACCTGTTGGAAGATCCATCTGTGTTGACCAAGGAACGCTCCGCTGTCGAGTCTGAACTCAAGGGCGCGGCAAAGGAAGCGGCTGCTACGAAGGTTGCCGATGACCGCAAGGATGCCGGCCCGCAGACGGAGACTTATAACGACGGTCGTGGTTGTGGCGGAGGAACGCACACCGAGCCGAAAGAAACCGACGCCGGTACTTCTGCCTCAGAAACACAGGCCGAAAATCGTCCGTTGGAGAGTGTGGACAAGTCCACCGAAGGCTCAAACAAGGTTTCGGCTGCGAAGGCTACACCAAAGGCTGCCGGCGAAAGTTGCGCGGAATGCAAGAAACTGGGCAAAGCATGCCCCAAGTGCGCTTCTGTAACCAAGAAAGCCGACGAACCGGTTCAAGAGATGCCGCTACCCGAGGGCGAAGCCGTTCCGCCAGTTGAAGGTGAAATGCCTCCGGCTGAAGGCGAGATGCCCCCAGCTGCTGAAGTCCCACCGGGCGAGGAAGGTAAGGCTGAAGAAGGCGCTACCGTCTTGACCGAAGAGAAGAAGCTCGACATTCACGAGAAGATCGATGAAGCTGAGCAGGCCATCCAGTCTCTGGAAGAGGAGATTCTCGAAGAGGGCAACGAAGAGCTCAATATCGAGAACATCTTCAACGAAGAGGAAATGGAAGACAAAGCCGCTTCCTTGGCTAACGAAGGTGACAATCATGCTGCCGGCGACGATAATGATTTCTTCGCGCCGTCCGCCGCCGCCGAAATGGAAGCCGGTATGGAAGATCACTTCGGCTCCATGGACGAGATCTTCTCGATGCAAGGCGCTGACGCTGACCCGTTAGCTGCACTCATCGCGGGCGATCTACACACCGCTGCGCAAATCGAGGGCATGGAAGTTCTAGAGTCCTTCTCCGGTCAGTTGGAGAGCCACTTTAACGAAATGTCCGGCGAAACGCGCACCAATGAAAGCGACCATGAAGAGGACATCCTTTCTGAAGCCGCCGAAGCCGTAAAGGTCGAAGAGCAGGGTATGACGCGAGTGAAACAGGATCAGACGAACGTTCTTGAGTTGCCTGCGAAGGCTTCTGCTGCGAAGAAGACCGCCGCCGCGAAACCGGCAGTCATCAAGCATCTCAAACCGCGTGTTGGGGCCACCACACCGCGTGTAGTCAACCCAGTTGCTGCCGCGCTGTTCGGTGACGGCGACAATTTCTAAACCACTCATCCACCGTGTGTGGAAGGAGTTACGATGCCGTTCTACTTCGTAGGACGGCATTAGTTTTAAAGGAGGCAACCATGGGCTGCTATCGTATCACATCACGAGGAAACTCTTTTATAAAGCATGACCTTCGTTGTCCAGGCCGCGCCAACCTTGAACTCTGCGTATTCTGGTTGACCGAGGAAGAGTTCAAAAAGAAGCATCATCACCACGAGCACCATCATCCCTACGGCGGCCATCCATATGGCGAACCGGAGTGTTGCGACCAACGTCCAACTAGCTAAACCAAAACATGGGCTGCAAATATCTCATGGTGATTGATGATCTCATTGTGGAATGTGGGTGCACTTGTCTACCGGGGCGAGATTACTGTAGTTTGCACTTCTCTCGTATGGAAGCAGTTGAGAATCTGATTGCAGATTTCGTGCACTTCCTTAAAAAAGATCGCTAATGAACAAAAATTCCTAATCTCTTGCCTCATACTGAACTCACTGCACGATTTCTATAGTCCTTGCTGACCCACCAACGGGGAGGCTGGATTGGAACCGGGCAAATTCAAAGAGTTCAACAGCACAACCAAGGGCTAAAAATATGAGTCTAAAACTCATCTATTACGGCCAGAATGACGGTAGCACTGTTCCTGACGTTGCTCTCACGGGCGATCCTGGCACTGACCAGGCAACCTTGACGGCAGCTGGTTTCTTCGGGGGAGTAATTGTGGCCCTCCAAGCGCCGGTACACGCCACTAACACTGAAGTCGCCATTGTCCCATGCGATTCGAATCTCGCGATTCCGTATGCGACACTGATCAACGGCCCCGGCGAGTTTGCCGGCGCTATCGGTCCGTCTGGATCACGCAAAGCTCCAGTTGTACGTGCTCTCTGGCAAGGCATCGTAGACTCACAAGCCTACGACGTCAATGACGGAGGATACGCGCTGGGAGCCTATCTGTACTGTGGTGGTGGCGCTCTGAAGGGGCTATACGTAGCTTCTGACGACAAAGGCACTACAGCGGCAGCGGGCGTTCCGGTGGGCATCTGCACACACGTACCTTCTGCGAGCGAACCCTGGCTTGGCATTGCTTCGCTACTGTAAAGGACAAAGGGAGACGACATTATGCCTAACCTAAGCCGCACACAGCAGCAAACCGCAATGTTGGGACAGCTGCTCAAGACCGCAGGTGGCCGCCAGAAACTGGCTGCATCACTTGGACCGTCTCTTCGTCGTCGTCGCGACTATATGTCAATTGCCCGCAAGGCGTTGATGGTAGAGACTTTGCCGGATGGCGCACTACCCATCTACGATAAAGAATTCGACATCGTTCCTGTCACCGTCGGCACAACTGCCGGTGGCTCGTTCGTTGAAGCGTTCGTCGTCGGAGAAGAGGGTGGGGACATCGTCCGCGTCGTAAAGCCGAAACGTGTCACCGTACCCACGTTCGAAATCGTCAGCAATCCGATGATCGCGATCACGCAGATCAAGGAACGCCGTTTCGACCTGGTCTCCCGTTCACTCAACTTGGCGAAAGCTGAAGTTGGTGCACAGGAAGACGGTTACATCTTTGGCCTGTTTGACAACATCGCTATCACGGCGAATGCATCGACTTTCGTGCCAACCACGGAAGACCCGGTGTACAACGTGGATATCGCGATCAACGCCCCAATCGACATCAACAGCCTCGCTGATGGTTTCGGTCAGGTCGCTCGTCACGATCTCAACGTGGCATTCATCTTCTTCAATCCGCGCGATTATACGGATCTGTTGAAGTGGACGCAGCAGAACATCGACCGTGAGACGCAACGCAAGATGTTGAAAACAGGAGTGATGGGGTACCTGTGGGGCGCAACGCTTCTCCAGTCTCGTAAGGTGGGCTATGGCTCAGTTTACATTTTGGCAGATGCCGAGTTCCTCGGAGTCATCCCGGAACGTATTCCGCTGACAGTCATGTCTGCGGATCGTCCAGACCTTCGTCAGATCGGTTTCTCGATCTTCGAAGACCTTGGATTCCTTATCTTTAACCCGTCCGGCGTCCAACGCCTGACCGTGAATAGCCGGTTTGAAAAACAGACCAGCGGCCAGAACGTTGGAGAACAGTAAAACGATGTTCTACATAGGATTGGCAAATTTGAAAAGGCCCAGAGAAATCTGGGCCTTTTCTTTTGATTGTTCTCTTCAAAAGTTTAACGCCTAGATTAGCTGATTTTCACTGGTATCAGTAATTATCAAGTATTGAGATACTGATATGAAGGAAAATTTATGGGTAGCGTCTATCTGGCGGGTTCAAAAGAATTAGGATGGTACAAAATAGGTTATTCTACGAAGGATGATCCTTCGGATAGGATCAAAACTATCTCTAAAGGAACTCCCTTTCCCATGGAATTGGTCCATTCGTGGGTTACCACTTTTCACCCCGAAAAGCTGGAAGCCTTTCTTCACCAGGGATTAAAAGGCAAGCAGCTTAGGGGAGAATGGTTCGTTCTCTCAAATTTTGATCTAGTGTTTTGTCAGAAGCAAGCCTTTGGATTCTTAACAGATTTTGAGAAACAGAGTCTTCCGATTAAGCGTCTTTTGAAAAACACAAACAAGGGCAAGCATTGGACTTGCTCTGACGAGGCTCGTCAAGCACGTTCTCGGAGAATGAAAGGAATAAAGCCTGCCAATCTCACTATGAAAGGTAGGAGCCAATCTAAAGAGGCAAAAGAGAAGAGTTCACGGTCTCACAAAGACTTCTATATCAATAATCCGGAAGGCGTTGCTGTTTTGAATGCTGCCCGACCCCGTGGCGAGGATCATGTGTTCTTTGGCAGAGAACGCCCTCAGGAAACTTGTGACAAAATTGCTGCTTCTCTCAAGGAATTTTACGCTCAACAGAAGCAAGGATTGTAATTTACAGTACTGATAGCAGGGGGATCTTCCTCTTGCAGAGATCGTTTGTAGCTAAAACAACGGTGAACTTTCCGGATCATGAACTCTACGTTAGGGTTGGGGATACTCTCGTCTACAATGCTGCTAACGATAACAGCCTGACCGTGTACCGGGCGGGCGCTATCATCAAGACTATCAAGACCACCCCTATCAGCATCGCTGCAATGCTCAAGACGAAGATGATCTTGGAAACAGGCACCACGGCTTCTAAACCGTCTGTCAAGACTCCTCCAGTGCCCTCTCCAGCACCAAAGGCCACACCGAAGCCCAAGTCCATCAAGCCCAAGGACAAGCCTTGCGTTGTTCCCAAATCCAGATCCGAAGCTAAACGTATCTCTGCGCAAATGAAGGATCCTCAAATAGCCGTGGACTTTTTGAAAGACAACCCCGCGTTCGCGCCGATGGATCCGAAGATTCTCCTTCCCGAAGAATCCAAGTAAATCTCTAGACTAGCATTACCAAAGTGAGGGAATCCTCGCAATGGACGAACGTGTGTATATCAACTTCCGGCTAAGTCTTTGGGGAGCACCAAGCTCGAAGGTTGCCATCAATCTCCCAGATTTAGTGAAAGAGACCAATGCATTCTCCCATAAGTACGAAGGCGGATGCGCGGCCACTCTCCTAGACAGTAACCCCAAGGATTTGTTCCTCCGATACAATGTGAAATGCAACAAGCCGGAGTCGGATCCCAGCGGGCACGACGTGCTGGTCCATTTTGATCTGGCCAAGTTGGCGGAGACCCAGTTAGCCCGAGATCTAGATGTTCGAGTTTCTTGCAGCTGTGAGGCATTTCTCTATTGGGGCGCGCAATGGAACCTGCATCAACGGGATGGTCTGGAAGGTATTCCCCGGCCTAAGCTCCAGGCACCAACCGAGCGACTGGACTTGCGTGGGCACTTTGTAGTCTGTAAACACGTCTATGTGGTATTCAAACGCATTCTGCCTTCGGTGCAGCATAACATCGTAAAGATCCTGCGCGAACGTGAAGTGACGAAGAAAAAAGAAAAAGGTGCACCGAAGGTTCCGCCCCGGCTGCAACAGGAGCAAGAGGAAACTAAGAAGCGTCAGGAGATTCGTAAGATCAAAGACAAAGAAGTTCAGAAAAAATTGCTGGACGAGTTGCGCAAAGAGGAAGAAGAGAAACTTGAAAAGGAACAGAAAACTCCGGCTTGGATGCGGTTGCCGGAGAAATACAAGGAGGTCGAAGTGGAACGTAAAGAGCCTGCCACATTGATTGAAGAAATCGAAGAACAAGAGCCTAAGCCGCCCGCCCATATGCCGGAGATGGAGCAGAATGCACTCCGTGATCTGTACAAAGAAGACATTGCGAATCGTCGCAAGAAACATCAGAAAGTTGAAGAAGAGGGTGGGTTGCATGTGCACGAGGGTTTGCCCTATGAAACCGAGGGTGAGAAGAAGGAGAAATAAGTGCTTACGGTTCAAACAAATCAGGCGTACAACAACCGGATCGTTCTCAATCTTACGAATTCCGGTTTCATCGGGCCTTTCGTCCAGGAAGGCAACGGCCCATTAGGTTTGTTTAGTCCTACTCGTGACTTGGAAGTCTATATTGACGGCACTCTGACACCAATTCTGAATTCAGCTTTTGACGGGAATAACAGCCGATATTTGTTATACATGGCCCAAGCAATCGATTTACAGGGTGTTATACAGGTGGTACATCGGATGCCTTCGCCGCCGTTTGAAGATGCCGCCGATACTGAGCTACCCGGTTTTGCTCTCATAGCTACCTACACCCCATCAGTTGTGCCCTATGGGTGGGGAGTAAATTGGGGAGCGCAGTGGGGAGCTGGCACTAACTACTAAGGAGATCTATGTCGATTCAAATAGGACCGAAGATTAACGCAATGCAGAGTGCTGCTCTGGATGATTCATATCTTTCTAGCGGTAACCAGATGCTCCGCATGTTGCAGGCTCTAGTACAACCGAACGTGATCAATGTAGGTGGATTGACTGGTCCACCAGCATCGCCAAACAACGGTGATACCTACGTAATTGGACCATCTGGGGCTACGGGCGCTTGGGCCGGACAGGGGAACAGCGTCGCTTACTATGCATCACCCACCGGACCTAATCCGGATATCAACGTGGCACCGGGTTGGGATTTCTATGCGCCAGTTGAAGGTTGGACGGTGTTCAATCAAAATGACGGGAATCAGTATCGCTTCTCCGGTCCCTCTGGACCATGGGTTGCCGTGGTTGGAGCGTCAGGGATATCCGTTAACAACCAAACCGGACCAGGGTATACAGCGGCTCTCTCGGATAATGGCAACTTAGTGAGCATGGGTTACACCGGTGCGACGGCTGCTTTTGTAGTACCTCTAAATGCTGACGTGCCATTTCCAATAGGTGCCACGTTGGCTGTTGAACAAACAGGGCCAACGGGTCCGGGAGCGGTTACAATAACTCCAGCGACTGGAGCGGTGACCATCAATACTCCATCTTCACTTACGACACGAGCGCAGTATAGCATTGTGGGTGTGATTCAGAACGCTACGAATGTTTGGACTGCGGTGGGGGATCTAACCTAATGGGCGGGCAACTTTGGGATCTTTTACTTTTTACTCGTCATCGCAACAATGGGTTTGTTTGGAATGGTGTCAATCTGAGCCAGTTTACGGTGTTCTACGGTGAGGCTTCAGCCGCCACTTCTCCTACTCCGCCAGGAAACGAATTTGCCATTAATCTCATCAACAACCCGCTAGAAAATAACACCATCTATGCTAATGGCAACCTGATTCAAAATGGGAGTGTGATAACTTTCTATGCTAATACAAATCCCACTACGAATGAAAGTGGATTCTATTTCACCCTTGGCGCGAACAGTGCTGGCGTAGGACCGATATTCAACATGTATTTGGCAAGCCCTTTTGGATTCTCCGTAGTGGGATGGGGCACATCGGCGGGGTGGAACGCGGGTGCTACCCCAGTGCAGAAGTACGGCCTTGCAGCAGACGTTTGGGATGGTAACTACCACAAGTTCGTCTTCACGATAAACGACAGCGGAACGGAAGCAGATCTTAATATCGATGGCACTGACTGGGGTTCGGTCTCCCTCAATGGTCCTCTTGAGGGGAGTTATTTCGGCTTTATTCAGCCGGAGGGTACAGACTCCGTTTACATCTACGATCTTTCAATTGTGAATTAACAACCTTGCAGAGCAGGCATTTGCGTGAAATTGCAACTATCTAGTCCAATTGTGAAGTGTTAGATCTCCTAGGAGCTGATCTCAATGAGCAAGAAAATCGCAGCAGTCGACAAGCAAGCCATGGATACCCTCTACCAAGAGGATTTCTCGCGTGTAGCCGCCGCCGCTGGTCTAAAAGACCTTAACGGTGCCCCCGAAGACCCTCAGGCCTTCAAGGACCACGAAGAGTACATTTCCACAGTGGAAAACGTCCTGGCTGAGGACAAGAAGGATAGTTTCGAGCCGAACGACACCGTCCTCGACTAAAGGAGAGGCCTGATGAAGACCGCCAAACTCCTGGGTCTCGTAGCTGAGTCACAGGTTAAGAAAGCGGATCTTAACAAGCTCTCCGGGTTGATCGAACCGGGTAGGATCGTTGATACTCTAGACGGTTCCGCATATCGGGTCGCATCAAAAATGGTCGTTGCCAACAGCTTCACGTTTCGGTTGGCAGACTTGCACGGTAAGCCAGTTCAGACACCGGCTAACTTCTATCCCGTCTCCCCCGCGCTCGCCCATCTGGCAGCGTGCATGCGATTTGTGTTTGCATTCAACAAGGACTTTGATTTGTATGTGAAAGCGTACATCAAAGAAGCTGGTCTTCCTGTCGATCCTAAAATGAATTGGGCCAAGTGGTTTCAGGCCACTTACCCTGCCAAGCTCTCAGGTCTCACCAAAAATCCCGAGGTTGTGGATGAAGCAATCCACCAGGTGATTATCACTGCGTTAGGACACCGCAAAGATCTCACCAAGTTTGATCCTTCCCGTCTCCCGGAAGGTGCTCGCAAACAGCCGTTGGCTGAGCAGGTTACAACTTATTTGCAATGGCTGTTTAAGAAGCGAGTTTCTGAAGCCTACGAGTTTATCCATGAGAAGCTCGAACCCTATCGTGAAACTCCTATGGAACAAGAGGGTCCAGAATCCGAAGGAGAAGAAACCACCTACAATATTCTCGACACTCCCGAATATGCGACGTCGGGTGGACAGGAAGAAGTTGCTGGTGAATCGGATTTGGAAGATCTCCGTGACCAATTTGCGGCATATCTTCAAGACGAAGAGACTCCCAATGAGATCAAGAAACTCTTGGTGCTGTACGATTTCTTCACCACGCATGCCGGTACAGCCCACAAGTTAAAGATCAGTGATTATGGCCAATCTCCTCGAGGTGGCTATTGGACTGAGAAGACCGGGCTAGGATTTGACTCGCTGAAGCCAGTGTACGCGAAGTTCTATGGGTACATGCCAGAGTTTTTGGTAGCAGCGGGCTTGATTGATCCTGAGAAAGCCAAAGCACGTGGTATGCATGCATCCTCGTTAAATCTAGCTTCAGCCGAATGGGATCCCGAAACGAAATCTTATTCCGACGCAAACAAGTGCCCGAGTTGTCAAGGGTCTGGTGTGATCACGCCGCCCGAGGCCGCCGCGCCAACCACAGGGCAAGGTGCTGCTAAATGCCCAACTTGTCAAGGTACAGGTAAAACGGCGGGCGAAGTCCAGTTGCCAGACGACACCACGTATGTTGGAGACAATGAATCCGTCATTGCCACCGGTCCGACTAGCGATAATCAGATTATCCCAAACATCAAAGTCCCCGGCCCCGAAGCAGGCCCATCCAATGATGAACTGCACGAGAACAGCGATGCGCTTAATGGTGGTTCGCCAACTTTTGACGGCGACTTGAAATCCCCAGAACGTGCGAATGTCAATGCCATCCGTGAAGCGATCGAGACTCAGGCGGAAATGGAAGTTGGTAAAACGATTGCTGAGAAAGAAGAAGAAGTAGTGGAAGGAGAGAACGCAGTAAATGTTCCCGCCAAACCTCAGACTCCGACTGCCCCACCCGCGCCACAGGTGATAGTGGTCCCGGTTCCGGCACCGGCTGCCACTCCTGCGCCGGTTCAGACAGCTCCACCTGCACCCACGAAACAAATCGTTATCAATCTGGCGGGCAAAACTGCTTTAAATCAAGGATTTTGTCCGAAGACCAGTGCTGCGGATGATATGTGCAACGCTTGTGGCCGCGAAGTAGCGAATCGCGAATGCGCTCATGGTATCCTTTGTGATGGATGTGACGAACAAGTTCATGGTGCGGTGGGGGCACCTTGTGAAATTGAAAAGCAGGCTTCACTCACCAAAGTCGCATACGTAGGCAAATGCCCCGGCCATAAGAACTCTGAAGGTGAGTCGGCACCCTGGTGTGTTTTTCAGCATGAGACCGGCAAAATCCTGACAAGTTACAAGTCTGAAGAAGCCGCCAAAGAAGGCTTAAAGAACATGGAGTCGCACAAACACGGAGCGACTGACTCAATTGGGGCTAGAGAGAACCCCGGCGTCCACAAAGAATACTGTACGAAATGCAAAAAGGAAACCAACCATGCATCCAAAGGCGATGAGACGCAATGCATGGATTGCCATACGATCGTGAAAGGTGGAAAGAAGTACGGTGGAGCAGCTGTCCCAGGTTCAACGGCAGATGAAGTAGATCGTACCGGGGACAAAGAAGTAGAGTTTAACGAGAAGCGTTCTGCCGACGACACAGGCCGTCTGCCACACCAAGGCCCAGGCGGTGGAGCTAAAACTGGTCCCGCTGGTCCTACAATCATAGAGCAGGCTCCGCCGGAGAAGAAACCCGAGATGCCGACTCCTCACACTGTGCCGGCTGAGCTACCGAACCGCGACTATCGCATGCAGATGCAAGGCGCGGCCAAAAAGTATGAGGCTTATGGTGTCAAAGGGATGAGCTCCACCCCATGGCGCAGGCAGTTCAATAGCCACGAGGAAGCCGAAAAATGGGCGGATGAGCACAACGCTGAAATTCAAGGATGGCGCGAGACGGAAGAGTCTAAGACAGCGGACGAAGCTGACCACTACGATTTCCCCGAGAATTGGTCTAAAGACAACAGTGAAGGTCCAGTAGAGAAGGTCTGGCAAGGCGAACGTGGCCTACGGCTGAGCATGACGTTGGAGCAGGCGTTATCAGCTAACCATCAAGGTCGCTGCGATGATGACGTCATAGCTCTTTCGAAAGATCCGGCTATTTCGCAGCAGCTGGAACAGCTTAACCCGGAAGATGTACGCGCTGAACTGAAAGCCTACGGTGCTTGGGACGATCAAGAGCTGTTGAGCACTGAGGAGAATTTGCAACGGCTGCTTTGGATTGCCGCTGGGGACATAAAGGAAGATGCTGAAGGAATTGGTCAAGAGAGCGAAGATACCAGGCACGGTCGAACGTCTGCTGACCAGAGTCCTCTCCCTGGCGAAGAAACCAAGGCTTGTCCTCTATGTGGAGGCGTCAGAGAGCACGAAGTGTGGTGTTTCAACCGAGGCATTCCTCTGACCGCTGCGGATGTTTCCTCTCCAAACGGTCTCTCTGAGGAAGAAGCCGAACAGATTCTCTCCCAGGTTCAACACGGTGACCGCGTGACGATACTTGTTCCAGCCGGAATAGGTAGAGAAGGTCAAGAGTGGTCCAAGGCTACCGGCAGGGCTGTCATGCGCAACGACTATGGCTGGGCTCTGAACATGGGTGGAACACACGGGACGCCGGGTGTCGCTACAACGCGCAATATCGTGAGCGTCCGCAAAGGCAAGGCCGGTTCCAAGACAGTTATCGCTGCTAGAAACCAGGATGTATGGAAACGTCTTGAAGCCGCATTCCCGGGGATGAACAGAATTAGTTTCTCCAACAAGACACAAGAGTACATTGTGAAGAAAGGTTATTTTTACACGCATGGCTATGACGAGAGCAGACTAGAAGCTGCTGTGCTGAAAGCTATCCCGGAAGCCCAGATTACTCTGGTCACCAATCATTGGAACGCATGGCCGAAGGATAGTTGGTTTGAAGTGCGGTTCAAGGTGCCTGGTCCTCCGAAAGAGGAAAGAGCCAAAGCAATGGGTCTCCCGTCGGCTGTTCCTGGCGCTGCTGGCGTGGATAGCCAAGGCAACATTATTCCAGCTCAAGAACAAACAGAGCAAGCGTATCATGGGGCTGCTGCAAAGAAAGCCGACACCGATCCATTGCTAGAGACGACCAATGAAAATTTTGACGTGGCTCCGGACCCATTGCTCGAAAGTGGTCCGACCATGCAGGATTATGGATACGCGCCTAGTGAAACCAAACCCCAAGGCGACGACACTCTCCGAGCAAGCAACGCTGAGGTTCTTAGGAAGTACGATTACACTCCTTTCAAGGACACCGAAAAGGCCCAATACTGGAAGATTCCTATTGGGACCACAGCGATTCTGTACCCTGACGGCCACTGGCGACATTCCGCAGGAGATACCGTTGAAGGCACCCGGCCCGAAGAGTTAGCTGATCGTCTTTTGAAATACCACCACAAAGTTGTTCCTAAAATGGGCAGCTCTGCAACTTCAAGAAACTAAGGTAGAGGAACATATGGCCAATCAAACAGTTGCGACTGCGAACGCGAAGCGTCTCGCTCTTCGTGCAAAAATCGCCGCCCGCAAGACCGCCGAACCTATCCAGAAGGATATCGCCGAAGCCAAGGCTGGTACAGTGAGTCCTGACACGGTGGACAAGGATATCGGTGTGGAGACGGTGTCGTTGGCTGACGCTGGCGCGGGCAAATACGCTCGCTTGAAACAGATAGCTGCCGAGGAACCGGAAGCCGCTTCCGAAGGTCTGGAGCAGGTCGGTGACGCATTTGGTCAGCTGGCTGATGCCGTTCAGAACCTCCGTGAGAATTTGGATTTGGTTCCAGCTGACGAAGGTCTTCCACTAAAAGAACGCATTGCTGCGTATCGGCGATTCGCCCATTCGTTTATACAGCTCGCAGACGAAGATCCGCAGGCTTTAGAGCAAGCCATCACTGAAGTCTATCAGAGCCTGGATGAAGTGGCTGTTGCTCTAGAGAATTACGCGGGGAACATGGGATTGGCGTTGCCTGAAACACAGCCCTCATCTGATATGCCTTTGGATGAAGCCGTCGTAGAAAATCCGCAGACCCGAAAAGAACTTGAGGAACCAGTCGTTGAGAAGGAAGCAGCAGGCGCAAGTGCCGATGCGTTCTCCAATGACCGTGGTCACGACGGTAAGCCGGAAGTGAAAGAAGCCGCCGATTCCGGCAGCGAAGGTTTCGTTACTGACCGTGATGAGAAGGGCCAACCGAAGGAACCCCAGCGTCTGGATGTTCCACGCCTGGCCGCCCGCGCTGCTTACATTGTCAAAGTGGCACAAGAAGCCGCCGCGAGGCATAAGAAGGCCGACGAGAATTACGGCAAGATGTGTAAGGGTTGCGGCAAGACGCTCGCTAAGGGCGCGAAGTGCCCGAACTGCAGTTAAGAAAAACCCAATAAGATACAAAGAAATCCGTATCTTGATTAGAATCAATATGGCCTAACTCTGACAAAACAAAGGAGTTATAGGCGAAGCCTCGCAACTCCTCTCCTTCCAAGTATTTACCCCAGTTCGTTAAATGCCGACACCTTCCCTTATTACTGATCTACTGGGAAATCTCAGAAATCGGCTAAACACTGGGAAATGAGGAACGCTAATGGCAGAGAATAGTGCTTACCAAACCTCGGGTATGGCACAAGGTATCTACTGTTGGCTCAACATTTTGAACGGTAAAGTCTATGCGGGATCAGGCCAAGACCTGGACCGGCGTAAGACGGAACACATTCGTTTTCTTAATGCAAAAACTCATCCTAATCTACATCTTCAAGCCGCGTGGAATAAGTATGGTGCCGGGGTGTTTGAATTTATGGTGCTTGAAGAGGTTGAAGATCTTCTTTGGTTACGGGCGCGAGAATCAGCCTGGATACTTCGATTACAGGCTAGTGATCCGACCTACGGTTACAACCACACGGGTGACGGTTGGTCACCGAGTCCTTCTACTCCAGAAGCGCGGGCCGCGCTACGGAAGGCGTGGATTAAACGGAAGGTGACATTCGGAATGCCAGCTGGGATGGTGGCTCACAATTTTCAAAAGGGCCACGTTCCGGCGAACAAAGGGAAGACTTACAAATTCAAAAAGTGTCTGCATAAAGCATCTTGGACACCCGAACGTAGGGCTGCCCAAGCTGTACGTCTAGCTGTCCAACGTAAACAGAATCCAACCATGGCAAGTCAAGCAGGAGCTAAAGGTGCCGCTAAACGTTGGAATCTCCTAACTACTTCATAAGAGGTGACTTACGGCGGAAAATAGCGCGTATTTTGACTCGATTGTTGCTACAAGAGCCATGCGACTTTCCGAGGAAGACTCCCTTGAAGGCAACACTCTCATATCGTTAGAGACACAAGATGACATGGAACCGTTGCGCAAGTACACCCTGGCTTACATCTTGGGGAACTTCGCCGGGTTCTTGAAGATGTTGCGGTCGCTCAAGAAAGAGGATCAGGAACTCCTCCTGTCTTACTATCTCCTGAGCAAGACGCAGAACACCCTAGCCACAATCCACAAATCTACACAGACGGTCTGTAGTTTCCGTATCCGTATGGCCGTAAAGACGTTAGCTTGTTTCATTATGATGGGTGGAGCGCCGACCGTAGAGATGATGCAGACGATCCTTACCCGCGCCGGTTTGGAAGACACCCTCAAGAAGATAGGGCTATCGAAGATTGTCGATCTGTACGTCCGAACCCACAATTTCCAGAAGATCTCCGAGCTGCGCCATCTGCATCGTCCGGACATTCGTCGCGCTATGAGCCGCGCCTCCAAGCAATTGATGGAGTCTAAGGATCCGCAGGAGCACGCCCTGGGAGCCTACATCCACAGTCTCATCGATAAGGCTAATCCAGCAGGCCAGGGCTTCTCCAAGCGCAAGATGCAAAAGCAGTGTCACATCTACCGCACGGATCCGAAAATCCTGGGTGAGTTTCGAATTGATGTGCTTGATCCAGATTTCGATCATATGTTCGTTAGTCGAGCAAATCGCTAGTATTGATTGTTATGCAATGTCCAATCTTGGGTTGCTTTTCATTGTTGACCATCTTTGCGGAGAAGGCAATCGTCTCCACGAAGAGGAGATCAAAAATGCTTACAGCACGCCGGTTATTAGTTTAGAAGAGCTCAGAAATCGAAGATTTGATTTGCGGCAGTAGCTCAGCGGGTAGTAAAGAGCAGTGGGCAGCCAGCCCATGATGGTTAGATAGCACGGATGGTGGTGGTGCACCTAAACCATACGTCGGACGCGCAAGCGGGCCTAAGTTATCCCTACTGCGGTGGTTCGAATCCACCCTGCCGCTCCAAGTTTGAAGGAGGCTTATGCGCCAACAACTGATTGATCTTTTGAAAACGTTGGAGTCAGCCGTGCCCCCGCCGCCGAATTGCCACCATGCGATCACGTTTGCCCGGTATGGCAGCGACGAGGCTGGATGGGTCGACAAACTGGCTCTGCAAGTGAACTATTGTGGCGAGTTCTATTGCTACTTCCTTGACGAAGGAGACTTTGCCGAACCATGCATTCTGTGTGCCATCATCAAGCGTGACCTAGCTAAAGCTGAAGTTGTCGCAAAGATGCAGCGCGGTGTTGCGATGGGCCAGTACA
>Ga0181532_10000385_pt1 | contig 45712 bp, 41 predicted proteins | sample PEATcosm2014_Bin_33_FD_119768 | JGI IMG/M metagenome (GOLD analysis project Ga0181532, IMG submission 119768) | Peatland microbial communities from MTU Mesocosm Facility, Houghton, MI, USA - PEATcosm2014_Bin11_30_metaG | ecosystem: Environmental > Terrestrial > Soil > Wetlands > Peat | place... | reverse complement strand
GTCGACGTGTAGACGCCGTCCTCGGTGCCGGCGGCGGCGGACGCAGCGGGGCAGGCCTGCGGCGTGGAGGCGTGGGACACGAGGTCGCGGCCCTCGTTCGGCGCGGTGGCGGCGGCGGTGGCGGCGGCGGTGGCGGCGGCGGTGGCGGCGGTGGCGGGCTGCCTGCTAAAGCCTGCAAGAGAGCGGCGCCGTTGGGGCTGCCCCAACCACTGCACGGGTCCCATCCTGGACCGGCGCTGTAATCGCCATTATTTCCGGACGTGATGTCATGGAATGTTCCCGCGTCCCCGGCAAGAGTCTGGTACAAGTTCGGATTCAGATACCCTACCGGCGTGCCCAGCGACTGATTGAAGAGGGCAATCAAGCCCGCCCACAATGGCGCAACGGCGCTGGTGCCTCCCACGGCGAAACTCGAGCCATCCACCTGGACCTGGTAGCCAGTATTGGGGTCGGCATCACCGGCCACGTCGGGAAGTCCACGGCCTTTGTAGTTACCGGGATTGTCGGAAGGCGGAACATTGGCGTTTGCCTGCCAGGTCGGGATCGGAAAGGTAGCGCTGATTCCCCCGCCGGTCGCGCCCTCGCCGCTGGAAAGATCGTTCCACACTACCTCGCTGGTAATCAAGCCGTTGCTGAGATCCAGTGTCGTTCCCCCGCAAGCCAGCGAGTACGGACTGGACGCAGGAAAGTCCACATGGTCCAGGCCGTCGCTTACACCGTCGGTCGATCCGTTATCTCCCGCTGCCACGCACACCGTTACACCCAATTCCGAGGCGGCTTGCAGAGTGCTGTTGTAGGACTGCAGTGATTGCGCTGTCCAAGTCGACTCAGGTCCTCCCCAACTGATCGAGAGCACTGAGGGCTTGTTGACCGTGTCCATCGCCGCCTGACTGATGGCGTCGAGGAATCCGGCATCGGTGTTAGGCGCAAAGTACACAACAATTCTTGCGCCCGGCGCAACAGCGCCTGACACCTCAATGTCGAGCCCGACCTCGGTGTCAGGACCGTTGGTATCACCGGTGGGCTGGTTTTGCGCGCCGTCAACCGACACGGCTACCACTGTTGGCGCGGGAGAGATATTGAGACCACTAAAGTAGGTGTTGAGATCGGATTGGTTGAAGCCACCCCCGAGCTCAATGATTCCGATGGTCTGGCCTTTTCCGTTCAGCGTGGTGGGGAAGCTGTAGGCCTGAGCGACCTGCAGAGCGGTGTACGACACAGCCGCTGCCAGCGGACTTGCGTTGCCGCTTTTCGCGATGCGGAAGTGGGCCTGCGCCTGGGGCCGATTGTCGAGTCCATGAACGCTGCTGACAATGCCATCCAGTTCCGCCGGTATGTTGACCGCTCCGGTTCGCCCGCGATACGAACCACCCGCGTATTCGTATCTCGCCAACTGCACCTGGAAGGCCTTGGCAAAATCAGCGCACTTGCCAGTGAGAGCGACGGTCCTCGCCGCCAGGTTCACTTGCGCAATCGCCAATCCGTTAGCTCCTGCAAACACCTCCACCTGCTGAACGTCCGCTGGATCGGCGCCGTAGCGGGCCTCGTATTCCTCGCGCGAAATGCGCTCACCGCGCGCGACGAGTTTATCCAACGATGGGTGTTTGTGACCTGATGGTCGTTGCCTGAGGACCAGCGTGACCTGCATCACTTCATTGGGATCTAAAGAACCCGCTTGGGTTGCGCCTGGCATCGGCTCGCGCTCGCTGCCCGGTACTTTGACGTATTTTTCGAAAGCCATAATGTATTCCTCAGGATTCCTCGGCCATCCGTTCTGCCGATTGCTAATTCTACTGGATGCCTCCAGGATGTGGCTCCTGAAACGTCATTGCCTGGGAGCCCTTTAATTGCCGAGGAGCGATTGCCAGTTGGAAAATGGTGAGGGCAGATCTGGGATCGGTGAAGCGTTGCGACTAAGGCCCCGAGTCACAGCTATTTACTATTTGTTAACCATTAACCGCGATCCGCTCTTTTTCCCCGGTTTGGGAAGGTGTTACCAGATGGTTAATACCCCTCCCCCCCTTCCCTAATACGTAGAATCAGCAACTTAGATAAAAAATCACTACAAAATATTCCGAACACAGGGAGTTGCAGGCAAAATATTCCATCCAAATGGTTTACTGCTACAAATTGTTCCTACTTTGGGATGCTCAGCGAGAGGACATTAACCGAAGTGGTAACACACAGCGATCCCGTCTGGCCCTGGCAACCGCCCCGTCGCCGACCGTTTTTTCAAAGATCAGTGGCCTCTATGGGCTGCTTCCGGCCTCGCTCGGCGGCCAGAGACAACTATCCAGCAGCCAGTGTACCGCCCCGCGCGCCGCTGTCAAGATTACGAAAGTACATGTACCGTTTCTGTTCTTATTGGACGGCAGGATTGTCTTAAGTCTCAAATGGCACTGAAATCATCAATACGGCCCCTTCATTTTCTCTTTCACGGAGTGCGCCAGCTTTTCGATCTCTTCCGCCTTCTTGATCACGTCCACCGACAGGGTATGCTCATCCGTCTTGTCCACGTATTGCTTCAGCTCGGTGGCCAGTTGCAGCAGTTTGTCCGTGTCCTTCTTGAGGTCTTGCTGGCGCTTTTCATTCGCGGCCTTTTCCGCCGCCTTTTTCTGCTGCGCCTCCCATTCGATCTCCGCGGGCGTGCGCTGGCTCTGGCCTGGGGCTTGCGCCGCGCTATGTAAGGAGAAACTAAACATCAGAACCACAACGACGGCGGCCTTGCGAAAGGTCCGCGTTGGGTTGGTTTTGTAGGTCATAGGAATAAAGTGATTATATTCCGGCCGCTCGTCCGGCCTGGCAAAGGAAAGTTCGCTGGTTCCAGATCCATCCGCTGCTCCAGACTCGATTGCTATAATCCGCGAGGATGTTGTTTTCCCTACTCACACGATTGCAAGCCTGGGCCCTGCTTCCGAACGGAGCCAAACATGACGTATTCCAGTTGCTCGACGACTGGAGCGATGACGCCTTCGAGTTCCTGCGAGTTCGAGTGCCGCGGATCATCTGCGTCCTCATCATCGCGTTCATCCTTGCGCGCCTGCTGAGGAAGCTTTCCCGGCACCTGAGCGAACTCAGCAACCGCCAGAGACTGCCTACGGCGTTGCGCGCGCAACAATTGCGCACCCTGTCGAGTGTCATCTACAGCGTCGGCGTGTTCGCCATCCTGTTTGTGGCGGCGCTGCAGATTCTGCCGTTGCTGGGCATCAACATGGGACCGCTGCTGGCCAGCGCCGGGATTGTCGGACTGGCCATTGGCTTCGGAGCGCAGACGCTCGTCCGTGACTTCATCAACGGCTTCTTAATTCTGGTGGAGAACCAGTACGACATCGGCGACACCATAAGCATCGCCGGCGTCCAAGGCGTGGTGGAGGCGATGACGTTGCGCCGCACCGTTTTGCGGAACGATAACGGAACCTTGCATACGGTTCCCAGCAGCGAGATCAAGGTCGTTAGCAACATGACGCGCGACTGGACGCAATTGCCGATCCACGTTTCGGTGGCCTACGACGCGGACAGCGATCGGGTCATTCAATTGCTGAACGAGATCGCCGAGGAGGTGGCAAACGATCCCCAATATGCCGACAAGATCGTTGCCAAGCCAGAGGTCCCCGGCATTGATAAGGTCAGTGGCGGAGAGGTGGATTATCTGCTACTAGTGAAGACCAAACCGGGGGCGCAATACGCCGTCAGCCGCGAACTGCGGCGCCGCATCAAGGCATCTTTCGAGAAGAACAAGATCGAGCCCGGTAACCCGAACCGGGTGTATGTGGTAGAAGGACCAAAGTCAAGTTAGCCGGAATCGCGCAGTAGTTCGCTCCGCCACATTCTCAGGTTGTCAGGTTGTAGATCAAGCCGAACGGGTCCCTGATGTAGCATCGAGGAAAATCCGGCTCATCTTTGACGATCTCGCAACCATTCTTCGTCAGCCGGAGTTTGGCTTCTTCGACACTGTCGACCGTCACTTCCAGCACCGGCCCCAGCGCCGGGCCGCGCTCAATGAACAGGTTGATGTGCTCGCCGTGGAGGCTGATCATGTTCGGCTGCTCGTCCGTGATCTGGAATCCAAGCTGCTTGACGTAGAAGGATGCGGCGTTCTTTGGATCTTGCGCTTGAATCAGAATATCCGTACCAAATCGGTTTGCCATGCTCCCTCTCTCGCAGGCGTTATTTCACCTGGCTACGTAATCCTGCCCACTTCTCCAGCAGGCCCAGCGTGGCGGCGAAATCGAGATCGTCCCATCCTTCTTCGCTCGACAGTTCGTAAATCTCGTCCACGGTTTCCAGCGCGGGCAACTTAACGCGGTTCTCCTTGGCGGCATCGAGCATGAGATGGATGTCTTTGTGCATGAGCCGCAACGGGAAGTTGGGCGAGTAGTCGCGGCGCAGCACAAATGGGGCTTTGTACTCCACCACGCCCGAGCGCACCATCGAGGCCTGGATCAACTCGATCAGTTTGTTCGAATCGACACCCAGTTTCTGGGACAAGGTGAAGGCCTCGGCGAAACCTTCATAGATGAGGGCGATCATCAGGTTCATGCAGAGCTTGGCTGATTGCCCCTTGCCGGTATCACCCATGTGGATCACCAGCTTGCCCATAGCTTTGAACAGCGGCTGAAGGTATTCGACAGGTTCATTGGCTCCGCCGACGATAAATATAAGCTGCGCGTTCTCGGCGCCGATCTTCGACCCGGTAACGGGAGCGTCCACCCAATGCACACCGCGGGCGTTCACCCGCTCGGCAAAACGCAGAGTGGCCGAGGGCGCGATCGTGCTGGAGTCAACGATAATCGCGCCTTCGCGCAACGACTGCTCAGCGCCGTCTTCGGCGAACAGCACGCGCTCCACGGCGGCGGTGTCGGCAACGCACATCCAGATCACGTCAGCCTCTTTCGCCGCATCAGCCGGGGAGACCGCCGTGGTCGCTCCATCAACATGCTGGCGGGCGCTGCGGTTCCACACCAAAACTTCATGTCCTGCTTTAACCAGGTTGGCGGCCATTGGCCGTCCCATGATGCCCAAACCGAGGAAAGCAATTCGCATGCGCTGCTCCTTGTGGTTCCCGAGATCCCCAACGAGCGGTAAAGCGGCGCTTGCTGGGCACTTAGCCGTACAGTTGATTTAAGCTGAGTGGCAGACATAGGTCAAGCAAATCGGCGAATGATGTTTCGCTCCTGCATCGGCAGGCCGCCGATGAGCGTCTAATACTTAGCTTCGAATGTTAGGAATCACAATCCGGCGCAAGGCGAGACAGTTTGGCACGCTGGTGCGCCACTCCGCAATCACTCCCCGAACTGGCGTCACGCGCCTGCCAGTGCTGGCCCGCCGCGGCGATCTGGGGGTGACGTTCATCGGACATTCCAGCTTTTTCCTCCAGATGGGAGGAAAGAACATCCTGATTGACCCGAACTTCGCGCGCTGGATCTTCGTCCTCAAGCGGCTGCGCCGCCCGGGGCTGAGACTGAGAGATCTGCCACCGATTGATGCGGTGCTGGTCTCGCATGCACATTTCGACCACCTGCACCGGCCGTCGCTGCGCGCGATTGCTTGGCTCTCGCGCCGCAAGTCGGGCAAGCGGCCGACGATCATTGTGCCGCGGCACGTCCGCGACCTGGTCAGCGACCTGGGCTACGGTCGCATCGTTGAGCTCGACTGGTGGCAGGATTTCCAGCTTGGCAACGTGGAGATCACGCACGTTCCGTCGTGTCACTGGGGCGCGCGCATCGTGCGCGACGTGCATCGCGGGTACGGAGGATTCGTTTTGCGCGCAGGCCAACATTCGCTTTACCACGCCGGCGATACCGCCTACTTCGATGGCTTCCGTGAGATCGGCCGGCGGCTCCAGCCGGAAGTCGCGCTGCTACCCATCGGCGCTTATCATCCTGATTCGTTCCGCAGAGTGCACACCAGCCCCGAAGACGCGGTACAGGCGTTTCTCGACCTAGGCGCGCGCTGGATGGTGCCCATGCACTACGGGACGTTCCGTCTCTCTTACGAGCCAGTGGACGAGCCCGTGCCACGATTGCTGGCCGACGCTAAGCGGCGCGGCATCGAAAAGAAGATTTGCGTGCTGGAAGAGGGCGTGACGAAATTTCTTGAGTAGCTTTTAGCGGCAGCCGAGGGCTAACTGGATGGTTTATCGTGTCATCCCGAGCTAGGATTTCAGTTTGAGTCGAGGGATCTGCGGTTTTCAGACATTAGCTAACCCTTTGGAGACATCGTGAGAAAAGTTGCTTTCGCACTGTTACTGATTTTGTCGCTGTCGTGCCTGGCAGTGGCCGACGACGTTTACCAGCCTGGCAAGATCGTGAAATGGGACAATGGCACCTACCCCCAGGGTGATCACAAGACAAAAGCGTGGATCGTGTATCAGGTGCAGGGCGACAACCTGCTCTACTCCATCGCCCGACACAAGGAAACCAAGGCCCAGATGGAACCCGGAGAACAGGTTCAATATCACGTGAAGGGCAACCAAATGACGGTCGTCAACGCCAGGGGGAAGAAAGAGAAGTACCAGATTGTGGGACAGTCGCAGGCACCGCAATAAAAGGCTATCAGCCGTCAGCCTCGGCTGTCAGCCAAGCCGATGCTCTTCTCTGAGCACCGCGAGACCACGCGCAATTACCTCATGAAACAGAACGACGCGTCCGGCAATCTTTTCCCGGTTCTGCGGTTTTAGGTCCTCGTTGAGGCCACGAATCCGAACGAGTTCAGCGAAGTCGGCGAGATCTTCCGAAAGCAAGACCGGGTTATGCAGTAGCTCCTCATGACACTCGTAGCAGAACACCTTTGATTCCTTTTCGTGTCCCCATGGGCAAGATGCGAATATGCCTTCGGCCTCTGTGCCGGGCCGATTGCTTGACCGCCCAAAGAAGCGCTCGGGCACCAAGTGATGTTTGGTGGCGTGGCTACGGCCCTTCACAGTCGGGCGCGCGTAGGTGTTGCGTGTACGATGAAGTTCACATCCGCAGATCGCGCAATGCTCAGTCACGTCCCTTGCCCTCAAATTGCAGATTGCCAACTGATAGCTGACGGCTGATAGCTAACCCAGCGCCTGTTCCAAATCCGCAATCAGATCTTCCACATCCTCAATCCCAACCGAGATGCGCACCATGCCGTCGGTGAGTCCGATGGCTTTGCGGCCTGCGGGCCCAATCGCGGCGTGAGTCATGCTCGCGGGGTGCGAGATGAGCGTTTCGACTCCGCCCAGCGACTCGCCCATCGTACACACGCGCACTCGCTTCAGTAGCCGCTTGGCATTGCCGAGCGAGCCGGTCTCGAACGTAATCATCGAGCCGAAGCCCGACATCTGGCGGCATGCCAAATCGTATTGCGGATGGCTCTTCAGCCCGGGATACAAGACCTGCTTCACCTTGCGATGCCGGCTGAGGAAGTCGGCCATCACGCGGCCACTCTCGTCCTGCTGCTTCATGCGCACGGCCAGCGTCTTCGTGCCACGCAGCACCAGCCAGCACTCAAATGGCGACAGGATCGCGCCCGCGGCTTTCTGGATGAACGCCAGCTTTTCCGCCTGCTCTTTGATCGTGCAGACGAGCACGCCGCCGAGGCCATCGCTGTGGCCGTTGAGGAACTTCGTGGTCGAGTGCATTACGATGTCGGCGCCAAACTTGATGGGCTGCTGAAAGTACGGCGACATGAAGGTGTTGTCCACCACGACTTCGCAGCCGCGCTTGTGCGCGATTTCGCTGACCGCGGCAATGTCGGTAAGTCCCATCAGAGGATTGGTGGGCGTTTCGATGTACACGTAGCGCGTGTTCTTGCGGATGGAGCGCTCCACGTTGCGCGGCTCGGACGTGTCAACGTAGGTGAACTCAAGGCCGAAGTTCGCCATGATCTGGTTGAATAGCCGCGGCACGCCGCCGTAGAGATTGTTCGAGGCGACGATGTGCTGGCCGGACTTCATCATCTGGCACATCGCGACCACGGCAGCCATGCCGCTGGAGAACACCGGCGCGGCAATGCCACCCTCCAGCGACGCGAGATTCTGCTCCAGCCGAGTGCGCGTGGGATTGCCGGCACGCGAGTAGTCGTAGCCTTTGGTTTTGCCGAGCTCTTCCTGTGCGTAGGTCGAGGTTGCAAATATCGGAGGAGCTACTGCGCCGGTAGAAGCATCGGGTTCGTTGCCGACGTGAATGGCGCGAGTGGAAAATCCAGCAGCATTTTTCTTGGACATAAGAACGTCATTTTCACGACAGAGGCACGGAGCGGAAAGAAAATCAATTCTCTGTGTTCTCTGTGGTCGCAAAGCAAATCCGTGTTCATCCGTCAGAATCCGAGGCTAGTGCTTTTCGTTGAAGTGGAAAATGTCCTTCGACAGATAGCGCTCGGCGGAATCGGGTATCAGGGTCGCCACTCGTTTTCCCGGTCCCAAGCGCCGCGCGACGTCAATCGCCGCAAATACATTTGCGCCCGCGCTCGATCCTGCCAGCACACCCTCAATCGCCGCCAGCTTTTTCACCATGTCGAACGCGTCGCGGTCGCTGACGGCGATAATCTCATCAGCAAGCGACAGGTCGCATGTCTTAGGGATGAAGCTCGCTCCAATGCCTTCCACCTCATGCTCGCCCGCGGGGCCACCACCCAGCACCGAGCCTTGAGTTTCAACCACGATCCCCAGCACTTTGGGATTGCGTTCCTTGAAATAGCGCGCCACGCCAGTAAAGGTGCCGCCGGTCCCGGAGCCGATGACGACTGCGTCAACCTGTCCGCCGAGTTGGTCATAGAATTCGCGGGCGGTGGTCTCATAGTGGAAGTCGGGATTGTCCTGGTTTTCGAATTGACCCGCAACGAACGAATTGGGAGTTTTCTCGGCGCGCTCTTTCATGTAACGAATGGCGCCCATCATGCCTTCCGACTGCGGAGTGCGGACTACCTCTGCGCCGAGCGCTTCCATGAGAGTGACCTTCTCCTGCGAGAAGCCCTCAGGTACCGCGAGCACGGTTTTGTAACCACGGCCGGAACCGATGAGCGCCAGTCCCACACCCGTGTTGCCGGCGGTCGCCTCGAAAATTGTCGCGCCGGGTCTTAGCGCCCCAGACTTCTCCGCCTTAATGATCATGCCGAGCGCGGCGCGATCTTTGATGCTGCCGCCCGGATTCAGGTATTCGAGCTTGGCATAGACATCGGCTACGTTGGCTGGGACGATTTTCCGAAGATGAAGGATTGGGGTTTCACCGACCAGTTCGGTAATGTCCTCGGCGACCCGGAGGGAAGTCATTTCAGCAGTCTTCATGAGTACCTTGAAGGCAATAAGCCTCAAGGTTACGTGAAGCGGAATCAGTCGGTCAACGGAGAGCGTGCCAATCGCGCAACGGGAACGAAGCGCGCGTTTTCAGCCGCAACCAGAAGCGACAACTGGCAAGGTTAACGCTAGTTGAAAGGCCTTCTTTGCCGCCGAAGGTCGGGCACCTCGTCGTCTTCGTCGCGGAGGCGCGGCTTCTCGCGCGGCGGCTGCTTCTCGCCGGCGGTGAATGTCCGCTCCTCGCTGCGGCCGATCTTCTTGTGCGCGTACAGCCCCTCGAGAATAAATTCGGCTCCCGACACCAGCACTTCCGAAGGTTCTTTGCCGCTCAGTCCCAGCGCGCTCAACTTGTCGAGCAGCCCTTGAATGCTGCGCAGCTTATGCAGCATTTCCTGCGCGCTGGCCGAATCGCGCATCTGGATTTCGCCGCCCAGATCGAACCACTGCACTACCTGGTTCATGCTGTTGTTGCCATGAAAATACTTGTCGTAGGTGCGAGCGACGGCTGAGCGGATGATCTCGCGCACTACGGTGTCGGCTCCCTTCAACTCGCCTTCATACTCCAGTTCGAGCTTGCCGGTCATGGCCGGCATGGCAGCGTAGATGTCGCCTATGCGCGGGACCACCAGCTTCTCGCCACAGCGGATGGCGCGGCGCTCGGCGTTCGAGATGACGTTTTCCATCGCGCTGATTGGCAGCCGCTGGCTCACCCCGGAGCGCTTGTCAATGCGCTTGTCCTCACGCGCGACAAACGCAATCTGCTCGATGACCTGGCTCACGAAGCCGGGAACCTGTAGCTGATGACCGTTGCGTTCCGTCCAGGCCTCCTGCGCCGTGATGGCAATGCCCTCTTCGATGGTCGCCGGATAGTGCGTGCGGATCTCCGAACCGATGCGGTCCTTCAGAGGCGTAATGATCTTGCCGCGCGCGGTGTAATCCTCCGGATTAGCGGTGAAAACCAGCGCGACGTCGAGCCCCAGGCGAACCGGATAGCCCTTAATCTGTACGTCGCCTTCCTGCATGATGTTGAACAGGCCGACCTGAATCTTGCCGGCGAGATCAGGCAGTTCGTTGATGGCAAAGATGCCGCGGTTGGCGCGCGGCAGAAGCCCATAATGCACCGTGTACTCGCTGCCGAGTTCGTGACCACCCTTCGCAGCCTTGATGGGATCTATGTCGCCGATCAAGTCGGCGATAGTCACGTCTGGAGTCGCCAGCTTTTCGACGTAGCGATCCTCGGGCGTGAGATATGAAATGGGAGCGTCATCGGGATTATTGGCCAGCAGCTCGCGGCAGCGACGGCAGATGGGAGCGTAAGGATTGTCGTGAATCTCGCAACCGCGCAGATACGGGAGTTGTGGGTCGAGCAACGTGGTGAGCGCGCGCAGGATGCGGCTCTTTGCCTGTCCGCGCAATCCGAGGAGAATGAAGTTGTGCCGTGAAAGTACCGCGTTCACGATCTGCGGTACGACGGTGTCGTCGTAGCCGACGATGCCGGGGAAAACCGGAGTACTCGAGCGGACGCGCGCCATCAAGTTGTCGCGCATCTCGTCCTTCACGCGGCGGTTGCGCACCCGTGGTTCGGAAAACTGCTGGCTGCGACGAAGCTCACCCAACGTCTGCGGAAGATTGCTCAAGGACTCGATACCTCCCAAGGTCACGGACGCCATCATGGGCGAACCGAATGTTGGTATTCTACGCCTGCGAGGCTTGACCGGCCGGGAACTCGAAGAGCAGATCGAAGTCGCGGCTGGACGAGGCATGGCAAACATCCTCGCGCGGCCCAAGGCACTCCAGGCGACGGCTTATTCCGCCGACTTGAAGCGCGCGTGAAGTCTCGGGAGGCCTTCTTTACGCTCCGCGCCATCCCCCGAAAGCGCGGCCGCAGCTTCGGCATCCACCGAGCGCAGGCGCAAGTCGCGTTGCGGGAAGGGAATTTCAACGCCCGCCTCGCTCAGTAAGTGCATGACCTCTAGCGCGACTTCACTTTTCACCTTGACCGTATTGCTCTCCTGCATGACCCAAAAGCGAAGCTCGAAATTCAGAGCGCTGTCACCAAATCCCATGAAGAAGGCCTCGGGCTCGGGCGAGGTGAGGACGTCGGGGTGCTGAATAGCGGGCCGCTCCAGCAACTCCTTCACCAGTTTGGCGTCAGTGCCATACGCCACGCCCACCGGGAGTTCCAAGCGCCGCTTGGACTCCGAGAGTGTCCAGTTGGTTACGTTGCCGGAGATAAAACTGGCGTTGGGAATGATGACCTCGGCGCCCTGGAATGTCTGGACGGTGCTGGACCGTATCCCGATGCGAGTAACTGGGCCCGTCACGCCAGCCCCAAGGTCCACGACGTCACCGATACGGATCGGCCGTTCGAACTGGAGAATCAAGCCGGAAACAAAATTGTTGATGATGTTCTGCAAGCCGAATCCGACGCCGACGCCGAGCGCACCGGTGAGCACCGTGAACTTGTTCAGCGCCACACCGCCTGCGTTCACGGCGAATAGGAAAACCAGCAGCAGAAGCAAATAATGCAGCGTGGTGGAAATCAGCTCGGGGATCCCGCGCTTCAAGTGCAGGCGTTTGAGTAGCTCCTCCCGCAACAGAAAGCGCAGCGAGGTGGAGAACGCGAAACCGGCCACCAAAATCGCCCAAAATCCGAGCACGCCGCCCAGCGTGATGTTGCCGGAGCCGCCGACGATATTGAAGTTCAGCAAGGCAACCATGCCGTCCTGGACCGCCTCGCGCACGTTTAACAGATCCAGTGTGGCGCCGAGCCACACCAAAAAGCCGGCCCATTGCAGCACGCGCGGTACCCAGCGAGCTATCGTCTCGCGGTGCAGGCGAACCAGCGCCAGCCGCTCGGCCGAAGGCGACTCGACAGCGGCCAGGAACAGCAGCGTGAAGACGCGCAGCGCAGTAAATACGGCAAGAGCGATGAAGACGCTGTAGACGCAGGCCATGGCCAGATACAGCATCAGCTTGTAATAGCCGAATAGATTTGCCACCTGCGATACAGTCAGGACCGCCAGCGCCACCCGCGCGCCAAGGATCAGAAGCCTGTGGCTACGGCTCGTTGTCTCCCCTTCGGCGATGCGCTTGGGCCGGAGAAAATAGGCGAATAGCACGATCGCCACCAGGAAGCCGAAGAACTGCAATTCTCGCTTGGTAGAAGCCGGAAGCGTGATCCAAACGAGTGCCGCGTTGAAGACATAAACTCCCATCAGGCAGTACAGCGGCAGGTGGAAACGAGGCCCGATCAGCGGTGGCATCAACACCACGATGGAAAAGAAGGAGAGCACAATGGCGAGGCCGATCAGCGGCAAAGGCGCAAGGGGCGCCAGCAGGAACGCGATGAGGAGTGGCGGCAGGACTCCCAGCGCAACCCAATGCCGAGCGATCTCCAGCGCGTGGGCCTGCAGTTCACCCGCCGGCTGAATTCCGAGCGTCCGAGCTGACAATCGGTATGCGCCGAAGAGGGACAGCAGCAGCAGCGCGGCAAGAAGTGCAAAAACGCCTGAGTTTTCTTGCACAAACGACTTGATGCCGATCACACGTGTTCTGGTGTTGGCAAAGAAATCAGGCGTCCCTTCCACTTCCCGCCGCGTAAAAACCTGCCACAGCGGCAGGCTGTCGCGCTCCAGCACGTGTTCTTTCAATTGGGCGCGCGCCTCCGCCAGCCGGTCAACCGCATCGAGCGCCAATTGGTGCTGATTGGCCGCGATCACCTGCAGGTTGACGATTGTCCGCAAGAGCTCCTGCGCCTGGGAACTTGCCGTCTGAATTCCTTTAACCGCATCCCGGATCACATCGAGCGTAGGGCCCAGGCCGGGGGTATTCTTGTTTTCCTCCAGGGTCAACGCCCATTGCGGTTGCAGGGATTGCAGTTGCTGGACAGCCGACTGCGCGGCATTGGCCCAATCCAGCAGTTGACGGCGTGTGGCCGCTCCTTCGGTGGAGAAGGAGTGCCAATACGTCTCCTGCTCCCGTACCTCCATGGCACTGGGAGATCCAGCCAGCAACACGTCAACTTCTTTCTTCTTGGCCTGCAGCGTGACATCACGCTCCGCCAACGTGGCCTTCAGGGTGTCCAGTTGCTCGCGCGACGGCAGCTGGTCACTGGTATCGCGCAGTAGGCGCGCCAGTTCCTCGGCGCGCGTGGACACGCCCGGCAGCGGAATGGCGGTTAGAGGCTGTGGCTCGGCAGGCGCCGTCGCGGCCGGAGCGGGGGCTGGCTGGTTTGCCGACGACTGTTTCTTGCCCAGCAGAGCTCCCAAAGGGCTACTGCTTTGGGCCGGTGAAAGCTGGCTGATGCAGAGTGTAATCAATAACAAGAGCGGCGCTCGGGCGGTGGGCGCGAGGCGGGCAGACCAGCGATTCCTGCGGGAGCTATCGCCCCACAGGCGCACAGATGATGGGATTGGAGACATCTTGCTGTCCCATTATCTCTTATGCAGCGGGTCTCGGCTTAGATCGTTGGCTAACGAACACCTTCGCTAGCCGCCTAACTCGTCCAGCATGGCCTCCATCTCCGAAAGCGCGTGCTGATTACGAGTGCGGCGCGCACATTCGATACCTTGCTCCAACATCGTCTTCGCTTCATCGTTGCGTTCGGCGCGGGCGAGGGCCTGGGCAGACATGAAATATCCGTTGACGTAGTCAGGATGGACCGCGAGCAGGAGCTGAAACTCGGCGACTGCGGCATCGGTCTCGTCAGCGCCCGAATACTCCAGCCCAAGCGCATAGCGGGCAAATGCATCGTTGGGGTTGGTTTCGAGAATCTCTTTCAGCGCCGCCACGCGGCTGGGGTCAGGCATGATCTATTCTCCTATTTTCGAAGTCATGATACAGGACAGCGCGAGGTGCCGGCTGCGAAGCGGGAAGGCGTGCTGCGTTGCATTACAATGGCGTTTAACTTTTGCCAGTGTTGCGCGAGGGTTTTGTGGCCTGTCCGTTTTTCATGCCGGAAGAACGATTTGCTTCTGACTGGCCATTTCCGCAGCGGCTTCCGCTGGGAGCGGGATGGGCCGGCACATGTACTGCTCCTGGTCACGAAGGCGTGCGCCCCAGCGAAGATGAACTGAAGTCAGGCTGCAATCTGGGCTATGCGAAAGAATGCACCCGGCTGCCCGCCGAACGCGACACCGACGCGGTGCGGTTTGCATTGGGCGGGGAACGCCACGGAATCTTGCGAGTGCTCTTTGCCTGCGAGCGCGAGCATTTGCCGGCTGGTCACGGCGAGCTTCTATATGACGTAGGTAGCGGTTCGTGGCTCCAGTCGCATGACGATGCATGCGTGCAGCGTATGGCCGAGTGTTACGTGCGGGCGAAAAGGGAACGGCGGGGCAGTTTCGATTTGTGAGCAACAGCAGGTCCGCTTCGGCGAGATTAGGCGGGGCTCTCGACTCGCGCCCCAAGACCGGGGCCGCTCGCTCGGGATAACAATTCGATGATTGACAGTAACTGATTCCAGGAACGCCATGAACCCCAACGACGGAAACTTGCGACCGAGGCCGGTGAGCGAATCGAAGTCAGAGATGATTGAGCTCGTTCTGCCGAATGACACCAACCCGCTGGGCGCGCTGTTAGGCGGCCGGCTCATGCATTGGATCGACCTTGCCGGTGCGCTGGCTGCGCATCGCCACTCGCATTCCTATGCTGTGACTGCCTCGATGGACCACATCGACTTCCTTGTGCCCGTGCATGTCGGCGACATGGTGATCCTGCAGTCGGCGGTCAACCGCGCGTTTCACACGTCGATGGAAGTTGGAGTGAAAGTCCTGGTAGAGAACTACATTTCCTCTTCGCGCCAGAAAGTTGCGACTGCTTATCTCACGTTCGTCGCGGTGGACCGGCACGGACGGCGGCTGCAAGTTCCGCCGGTGATTCCCGAGACTGAAGAGGAGCAGCGCCGTTACGAGGGCGCGCTGCGGCGGCGCGAATCCGCAAAGGCCGAACGCGAGCGCAGGGCCCTGGCGAGAGGAGAGCAGGACGAATGAGAAATCTCTGTGCGAGGACGATGTGCCTGACAGCGGTCGTGTGCGCTTTAAGCCTCTTCGCCCAGCAGAAGGAGAGCGAGCCAAAATCCGAACAAACGGTCGAGAAGTCCGGGACTCTGAAGCCATCCACCGAGGGACAGAAGCCTGGCGAGGCGCAAAAAGAAGCCCAGAAGGAAGTCCCCCCGACAGTCACGCACCACGAAATCCACGTTGCCGGCCGGGTCCTGCATTACACGGCGACAACCGGCCTGATGCCCATCCGCAACAACGAGACCGACGAGATCGAGGCCAACATTTTCTTCATGGCCTACACCCTCGACAACGCCGGCCCCAGGCGCCCGCTGATGTTTTCCTTCAACGGCGGGCCGGGTTCCGCGTCGGTGTGGCTGCATCTGGGAGCCATAGGACCGCGGCGAGTCAAGATGCAGCCCGACGGTGGCATGCCTCCTCCGCCCTTCGAACTGATCGACAACCAGCAGACCTGGCTCGACCAGACCGATCTGGTTTTCATCGATCCCGTTGGGACCGGGTACAGCCGCGCCGCCAAGAAGGAGTTTGCCAAGAAGTTTTTCGGCGTAAAGGGCGACATCGCATCGGTCGGCGAATTCATTCGCCTGTATCTGAGTCGCTATGAGCGATGGACTTCGCCGCTGTTCCTGGTTGGCGAGAGTTACGGTACCACGCGCGCAGCTGGATTGAGCGGATACCTGATTGACCGCGGTGTTGCGCTTAGTGGCGTGGTGCTGGTCTCTTCGGTATTGAACTTCGAGACTTTGGAGTTTACCCGCGGTAACGACCTGCCGTACATCCTGTATTTCCCCAGCTACACTTCGACTGCGTGGTACCACAAGAAGCTTCCGTCTGATTTGCAGGAGCGTGATCTGCAGAGTGTTTTGCGCGAGGCGGAGCAGTTCGCTGCTGGGCCGTACGCCGCCGCATTAGGCAAAGGTGACGACCTCACGCCGCAGGAGCGCCAGAGCCTCATCGACCAGGTGAGCCGATTCACCGGCCTTGATCGCAGTGTCGTGGACGAGAACGATATGCGGATCAAACAGTGGATATTCTGCCGCGAGTTGCTGCGCAACCAGCGGCTGACGGTCGGACGGCTAGACAGCCGTTTCACTGGGCCGAATCTAGCGGGCGGCAGGGGAGACGGCTTCTACGATCCTTCGATGTCCGTGATTAGGCCGCCGTTCACCGCGACCTTCAACAACTACGTTCGCAGCGATCTCGGCTACAAGACCGATCTGGAGTATTACATCCTCGGAGGCGGCATCGGCGAATGGGATTGGGGCTCGGCGGGCGAAGGGTTTCCAGATACCAGCGAAGCCCTGCGTGAAGCCTTCGTCAAGAATCCCTACATGAAGTTGTTCGTCGCTTCGGGCTATTACGATGTGGCGACGCCATACTTCGCCACGCAGTACACGCTGAGCCATATGAACCTCGACTCGCAACAGCATGCCAAGGTGTCACTCGGCTACTACGACGCCGGACACATGATGTACATCAGGAGCGACTCGCTCGACCGCCTGCACCAGGATGTGTCGGGATTCCTAGCCAATGCGCTGAAGTGATCGCAGTGTGTCTCTGTGGTGAAACAGGGTCTTAATCGTACCGCTCGAACACGATCTGCTTGCGGTCCCAGCTCAGCTCTTCTTTGAGCAGCTTGCGGTTGGCGTCCACCATCTGGTGCAGGCCGCAGATGTACGCCTGCATGTCTGCGCGCCCGGCGACAATCTCCCGCACGTGGTCCTGCACGTACCCACGGCGTCCTTGCCACGCGTCGCTGCCGCGGCTGAGTGTCGGAACGTAGTGGAAGTTCGGGTTTTCGCGCTCGATTTGTTCGAACTCGTCGCGATAGTAGATGCTGCCCTGATATCGTGTGCCAAAGACCAGCCAGTATTCATGATCGCGGTTGCGTTCGGGCTTCTCGAACAGCCAATGCACCATGCCGCGAATGGGCGCGATGCCGGTACCTGTGGCGATGAATACCGAGTCCCTTCGCGGTTCTCGCAGAGTGAACAGCCCGTGCGGGCCGTGGAACTGGACCGTCGCGCCGTCCTCGAGGTCGCATAGCCAGTTTGACAGGAAGCCATGATCCACGCGGTTCAGGCACAGATCGAATGTTGCGTTCGGCCGTGGCGGCGAGGCGATGGAATACGCTCGCGTGTGCTCCTTGCCATCCAGCTTCGGTTGTTTGATCGAGACGAATTGCCCGGGCGTAAAGCGAAACTCATCGAGGCCCTCGACGGCGAGTTCGAGATGCTTGGTTTGGGGCGACAGCAGGGCGGACTGCGTCAGGCGGGCAGTGAACATCTGCCGCTCCACGGTTGTCCGCTCGTGGGTTTGGGTTTCCATAATTGAGGAAGGTTCGAATCTCCTCACTTAGACTTAGATGCCCTGGGAGCGCAATCGGCATCCGGCGGGCACTGAAAGCAATGAAAGGCGGCCATTGCGGCCGCCCATTGCATGATCAATTTTCTCTATTCCACCGTTACCGACTTTGCCAAGTTGCGCGGCTGGTCCACGTCGCATCCGCGGCGCACGGCGATGTGATACGCCAGCAACTGGCAGGGAACCACTTCGAGGATGGGAGCGAGCAGTTCCGGCGCATCGGGAACGTAGAGCACGTGGTCGGCGGCCTCGCGAATCTCCTCGTCGCCATCGGTGGCAATGGCGATGACCGTGCCCGAGCGCGCCTTCACTTCCTTGAGGTTGGAGAGCGTCTTCTCATAGCGCAGTACCGAGCCGGGATCGCTCTTGTCGTGCGTGGCCAGAATCACGACCGGCAGATCTTCGTCGATCAGAGCGTTCGGTCCATGCTTCATCTCGCCCGCTGGATAGCCTTCAGCGTGGATGTAGGAAATTTCCTTCAGCTTCAGCGCGCCTTCCAGGGCGATGGGGTAGTGAATCCCGCGGCCGAGAAAAAGAAAGTCGTGAGCGCGGTGATATTCCTTGGCGAGGTCCTCGGTTTCCTCATCGCGCGTGAGCATAGCCTCCAGCTTGCCAGGCATCAGCGTCAGCTCAGTGAGAAGCCGCTTCGATTGCTCGCAGTCGAGCGTGCCGCGCATCTGTCCTAGGTGTACCGCGAACAGAAACAGCGCGGTCAATTGCGCCGTGAACGCCTTGGTCGAAGCGACGCCGATCTCGGGCCCGGCATGCGTGTAGACGGTGCCATTGGACTCGCGCGCGATCATTGAGCCAACCACGTTGCAGATGCCCAACGTCTTCGAGCCCTTGGCGCGCGACTCGCGCATGGCAGCGATGGTGTCGGCGGTTTCTCCGGACTGCGTGATCAGGATGGTCAGATCGTCGGGGCCGTTCAGCGGATCGCGGTAACGGAATTCGCTGGCATAGTCCACTTCGACGGGAAGCTTGGCCAGTCGCTCGATCATAAACTTGCCCGCGAGTCCAGCGTGCCAACTGGTGCCGCAAGCGGCGATGTAAACCTTCTCGAGCTTGCGGAAATCGTTCTCGGTGATGTCCATCTCATCGAGGAACACCTTTCCGGTATCGAGCGAGACACGTCCCAGTGTGGTGTCGCGGACGGCGCGTGGCTGCTCGTAGATTTCCTTCAGCATGAAATGCTTGAAGCCACCCTTCTCGGCCATGATTGGGTCCCAGGTGATGTGCTGCACTTGGCGCTCGATGTGCTGGCCTTCGAAGTCGGTCAACTGCACTCCGGAAGGTGTAATGGTTGCGAGGTCGCCATCAGCCAGGAAGAACAGGTCGCGCGTGTGATAGAGGATTGCCGGGACATCGCTGGCGACGAAATACTCATCCTTGCCGAGGCCGATGACAGCAGGCGGGCCGTTGCGCGCGGCCACGATCTTGTTTGGCTCGTCGGCCGAAATGACAGCAATAGCGAACACTCCGGTCAGCAGTTTCACCGTTTTGCGGACCGCTTCTTCCAGCGGGGTCTTGTGTCCGTTGTGCGTACTGAGGTTCTTCTCGATGAGGTGTGCGATCACCTCGGTGTCCGTCTCGGTGCGAAACTTGTGGCCTTCTTCGATCAGCTTTCTCTTCAGGCTGACGTAGTTTTCGACGATGCCGTTGTGAACGACGACGATCTTTCCTGTGCAGTCGCGGTGCGGGTGGGCGTTCTCCTCGGTGGGACGTCCGTGTGTGGCCCAGCGGGTGTGGCCGATGCCGTACGTGCCGTCAAGCGGCTTCAGGCGGATGACCTCTTCCAGGTTGCGCAACTTGCCTTCGGCGCGGCGCACCTGCAGGCCGTCACCGTTGCCGCCAACAGCAATGCCGGCGGAGTCGTAGCCGCGATATTCGAGGCGACGCAGGCCATCAAGGATGACCGGCACCACTCGTTTATTTCCTACATATCCAACAATGCCGCACATAGTTCAGCTCCCGTGAAAGGTACGTCCGCCCGCTTCGAATTGGTCAGAGTGGCCAACTTCGGCCTAAGGAGGCCTTGGAGAGGGTCTTGTGATTCGCTTAATCTAGTCAATTTGATAGTACAGCGGGACTTCCCGATGCGAAAGAGTGATTTGTTCTCCGTGGAGAACAGCGGCAGTCTGTGGCACTGCCAGGATTCAGTCTAGCGTTGATCGCGCTAGCCTTCAATCGTGAAGCGGTACTCTTCGATTACGGGATTGGTCAGCACTTCGCGCGCGATACGCTCGATTTCCGCTTGTGCTTCCTCACGGCTGATGCTGCTGTCGAGCGCGATCTCGAAGTATTTGCCCTGACGGAGGTCGTCCAGGCCGCGATAGCCCATCTTTTTCAGGGCGCCGTGAATGGTTTTGCCTTGCGGGTCGAGCACACTCTTCTTGAGCGAAACGTAAACGTAGGCTTTCATGGAAGCTCTATTATACCGAGTGGTCAGCGCACGTCTTGAACTGCTCGTCGATTTCGATCTGGTAGCCGTTGGCCACGCGATTGTTGGCATTGGCCAAGCCGACCACCGACATCATCTCGTGGAACACCTCGTCGGTCATGCCCTTCTTGCGCGCCGAAACGGTGTGCGCCGCGACGCAGTAAGGACAGCCATTGGTGACGCTTACTGCCAGGTAGATCAACTCCTTCATCACCGAGTCCAGCGCTCCGGGCGCCATCAGTTGCTTGGTATCCTCCCAGGTGCGCTTTAGCAGAGCGGGATCAGACGCCAGCGCCTTCCAGAAATTGTTGATCCAGTCGATCTTGCGCGTCGCCATGATGTCGTCATAGACGGCTCGCACTTCAGGGCTGGCTTCGTTGTATTCAATCAGTCCGAATGTTGCCATGCGTTTCTCCTTATTCCACCTGCACCTTCTGACGATACGCCGCCACTTGCACGTTCCATCCCAGTGCTTTCGTCATCGTGTCCCGCAACTGGGATGATGCCGGAGGCTCGCCGTGAACCAGATACGTCTGCTTGGGAGGGCGGCGAAACGTGTGCAGCCACTCCAGCAACTCCGGAGTGTCAGCGTGGTCGCTGAACTGCTCCAGCGCGGCGATCTGCGCGCGGATCGGAATCTCCTGGCCAAACATCTTTACTTCGGAAGCGCCGTTCTTGATGGTGAATCCGCGCGTACCTGGTGCCTGAAAGCCGATGAACAACACCAGATTTCGAGGATCAGGCATGCGTAGTATCAGGTGGTGCAGAATGCGCCCGCCGGTCACCATTCCACTGGACGAGACGATGATCGTCGGATACCTGGAGTCGTTGATCTTCTTGGATTCGTCCTGCGTGACGTCGAAGTGGAAGTTCGGCCACTCCAGCGGCGAACCGTATTTTTCGATCAGAGCCTTCGTCTCCGGCGTGAACTCTTCGCTGTGCTTTAGGAAAATCTCCACTGCTTTGATCGCCATCGGGCTGTCAGCGTGGACCGGCACACGCGGGATCTCTCCTGTCTCCATTAGTTCCTTCAGCAGGAATAGAAATTTTTGCGCACGCTCGACGGCGAAGGATGGAACCACCACGCTGCCGCCGCGCTGCACCGTGGTGCGGATGAGCTCCGCCATCTCGGGACGCGGGTCGGTGTGAGGATGCTCGCGGTTGCCGTAGGTGCTTTCCATCACCAGAAGATCGCAATCTTCTCCCTCAGTCGGGCCAGAGTGCACCACTTTCCCGGGAGCAATCTGGCTGTCGCGGACGCGGCCGATGTCACCGGAGAAGAGCAGCTTTGAGGTTTTGCCATCGGAGGTCAGAGTGATCTCCGCCATCGCCGAGCCGAGTATGTGCGCCGCTCGCACAAAGCGGAACGACAGCTGACTACTGAGCTGCTTCAGTTCGCCAAAGTTGACCGGACGGAAGAGCGTCAGGCACTGCTGCGCCTCTTCCATGGTGTAGAGCGGCAACGCGGGCACGTGTTTCGACGTCTTGAACTTGTTGTGGAACGCCGCGTCTTCTTCCTGGAGGTGTCCGGAGTCGGGGAGCAAGATGCCGCACAGATCGATGCTCGCGGGCGTGGCGTAAATCGGGCCATGAAAGCCTTGCTTCACTAGCCGCGGGATCCATCCCGAGTGGTCGAGATGCGCGTGGGTCAAAATAACTGCATCGATCGAGTGCGCCGGCACCGGAAGGTCCTGCCAGTTGCGCTCGCGCCATTCCTTTTGGCCCTGGAAGAGGCCGCAGTCAACCAAGACCTGGAGACCTCGCGCGCCGTCGTTGTCTGCGTGGATCAGGTGCTTCGAGCCGGTAACAACTCCGGCTGCGCCAAGAAACTGGATATAGCTCAAGCAGTCCTCATTCGTGCGCCAGGATAATCGCTAGCGCCCCTTTGTGGCCCGCGGGTCGAAGCCCGCAAACTGAGAATAATAACAAGCGCGCAACAGCATAACCTTCCAACATCTGCAGCATTACTATTGGGGCGGCCGTATTTCGTACACGTTGTTGCCCATGTTTGCTTCGGGCACGCTGCCGTCGTTGACCACGATCTGGTTCGGAGCCACGGGAACCTCAATGCGGCCAACTCCCTTTTCGCCAGCCTTGACCAATACTCGGACGCTCTTCGTGCCGGACGGAGTCTGGATCATCACAGGGACTTCCGCTCCCGCAGTGCCGCGGTTCTCAATAGTTGCAGTAACGAGGTAACTCCTTTCCTCGCTGAGGAGTGGCCGCGGATACGCCGACTCAACATGAAACTCTGGCAGTCCGCGATCGCGGTACACCCAATCGTCGAAGAACCACTCCAGATCGCGCTTGGAGTTGGCCTGGACCAGTCGCTGGAAGTAGCTGGGGTCCATGTCGGCGCCGCCGCGATAGGCCCCAATGGAGTGCCGCATGGCTTCATCGCCGACCATGTCACGCAGCATCCAGAAAACAAAACTTCCTTTACCGCGCAGATAGAGTTGGTCGTTGGTGTTCAGCAGAGCGTTGTCGGCAGCGCTGTTCTCTGAAGCCTTCGTCGTGGTCGCTTTCGGATGCGCCAGCCCTTCCGCTTGCGCGAGGGGCTCACGATACTGGTCGAGGTACTCCAAGGCTACGCTGCGGCCGCTGCGGCCCTCGACGGAAATGACTTGCAGGAGCCGCTCCAGACCTTCTTGAATCCAAGCGTGAGGAGAATGAAATCGCGCCGCGACCTGAGCCGGCAGCAACAGTAGCTGTACGGTTGCGGTTTGCGCGTCGCGCAATGGCGTGAACAAGACCGCCCCGTTCTGCCAGGGATTAGCGTTCCGATCGGTCAGTTCGATCACGCGCGCGGGTTGGGCCGGCTCGGGCAGCCACTCGTGAAGCAAGGGATCGTTGGCTTCGGCCGCGAGTGCGTAGTCGCGCGCGAGGGAGGTGTGATCGGGAGTGTGCAAGAGTGTAATCGTCGGACGCGCGAGTTCGGCATAGTTGGCGATGGCGAAGGTCGGGACTGTTTCTCCCAGCCCATCCAAATGCAATGTGTTACTGAATTCTCTGAGTTTGCCGCCGGTTTTACTTTCGCTGAGTTCGCGAACTTCGCCACAACTCGAGCCAGTGGCGTTAACCGCATTACACAGTGAGGCCAGCGAAGCGGGCTCAGTTACGACTATGCGCGCTTCAAACCCGCTGCGATCATGGCGGTGCTTCCACCTCGCAATGGCATCGAACACAGCGTTGCCGTCGCTCAGGCTCACCGCTTCAATCGCCACTGGATACCATGCAACATAACCGAGTCCGCGGATTGCGGTGAGCGAGTCGTTAATTTCATCCCAGTCGTTTCGCGCTGCGACGTCGGCGGGTGCACCCATGCGCGTTAGACGCGTTGCATCCTGTGTGATCGTCCCGCCGTATTGCACATCGAGCGTGACCGTCGTTGCAGGCGCTGCTTCTCTGGGCAACGTGACGATCGCTTCCGACAGGCTGCCGGTGTGATCGATGTCAGAGGTATAGGTGTCGCCCAGCCACTGCAACAGCTTGCTATCCAGCGCGATGCCGTTCCATGCCAGCGACGACGAAACCTGCAACGTGACCAGCTTCTGCGGCGTATTGGAATCGTTGCGCAGCGTGACCTTGCCGGTCACCGCCATCACGTGCGCGGTCCGGTCCACCTGCACCTCGAGTTGGTACCGTGTGATGGTGAACGCTTCGCGATCAACGGCAAATGCCGGCAGCAGGGCCGCCAGCCAGAACAACAGCAGAACTGGCGGCCGCTTCATTTCGTAGGTTCGGCCTTCCCGGAGTGCTTTGCCGAACGGCGCTGACGTGCCACCTCGTACATCACCACGGCCCCAGCGACCGAGACATTCAGCGAGGGCACATGGCCGAGCATGGGAATCGAAACCAGAAAGTCGCAGCGGCGGCGTACCAGATCGTGCAGTCCTTTACCCTCAGCACCGAGCACGATGGCGCAATGCATGTTGTAGTCGAGTTCGTCGTAGCTTTGCGTGCCCCGTTCGTCCAGGCCGACCGTCCACACATTGCGCTCTTTCAGCTCGTCCAGCGTACGAGAGATGTTGGTTACTCGTGCTATCGGTAAATGCTCGGAAGCTCCGCCAGAGGCCTTAACTGCGGTGCCCGTCAATCCAGCCGCGCGTCGCTCCGGAATGATGATGCCATCGGCGCCGGCGCCGTCAGCGGTACGGATAAGAGCGCCCAGGTTGTGCGGGTCCTCCACGCTGTCGAGGACGACCAGGAAACTATGCTCGCCGTGGCGCTGTTCGAGTAGTGTGTCCACATCGGCGTACTGCTTGCTGCCGGTGACTGCGATAACTCCCTGATGAGTATTGGTGTTGGCGGTTCGGTCGAGCTGTTCACGCGGCAGGAACCGGACCTGCACTCCGCTGCCGCGGCAATCGTCGATCAGGCGCTGCATGCGCTGATCATGGCGCTCGCGTGCGATACCGACATACTCAAAGCTGCGCGCGCCTGACTTCAGCGCCTCGCTGACCGCATGAATGCCGTAAATAACGACCATGTTTCATCAGTTTACGACATGAGCAGTGAACAACGGCCACTCTGCATTTATACTTTCTGAGGAGTTTGCATGCCCCTATCGGCGGTCATTGTGGATGACGAGCAGCTGGCGCGCGAAGAGCTTGCCTATCTGTTGCGCGAGCTCGATGTCGATGTTGTGGCGCAAGGCAAGAATGGCGTCGAGGCGGTAACCCTGATCAAGGAGCTCTCGCCCGACGTCGTTTTTCTTGACGTGCAAATGCCCGGTCTCGACGGCTTCGGCGCCATCAAGAAGCTGCTCGACAAGAAAGTCGCCCTGCCGCAGATCGTCTTCGCCACCGCCTATGACCAATATGCGGTAAAGGCCTTCGAGGTCAACGCGGTTGACTACCTGCTGAAGCCATTCGACAAGAAACGCGTCGCGAAGGCCGTGGAGAAAGCTCGGCAGAAGCTGGAGAGCGCCGGCTCCCCCAGCGATCAGATCGGCACCATCGTCAAGATGCTGGAGCAGCAGCAACGGCCGCCGGCGGCAAAGGTGCTGCTCAAGTCGGCAGGACGGCTGTTCCTGGTGGACCAGAAAGACATTTGCTACGCCTCAATTGAGGACGGAGTGATTACCGTGGTCGCGACCGGGATGGAAGGACAATCGAACTGCCGCACCCTGGAGGAGTTGCTCGACTCGCTCGATCCAAACATGTTTTGGCGCGCGCACCGCTCCTATCTAGTCAACATCAACCGCATCAAGGAAGTTGTGCCGTGGTTCAAGAGCTCGTACCAGATTCGCATGGAAGACAAGAAGCAGGCCGAGATCCCAGTGAGCCGCGCACAGACCAAACGGCTGCGCGAGTTGTTCGGGCTGTAAGTAGCAACGAGCGGCTGACAATTAGCTACCGAGCCCAGCGCACGAAGATGCCCTGAGCGGCTATTTCTCCTTGATCTGGGTCCGCCGCACCATTTTGGTTACCATGCCTCGCGGCGCGAGTCGCAGCAGTTCCATCGCCAGGCGGTTCTTCCATCCGGGGATTACCAGGCGCTTGCCTTGCCTCATGCCTTCGTATCCGGCGCGCGCGACCTCCCGCACATCCAGCCGCAGCGGGCTCTTTAGCATGCGGGTTTCCCCAATATGCGCTCGCGCCTGGAAGTTCGTCCGCACCGGGCCGGGACAAAGGCAGGTGACAGTTACGCCGCTGCCTTCCATCTCTTCAGCGAGGGCTTCGCTGAAGTGCAGCACGTAGGCCTTGCTCGCAAAGTAGACATTCATGAACGGGCCGGGCAGAAACGCCGCGATGCTGGCCACGTTGAGTACCTTGCCCTCACGTGCGCGGATTTGCGGCAGGAACAACTTGGTCAGGTGCGTCAGGGCGACCATGTTGACCTGCACCATCTCGGCTTCATTGTTCCAGTCGGTGTCGAGGAAGGCCCCGGCGCCACCGAATCCTGCGTTGTTCACCAGCACGTCGAGAACGATGCCCGCTTCCTGCAACTCGGAATGCAGCTCGCTCGGTGAAGACGGATGGGCGAGGTCCTTAGGAGAAATCCGCACCGGGATGTGATAGCGGGACTGCAGGTCGTCGCCGAGTTCGCGCAGCGCGCCACGGCTGCGTGCCACCAGCACCAGTCGGTAGCCGTCGCGAGCGAACAGGTGTGACAGTTCCAGTCCGATGCCGCTGGAGGCGCCGGTAATCAAAGCAGTCTTAGGGGCGTAGAAGGGATTGCTTGCGCTCACGATTCAGTTATAGCGGATTTCGGCGTTTCGCAGCAGTGTCTACTTCACCTGCGACTGCAGGAAAGTCACAATCTGCCAGCGCTGGTTCTTGGGCAAACCCGACCATGAGGGCATGCCGGCTGCCACCTTGCCTGTAGAGATGAACCAGAACAGCTCGCCGGGTTTGGCGTTCTTAACGGGTGGTGTATCGAGCGGAGGTGCTGGGCCGATTCCCTGGAGATTCTTGCCGTGACACTGTGCGCAATTCTGGCCGTATAGCGTCTTGCCGGCCGCTACAGCTACGGGTTTGCCCTGGTAGGGGTTTCTCATTTGCGCATCCGCTGCAGGTGCGACGTGAAGGTTTACGGACTGGGCTGTGATGTGCGGCGCTATCCAGAGCGGTGCTGTTATCGCTGCTGCCGCGAACAATCTGGACGCAACTCCGGCGGTTGCTCTCAAATGTTCTCTCCCTGCGAACTATTCTACTTTTTCCCTGATTTGTAAAACGAATTTCTAAAAGAAGAATTTCGCTCCCAGTTGCACAAGGCGGGGCGGGTCGGCACTGACGACTTGGCCGAAGGTGGAACTGCTAATGCTGCCGTCAACGGTTTGCGGTCCGAAGAACTGAACACGATTGAACACGTTGAACACTTCGAGCCTCAACTGGAGGGACTTCGATTCGGTCAGCAGTACGTTCTTCAGAAGGGCCATATCGTAGTTGTCTAGACCCGGTCCGTAGAAGAAGCGCCGCTTGGCATTGCCCGGCGTAGCCAAGGCGTTCTCGCTGAATTGGGAGGTATTGAAATAAGGCTGTCCATTGCGGGGATTGTGATTCAGGTCGAGCGGACCACCCGTGTAATCCGGCTCATCAACCCCATAGTTGTTGATGCCATTCGGTTCGGCCCCGAGCAGAGAATTGTCGCCATAGTTGATGAGGGTCACGGGGAGACCCGTACTGAAATGAGTGATCCCCGAGAGTTCCCAACCCTGCGTCCAGCGGTTCGAGGCACGGAAGAGCTGTTCAAATGGGAGTTTGTAGTCGTAGCTGAGGACAAAGTTATGCTTTATATCAAAAGACGAAAGTGCATAACTGAGGGACGGATTGATCGGATTGACTTCTTCCCCCAAATTAGAGGAGTCGTCCATAGACTTGCCGTAGGTGTATCCGGCTGATAGTTCCAGCCGACCACTGGTATGCCGCACGCTGATTTGAAGAGCGTTGTAATTGGATTTCCCGATCGTCGCTTGGTCGGTGTCGCTGCCGAAGTTAGGTCCCAGCGGCCCGCGGGTTCCGTTGATCACCTGGCCCGACGCGGTTGTGAACACATTGCTTTCCCCGAAGGGACCGCAGGTGGCGGAACCCGGCGCCACTTGCTTCGGTTGGCTTAGACTCAGGCAAAGCGCGGGATCGCCAGGGTTTGCCTCCACCATCACGAGAAGCCGGTGCCCCTGCGCACCCACGTAGCTTGCGCTCAACACCGTATTCCGTCCGAGTTGCCGCTGCAGCGACAACATGTACTCCTCGACATAAGGGATGCGGTTCGTCGCGGCATAACCGGGGATGCCGCTCATGGGCTCGTACTGCGACCAGTTGATGTTTGGGTTCGGATTGCTACTGGATGCCTTTCCTGTGGCGAGTGACACAGGAAACGTCTGGCCCTGGTTCTGCCCGGTCGACGCGGTGATGAAAGGCGTAGCGAACAGCGGGGGGGCCGGGCTCGAATAGGTGATTCCATAGGGCGCATTCCCGGCCAGGATCCCAAGGGACAGCGCCTCGATTGCGGTGTAGTACATACCGAAACCGGCTCGCACGCTCGTCTTGCCGGGGCCCCCCAGGATTTTGTCAAGAAGAGTGCCTTCTTTGGCCTCCGGTGAGTAGGAAAGCCCGAGGCGAGGTGCGAAGTCAAGGTTTCCCGGTGGCGCGAGCGTGCGGGGCACGCCGGGATCTGCGGGAAAGAGTATGCCGGAAGGCGCACCGGGAAACACAACCGATGCCTTGCCGGGTTCAAATGTGGAAATCCCGTTGTTCTTCTCATACCAAGGCTCGATGCGGTCCCAGCGCAGGCCGTAGTTAAGGGTCAGGTTGGAACCCACACGCCAGCTGTCCTGCCCATACAGGCCCCAGTATTTATTGCGGCCGTAAAACGGTTGAAGCTGGCTCTGGTTGTATTGGCTCGGAACTCCGAGCAGGAAATCGGCAAAGTCAGACCCTGTCTCACTGCCGGTAAATAGAAAGTTGCCGTTGAATTGAGCGATCGGGTTGGTGTTGACTTGATCGTAGTGAAATTCCACGCCGCATTTCATCGTGTGCCGGCCCACCACCTTCGAAAAATTATCGATCCATTGGAAAGTACTGTTGACCTGCTTCAGCTCGTTGGCATTTGTCCCGATGGAAAAGGCATTGAAGACGATGTTCTCGACCCCTTCGCCTTGCGGATCCAGCGGCACGATGCCGGCTGTGCCCGGGCCGGTCACAAACCCCTGCGACGCCAGGCTGACGCCGAGTCCGCCGACGGGCTTTCCGAGGTCGTTGTTGTCACGCATGTAGCTGAAGTGGAACTCATTGACTGCACTGGTCCCGAAGGTCTTAGTGTCGCCCAGGCTGAGCAACTGCGCCTGGCCCAGATAGAGCGCATTGAAGCCCGGAACACTGGCTCCACTCTGTGCCACCGGGTATGGATTGTTGAGGGTGTAGCTATCCAGGAAATAGTAGGCCGAGAGCAGGCCCCAATGACTGTTGTAATCGAGCCGATACGCTCCTTTGTCGTCCCGCAAAGTTTCGTTGTCGGCCGAGGTCGCAAAGGTGTTGGCGCCCACGTTCGGCCGAGGAATGTATTGCAGCAGATGCTGCGCCGGCGCAGACCATGCCGAGATTGGAATAACGGCGTTGGGAAGAACGCACTGTGAGGAATTCGTGCATCCGGGCGTGTAGTAGGGTTCGCCGGGGGAAACCGGATATCCGAGTTCCCGAGAGAGCACGTTTGCCCAGGATTGGCCGGTGACCGTGCCGTTCAGCGAACTTGCCAGATCGAGCAAATCACCAGACCTGTCCTGGATGGAAGGAACCGGGATCTGGCCCGTAGCAATTCCCTGCGTCAATCGAGTCCCTTGATAATCAGCGAAGAAAAAAATCCTGTTTCTTCGGATTGGACCACCGATGGTTCCACCAAACTGGTTTTGGTCAAATGCGCCACGCGTGGGCGAAAAATAGTTACGCGCATCGAGGCTGGTGTTGCGCAGGAACTCGAACACGTCGCCATGAAATTCGTTAGTGCCCGATTTCGTAACGACGTTAATCTGGCCTCCGCTGTGTCCTCCGTATTCTGCGCCGAAGTTGCTGGTGAGGATGCGGAACTCGGCAATGGAGTCGAGGTTGGGAATGATCGCCGTTCCAGAATTCACGTCCTCTTCGGCGTCGCTACCGTTCACGATGAAGGCATTCGAGAACTCCCGTTGGCCGTTGATCGAAATCGTTCCCGGGTTGAGATCACCAGAGGGCGAAAGCGCGCTGACACCGACGTCCTGCTGCGTATTAGAGGTGAGTGAAGTCGCGGGAACGACGCCCGGCTGTAGAGCAAGCAGATCTGTATAGCTCCGGCCATTCAAGGGTACGCCGGCCATCTTCGTGCCACTTATCACCTCACCCATTTGCGCATCGGACGTTTCCACGCGGACAGCGCTCTCGCTCACTGTGACCGCCTCCGACTGTTTGCCAATTTCCAACACCGCGTCAACGACGAGCGCGCTGTTGGCGTTAATGCTGACATTAGTCCGCTGGTAAGGCCTGAATCCCGTTTTTTCGATCGTAATGTTGTAGCGCCCAATGGGGAGGTCAGGAAAGGAGTATAAGCCCTCGCCGCTTGTCGCAACCTGCTGCCGAACTCCAGTGTCGATGTTGGTTGCCTTTACGGTTGCGTCTTGAATCACGGCGTTGCTTGCATCCTTTATTGTGCCAGAGACACGCCCGCCAACTCCGGCCCACGCATTGCCGACGAAAAGCATGAGGAATGAAAAGGAAAGAAATACCGCACTACGCCTGAAGGACCTTAAGATTGAGGAAGGAACACCGAAAACAAACCCCGGCGGATTACGAGCCCCTCCGTTTTTCTCACGGCAAAACCCGTGGCTGACTCCCATATGATCGCTCCGTTCGTCAGCCCATCGGGCCGCCGACTTCGGTTTCCGCGATCCTCCGCGAAATAGAATGGCCTCGACTAAGTTGCAACAGTGTTGCAATTCATATATATCTATTAAGCGATATATGCCTCGGCGGGTCAAGTAGTTGGAAAAGATTTGATTGCAACACAGTTGCAACCTACTGCAACACAGATGGGGCAATAGTATGCCAATGCCACAAACCGAAGTGCCTGGCGCACTGCAGACAGCTTTGCTGAGCCGCGGAATTCGCATGACTCGGCAGCGCCGCATCATTCTGGAAATCATCGAAACCGCGAAGCAGCACCTCGATGCTGCGCAGATCCTGCGCAAAGCTGCCAGGATAGATCCGGAGATCAATCGCGTGACCGTGTATCGCACACTGGCGCTGCTCAAGCGGCAGGGACTGGTGGATGAACTAGACCTGCTGCATGTGAAAGGTGAAGGACACTTCTATGAGCGACGGCCGCAACGCGACCACATGCACATGACCTGTCTGCGGTGCGGCAAAGTGCAGGAATTCGAGAGCGACCTGTTCGACCGCGTCAAAGGACAGGTAGAGCGCGATTGCCAGTTCCATATACTGATTGCGCGCTTCGAGATCGGCGGTTATTGCGCGAGTTGCAGGAAGTAGCGATTCATCAAAGAGAAACTGAAGCGCAAAGAAAAGGCGCGCAGTTTGACTCCGCGCGCCTCCGAATTCTGGTAAGTGTTGAAGCCTATCTTGCCCCTACCGCCTCCTGCACCTCATAAATGCTGTACCAAGGGGTCGCGGCCTTCAGTGCGTGATTCACGTTGCCTATGTTTTTCACGCCTTCGTCTTCCAGCCAGGCGCGGAAAGCGGCTCCACCCTTTTCGGCGAAGATCGGGATGCCATCTTTCCAAGTGGCGCGTCCACAGAGTACGCCGTTAAATTTCACTCCCGACTCGGCGGCGAACTCCAGGTCCTCGATGAACTCCGAATTGCTCACGCCGGCCGACAGATAGATGAACGGCTTGCTGGTTGCGCCTGCGGCGGCGCGATAGTGATCGAGGGCTTCTTTCTTTGTGTAAGCCTTGGTGCCTTTGAAGGACTTCGCACCCTCGACGAACTGCAGATTCACCGGGATTTCGACCTTCAGCACATCCACGCCGTAACGGTCCTTGGAGAACTCTTCCATCGACTTGGCCACGACTTCGGGCTTCAGCTTCGCATAATCGGCGCCCTTCTCGTCCAGGCCCTCTTTGTAGCCCACGAGCTCGAGGAAGAACGGGATGTCATTCGCCTTGCACTCGTCACCGATGCGCTCCGTCCACGCGTGCTTATGGTCGTTGATTTTCTTGTCGTCGTAGGGCGTGTAGTAGAGCAGGATCTTCACGCAATCCGCGCCGGCTTCCTTCAGGCGCTTTGCCGACCACACATCGAGCAAATCAGGCAAGCGGCCGGGCAGGGTCTTGTCGTAGCCGGTCTTCTCGTACGCTAGCAACAAGCCCGAATCCTTGGCGCGGCGCTTCGCAGCCGGAAGCCCCCACTCGGGATCGAGCAGAATGGCGCTGGCATGTTTGGTCAGCACCTCGGTCACGTGGATCTTGAACTCTTCTAGACCGGCGTCGGTGGCGTACGTGCCCAGCGCCTTCTTCAAGGAACCGCGCTGGTCCATGGCAGCCGCGGCGATGACGCCACGATCGTTTGAAACGGCCTTGATGCCCGCGAGTTTTCCGGGAGTAATTTTCACAGTAGGACCTCCTCAGGAGCGGTGCGCCCGGTATGAATGGATTTGAATTGGATCCTGCGGAATAGCGGCTGGGCCCGCAGCCACAGGAAAGATGATTCTAACACCGAGGGCTATTGCCTCAGCGGCAAGCCGGCCAGCACCGCTTGCTGACGCGCGATCAGCGACTCGATGCCCTTGCGCGCTACAGCCATCATCTTTGCCAGTTGCGTGTCGTCGAAGGGGCGGCGCTCCGCTGTGGCTTGCACTTCAACAATCTTCTTGCTGCCGGTAATGACCAGGTTCATGTCCACATCGGCGCGCGCGTCTTCCTCGTAGCAGAGGTCCAGCATGACTTCGCCATCCACAATGCCGACGCTGGTCGCTGCGATATAGTCGCGAATCGGCGCGACGGTCAGCGCGCCCGACTCAATCATGCGGCGCATCGCCAGGCCCATCGCGATAAAGGCACCGGTGATAGAGGCAGTGCGAGTGCCGCCGTCGGCCTGGATGACGTCGCAGTCGAGAAAGATGGTTCGCTCACCCAGTTTCTCCAGGTCGGTCACGGCGCGCAGCGAGCGGCCAATGAGCCGCTGGATTTCATGTGTGCGCCCGCTCTGGCGGCCTCGGTTCGCCTCACGCGCAGTGCGCGTCAGCGTAGAACGTGGCAGCATGCCGTATTCGCTGGTGACCCAGCCTTTGCCGCTATTGCGCAGGAACTGTGGCACGGTGTCCTCGATGGTCGCAGTGCAGATAACGCGCGTGTTGCCGAGTTCGATCAGGCACGAGCCTTCTGCCGTGGAGATGAAATCCGACATGATATTCACCGGCCGCATCTGTTCGGGAGAGCGATTATCAGAGCGATAGACCATAAACGGCGATTGTATAGCTTACCGCGGTCAGCTACCCGCCCAAGTCCACATGCTCGACATGGTCCACCTGACGGCCGAGGAAACGCGCCGCGAGACGCTTGAATTTCTCCACCGAATCGGTTGCGTAAAAGCGAAAGGTGCGATGCTCGGCGGGAGAGAGTTTCGCAGCTATAGGGGTCCTTCGACTCCGTTCGGTCACTGGCGCGACCTCACGCCGCTCAAGATCACAGTCTGATTTTTCCCCCAGCATCTTCCGTACCACGCCCGCGGTTGACTCGGCCGAATCTACAATCTGCATCGGTTCAGGAACGACGCGGCGCAACAGCGGTGTAAGGAGTGGATAGTGCGTGCAGGCAAGCACCAGAACATCAGCTTGATCCGGCTCCTGCGCCATCGCCTCGTCGAGATAGATGCGCGCAACCTGCTCGGTCACTGGATGGTCGGTCCATCCTTCCTCCACCAGCGGAACAAACAACGGACAGGCTTTTTCGTATGCTTTAAGCCCGTGCTGTTGCAATGCGTCGCGATAGGCGTGGCTGCTGATGGTAGCCTCAGTGGCGATCACAATCGCAGCGCGCTTCTTGCTTACCTCGGCGGCCATGGCTGCGCCGGGCTCGACCACGCCGACAACGGGCACGTGTGTGGCCTCTTTGATGAGGGGAAGAGCCAGCGCCGTCGCGGTGTTGCATGCGACTACCAGCAGATCGATGTTCTGCGCTTCGAGAAAGCGCGCAGCTCCGATCGCATAGCGCGCCACGGTCTCCGCAGACTTCGTACCGTAGGGCAGCCGCGCCGTATCGCCGAAGTAGAGATAGTGTGCAGGCAACTGCTCGGCGATGGCTTTCAGCACGGTGAGGCCGCCAACACCCGAGTCGAAAACGCCAATGCGCGCTAGGGTCACTGCAAGTCCTTTACGACCTGGCCAATATTGCTGGCCAGGTAAAATCGCTGCAAGTCGGCGTGGCCCGCAAGCGTCTCACGCTCCTGGCCGTTGACCAGTATCTTCACGCGCTGGATCTTGCCGTCGTTCGCGTTAAGCGTGGCGACGATTGACGCCACAGTCAATTCTTCGGCGAGCACGCCCGACGGATGTGTGTTGGCGAAGGCGGAGTTGGTGTCCACCACGGCGGTGTCATCGCCGAGGAGGTACACGTCACGTACGTCTGCGCCTGCCCCGATAGGGTGCGGCGATGGCGATTGTAAGTATGCGCCAAAAAGAGCGCGCAGCACCGCGCGCGCGCGTTCCGTCCGCTCGGCAGGTAAAACAACATTCATTTGCGATCGGCGGAGGGTCGCATCCGAGTCGGAAGCAACATAGAGCGTCACTGGCGTCGGCGGCCCGTTGGCAGGTGGCGCCATCGCCAATTGCTGCTGGGTCGCGAGCTGCTCATCGCGCGCGACTTTGCGCTTCAGTTGCCAGGCATAGAAGGCCAGTCCAAGGGCGATCAGCACCAGGGCCGCGAACATTACGACAATGCGTCGCGTCATGGGCGCACCTCGGGCAGCTTAGCGCGAATCGCCGCGATGCCGGCGGCAATCGATTGCGCCACTTGCTCCTGGTAGGCGGCCGCGGCAATCTCATCCACCTTCTCCGCCGGTGGCGCGATCTCGACGGCGACTGCCGGCGCGGCGATGTTGTTCATGGGACGCAACGGAGCAAAAAGCGTAGCGTTGGGCAGCTTGCGGGCCTCCAGTTCTGCAGCCACCGAGCCAGCCACCGAGCCGCTCAGGTCGAGAAAGGCCGCCTGCGCGGTGTCCCAGGGAAGAAAGCTTTGGGTCGAGGTGTTGGCCGCGGGCAGTAGCGCCGTAAAGACGTGTACTCCTTTGCCGGTGTTCGCCGCATGAAGTGCAACGTACAACGCTGGACGCGCCGCGTTGGCTGATATCGCACGCTGGTCAAGAGAAATAGCGACGTCGGAGGTACGCAGCAAGCTGGCTGCGATGCCGCGATTGGCGAGTTCACGTTGCAGCCGCCGCGCCAGCGTCAGGACCACATCTTTCTCCGGCAAGTCAGGTGTGATGGCTGCACCAATGTCGCTTCCGCCATGAGCGGGATCGATGAGCACCAAGAAACGGGGAGCAGCCGGTTTCTGCGGTTGTTGCGGGGAGGCTGCTGCATTCGACGGAGTTTCGGGCGCTGGTTCAGGTGCTTGCTGCGCGACCGGAGGAGGTGGCGGGGGAGCTCCGGTCACGATGATGGTTTTGCCGCCATCGGCGAAGTTGGCCATCAACGGAGCCGTGCCTGTGATGTCGAGTTCGGCGATGCCGTCGTGCTCTGAGAAAACGGCGCCGGTGATCAAGGAATCGTTGTATTTGACGTTATCCTCGCCCGAAGAGGCGACCGGCTCGCGGCGAAACGTAAGGCGCACGCGCCCCGGCTCGGTCGCAATCGACGGATTCACCGCGGAAGGAAATTCCACCAAAAGCCGCGAAGGATTGCCCTGCCGTAACTCCAGAGTGAAGCGCTCCGGAGTTGTGCCGATAAACAGCCGGCGTCCTGCTGGGTGGAATTCGGCCGGGGTCCCGAGAAATGTCGCCAGCAAGTTACTGGTTGCGCTCAATGGCACATACCCACGGCCGCTCTGTAGAACAAAATTCGCGGGTAGCTTGTAATTCTCTCCGCGAACTTTGGCCTTGTCTTTTCCGTCGGTGAATTGCGCCTCTTGCGGATGGCCACCGGGAGGCGTGAAGCGCAACTTGTACTTCTTGCCATCAGGCCGCGCGTCTACGGATCCCAACGGCTCGAGCAATTCGACCAGACCGGCATAAGGCTGGCCGTTCACCTCAAGCACAGGAACCGAATACGAAGTCTGGGGCGAATAGACGGTGAGCTGGTTTTGCTCAGGGGACTGCGCTAGGACAGGAGCGTGATGCAGCAACAGTACTGTCAGCAGCACAGCCCCGACCGTGATGAGCGCAAGAACGAGCCGCGACACGCGACCGGAAAGCAACAATCTAATGCCTCCCCGGCGCCGAGCTATGCGCGGCCTCCTCCAGCGAGTACCCAACGAGCCCGCTAAGTAGCTTGGGATAGAAGTCGGTGGACTTTTGCGGCAGTACTTCGCCGGCGAAGGCGAGGTCGCGTACCTGCTCCATGCGAACCGGATTCATGAGAAACACGGCATTGGCGCCTTGGGCCACTTCGTTGACGGCTTCGCGTGCATCGCGCTGGTACCTCAAATGCTTCTGATCCCGAATGTCGTCTTCCGAAAGCCCCAGCGCCCCTTCAAGCACCAGCTTATGCAGTTGCACCACGTCGAGAGCGCGCTGGCGCTCCGACAAACCTGTTGCGCCGTTCCACTTTAGCTCCGACCGTGAGCGCAATAGAAAACCGCCGTAAGACGTTACCGCGAGCAGCGCCGTTCGATCCTTGCCAGCCTGCCGCAACCGCTCCAACGCATCCTCGGTCTCCGTCAGCGGTCCAATGTCTTCAACTTCAAAGTTGACTTGAAGCTTGCCGACCATCTCGAAGATGGAGAAATTCTCCAGGCCGAAGACCACGCGATGCGTGGGCAGGATGACCAGTCCCGGCGAGTCCATATTGACGAAGGTCATCATCACCCGCTCATAAGGAGCAGATGAATCGCCGCCCGGCTGCTTCCGCATCCCGTTGCGATAATTCAGCGCCGTCTCATAGCGATGATGTCCATCCGCGATGATCAGCTTCTTGTCGGCCATCTTGGCCTGCACGGCCTGGATGGTCGCCGGGTCGGAGATCTTCCACATCCGGTGCAGCACGTCGTATTCATCGCGCACCTCGACCGTAGGCGCCACGCTCGGCCGCAGAACGCCTTCGATCTCCGCCGAGGGATCGCCGTACAGCATGAAGAGTTGGCCAAAGTGCGTCTGCGTAGCACGCAAGAGGTTTAGCCGGTCTGCTTTCGGCTTGCTCAACGTCTGCTCGTGGCGAAACACCACCTTCTGGTCATAATCCTCCACTTGACCTAGAGCGATGAAGCCCCGCCGCTCCATGACGGCGGATGAACTGTCGCCCGGCATGCGAAATGTCTGCGTGTACACGTAGATGCTGGGCTCGGCATCGGGCACCAGGACGTCGCCGGCGCGCCATTCATGCACACAGGCAGCGGCGCGAGTGTACACACTCTCGCGCTCGTTGTCGGCAGACTGCGGCTTGCCCAGAATCACACGCACTAGGTTATAAGGGCTGGCTGCATAATATCGGTCTTGCATATCCGGGGTGATTTTGTCGTATGGCTGGGTGACCACCTCAGCCGGCTTCACTTTAGAGGGGTTATAGCGTAGGGCCCGAAAGGGGAAGACTTTTGCCATTGGGGTTCGCCTCCGATGTGAAGTTAGTGCGCGACGCGGTTCCGGGAGGCTCCTCGATTGTAGCAGTTAAGAAAAGAAAACCAGAACAGGTGCAGCGTCATCCATAGGAACATCAAGAGCGGTGCGGTCACGTTTGCGGTGGCTGCTTGAGATGTCGAGCTCCCGCAAGCTGTGATAACATCAGCCCACACTCCAGAGGGACCTATGGCCCGCGGTTGCGGTTGGGAGTTCGGGTCAAAGCACTCGAGCGTTTGGCATTTGTTTCCTGTTTGGCGGACGGGACATAACTCTGATCTGCCCGTCCAATCCCTTGTGCGTTTCCGTAAGAGCTTGTTTCTGCTGCCCATTTGCCTTTGCGTTGCCGGCCTCCTGATGCTCTCCGGTTACGCGCAGGATGACGTTCATGTCGTGCCTCGCGAAACCAAGAAGGCCGCAGCAACGGTACCCCCGCCGCCCAATGCTGATCCGACTCTGAAGACCTACACTAAACCCCTCAGGAAAGATGTGGACTTGGTATTGGTTCCGGTGACCATCACCGACCCCATGAACCGGCTGGTGACCGGATTGGAGAGGAACAACTTCGAACTTACCGACAACGGCAAGCCGCAGGAGATTCGCCACTTCTCCAGTGAGGACGCGCCCATTTCCCTGGGCGTTATCTTCGATATCAGCGGCTCGATGGCAGATAAGATCGACAAGTCGCGCCAGGCAGTAGTCGAGTTTTTCCGTACCGCTAATCCCCAGGACGAGTTTTTCCTGATCACTTTCTCCGAGAAACCTGAGCTGCTGGTGGACTTTACTTCCTCCGTCGAGGACATCCAGAGCAAGCTGGTGTACGCGGTACCGAAAGGCCGGACGGCCCTGCTGGACGCCATTTACCTGGGCATGAACCGCATGCGTAAGGCGCATTATGAGAGGAAGGCGTTGCTCATCATCTCCGACGGTGGCGACAATCACAGCCGGTACACGGAAGGCGAAATCAAGTCCATGGTGCGCGAGGCGGATGTGCAAATCTACGCCATCGGTCTGTTCGATTCCTACTTCAAAACGCCGGAGGAACGCGAAGGGCCTGCCCTGCTCACCGACGTCACGGATGTCACAGGTGGGCGGACATTTGTCATCAATTCGCCTAACGAATTGGCGGACGTGGCGACCAAGATTGGCATCGAACTGCGCAACCAGTATGTGCTGGGCTACCGTCCAACTGATGCAGCACGGAATGGCAAATGGCGGAAGATCAAAGTGAAATTGAATCCGCCCAAGGGTTTGCCGCCGCTGCATGTGTACGCCAAAACGGGATACTATGCCTCTACGGAATAAGCGGAGTTGTGTTCTGCTGTTGATTGCGTCGATTCTGTTGCTGGGGACCTGGTTGGACGGTCAGAATTCCGCGGGTGCGCCGCCGCAGCCTGTACCCGGCACAACGGCAGCCCCGCAGAACGCGCCAGCACCGTCGCAGCCGGCAGCCGTTCAGAACCAGACCGGTCAGCAGCCTCCCGCCGCACCCAAAACGTCCAGCGACACCGTACAAGTTCCGCCGCAGGGTCAGGCTCCTGAAAAAAAGGAAGACGACGTCTTTGTCTTCAGGAAAGAAGTTGACGAGGTCACTCTGCACGCCACCGTGGTTGACGACCACAACCGCTTGGTAACCAATCTCGCGCGCACCGATTTTGCTGTCTTCGAAGACGGCAAGCCGCAGAAGATTACCTCGTTCCGCCGCGAAGACATTCCAGTAGCCATGGGCATCGTCATCGACAACTCGGGCTCTATGCGCGAAAAGCGGCCCGCAGTGAATGCGGCTGCCATTAACCTTGTGCAGGCAAGCAATCCCCAGGACAAGGTTTTCATCGTCAACTTCAACGAGGAGTATTTTCTCGATCAGGATTACACCTCCAGCGTTCCCAAGCTCAAGGATGCTCTGGAGCGCATCGAAGCACGCGGCGGCACTGCGCTGTATGACGCGACCGTGGCTTCGGCTGACCACTTGAAGAAAAGCGGTGACCTGGAAAAGAAAGTCTTACTGGTAGTGACCGACGGCGAAGACAACGCCAGCCGTGAGTCGCTGGAGCAGATGGTGCGGCGTCTGCAGGCGGAAAATGGTCCAACGGTTTACACCATTGGCCTTTTACAAGAAGAGCATTCCAAGCGAGCACGCCGCGCGCTTCGGGCGATGGCCGAGGAAACTGGCGGCGTGGCCTACTTTCCCAAAGACCTGGGCGAGGTGAATGCCATTACTTCGCAGATCGCGCACGACATACGCAACCAGTACACCATCGGGTACAAGCCCGACACGCCGCAGAGCGCTGGCGGCTATCGCGCAGTAAAGGTCGATGCCCAGGCGAAGGGCTACAAGAAGCTTCAAGTGCGCACCCGAAGTGGTTATTACGCCGGTCAGCAACGCGCCTCGTCCAGCGGGCCGAGCGGGAATTAGTGGAGTCAACCAAAACCAGCTGCGGAGCGGCGGCGCAACTTCTTCATGAAATTCGTCAAATACAAGAAATACGTCCCCGAGCCCGCCTCCGAGATGAGCATGGAGGACCTCCTCAACGCGCTCTCTGACTACCTGCTGCAGAGCGGCTTCCAGCAGCAGTACATGGACTTCTACGATTTCCAGAACATGGAGCAATCGCTCGAGGACCTGCGCCAGGCCATCGCCGAGGCCCTGCTCAACAGCGACATGCTCGACGACCAGATGCGCGAGCAGATCGAGAACATGAGCCCCGAGCGGATGGAGCAACTGATCCAGCAACTCATCGAGCGCATGGAGCGAGAAGATTACATCAGCGTTGACCAGCCGCACGATCCCGCGCGCAGCTCCACTGCCGGCGGCCAGGTTGGCGAACCGCAGTCGCAGGCGCGCTTCGAAATCACCGACAAAGGACTCGACTTTCTCGGCTTTCGCGCGCTGCGCGACCTGATGGGATCGCTGGGCAAGTCCAGCTTCGGCCGCCATGACACCCGCGACCTGGCCACGGGAATCGAGACCAGTGGCGCAGCCAAGACGTACGAGTTCGGCGACACCCTCAATCTCGACATCACCGCCACGCTCTCCAGCGCCATCCAGCGCGAGGGCCTTCATCTGCCGCTCAACATCGAGTACAGCGACCTTCAGGTGCATCAGTGCGAGTACCAGTCATCGTGCGCGACCGTGCTCATGCTCGACTGCTCGCACTCCATGATCCTCTACGGCGAAGATCGCTTCACCCCCGCAAAAAAAGTGGCGATGGCGCTCTCGCATCTCATCCGCACACAGTACCCCGGCGACTCGCTCTCGCTGGTGCTCTTCCATGACTCGGCCGAGGAGCTGCCGCTCTCGCAACTGGCGCGCGTCAAGGTCGGGCCGTACTACACCAACACGCGCGAGGGCCTGCGCATGGCGCAGCGCATTCTGCAACGTCAGCGCAAAGACATGAAGCAGATCGTTATGATCACCGACGGCAAGCCTTCAGCACTGACCCTCGAAGACGGCCGCATCTACAAGAACGCATTCGGCCTCGATCCGCTGGTGGTGAGCGAGACGCTGAAGGAAGTCTCAAAGTGCAAGCGCGCGGGAATTCTAATCAACACCTTCATGCTCGCCTCCGATTACGGCCTGGTGCAGTTCGTGCAGAAGGTCACCGAGATGTGCCGCGGCAAAGCCTACTTCACTACGCCCTACACCCTCGGCCAGTACCTGCTGATGGATTACATGTCGCGCAAAACCAAGACGGTGCATTGAAGAAGGGGCAAGTTTCGGGGACGGCGGTCTCGGGCCTAGTTGTTTCTTTACGCGGGACCAGGCACTTCGCCAAGCGACCTCGCGAATCGCTCCCAGGAATAGTCGAAGTCGGAACTGGCAACCTCGATGAGTTCTTTCAAGCCAGGCACTCCGAAATGGTCAGCTTGCAACGACAGCATTATAAGGAGCATATAGTGAGCTCTGAAGAGGGCCAGGTCAGCCCATTTCCGCTGCGCCCCACCCTCGAACACCGTGCCGTTCTCGGTCTCTGACAGCCGCGACAGAATTGCCATTGCGGTGCTGTGACCGTACTGTGTGGGAATGGAATATGAGTCGAAGGCAAGCTTCGCGAGCACGTCGATGCCGCTTTTCTTTGCCATAGTGACAGGGTCCATCCTGGACCAAGTGTAATTGACCCTTGTCTTTTCGCAGTGCTCACAATGGGGAACCTGATAGTCACCCTTCAGCTCCTCAAACTGGGTCTGTGCCGTTTTCCACGCTTCAGCCCACTGTCCCTCGCTCCCGAAGTTGTCTACTAGCACTTTCAGCAATCGGTATCTGGCTACCCAAAAGAAGTTCAGGAATTTGTCAGTTTCCTTGGGTTGCGCGCGGAGGTAAGCTGCCGTGACGAGCTTTTCGTACATACCGCGCAGCAACTTTATCCCACCGAAACCGTAGCCATTGGCGCATAACAGCAGGATCTCGAAGAAGTCCTCGGTACATAGACGACCCGAATAGAAGATTAGCTTGTCGAGAGGTTGATCTGTCTCGGCTGACCTCTCGAAGGCAATCTTGGTTGCATTTGCAAGTGACGGCATTCTCTCAACGAACTTCGCGTAGCACCGGGCAAAATCCTCCCACTCGGCAGGATCGCCGATCCGAATCTTCGCACGCGATACCGACGCCCCAGCCGCTGTAGTTTCTGATTCGTTTGACATGCGCCAATTGTATGGCAAAGCTGCGCCAGGGCGTTCCTTCACGCACCGACCTTCAGCGGTTCGCGAATCACATCGTTCCCTGACAGTGCCTCTCGATTCAGCGTTCTGTGTGCCTCCAGGCGGGCGAGAAAGGTAGGGCACCCCAAGATTGAAGAGCGTTCTCGTGAAGATCGGTTCACACGCCCGAGCCATATCACATGCCAGCGTGACCTGTGCGCTTGCGCGTTACTGGCGCGTGGCAGTATCACTGGTATCGAGGAGAAGGTTGTTGTGTCCTCGCTGGTCGCAGCCAGTGTGCGGGCCGGGAAGAAGCTCTTTGACAAGTCAGTGGATAGTGGGCAGTGGATAGTGGATAGAACTGAGAGTCTGATTACCAGTTCATAACTTACAGCCCTGCCTCATTCTTCTAGCAGAGCTTCCCGCGACGGCAATTTTCGCCCGTAAACAATTGCTTGTAAACTACTGAGGGATCAATAAATTGCGCGGAAGACCTTCGTAATCTGCTGATTCTAAAGAACAGGGGGAAGGGGGGCAGGTATTATCAACTGGATAATAGTCCGTTCCGAAATGGGAAAAATAGCGGATTGGCCAAGCATTAATGACTGGTAAACAGTAAGCAGCGCAGCAAGCAGCCGCTAAGACCTGGCTATACTAACTCAGGAATTCCCCTAATTGCTGGTTGCTGACTTCGCTTCGGCATGGTCTTGATTGGCGTGGAAAACGCTGCAACTCTCCTTGCCCGACAATCGCCCCACCTGCAAGGCGAACTTGCTCTCCATCGAGCACAAGAGGGAATCGAGCTCGCCCTGTTTCGCGTACTCGGGTGGGACACCACGCAGCAGCTTGTAGTACATGATGGCGAGGGTGTCGTTGGCGTGGCTAAGAGCGTAGGAGACGGACCGGTCCGCGTCGTTTTGGGCGTGGAAGTGCGCTTCCGAGATCTGCTGGTCCACTTTATCAAAGCTGGTGGCGGGAATAATCGCCACCTGATTGTTGACGAGCGCCCTAAGACTCTCGACCGCATCAGGAATGCGCACAGCAGCTTTCCGGTAAGCGTCCGAAAGTCTCGTCGCGCTCTGTGCGTCTCGACAATCGCCCTCAGGCGCGGCGGGAATGCTCATTACCGCCACCTGCCCTTGCGACGCCACGGAAGCGCCAAGCGCCTGGGCCAAGGCTGTAACACTCACGTATGCAGTGCCCTTGCGGACGAGCACGTCGTCGCCAGTGATTTGTTTTCCCTCGATCGTGATCTGCGTCAGAGGGCCTGCTCTTATCCGATCCGCGCCCTGTTGCGCCTGCTGTGCGAAGGCGCTTGTTGTGAGCAGCGCGGAAGTGATCAACGAGAGGAGGTAGTTTCTCACATTACACCTCGTTCCTCCGGAGATCTTGCTTTGGAATCCGGCCAGATAAGGATTGGCAGTCCCATGATAGAGGCTTCGGCACACCAAGTCACTGATGGAAACTACTGAAGATAACCAAGGACCACCTTGCGCGGTTCCTAGTCGCATCAACTCCGCTCGCGAACTATTCGCCGGCGTTGGGCTCACTGGGCGCGATTTCGTTGGCCTTCTTCACGGCGGCTTCGGCCGCCTCGAAACCCATTTTCGAGTGTGTACCGTCACAGAAGGGTTTGTTGACCGATCCGCCGCAGCGACAGAGCGAAAACGCTACCTTGCCGGTCAAGTCGTACGGATTGCCGTCGGCGTCCACCAGTTCAATGGCGCCCTCCGGAGCCTCCACGCGATAGGGTCCGTTTCTGCGACAAGTAATCTTAACTTGCGCCATGTATCTCCTCCGTTTTGCCCGGCGCGAGGCGCCGTGGTTTCCATTGTAGCGGAGTTCGGCACTCACCACAGATCAAGGAGGAGACGTTCGTTGCGGACTTTGTGGCTAACAGAACCAGCGGAGCTCCTATGGCGCGAAGCGGCCCCAAAGTGGGACAATGTCGCGCAGGCAACAACGCACGCGACTGCATGTGGCCGAGAGGAGAGAATCCATGAAACGACTCTTACTGTCGCTGCTGCTAGCGACGACGCTTTTCCCGGCGAGCTATGCCGCCGACAACAAACCCGAAGAGACACCCGCGCCCAAAATCAAAGTGGGCGATATGGCGCCTGACTTTACCTTGACAGACCAGAACGGTAACAAAGTTTCGCTGCACGATTTCAAGGGCAAGAAGAACGTCGCTCTAGCGTTCTACATCTTCGCCTTCACCGGTGGTTGAACCAAGCAGATGCAGGCTTTCCAGCAGAATTTGGCCAAGCTGGAAGCCGCCGATACCCAGGTGCTGGGTGTGAGCATGGATTCCCGGTTCTCGAATCAGGCGTGGGCGGAAAAAATCGGCGTCACCTTCCCGCTGCTCAGCGATTGGGGCGGCGACGTGACCAAGGAGTACGGCCTCTACAACCCGAAGTACAAAGCGGCGCGGCGCGTGAACTACTTGATTGACAAAGACGGCAAAGTGGTCGAGATGCAGTTGGATTCCGAAGCCATTGACCCGTCGAAAGTCGTGCAAGCGTGCGAGGCGAGGAAGTTGGGGCGATAGGTGTTGGTCCAACGCTCTCGCCAGGGACGGTCAAGAAGGGCAGTCACGTCTGCATTTGCCTTGATGATTAGTGCTCGATGCGAGAACGAAAGCTAAGGCGCGAGGAGGTTCTAGAGGAGTTTGTTGACGAAACTCGGGGCGAAGCTCCGGTCAGCGGATTTCTGCACCGCGCCGAGCATCAAGGCAGTGGATTCCTGGTGCTCACGCACGGAGCGGGAGGCAACTGCAAAGCGCCGCTGCTGGTCTCGCTCGGCGAGATATTTGCTGCTTCGGGATTAACGGTACTTCGCTGCGACCTGCCGTACCGGCAACGGCGTCCGACCGGACCACCGTCGCCTTCCGATGCCAAGACCGACCAAGCTGGATTGCAGCGTGCCGTGGCGCTTATGAAAGATCAGTTTGCAGGGCGAGCTTTTCTGGGTGGAAGCTCGTATGGCGGACGTCAGGCGAGCATGCTGGTTGCTTCCGAGCCATCGCTGGTCGAAGGCATGCTTCTGCTGTCGTATCCGTTGCACCCGCCCGGCAGGCCAGCACAGCTCAGGACGGCGCATTTTCCCAGCCTGCGAACCCCAGCTTTATTTGTCAGCGGAACCAAGGACTCTTTCGGTTCGATCGAGGAACTGGAACGCGCGATTGAACTGATCCCCGCTCGGACTAAGCTGGTTTCGGTCGCAGGCGCCCCGCACGGCCTGTCGCAGAAGTCCAATCCCGATGACGTGCCGGAGGTTGTGGTTCAGGAATTCCGGAAGTTCTTCTCCAAATTGTGAACCGCGCTACTGCTTATCTTTTTCGACGATAAAGTTCCCCAGCACGAGGGTGTCCATCTCGCTCTTGGAGAAGGTATTGAAGGCATTGGCCGGGGTAGTCACGATCGGTTCCCCTTTGAGATTGAACGAGGTGTTGAGCACTGCCGGCACCCCGGTGGCCTGCCCAAACCGTTCGATCAGCTGGTAGTAGCGGGGATTGGTATCGCGGAATACGGTTTGCAGGCGACCCGTCCCGTCCACGTGAGTGATGGCGGGCAGCAGGCTCTGTTTGTTGGGCCGCACCGGCACCACGTACAGCATGTAGCGTGCCGGATAGTGGTGCACCGCATTGGGTAAATTGAAGTACACCTCGGCACATTCCCCCAGCACCGAGGGCGCGAACGGCCGGTAGGGCTCGCGGAACTTGATCTTGGTGTTGACGATGTCCTTCATCTTGGGGCTGCGGGGATCGGCCAGAATGCTGCGATTGCCCAGG
>Ga0181532_10000383_pt1 | contig 45797 bp, 37 predicted proteins | sample PEATcosm2014_Bin_33_FD_119768 | JGI IMG/M metagenome (GOLD analysis project Ga0181532, IMG submission 119768) | Peatland microbial communities from MTU Mesocosm Facility, Houghton, MI, USA - PEATcosm2014_Bin11_30_metaG | ecosystem: Environmental > Terrestrial > Soil > Wetlands > Peat | place... | reverse complement strand
TGTTGAGGTGGATGGACCCGGCCGAGCCGAAGAACCCGGCGTCGCCGTAGTTGAAGATGCCCCCGTCGGAGGCCACGAGCCAGTAGCCGCCGCCGTCGGGGGTGGGCGCCATGCCGACGATCGGTGCGTTGAGGTGCAGGCCGCCGCTTGAGCCGTGGAACGCCGCGTCGCCGTAGTTGAACACCCCGCCGTCTGAGGCCACGAGCCAGTAGCCGCCGCCGTCGGGGGTGGGCGCCATGCCGACGATGGGTGCGTTGAGGTGCACGGACCCCGCTGAACCATGGAATGCGGTGTCGCCGTAGTTGAACACCCCGCCGTCGGACGCCACAAGCCAATAGCCGGATGCGATCGTGTCTTTCGCCGCGGTCGGCGCCGATGCCAGAACAACCTTCGAGGGTCCGTGATCCGAGAGGGACCACATCGACAACACCGCGACGAGTAGGACGCCGAAGCCGACGGCCACCAACGTTCCCCGCCGGAGCACCCTTGGGCGCAGTGGCATGGTTGTCCCTTCTGTGCCTGCGTCACAAATGACGCGAACGACCAAGAACGTCTATGACGCTAGCATTTTCGGCACGTGAAGCCTTGGATCAAGCCCGAAGTCCGAGAGCTCTGAGAGCGCGTCGCGACAATCACCGTTCGATCTGGACGGACCGCGGATGCATCGCCAGCGGCAGGCCGAAGGTCAAATCGGTCCCTTTCGCGGAAGGGAGGGTCACCAGTGAAGCCGCGACGGTCAAGTCGAGAAGATACGGTGACGCGCCGCCCAGGCCACTCTCGGTGACGCCGGCGATCAGGCAGTAGACGATCAGAAAGAGCGCCAAGGCTCGCGTCGGCCCCCGCGCCCGGCTGAGCGCCGTCACCAGCAGGATAAGAAACATGGCCCCGACCAGCGCGTCTCCGACGACGCCCTGATCCTGGTAGATCGACAGCCAACTGCTGTCAATGGCTTGCCCCTCCAATGGGCTCGTTGGATCGTTCACGCCGTCATTGGACAGGCCGCTCCCGAAGATCACCTCGGTGGCCGGTCGACGGGTCGCGAGCACCGCCGACCATGCCTTCGTGCGACCGGTGAGATCTTGAAGCTGCTGGGTGTTCTCTCCTCGAGCGAGCCAGTGCGTCAGGAACGGTGCCGCCGGAGCTGCGATCACCGCGACGACGATGAGAGCCGTGGCGAAAAGCCTCCGAACCCGCCGTCGGGCAAGCAAAAGGCTGAAACCCGCAACGAGCAGGGCGACGATCATGGCCAGGAGGGCTGTGCGGGTGTGGGTCAGCAGGAGGACGATCACTGCTGGCACGGCGACCGCCAGGGCGCGCCGGTGAGACACCAGACGGCATAGCCAGAGCACCGTGATGAGCCCAGCCGCCTCGCCGGCGAAGTGAGCAACCCCTGTCGACCAGATCGGCCAGATCGTGCCATTCAGACGGCCAGCGGGCAGGGCTTTTCCGGGCGAGATGAAGAGCCCCAACACGACCGAGCCCAGAATGAGCAAGATGACGTTCATCTGACTACGCAGAATCAGCAGGTCCCTCCTACCCCACCATGGGGTGAGGAGCCACAGCACGAAGAGGAACACGATCAGGCGGAAGCTTCGGTATTCGGTACCCAGACCAACGAGACGAACGCTCATCATCAGCGAGATGATCGCGAGGACGGTGTAGAGCCCCAGGAACCAGTTCGCCCGCATACGCATCCGGGTATTGATGCTCAGAGCCAGCACGAGGGCTACGAACAACGCACCCTGGCTCATGAGTTGGGCAACCCGGTGCGGGATGGGCAGAATGGAACTCTGTTCGGGGGTGAGCGCGTTGAAGAGGAGCAGTCCCCAGATGATCGAGACCCGACGCAGACGTGCATCGTAATTTCGGCCCCGGCGGCGGCCAGTGACTGCTGCGGTGGCCTCCATGGACGTCGCCTACCCCGACGGTTCCTCGGCTACCGCCGGGGTCAATCGGAGGTCGCCTGAACTGAGCACGCCAGAGCTCTCATCCTCGGGATCCGAATCCAGGAGGATCACGGAGCGCAGGGAGATCCCTGCCTCGTGCAACATCTCCCGACTGACATTCATGTGGGGAATGGTGGTTCGGCGCGAGGAGAGGATCATGACCGCGTCCGTCACCCACGGGGCGAGGTGCTCCGCCCCGAACGCGGCGTCGAGTGAGGCCAGGATCAGGAGGGCATCGGCGTCGTCGGGTGGTGGCTTCTGGGCCATCTGCAATGGGTCCTCCGGCGCCACCAGCACGCTCACGGGAGGACCTCCCGCAGCGGGACCCTGGAAGGTCTCCATCACCTCGGGCTTGGAGTTGATGCCGAGGATCGAGGCAAGGGGTCGATTGGCGGCCGCGTCGACCACGACCACCCGGTGCCCCTCTGAAGACAACGCGAGCGCCAGGGCACCCACCGCCAACGCCGTCTGGTCGGGGGTGCCGACTTCGACGACCACTAACGCTGATCCGGGCGCGGCCTCGAGGTGGCCGCGCAGCCGGCGCTCGATCATCTGCAGGATCGGACTCGGCTCTTTCAGTCGGCGCGACAGCCGAGTCCTGCGCAGCAGGCGGGGACTGCGGTAGCCCCCGAGACTCAGCTCGACCGGCGCTCCGAGAGTCGCCGCTATCGCCGAGCGATCGGGTGCACGCTCTGAAAGGAGTGCGCCGAGGATCACCGCGGCGAGGCCGACTGCGAGGCCGACGACCAGCCCGGAGAGGCCATCCATCAGGAACACTTTCTTCGTCGATACTGGAACGAGCGCTGCAGGGTCCAGGACGTGGCTGACGTGGTCGGCGGACTGCTCGTTCAGACGAGCTTGCTCAACTTGAGTCTGCAGTTGCGATACCTGCAATTGGTCCGCGCTTCGCTGGTTGACCAGTTCAGCGAGTTTGTTGGTCGTCTGCTCGTTGGGAGTTGCGATGGAGAGGTTGTCGACAGAGGTGTTCAATGTGCTGATCGCGGCGTTGACAGAGGAGATCTGAGACTGCAGACCGCGGACGACCACGTCGGTCTGGAGTCCGAGCTCCCGTGCCTGGACGGCGAGGAATCCTTGGGCAACGGCACTGGCACCCGACACTGCCTGGGCCTCGGTCGGTCCGCTGAACTTGATCGACATGAGGTCGTCGCTCACGGCGACACCGGTGTAGTGGGAGAGCACCGCGCTCGGGCTCATGTGTAGACGGCCCGAGATGACCGCTTGCTTTGCGACCGCTTCCGTCTGCAGGAGGGACACATTCGCCGCCATGGCTTGCGCCGGATCCGAACCGGCGGTTTGGGCCAGATAGAGGTCGGTGACCGCAGTGTACTTGTGGGGGATCACCAGGTGGAGGCTCGCACCGACGATCAGGCCGACGAAAGCCGTGGTCAACCAGACCCGACGCCTACGTCGTATCGTCCCCATGAGCGATCGAAGGCCGATCATCGGGCCTAGGGCAAAGTCCTCGTTGGCTGTGGTTCTTTCCATCAGCGTTCCCGGCTCGAGAGGAGTTCCGGTGAGGCGTTGGCCTCGCTTGGCCTTATTCCGAGATTGACCAGATCATCGTCATCGGGATCGGCATCAGCGCGAGAAGGCAGCAGGCGGAGCGTGTCGTCCGGAAGGACTCCGCTTGTGTTGTCGATCGGATCGGGGTTCACCAACACCACGCCCTCGAGGGTGGATCCGCCGTCGACGGCCTGCAGCGCCAGATGAGCGAGCTCGTCAGCGGTGACGCGGTTGGAAGAGATGGACAACAGGTTTACCGTGTCAGGGGGGGCAGCAATCTCCGATTTGCCATCGAAGACCGCGATTGACACCAGGAGCTGGGGTGGGTCGTCGCCGATGTCCTTCGGTCCGAGGCTGAGTGCCAATCCTCGTCCCAAGGGCTCAGCTCCGGTGAACGCTGCCCACAAGGCCACGAGCGCACGGTCTTCAGACTGACCGGGGTCCTCGGATATGAGCGCAGTCGATACGCCAGAGGCCGCGGCGTGCATCGCGAGCCGCGGCCCGGTCGTCAGAGCCGCTGAGTCACCGGCGAACGAGATGACTCTGACTCGTTGGACAAGTCGCTGACCGCCGCTATTGCGAACAAAGTGAAGGACGTGTCGAAGGGCCCACTCGTTAGTGGCGCGCGGTTGGCTTTCGAGGAACTCCCTCCACGCAGAAGGCGCCGTGCAAATCTGTGCGTCGAGCGAGGCGATGACGGAGGCTCCCGCGGCGCGAGCTATCTCGTCTCGGAGGCGCAATCGATACCCGCGTTGAAGACGAAGGAGTACGAAGACTATGGCTCCCAATAGGCCGATCACGGCGCCGATGATGCCGGCTTCAAGAGGGAGGACGAACTTGGACACTGGTTGCGCAGTCGCCCTCTGGAGTATCCGTGTGCTGGTCTCCGTGGACCCACTCGCGAGTTGGGCGGACGAGATCTGGCTCGTCACAGTGTTGAGTTGGAGCGAGACCTGATTCTGTTCGCTTTGCAGTGAGCCCAATAGAGCGACATCTCGTTGGCCGGCGCTCGATCCGGTGCCCTCGGAGGTAATCCGGGCAGCCACCGTGCTGATCTGCGACTGGAGATCCTTGATCTGCTTGGTGAGCAGCGCCGATTCCTTCTGCAGGTCGGCCACCGCAGGTCCGGCTGAGCTCGCCTGCAATTGACCCACGTAGTCGACGTAGCTTGTGGCGACGGCGTTGGCCAACTGCACGGCGTACGTGCTCGCCGGAGCCTGAGCCTGTATCTGCAGGATCTGGCCGCTGAGTGGTGTGACCGTCACAAGCTTCTCGACACCCAACGCCCCGAGTGGCGGTGACACCTTGGCGCCGGCGGCAGTCAGAACCGGCGTGCTTCTGGCAATGACGGCCTCGGTGCTGACGCCGTTCCCAGCCGTGCCCGAGTTGCCCGAGTTGCCCGAGCTGTCTGAACCGGATGCAGGTGGCAGGAGGACCAGCGCGATGGCGGTCTCATTTGCCGGCCTCAGGAGCCCGTACGCCACCCCACCGAGTCCGCAGAGCGCCGCCACCACGATTATCAACAGCCGACGTCGCCAAATCTCCCGAAGCGACGCACGCAGGTTGAGAGGCTGCTCGTTCACTTGTTGTCCATCGAAGACTCGTTCCCGGGATGCGCCAAGGCAGTCCGGCTGGGGCTGTAGGTGAGGTCGGTGCGGGCCAAGTATGTGGCGATTTGCGCGCGGTTGTTGAGCTCGAGCTTGCGATAGAGGCGGCTTACGTAGTTGCGCACGGTCTTCTGACCGAGTTTCAGTTGTACGGCAATCTCCGCGTTGCTCGCGCCTTCAGCCACCATCCGGAACACGGCCGACTCCCGTTGTGTCAGATGGCTGGAGGGTTCGTCCCCTAGGACCCATCGGGCCGCCTCCTTACAGAGAACCTGATCACCCAGATGAACGGAGACGACCGCAGCCCTGATGGCCTCCGGGGAGGTGTCCTTCAGGAGGAGGCCGGCAGCGCCCGCGATCATGACGGGCCGGACGCGCCAGTCGGGATTGGAAGTCAGGACCAATGTCCTCGAGTTCGGACACTCCGTGGCAAGCGACCGCACGAGATCGATGCCATCGGCTCGTGAGAGCTCGAGATCTATCAGGACAACGTCGGCAGCCGTGGCGGTGCAGAGCCCGATCAGCTCGTCATCGCCGTCGGAGACGGCGATGACGTCCAAGCCTTCGTCCTCACCGAGAAGCCCAGCCAACCCGAGGCGGAAGAGCCGTTCAGCGGCGACCACGATGACGGAGATCTTCGAAGTGGAGATCGAAGAACCATCCGAAGTCCTGGTTCGTTCGAGAAGCTTGGGTGGGTCGCTGTTGAGCACCTGGTTGGGGTCCTGGGACGAGTGGGATGGTCGACGACCCCAAGATCGGGCGACGTGGTTGTGGCCACGACGCCCCATGCCTGCCTCTTGAGTCGATGGCTATACAGAGGTCCGAGGTTCGCGGAAGATACCGCGGGGGGGACATTTGCCCACCCGCGGTAGGGACTGCCCCTCGGACAGGGGGCGGCCACGCACGGACCAGTCCGGTCGGGACGACCTGGCGAGCTGCAACCGGGGTGATCGGTCCGGTTGCGGAGCGGCAGACGCTCGCTGTATCTGCGCGAAGCCGAGGCGCTCTGTCTTGCTGGGCGTTTGACGTGAAGGCGCCTATCCCCCGACCCGACGTCCATGACGAGCACTCAGGCTCGCGAGTGCCTTACTCGCTCTAACCGAGACGGGTAACGAGTATGTCTGCTACCTGGTTCGGAGCTCGGTTGCGGCTCCGTGGCGGTGCCACCACCCGCGCGACGACGACGATGGCCGACCAGTGTGTGGCGTCGGCATCCAATTTTGCGGTCGGAATCGTCGTGGCGCGGATCAGCGGTCCGGCCGGTCTGGGAGCCTTCGCCCTCGCGTACGCGGTCTGGGTCCTGTTGACGACAATTCACCGGTCATTGATCACAGCCCCAATGACGATCATGGGTGACCTGCGCGGAACTGAGGAAGAGGAGTTCATTCGGCTGGGGTTTGCCGCAGATGTGGTGCTCGGCGTGATGGCCACGTGCATCATCGCCGCGGTGGGTGCGGCACTCCTCGTTGTCGGTCAGCACGCTTTCGGAGTGGGCGTCCTCTCGCTGGCTCCCTGGGTGCTCGTACTCGATCTGCAGGATTACTGGCGACAGGTCGGGTTCATACAAGGAACACCGAGAAAGTCTCTCATGAACGACCTCCTGTTCAATGCCGTGCAGGCGTTGGCGTTCGGGGTGGTCTTCCTGGCGGGTCTGCACTCGGTGTTCGCGGTCGTCTCGGCCTGGGGTGTGGGGGCCGCGATTGCTGCCATCTACGGTCTTCGGCAGTTCTCGGTGCGCCCGTCCCTGCGTGGGGGAACTGCGTATCTCTGGTCCCACTGGCCCACGAGCCGGTGGTTGGCCAGCGAGCGTGTGGCCTCTTGGGCAGGGGCCCAGCTCTATCTGATCCTGGCCGGCGTTCTGTTGGGCCCTGCGGCGCTCGGTGGATTGAAGGCGGCGCAGGGACTGGTGATCGGTCCGACGACCGTGGTGGTCAATGCCGGAGGGAGCTTTGGCCTGCCTGAAGCGAGCCGTAAGCTTGCTGAGCACGGCTGGACGGGCATGGCAAGGGTCTCCCGCCTCGTCACTGGGGCCGGGGTGCTGGTTGCGACAGCAGTTGCGATCGCGGTCTTGGTCGCGGCACCCATCCTCATCAAATTGTTGTACGGACCCACGTTCGTCGTATATGCACCGAGTGCACGGATCTTCGCAGTCTCCATCGTCATCCTCGCGTTCGGCGTTGGCCCTATTCTCAACGTGACCGCCACACGCCGACTACGTCCGCTCTTCGTGGTGCAGTTGGGGACATTGGTCCTCTCTGTCGTTGCCGTGTGCGTGTTGACGCCTACCTTCGGGGTAACGGGGGCTGCGTGGGCGAACCTGCTCACATCTGTGGCCACGGTCGCCGCCATGTTCATCCTGCAGTCCTCGGTTCGCCGATCGGTTGAGGGAGGGCAACGCCGTCCAGCCGGGCACCTCCTCATCGCCGCCCGGCGACGGCTGGTGCGAAACACAGAGATACTGCTTGTGCTGCCACCGGCTGATGACCCAACAGCCGGGCGTCCCTCCCGTGTGTCGTCCGAACAGCCCTCGTAGTCGGCGAACGCCTTATCGCCGTCGACGTCGTCGCTCGGCGGCGGCGCGATAGACGTCCAGCGTCGCCTCGGCGATGGCGCCCCAGTTGAACTGCCGAGCCCGATTGAGCCCCTCGGTCCGCAGCGTGGACGCTGCCGGGCCGGTGGCCTCGAGCATGGCGCGAGCGATCGAACGTGGGTCGTGAGGATCAGCGAGCACGGCCGCCCCACCGGCGATCTCAGGCATCGAGCTGACGTCGGAGGTGACAACTGGACAGGCGCAGGCCATCGCCTCCAGGATCGGTAACCCGAAGGTCTCGTTGAACGAGGGGTACACAAGAACATCGGCCCCCTGGTAGAAGGGAACGGTCTCCTCGTTCTGCACCGCGCCGACGAAGACCACGTCGTCGCCGATGCCGAGCGTGTCGACCAGCGCGTGGAGCTCGGCGCTGTACTGCTGGTCTCGCTCAGCTCCGAGAATGACGAGTTGGCGACCTTCAAGCTCATCTCGCGCCAGCCTCCAGGCGTGCAACAGTCCGTCACAGTTCTTGTAGCGCCAGAGGGACGAGACGAACAGCACGAACGGTCGTGAGATCCCGAACGAGGCGACGTGCGCCCGAGCGGCATCCCGGCTGCCGGGCTTGAAGATGTCGTGGTCGACTGCTTCGTAGATCAAGCTGACCTTTTGTGGGTCCACCTCCAGATACTGGTCGATCTCGTCCCGCAGGCTGTTGGAATTGACGATGATCGCGTCAGCGAGCCGCACCGAGCGCTGGTAGTTCAGACGGCGGTAAGCCCGGGCGCCGATCGAGAGCGATTCCGGAGCCGTGAACGCGTGCATGGTCTTCATGTGGATGACGAGAGACCGCGTCGGGTTCACCAGGGGGGCGATGGCGGTGCTCAACAGGTCGATGTGACGGAGCGGGAGCAGAACCGGGGACACGAGATGCTCACTCGCCGTGCGCAAGACCCGGTGCTCGTTCGACCAGGGATAGGTGATGTGATGCACAGCGTCCCCTGAATCGGGAAAGTAGCGTCGTCCCGAAGGGCTCACCATCAGATGGAGCTCTTCGCCTGGGAGAAGCCGATTGGCCATCTCGGGCACTATCCGTGTCCAACACCAGTACGCGCCGGACGGCTGCCGGGGGTCGTCAGAGAGCAGGTTCATGGCGATGCGCAGGCGCGTGCGGTCGTCGCTGCTCTCGGGCGGAGGGGAAGTGCCGGTATCGGGAGAGCGGGTAGCTCCCGCGGGAGTGGTCATCAGAGGGAACTCAACGTCAGCGCACGAGTACGGTGTGTTTCGCGATCGAAGGGGCTGACCGGGCCGATACCCGCCAGCTCTCGCAGCTCCACCACGCTGTGTTAGAGCAGGCCGGGGCTCGGCAGATACCTGAGGAGCACACCGCGGCCTGCTTCATCTCGACGAGATCTCGGAGCCCGAGGTCACGAGTGGAACTGAAGCACCGTTGTGTAGGTGTCGATGCCGTCCCCGTTGCAGACTCCCTCGCCTATGACGGCCCAGGCCGGGTGGTTCTCCCCGAAGCGCGGGGAATACCACCCGAGGATCGGGTCGGTTGCGCCCCTCGAGAGCGACCAAGTGGGACCATCGGGCAGGAAGAGAGTGGCGCTTCTCGAGAACGCGCCATGTGACCAACTGAGCTCGACGTCGTGCCCGACCATCCGTGCGTGCATCTCCGGGCCCAGATGGAAGGCCATTCGGAAGCCATGCCCTCCCGTCGTCTCGAGACAGTCGACAATCTCGAGCCGCCGAAGCCGGCTTGCAAGTCGCACCGAACGACGGTGAACGACAGGCGGGGCCAGGGAGCGATACCCGTCGTGCTCAGCGGTCCACATGGTGACCGCTCCGTCTTCATCGGTCTGCAGCTCGATCAGCTGGCTGCGTGCGTGACGGGTCCAGAGGAAGGGGCCACCCGAGGTGGACTGGTCTCGGCGGCCAACCTCGATCGTGTTGTGGGCCAATGTCGAGCGGAAGTAGCTGCGCCAGAAGGGCTCGCCGTGGTAGCAGTACGTGCCCGGATCGGCCAATACGTCAATGCCGTCGTGTCGCACTTCGACCGCCAGCGCATCGGCATGGGCATGGGCGGCGATCGACAGGAAGCCATGGGGACCTGCGTCGCAACGGCACCAGATCTCCTCGCCGTCCGCTGCAGAGCTGCGCATCAGGGTCAGGCCGGCATCGGTGAAGTGGCACGGGCGACGCTCCGGCTGCCCCGCCGCAGCGCGACGACCGGCCATCGTGCCCAGGAGGGTGCTGGTCACCGTCGGTCTCACCCTCGGCCACCATCCCGGAGCGTCGAACAGCGACTCGCCGATGGCGAGCAGGCCAGACGACCGACCAGTGGCCGAGGGATCGATGACGAGAGCCCTCCCGTTGTCTCCGTCCCCCTGGCGCGGAGGGCGAAGTTTCACATCCACCGTCGCCGCGACGACATCGAACATGCGGTACAGCAATGTCCAGAGATCGTCGGAGAGAGGGTGACCGTTCCAATCGGCCTCTGCCGCGGCTACGACCGCGAGTTCGGTGACGAAGCCGTGGTAATCGAAGGCCATCTCTCGATTGACTCCGCTCGGGAATGTGTTGCTCGTCAGCTCCTGCTCCAGAACCCGTGTGGCCTCCTCACGCCAGAGGGGGCTCTCGGCGAACCAGTCGAAGGCCAGTGCCGCCACCAGAAGGCCGGCGGCTTCGGCAATCACGTGATTATTGGCCGACGATCCCCGACTTCGAAAGTTTGCAAGGTAGTGCTGGTGCCACCAGATCTGGGCTAGTGCGACATCGTTCCGTTCGAAGAGCCCGCCTGCTCCGCTCCAACCGTCGAGCAGGCGGCGCACCCAGACCCAGGTGATCAGTCGTAGCCCAGCCTCGATACCGCTTGTCCAGTGGACACCCGAGAGGAACGGGTTCTGTGCCCACCAGGAACGAAGATGGGAGGCGGTGCGTTCTGCGTAGCGTTCGTCGCCGGAGAGAGCGAACGCGGCGGCGAGCACCGTGAGGTGGTGCATGCGCGAGAGCTCCCAGATCTGCTTCACGTTGCCGGTGACGTCCTCGCAACGGTGGTCGACGTTGAAGCAGTAGTCGACCTGGGGGGCCCGCCTTCCGGTCACCGGGTCGAAGAACCAGTCCGGGTCCTCCATGTCCTGCCGCACCGCCCCCAGCAGTTCCCACCGCCCTGCCAGTACCTCCTCGGCCGCCGCGATCACTTGTTGACGGGCCTCACTCGGCACGGCTCGCAGTACCTCTGCCCACGGAAAGGTCGGGAACACGGCATTTCGCGCCGAGTCCCAGGGTGCGGTGGCGGAACGGAGGGCCCACGACCGGGGTGAAGCCGCAGGCAGGACCTGTCGGGAAGCCCACCGTTTGCGTCGCACGTGCTCGGAGATCCGCCATCCCACCTCCGAAGCAGACATCTTCGACAGTCGCCGGAAACGCCACTCGATCCCGACCGGGTTCATGGGCCGACCCCGTCCCCACCGTCTCGGAATGGCCGCCGCGGGGTCACAACCGTTGAGGCGCTCGAGTCGCGACGCCGGTGGCCGCAGCGAGGGTGGCGCGGGTGGTGGCAGTCAGGGAGTCCAGCGAGATGGGCATCGGTCCACCGGTTCGCACTGAGTCGAGGAAGGCCTTGATCTCGGCGCGCTGGCCCTTGTCCGGTGAACCCAGCTGCCGACGGACGCGAGCACGTGAGCCCGACCAGACCGTGGCTCGCCTGAAATTGTCGAGCCGAGCGGTCCGCCCACCGCTCGACGCTTCGAAAGTCTCCTTGGGGAAGCGCCGGTGCGCATTCGTCAGGTAGGTGATGGTCGCAAGCGATCCGTCGCCGTAGCGAAGGCTCACTTGCACCTCGTCGGGATCACCGCCGCTCATTGTCATGACTTCCACGGGATCGCTACCGATCCACCAACTCACGGTGTCCACGAAATGGCCACCTTCTCCCACGAAGCGAGAACCCTCGAGTTCGGCGTCACGGTACCAGCTGTCCGACGCCAGTCGTCCCGCGTTGACCAGGTACCGGGCGTTGGTCGGCTCCGGTGATCGACCGAACCGTGACCGCATCTCCACGAGGAGAGGGGCGAAGCGACGATTGAAGCCGACCATGACTCTGTCGTTCCCCGTTGCGTCCACCACGGTGAGGATTCGATCCAGCTCCTCTGATGACAGGGCAAGAGGCTTCTCGACGAAGACGGCCTTTCCCACCTCCAGAGCGCGGCAGGTCAGTTCGGCGTGCGCGCTGTGTCGTGTGGCGATGAAGACAGCGTCGATCGAGTCGTCCTCGAACACGGCATTCGCGTCAGTGCTGGCGGCACGAAAGCCGAACTTTCGTTGCGCGTTGACGGCAGACAGCGAGCGACGGGTGGCGACGTGTGCCAGTTCGAGTCCCGCCTGGTTCACTAGGTGGGGAAGAAGCATCGACGACGCGTAATTCCCGGCTCCGACAAACCCTATGCGCAGACTGCCATCCGCTTGGCCCTGACGGCGGGCCGGCGTGTGATGCGAAGGCCCAATTGTCGATCGCCGACTCGACATCAGATGCGCATCGGCCGAATGACGACTCGGAATCTCGGTCTCGTCCTCGACGGGCGAGTCGTACTCGAAGAGATAGCCGACACCCCGCAACGCGCCGGTTCCGAGCTGCTCGTAGACGCTCGGCGCCTCCTGAAGGGGGAAGATCCCGGCGATCAGCGCTTCGGGATCGACCTCCTTTCTGGCGACGGCATTGACAAAGCAGTGGAGGTTGCGTCGTTCCGTCCAGCGTACGTAGCCCGCCGGGTAGTCGACTCCATCTATTTCGTATCTGGGGTCGTAGCGGCCTGGTCCGTACGAGCGGGAGAATCGAACGTCCAGCTCCTTCTCGTAGTAGTCGTTCCAAGGCAAATCGAGCTTGCACTTTCCTATGTCGACGACCATTGCCCGGTCGCGTGCGATCCGTGCCGCGATCTCCACCGGCTGGTTGGAAGTGCCGCCCGCTACCAGGAACACCCGATCGGCGCCGAGGCCGCCCGAGGCTTTCGACAGCGCCTGCTCCACCGCGGTCACACCGTCGACGTCCGGTGCCGCGCTCAGCAGTGCACCGGACTTTTCGGCCAACTGGCAGCGGTCCTGGTCGAGATCGAGGCCGACCACCTGGACTCCGGACGCGACGAGCAGTTGGACGACCAATTGTCCGACCAAACCCAGGCCGATGACGCACGCGGTATCCCCGATCTGAACGTTTCCCTGACGAACGCCTTGCAGAGCGATCGAACCCACCGTGGCAAAGGCGGCCAGCTGGGGCGAGACCCCGTCGGGTACTGCCACGCAGAGATTGGTCGGAACCCAGTTGAGCTCGGCGTGAAGCGCGAACTCGTTGCCGGCACAAGCCACGAGTTGACCTACTGCGAACTCCTCGGCGCCTTCTCCCACTTCAACGACGACACCGGCGAGCGAATACCCGAGCGGCGAATAGGAATCCAGACGGTTCATCGCCTTCTTGTAGGCAGTGACGGGTCCCTGCTGTTGGACCGTGTCGAGCACCTTTTTGACTTGTTCAGGCCGGGCGCGCGCCTTCCCGACGAGCGACATCTTGGATTCGCCCACCTTCATCAACTCGGTGCCCGTGGAGATGAGGGAGTACAGCGATCGCACGAGCACCCCACCACGGGCGCAGTTGGGAGGGGGCGCGTCTATGACGGCGAGCTCCCCAGAGCGATAGTTCTGCGCCACTTGCTTCATAGGTCGTCCGACTCCCTTCCTGGCATCGGGGTCACAGTCCCACTCCGGCTCCGCGGGTCTGGCGGTACCAGAACTCGAGCGTGAGCAACTGCCAAATCTGCTTGGAGCGGTCCTCTCGACCCGACCGGTCGTCTTCGACGAGCGCAGCAACCGCCTTCCTGTTGAGGAACCCCGTGCCCACGAGATCTCCCTCGAGCAATGAATCGTCGATCACTTCGCGCAAGTCGCGTGTCACCCACGCTCGCAGTGGGGCCGAGAAAGACGCCTTGGGTCGGTGCACGATCTCCTTCGGCAGCCAGGCCTCGGCGGCGCGCTTCAACGCGACCTTCCCGTTTCTCCCAGAGATCTTGTCTTTTCCAGCCAGGGAGAAGGCAGCCCGAAAGACCATGGGATCCACGAAGGGGACACGCACTTCGGTTGACGCCGCCATGCTGGCTCGGTCGGTGTAGGCCAGGTTGAGTCCGGGAAGGAACAGTCGGGCATCGGCCAGACACATGCGGTTGACCCGATCGGGCAAATGGTTGTCCTCGTACACCTGAAGGTGCTGGTCGATGACCTCGTCCACGTCGTGATGCAACTCGGGGTTCAGGAGCGCCGCCAGCTCGACGGGGGCGTACAGGCTGTAGCTCCTGCGGAATGCGGCCTCTTCGGGGAGCTCGGCGAACGTCGTGAACCGCTTGGCCCAGCGGGCGTAGCGGAGACCGCGACCCCTGGCCGTCACCGGCAGGCGCTCTACGACACCGTTGGCAGAGCGATGGACGATGGCCGGAAGCTTCCGATACCGCCCAGCCAGTAGGCAGGCCACGTGTTTGCGGTACCCCCCGAACAGTTCATCCGCACCCATCCCCGAAAGAAGCACCTTGACCCCAGCCGCCCGCGCGCCTTCGGACATGAGCAGAGTGTTGATGGCTGCCGGATCACCGGTGGGCTCGTCAAGGATATCGACCATCCTCGGCAGAAGGTCGACCACGTCGGGTGAGATCTCAATCTCGTGGAGCTCAATGCCATATTGCAGAGCGACCTTCCGGGCGAAGATGGCGTCGTCCGGCATGGCTTCGAGCCGCTGGTCCTGAGCTCGGAATGTGATGGTATAGGCATCGATCTCGGGATTTGCCCGCTTCGCCAGCACGGTCACGATGCTCGAATCAAGGCCACCGGAGAGGAAGCTCGAGACCGGAACGTCCGCAACAAGATGGGCGTTCACCGAGCGTTCGATGACATCGCCGAGATCGTACTGTGCCTCTTGAGCTGCGGCCGCCTCTTCGACGATGTCCCAGTACTGCTCGACGCGATGTGTGCCGTCTGGACGGAATTCGGCCCATGTGCCCGGTTGGAGCTTCTCGACACCCTGCACTGAGCACATCTGGTCGGGCACCCAGTAGTACAGCATGGAGGCGACGAGCGCCTCAGGGTTCATTCGTAGCTCGCCACCGAAGGCGCTCACCAATGCCTTGAGCTCGGAGGCGAACACAACCCCGTCCTTGCGACGAATGTAGTGCAGGGGCTTGATCCCGAACTGGTCACGTGCGAGGTACAGGGAGCCGGTCTTTTGATCGAGCAATGCAAATGCGAACATGCCCCGAAACCGCCGCAAGCATTGAGGTCCCCACCGTCGCCACGACTCGAGCACGACTTCAGTGTCGGAGTCGGTGGTGAACGTGACCCCGCCGGCCGCCAGTTCGGCTCTGATCTCCCGGTAGTTGTAGAGCTCACCGTTGTAGCAGAGCACCAACGGTCGTTTGACCAAAGGTTGTTGACCGTGGTGCAGATCGATGATCGAGAGGCGACGGTGGGCGAAATGGACGTCGACTCGCTCATCGCTGAAGGAGAACGAACCCTCCTCGTCCGGGCCGCGATGATGGAGGCACCGGCTCATCTTCTCGGTGGCGACGTGACCGTCGACCTGTTGGTAGGCGCCGGCAATGCCGCACATCGGTCAAGCTCCGGCTGCCGCTGGAACGCGATGTCGCGAAGTGACAGCGAGCTGCTCGTAGACGCCGACGTAGCGAGGAGCCTGATGATCCCAGGCCAGCTCCTGCTCAACCCGGGCACGTCCCGCCGTGCCCATGGAAACCCGTCGGGGCTCGTCGTCGATCAATTCGACGAGCAGCTGCGCGAGCTCCTCGACATCGTTGGGGGTTGCGTAGACGGCCGCCTCACCAGCTGAGATCCGTGTCTCACGCAGGTCGAAGGCGACGACTGGAACCGCAAAGGCCATGTACTCCATTGTCTTGTTCATGGTCGAGACATCGTTCAACGGATTCTTGGGATCTGGCGAGATGCCCACGTTGGCTGTGGACAGGACGGCGGCCACCTCTTCATCGGGGATCCGACCCGTGAACATGACGAAGTCGGAGAGGTCGAGCCGGTCGCGCAAGGCGACGAGTTCGTCGAAGCAGTCACCCGAACCAATGAGGGTGAAGCTGATGTCGCGGCGCCCTAGTCGGTGCACAACGTGGTCCGCCATCTCCAAGACGATGTCCACGCCATCTTGCGGTCCCATCACACCCAGATAGGCAACCAGATGGGGCCTGGAGCGTCGGAGGCTGGCGTCCGCCGTGGTTCGACGGAGTCGGTTCAGATCAGGGCCCGTACGGACAACCGTCACGCACGCCGGGTCGATGCCGTCCCGCTCGACGGCGATGTGTCGATAGGAGTCGTTGGTGGCGATCACGTGGTCCGCTGCCCTCGTGGTGCAACGCTCCATGCGTCGGAGGGCCCTGTAGATGAACGGATTTCCATTCGGGAACCGCGATTGGTACAGCTCTGGGCAGAGGTCGTGGTGATCGAAGACGAAAGAGGACCCGTGAAGAATCCGGAAGAGAAGTCCGATGGGCCAGAAGAGATCGGGTGGATTGCAGCTCTGGACGGCCAAGAAGCGACCGCGCAGACTTGCCTTGAGGCTCAGCGTGAGGGTGGCGAGGAACGAGTAGAGATATTCGAGTACGTAGGAGGCGCCCGATCCACCAGGAGCGTAGGGTCGGTACTTGTACAGCTCGACGCCATTGACCTTGGCATAGGGCGGATCGCCGGGGGCTTTCGGGCAAACCACGGCAACCGTGAACCCGGCGTCGATCAGCGACAAGCACTCGAGCCAGACACGTCGGTCGAATGGGACCGGCAGATTCTGCACAATGATGAGGATCCGCCCGCGATGGCTCGGCGATGCGCCCTTTGCGGATCCCTCTCGAGTTGTGCGCTGAGCCGTCGGCCGCTCGGCCGTCTGACTGCTTTCGGTCACCAGGCGAATCCCTCGTAGCCCTGCAGAGCTTCGATCTCGGGCCCGAGCCGGCCGTCGAGGTCGATGATCCGGGGCGGTGGCGCTGCGAGCAATGCTTCGACGACCTCTGGGGCCGAACAGGAGACAAGCGCGACGTCGGCGCCGGCAATCGCCTCTTTGGGACCTTCGGTGAGAATGCGCCTGAGGTGCGGAAGCTTGGATTCGACGTACTGGCGGTTCGCACCGACAAGGGATGACGGATTGACCACGGGGTCGTGGATGCGGACCTCGTAGCCCTTGCCCAGCAGGGTTTCTGCCAGGTCGACGTAGGGACTCTCACGAAGGTCGTCGCTGCCAGCCTTGAAGCTCAGTCCCAACAGCGCGACTCGATGACCCTCACCGGCAACGACTCGGTCGATGGCTTCGTCGATCGACAACCGGTTGCTCGCCAATGTCCCTGAGAGCAAGGGTATGTCGATGCTCTCGCTGCGTGCCAGATAGAGAAGGGAGCGAAGGTCCTTCGGGAGGCAGGATCCGCCGAAGGCGAATCCCGGGCGCAAGTACCTGGGCGAGATATTGAGATGGCTGTCCTCGCAAAAGAGCTCCATCACCTCTCTGCTGTCGACGCCGAGCCGGCCGAAGATCCGTCCAAGTTCGTTGGCGAATGAGATCTTGGTCGCGTGGAAGGCATTGCACGCATATTTGAGTGCTTCCGCAGTGCGAGGGTGTACCACTCGGATCGGGGAGTCGATAAAGGAGAACAGCCGCGAAACGACATCGATGGCGCGCAGATCCGATGAGCCGATCACCGTGTATGGAGGGGAGTAGAAGTCAGCGATGCCCGTACCTTCACGGAGAAACTCGGGACACATCGCGACCCCCAGGTCCGTTCCCGAGTCCTGGAACGCGGCCTGCAGTATGGCGGTGACGTCCTCGACCGTTCCGGGCGGAACTGTGCTGCGGATTACGACGGTGTGAGATGACCATGGCGGCATCGACGCCTTCAGTGGCTGCACCAGGTCCTCTACGACGCGATATATGTAGGAGAGGTTGGATTCGCCGCTCGTCGTGGACGGAGTGCCGACGCACAGAAGTGATGCGTCAGCACCCTCGAGCGCATCCAGAGGGCGCACCGTGGCGTGAAGCCGCCCGGATGAGACGGATTCGGCGAGGAGGGCATCGAGACCTGGCTCAACGACCGGACTGTGCCCCGCTGAAACGGCCGCAACCTTCAATTCGTCCGGGTCGACACCCCAGACGTCGTGCCCGTTGGCGGCGAGACAGCCCGCCGTGACGGTGCCGACATAGCCGAGTCCGAAGACTGCGACCTTCATGCGGACATGGGGTTCGGTGCGGGTAGCCCGCGGCATGATGGCGCCATATCAAGACGAGCGGCTGGGCGTCCGGGAGATACACGCCGAAGCACCTTTGGTCATGCATCTCTTGCTGGTTGGCCCGCCCTTGGTGGGCAGCGGTCTACGCCGACACGCCTCCTCCGGAATTGGCGATGATGACGGCGCCGGTCGGGCGTGGTCCCGGGAACAGAGTCGTGGAGTGCCGGATGACCCGACGTCCGTACCGTTCGGTCCGACCCTTCGTTCGTGTCAGTAGGCGCTGGCTCGTCGGCCGCTCAACGGTTTGGGAGAGCTGCACGGCGGACTGTCGCGGGACCACCCGGCACGCCGTGCCAATGCAACGGCCGCCAGCTGGGAGTTGACGCCCAGCTTGTGGAGTATCGCCTTGATCTGTGAGCGGACAGTCGAGATCGATACGAATGCCGCGGACGCGATTTCTTCGGCGCAGTGACCCTCCATCAGCTCGGCCAACACGACCTGCTCGCGTTCAGTCAGAATGGCGAACAACTGCAGCACGGGGTCCCGCGACCGCTGGGCAACACCCGTCAAGGCCAATGAGGCTGTTGGCCCTCGTTCGGCCTGCCGCACAGAGCCCATCCGGAGAAGGCGATTGATCGTCCGGAAAAGCTGGTCGAACGGCTCCCTCCCATCGATGAGGGCCGAAGTTCCCGCTCCCGTCCAGGCATTCAGCCGTTCGCCTTCGTCTGCTGCGTCGATGACGCAAATGCGGGAAACCTCTCGACGCAAGTTGCCAATGAGCGCGGATCCGGAAGCGACGTCGAGGTTTCGGACATCCACGATCACGAGATTCGGCCGCCATTCGATCCCGCGTACGATCTCCGGTTCCCGAGGTGCGATGTGCCTGGTGGCAAATCCGTATGCCTCGAGGGCGCTCGCCAGGGCGCCGGCCAACAAATCGCTGCCAGCGACCAGGATCCGAGCGGGAATTCCCGGTGGCCCGGATCGCCTCTCGACCGCGACACTCATGACCTCCACCCACCTCCGGCGCATGGAGCCCACGCTCGACGCCCGGCCGCACGGCAACGAGCGGACGCCACCGTTGACCTGTCCCCGCGTCCCCGCGGTGCTCTCGAAATCATGGTCACCGTGCTACCGCCTCCAAGAAGTGCTGGGAAGGTGACGACCCTGCCGACTCCTGCCGACTTCACCCTCCATCTTCGGGACCATCGTGTCATCGTCGGGCACTGCGGCGAAACAGGTCCGATCGGACTGAAACTCCACAACGTTCACACAACGACCGGCGGCGCGGACAGGCAGCGTCACCTTGCCAGAGCGCACCAGCACCGCGCCCGTGCCCGCTAGAGACGCGCCCGCTAGAGAATCGAGAGGTGTCCACCGCAAACTTCCTCGACGATTAGGTTCCCAAAATGGCTTGTTGCCTGTATAACCCCGGAGCGGGTCGTTGTCCAGATGTTGATATTCCGGTCACGGCCTACCTCGTCGGGACCCGGGTGGTTCTCGGTCCGCCCCGTTCGGCGCCGGCTACACCAGATTTCGGGGCGCCCCCCGGCTCCATCGAGCCGCGGGCAGCACCTGAAAGCACGCGTGACCTTCCGACGCGGGCGGATCGGTGATCACGACGACCGTGGTCTCCGACCCCGTGTTTCTCTCGAGAACCGATCGTGTGGCACGACGGAGAGCAGCCAGAACATGGGCACGACAAAGCTGGGAGAGCTCGTCGAGCCCGCCGACGTGCTGGCGGGGCACGACGACCAAGCCATCGAGCTCAGGCCCGCTGATCACGATGACGTCCCCGTCGATGTGCTCGGGCACGTAGGGGGAATCACTCATCAGATCGTGGTCCACCAACCGCTGCGCAACGGCACAGGTGAGGCACCCCGCTTCCGGGGCCATGTTCCGGTCGGGAGATCGCGACAGCCCATGGTCTTGATCCATGTGATGCCCCCCCCATAGGCGGATTTCGACAGTTTGCACCTGTCGTTACCGGAGCAGCGGCAGGAGATCATGATACGGCAACATCCGCAAAGCCGCTAGGACCCGTCGGGCGACACGCCGCAACGTATCAGGATCGGAACGTTGCCCTCGAAAAGAGGACGCAACGGGAAACGACCATTACCTTTCCGCTTCCGGGTGAATGAGGTGTGCGCAACGCCCAGCTCCGGTCGACGAGCCCTACCCAGTACAGGCCCAGACCCATTCCCGTCGAGCTGTTTCTCAGAGGAATAGGCGAATGCAACGAATGACGCAATCTTACATGTCGGCACGGCGGTAGTTGCGGTCGTGTCATCAGACCTGAGCACCGGCTGGTGGGACTCTTCGGTCGAGCGGACACTGACGCGTCTGCCCAGGCGGCCGGCAGTGACCGACACCGACGCTCCACCCATTGCGCCCGCCCCCCCACAGGTTGAGCGGGACGCCGCTCGCCAGCCGGCGATCATTCGGAAGAGGAGCAGTGGACTGAGACTTCGGCTGCTGATGGTCGATGTCCTCGCCGCTGCCGGGACATGGCTCGTCTTGGGCACGATCAACATGCCGGACACGACGGGAACTCGTCGATGGGGTGCCGCAGTTGCGGCCACCGTCGTGACGCTGGCCGCCATGCAGCTGCTTGGGCTGTACCGATCGCGCCTCTGCGTGCAGCGTGGCCAGGAGATCACTCGGATCATCGTTGCTGTCGCGGCGGGCGCAGTGTGTCTCGAATTGCTACGGGGAGACGCAGGCCGAAGTCATGCTGCGGCCATTGTCGCGGCCGGATCCTGCGTCCTCGCCCTGATCGCCCTGCGCTGGATGTTCATCCAGTGGCTGCGCGCCCAGCGGGCGCAGGGGCGCTACAGCCGGGGACTCGTGATGATCGGGACCAACGACGACGCTGTCGCCGTGTGGACGATGCTGCATTCGCAGCCAGAGCTCGGTTACGAGGTGCGGGGGATCATCGGGAAGCCCCGGCGCCGCACGGACTGGGAACGCCTACCCAGCAGCCGCGCTCTCGGCCGCCTTCCTGACATCGCCAGACAGACTGACGCGACCGGAGTTCTGCTCGTGACCAACGCGCTCTCCGCAGCAGAGGTTCACGAAGTGATCGAGCTCAGCGCGGCCAACGGCCTGCACGTGCAGGTATGGCCGGGCTTCCAGGGGTTGGGCACACGCCGGGTCCGCCGCTTTCCGATGAGTGGCGAGACCTTCCTTTATGTCGAACCGGGACGACGGCCGACATGGCAATTCGCAGCCAAACGAGCCGTCGACGTGCTCGGAGCGGCGTTCGGTTTGCTGATCGCCTCGCCCATCCTTCTGCTGACTTGCATTGCCATCCGACTGGACGACGGAGGCCCTGCCCTGTACCGCCAAGTCAGAGTCGGGTTGAACGAACGACCGTTCGTGGTCTACAAGCTGCGAACCATGACCCTCGACGCCGACATCGGCGTCGACCCAGCCGTGATCAACGAACGCACGGGTGGTCCTCTCTTCAAGGCGGCCCACGATCCAAGGGTTACCAGGGTGGGCACCGTCGTCCGCGCCTTGAGCATCGACGAGATTCCCCAGCTCTTCAACGTTCTCGCCGGGACGATGAGCCTGGTGGGACCCCGTCCCGCCCTGCCTCACGAGGTTGCCCAATTCGAAAAGGAACTACTGCGTCGGCACAGCGTCAAACCAGGCATTACCGGGCTCTGGCAGCTCGAAGCACGAGACAACCCCTCGTTCCACGCCTATCGCAGGCTCGACCTGTTGTATGTCGACAACTGGTCGTTCGGCCTGGATCTCTTCATCCTCCTGGCGACCGTGCCGATGGTGATCACACACGCTCTCAACCACTGCCGGCGAGAGCGGGGACCCGAACAGGCGGCGTCCGAGGCCCGATAGGCGCCCCAGTCCCCGGTCCGGTGCCCAGGCCGCCTGCGACGAGCAGCTCTCGCCCGCCCCTCCCGTCATGTCGGCTCTGGTCGCCAGCGGCGTTCGGGGCGCAACGAGTGGCGAGGCCCCCGGGGAGCCGACGGCGGTGCCGTTTGCCCGTGCGAGCCGCCGTTGTTGCCCAAGAAATGACCATCGTTCCCCAAAACAGGGGATGACGAGTCCCTATTTGTTCGGGACGATGCATCACACACAACCAGTCGGGGTTGCAGTGCCGGCCGGTTGAGCGGAGCGACGGGTCGAGGGGATCCCTGGCGAGGGATCAGGAGGCGGTTCTAGTGACGATCAACCAACCCAGAGTGGAGGCTCGCCACAGGAGTTCACGGGGATATGCGGCAAAATCGTCAGCAGACGATGCAGAGCTCATTGAGGTTGTGGCACAAGCTCGAGCCGGGGCGAATGGGGCCTGGGAGGCCCTGATCGAGCGGTTCGGAGGATTGGTGGCGGCAATCGCCAGGCGGTGCCGGTTGAGTGACGCCGACGTGGCGGAGGTGTCGCAAACGACCTGGCTGCGCCTGGTGGAGAACCTGGACCGCATCGAACAGCCCGAGCGTCTCGGTGCGTGGCTGGCGACCACCTCGCGGCGCGAGAGCCTGAGGATCGCCACACGTCGCGCTCTGGTTTCTCCGAGCGAGGCGGTCTACCTCATGGCCGACGACGAGGCCGATCCCCTCGATGCCTCCCTCTTGAGGGAGGAGCAGGCGCTGGTGATAAGGGCGGCAACCGAACGGCTGCCGCCGCATTGCCAGCGTCTCCTTGGCGTGTTGATGGGGGACGACGATCTCCCGTACAAGATGATCGCCGAGCAGCTGAACATGCCGATTGGGAGCATCGGGCCGACGAGGGGCCGCTGTCTCGAACACCTCCGCCAGATATTGGCCGAGATGGAGCTGAGCCAGATTCCCGTTCACGGTTAGCAGGCGCGGATGTCGGTTGTCCGACGCAGCGAATCATCGTTGTCCGAAGGGGCACCATCAGGGGCGGTGGTTCGATGGCTGCATGCAGCAGGGCGGAGCCGTGGTGCTGATGCGCCATCACGCGCGCAGAGCCTCCGCGTCCACCCATCTGCCGCCCGAACCCTCGACTGCGGGATAGGCCCTCCTGACCTCGGTCAGCAGGTCCGGCACGAACAGGAGCACGGCCTGCGGGGGTTGCAGGGCGAGATCCGCGGGGCCGATGATCGGAATGTCCGTTCCCGGCATGCGGAGCCCGTGTTTGGCTGGCGAGGTGTCGACAATTCCAGGCAGCAGTCCTCGATCCACCCCGGCACCACAGAGGAGTGCGACTGCGCGGGAAGCGGCGCCGTAGCCGAGCACGCTTCTTCCCGCGACTCGCTGCGCGAGGAGCCACTCGCGCAATCCCCGGGCGTGGGCTTTCGCATGATCCTGCAGGCTTTCGACAACCGCAGGGTCGCGAACTCCCAGTTGGGCGTCTTCGGCCAGGAGTGCGTGCACTGAGCCGTCGGGCGCTACGCCTGCCTCATGCTCCCGGCAGGCCGCCAGCAGCACCGTGCCACCGTAGAGGTCGAAGAGCCACGCAGCCCGAGCACAGAAGCCGTTGGCTTCCAGCATGCCCACCAGAGCGCTCGTCGAGTAGTACGCGAAGTGCCCGTGCCGGAGCGCGTTCCACTGGCCCAGGCTGACGATCGTGTTCAGCGAGTGGTACTGCAGCAAGAGGGTGCCCCCGGGGGCGACCTGGGCCGCCCGCCTCCAAAGGGCCGCACGCTGATCCGCGTCGTGCATCATGCCGAAAGAGTCGATCACGAGGTCTGCAGGCCCGCCGTCGGTCACCGGGGCGACGCCTCGGTCGGCCAGCAGGCCCAGCCACGAGCCGCCATGGGGACTGGGGAACTCGGTTGCCCGGCTCCGGCCTGCGAGCCACCCCGCTCCGGCGAGGCGTTCCACGGCCTCGGCGGCCTGTGCGACGAGCGCATCGGGCTCAACGCCTCGCGGCTCCTCGGCGGCGATGGGTTCGCCGACCAGCTGCGCCAGGCCGCATGACGAGCACAGCCACATCTGTAGCGGATAGCCGGGGTCGGGGCCTGGGTCGTCGGACCCGGGAAAATGGTCGCAGGCCGGCAGTTTGCCCAGGTCGAGCACCAAATGACCAGATCGCCCAGAGCACGAGCGACAGGCCGGACCACTCGCCACGGCCTCCTCTCGACCGGTGCGCCGGCCGGACTGCCCTCGCGTCGCCGCACCTGCGTCAGCCATAGGGACGCCCATCCACCTCGAACAGAGCGACTCCTCGTACGGGTGATACCGGGCGGAAGTGAAGTGTGGGACCGGGGGTGCCCCCCGAGCGTCGCCACGCCCCCGCCAGCCGATACGCCAACGGCTGAACCTCTCCTCTTGGGCCCGCGCCCCGCGTATCAAGGAGCAGGTCCGCATCTCTTTTCCTTCGTTCGCTACCGGTCAGATCGAGGCCTCATGTCGTCCCAGTGTTTCTGCCGCTTATGCGGAGCGCGCCTCACCCACACGTTTGTCGATCTGGGCATGTCCCCGCTGTGCGAAAGCTACGTCGCGGCGGACGCGCTCGACCAACCCGAGATCTTCTACCCCTTGCACGTGCGTCAGTGCTCGTCCTGCCTCCTTGTGCAGCTGCCGGCGTACGTATCGGGTGAGGAGATCTTCTCTGACTACGCATACTTCTCGTCGTACTCGGACTCATGGGTGGCCCACGCCAAGAGGTTCGCGGACACCATGATCGACAAGCTCGGTCTTGGAGCGGACGGACTGGTGACCGAGGTGGCAAGCAATGACGGGTACCTCCTGCAGCACTTCATGGCACGCGGTATCCCCGTCCTGGGTGTCGAGCCGGCGAAGAACGTGGCCGAGGTAGCCCAATCGCTCGGTATACCCACGGTGGTGCAGTTCCTGGGAGCGACGACCGGTAGCGATATCGCCGACCACCGAGGGCGAGCCGATCTGGTCGTCGCCAACAACGTCTTCGCGCACGTTCCCGACATCCGGGACTTCGCCGTGGGTCTACGTGCACTCGTGAAGGACACCGGTGTGGTCACGCTCGAGTTCCCCCACCTCCTTCGCCTGATGCAGCGGCGTCAATTCGACACGATCTATCACGAGCACTACTCGTACCTCTCGCTCCTCACCGCCTCCCGAGCACTTGCCACTGCGGGCCTGCGGGTGGTCGATGTGGAAGAGCTCGACACCCATGGGGGCTCGCTCCGCGTCTATGCGCGTCCTGAGGAGTACCCGGGCGAGCCCACCGAACGAGTGAAAGCAATTCTCGACGAGGAAGACCTCACCGGTTTGCACACACTCTCCGGCCATGCCGGATTTGCAGGGGAGGTCCTGAAGATCAAGAGCGACCTCCTTGGCTTCTTGATCAGCGCGGCGAACGAGGGTCGGTCAGTGGCCGGCTACGGCGCACCCGGCAAGGGCAATACCCTCCTCAATCATTGCGGCATTCGCGAGGACCTTCTTCAGTACACAGTGGACCGCAGTCCCTTCAAGCAAGGGAAGTTCCTACCGGGTACGCATATCCCCATTCATGCGCCTGATCGTCTGGCCGAGACTCGACCGGACTACATCCTTGTCCTGCCCTGGAACCTGAAGGACGAAATCAGTCAGCAGCTCGCCTATGTCCGCTCGTGGGAAGCCCGACTGGTATTCCCAATTCCGGAGCTCGACATCGTTTGAGGGAGGTGTGAGTCGTGAAGGTGGTTCTCTTCTGCGGTGGGCTCGGGATGCGGATGCGTGATGGTGTCACGACCGGGCCCAAGCCCATGGCCCTGGTCGGAGAGCGCCCGCTGCTGTGGCACGTGATGCGCTACTACGCTCATTTCGGGCACACGGATTTCGTTCTCTGTCTCGGATATGGCGCATCTGCCGTGAAGGATTTCTTCCTCAACTATGACGAGACCCGCTCCAACGACTTCGTACTGGAGGGGGGCGCCCGAGACCTGACGCTGTTCCGGACCGACATATCCGACTGGCGGATCACCTTCGTGGATACCGGTTTGAATTCGCCCATCGGAGAGCGGTTGCGCCGAGTCCGGCGCCATCTCGATGACGAACCCATGTTCATGGCGAACTACGCAGATGTCCTCACAGACGCCCCGCTGCCGGACATGATCGAGCGCTTCACCGCGAGCAACGCGGTGGCGAGTCTGTTGGCCGTCCCGCCCCAATCCTCCCACCACGCCGTGGATATCGGCGATGACGGCCTTATCCTCGGTGTGACGCCAATGCGCGATCTGCGTCATTGGGAAAACGGTGGCTACTTCGTATTCCGCCCGGAGATCTTCGACGAGCTCGGCGAGGACGAAGATCTCGTCGAGGACGCGCTCGTCCGGCTGGTTCGTCGAGGTCGGGTCATTGCCTACCCGTACAAGGGGTACTGGTCGCCCGCGGACACCGTCAAGGAGCGGATACAGCTCGACGAGCGGTACCAGCGCGCCGACTGCCCGTGGATGATCTGGGACCCCGAGCGCGTGGGGCTCGACGCCTCTGCCGGTCCCGTTCCCGCTCAGAGCGCTTTGTCGGCATCCCTCCCCGTGGAGCGCTGACCTCGGTCGTGCTTCCCCTGCATCTCAAGCTGCCGGACGAACGACCCTTGTCCGTGTTGGCCATCGGCGCCCACCCCGATGATATCGAGATCGGGGCCGGAGGAACTCTGCTCACCCTCGCCGAGAGCCGGCCGGGTCTGCGCGCTCGCTATGTGGTTCTCACCGGAGCTGAGGAACGCCATGCCGAGGCCCGCAACGCTGCTGCCGCCTTCCTTCCCGGAGCCGACCTGACCGTCGAGCTGCACTCCCTGCCGGAAGGCCGGCTTCCTGCGGTGTGGGATCGCGTGAAGGACATCCTGGAGGAGGTGGCGTACACGTGGGCGCCCGACCTCATCCTCGCACCTTCTTGCGACGATGCCCATCAGGATCACCGGACGATCGGCGAGGTGGTGCCGACGGTGTTTCGAAATCAACTCTCCTTGTCGTACGAGATTCCGAAGTGGGACGGCGATCTCGGACGCCCGTCGGTCTACTTTCCGCTCACGTCCGACGTGGCGCACCGCAAGGTCGAGCAACTGCACAAGTGCTTCCCCTCCCAGGCCGGCCGCGACTGGTGGGACGACGAGGTCTTCCTGGGGTTGGCCCGGCTTCGCGGCATGGAGTCCCGAGCGCCCTACTCGGAGGGCTTCAGCTGCACGAAGTCCGTGATCGCGCTGTCGCTCTCGCACAATCCGTGGGAAGGACAAGGTGATGTGAGCGTCGTCGCCGCGGGAGCGTTCGGAGCATGACCCTCTTCGTCGACCCCGGCGTACCAGCTCCGCTCCTACGGCAGAGCATCTACGACGGGGACCTGGTCGTCTTCACGAACCTGCCATCGGTCACGCGGTTCGTCGACTACACGCGGGAGCAGCTCGCCGAACTTTTCAGCCCCTACGACCCGGAGTGTGCGCACGAGCACATTGAGAAGGCGGAGATGGCGCAGCTGCTCGGCTCCTGGAAGCCACGGTTCATTCATTCTCCCAGGTCGAAGGACTTGGTCTGCAGCATCATCCGGGAAGCCGGTTTCAGCTCCGAAGGGACACACTATGACGTGCCCAAGCCTCGCACGTCCTTTCCCGTGGGTCACCTGAACACAGGGATTGCCTACGCCTTTCCGTGGCACAGGGACGTCTGGTACGGGGCACCCGCGCAGCAGATCAACTGGTGGCTTCCAGTGTTCGCCGTTCGTGACGACAATTCCATGCGTTTCGATCTCCAGAAATTTGATCGAGCCGTCACGAACAGCTCCAGTGAGTTCGACTACTACCGGAACAACACCGCTCGCCTGAAGACGGCTTCCCAAATTTCGGACGAACGGCAGGTTCGACCTGCAGCCTTGAACCACACGCCGGTCGACGAGCTCGTGGTGATTCCCGCACCGGGGGCGGTGATGCTGTTCTCGGGGGCTCAGCTGCATGCATCAATCCCGAACACCTCGGGCAGAGCCCGCTTCAGCGTCGATTTCCGGACGGTCGACGTGGCCGAGCTGTCCGCGGGCCGCGGTGCCCCACTGGTGGACACCGACTGCACGGGAACCGCCATTCGGGACTTCCGCAGGGTGGCAGACGGCGCAGCGTTCGACGAGGACTTCGTCATCGGACTGTTCGGGATACCTCCCAGCGGATCCACGCTTGTGTTCGCGCAGCCTGCTGAAGAGGATCTTCGTGTCTGAGAGCCACGACACCGGGCCGCGTCGGCTCACGGCCGTGGTGGCCGGCCGGGAAAGGGAGTCCGCGTGATCGAAGGCACTTGCGGGCGTGCTCACCGAAGGGGATGCTCGAGGTGAGGGTCGATGCTGTTCCCAGAATTGCTGGTGCGATGATGTTCGTTCCGACGCCACATACCGACGAACGCGGGTTCTTTTGCCGCACCTTCGACATTGATGTCGTGCGCGCGGCCGGCATCGATCCCTCCAGCTTCACTCAGGACAGCGTGTCGCGGTCTTCGCGGGGCGTGGTGCGGGGTCTGCATGTACGGGGCGGCGACGGGGAGGCGAAGTTGGTCCGTTGCTCGTATGGCGTTATTTTCGACGTCATCGTCGACCTGCGGCCGTCGTCACCCACGTACGGCAACTGGGAGAGCTTCGAGCTTCGTGGCGACACGCAGGCGTCCCTCTACGTTCCGGCGGGGTGTGCGCACGGATTTCAGGCTCTCACGGAGCCGGCGGACGTCTCCTATCGCATCGACCGCCCCCACGACCCAACGGAGGACGTCTCTATCGCATTCGACGATCCCGCTCTGGCCATTTCGTGGCCACTCCCGGTGACGGCGATGTCGCAGCGCGACCGGCTCGCACCGCCGCTCTCGGCCGTGGCGCAGCCGCTCTGACGTTCGTCAGGCGCCAGGGACCGGTTGCGCGGCGGGCTGGCGCCGCAGCATCTCGTCGATGAGGCCCGCGGAGAGCAGTTCTTGAATCCGCCGAAGTCGAACATAGGTCGACGAGGTGAAGTCGTCCTGCGTGAAGTCGTAGTCGGTGTACGCCTGGACCAGCTCGTCCACCCCTGCAGGCACGTGCCAACGAAGAGTGAGCTCCGGAAAGGTTTCAGCCAGCTTCGAGAAGTCGACGCGATAGTCACGCAGATCCGGCCCGGCGTCGGCGGCGAGCGACACGGTCGACCCGGGGACCGCCTCCCGGACCATCTCTGCGATGTCACGAACTTGCACGTTGTCCTCCGCGCGCCCGACGTTGAACGCCTCGTCGTGCACGACCTCGCGCGGCGCCTCGAGCACGGCCAGGAACGAGCGGGAGATGTCCTCCACGTGCACCAATGGTCGCCAGGGCGACCCGTCACTCTCGAGGGAAACCCGGCCCGTCGTCATCGCCACGGCAGTCAAGTTGTTCACGACGATATCGAGGCGCAGCCGTGGCGAGAATCCGTATGCGGTGGCGTTGCGGAGATAGGTGGGACTGAACGAATCGTCGGCGAGGTGAGAGAGCCCACGTTCGGCCAAGACCTTCGTCTCTCCGTACGGAGTGACCGGGAACAGCTCCGCTTCCTCGGTAACGGCGTCCGAGCCGGCAGCACCGTAGAGGCTGCACGACGACGCGAACAAGAAGCGTCCCACGCCGGCCTTCTTGGCCGCCTCGCCGAGACGCAGAGTCCCTTCGAGGTTGATGGAGTAGGTCGCTGAAGGGTTCAGGTGGCCGACCGGGTCGTTGGACAGGGCGGCCAGGCACACCACGGCGTCGTAGCCGGCGCAGTGCCGGGGCTCGACGTCCCTCATGTCGATCCTGGGGCGAAGCCCGATGTCCTCCGGTCCCGGGCCGAGATCGCAACCTTCGTAGAGGCCCAGGTCGAGACCTTCCACCGTGTGCCCGGCGGCCCGCAAGAACGGAACGAGGACAGCCCCGATGTAGCCGCGATCACCTGCGACGAGAACCTTCAATGCGAGTAGCCCCTTGCGATCATCTCGAGGTCGGACGAGCAGCACCGCCGCCCGCTGACAATTGGAGTGCAATGAGGCGCCGTTGATACGCGGTGGCTACGGGGCGGTGCTGGCGCAGGGAGTGGTGGACCTCACGTTGCCCGCCAAGTGGTACAGAGTTGCGTGGCGGATAATGGAGAGGTGCCGAACTACGAAAAGTCCGCGGGCAGCGGGCGGCGGGGTCCGCTTCGGGGCACGAAACTGGTGGAGATTGCAATCCCCACTTGCCTGGTGCTCGTCATCTCCATCCCGGTGATGATCGTGGAGGAAGATTGGCATGGCCGCCCGATGATCGACCAGGGGACTCACCTCTGGATACTTCCGGCGATCCTCGTGGCGGCGGCCTTTCTCTTCGGCGGTGCGCTCGCCGGGTTCCGCTGTCCGTCCAGTGCCGTGGCTCATGCGGTCGTTGCGGGAACCGTCGCCCTGGCCGTGCTGGTTCTCGGCGCGATGTACCGCAGGCTCTGGTTCGCACACGAGAGCGTCCCGCACCCAGTCATTCGCCTCTGGTGCCTCGCAATCGTGGGCGCCTTCATACTGAGCGTGATCGGCTCGTTGTTCGGTCGCCGGTTGGGGGCCGAAAGGTTCTAGCCGTGCTCGAGACTCACCGGTCGTCGAGACGCCCGACGGCGCGAAACCACTCGAGGGTGCGCCCGAGACCCTCGTCGAGGCTGATGGGGTCGTAGCCCAACCGCTTGTACGTCTTCGTTTCGGTGAGGCTCTTCCGCGGCGTACTCTTGCGCGCCGCCTTCTTCGCGATGGCCACCAGCGTCGGCCCGAAGACCTGCTCCACTTCGGGGTCGTCGGACGGCTCGATGTCCTCGACTACGCGGTCGAGACCTGCCAGCCGGCACATGCGCGTCGCCGCGTTGGCGATGCTGACGATGTCCTCGGGCCGGCCGTCGAGCATGTACCGCTCCCCCGCCACCCCCTTGTCGAGGGCCAGGATGCAGCCCCGGGCGATGTCGTCGGCGAAGACCCAGCTGACCGGGAATTTCAGATAGCGCTCAATGCGACCGCGGGCCGCCGAGAGCAGCACCCGGTTGAAGCTCGTCGTGCCGAGCGCGTTGCTCACCACGGGCGACGGGCCGAAGATCGCTCCCGGATGCGTGCTCACGACATCCCGGCCCGCCGCGGCGCGGGACATGGCGTCGATGAAGGCCGCCATCTTGGTGATCGTGTAGGGGTCCGAGCTCGGCTCTTTGGTGACCGGAGCGTCCTCGCGGTCGAGTCCCCCGTCGGTGTCGAAGAACGTCCCCGTGCTCACCGCGACCACTCGTCCCAGGCCGACGGCCTCCGCCGCGTCGAGCACGTTCTTGGTGCCGCCGATGTTGACCGCCTCGAAGTCGGCCAGGTTCTGACTGGCGCCGCCCAGGAGCGCGGCACAGTGGATCGCCGCATCGCTGCCCGTGGCCGCCCGCAGCACCGCGTCGGGATCGGTCACGTCGCCCGTGACGATCTCGACACCGAGCGCGGCGAGCGGCGCCGTGTCCGCGGTGTCCCGGGCCAGCGCACGCACTGCGTCGCCCCTCTCTGTCAACAGCTTGCAGATGTTGGCGCCGGCGAGCCCGGTGGCTCCGGTCACCAGGACCGTCTGCGTCATGCAGTCGCGTGGAGGGAAGGATCGGCGATCGCCGAGTCGACCTGATCGGCGCTGTAGGGGATGACCGGGGCGCCCTGGCCGAACAGGTCCAGCGTGTGGAGGAAGCGGTGGAGGCCCATGGAGTTGGCGCAGGCGAACCCGAGCTCCACGATCTGTGCGGCGGTGAAGACCTCGCCCAGCTTCCGGTAGACCTCGTCGTCGATGGCGTGGTGGTCGGCCGAGAGCAGATCGAGGAACTCCACGGCCAAGCGCTCCTGGTCGGTCAGGTCGGAATGGCCAGGCGCGATGAGACAGGCGACGTCCTCGTCCGAGATCGAGTCGTGCTTCCTCGACTGCATGCACGGCTGGCACTCGCCGAGTTGGGCGCTGCGGATCCGCAGCAGCTCCAGGATCCTGCCGCCGAGGAGCGACTGCTGCCCCCAGGCGTGGCGGGCGGCATCGGTCATCAGGATCTGCGACGTCTTGTACGCGAAGATCTGCAGGGGGATCGGGGTCGCATAGGTGCCGTCCGCCACCCCTTCCTCGATGATCCGCCGTGGCTCCGGCGCCAGCGCCTCCAGCGGAATCGGCTCGATCCTCGGCATGCACACCCCCAGGCTCTCCCGGCACGGCCGGTGTCGATCTGCTCCTGCAGCGACGGCCCTACTGTACTGTCACCCCGTGCCCATCGACCCCTCCGCCATCCTGCTCACCGACCGCGTGGCCGTCGTGACCGGGGGCGGCTCCGGGATCGGCCGGGGCATCGCCCGGGGGTTCGCCGCCCTCGGGGCCAGGGTCGCCATCTGGGAGCGTCACGCGGACACGGCGGCGGCGGCCGCCGAAGAGGTCGGCGGCATCGGCATCACCATCGACGTCCGCGAGTCGGCCGAGGTGGACCTGGCCCTCGAGCAGACCGTGGCCGAACTGGGACAGGTGAGCATCCTGGTGAACAACGCCGGCGGTGTCTTCTCCTCCCCGCTCCTCGAGACCTCCGAGAACGGCTGGGACGCCCTCTACCGTTCCAACCTCAAGCACGTCATATTGTGCACGCAGCGGGTCGCCCGCGGGATGGTCGCGCACGGGATCGAGGGGAGCATCATCAGCGTGACCTCCATCGAAGGGGTGCGTGCTGCGCCCGGGTATGCCGCCTACGCCGCCGCGAAGGCAGGCGTGATCAACTACACCAAGACCGCCGCCCTGGAGCTGGCACCGCACGGCATCCGGGTGAACGCGCTGGCCCCGGACATCACCATGACCGAGGGCCTCGCCGCCGTGGCTCCCCCCGGGGGCGAGGAGCGCCTCGGCTTCACGGTGCCGATGGGCCGGGCCGGCCACGTGGACGAGATGGCGGGCGCAGCGGTGTTCCTCGCCAGCGAGCTCTCCAGCTACGTCACCGGTCAGACCATTCACGTCGACGGCGGGACCCACGCCGCGAGCGGGTGGTACCACCATCCCGAGACGGGCGAGTACGTCCTCGGGCCGAGGTAGCCGGGGATCGCGCTCAGTCGTCCCCGCCGAGCCCGACGTGGGCCGACATCCCCCCGTCGACGGCGATCATCTGGCCTGTGATGTAGCGGGACTCGTCCGAGGCCAGGAACACGACGACGCCGGCGATGTCGTCGGGCTGCCCCACGTACGGGGTCAACGTCGCCTTGCCGAGCCCGGCCAGCATTTTGGCGTCCAGGTGGGAGCGCACGGCATCGGTGATCACGAGGCCGGGCAGGATCGTGTTGACCCTGATCCCCTGCTTCCCGTGGCTGGTGGCCACGTACATCGTGAGTGCGTTCACCCCCGCCTTCGAGACCCCGTAGGCGGTCCGGGTGCGATCACCCTTGAGGGACGCACCCGACGACATGTTGATGATGGACCCACCGCCGCCCCGCACCATGACGGGGACGGCGTGCTTGCAGGTGAGCATCTGGCTCCGCAGGTTCACGGCCATGGTGCGCTCCCAGACATCGAGCGACAGGTCGGGCACCGCGGTGTCCCGGGTCAGGAAGTCCGAGTCCGTGAGCGCCGCATTGTTGTGGAGCACGTCGAGACGGCCGAACCGGGACAGGGCGAAGGCGACTGCGGCTGCGACCTCGGTCTCCTCGGACAGGTCGGCCCGGAATGTGGCGGCGGCACCACCGGCGGCGGCGATGGCCTCCACCACGCGTGCCGCCGCCGCCTCGTCGACGTCGACCACGACGACCGAGGCGCCCTCCCGGGCCAGGGCACGGGCCGACGCTCCTCCGATGCCACCGCCGCCGCCGGTGACGACGGCGACCCTGTCGATGAGACGTCCCATGATGTCCTCGTTCTTCCTACGGCCTTCTGGTGCCCGACCCTACGGGCGCTCGATGATCATCCCCTGGAACGGTGCCAGCCGCAGCGGTCCCGGCACGACCTCGTGCGCCCGGGCACGTTGGGTGCAGACCCTGACCGTGCCGTCCACACCGTCCAGCCCGGCCTCGCCGGGGGACATGTTGAGGACCACGACATGGTGAGGGCCGCGCGCCCAGGCCCAGACCCCCTCGGGTGCGGGAAGCGACACGTAGTCACCCCCGCTGAACTCCGGGCGCGCCCGCCGGAAGGCGATCAGTTCCCGGCAGAGTGCCAGGACCGAGTCCGGATCCTCCCGCTGCGCCGTCACGTTGGCGGCCGCCACGTCACCGAGCGGGAGCCACGGTCGCCCCGCGCCGGTGAAACCCCCGCCGGGCGTGTCGCTCCACTGCATCGGGGTCCGGCCCGCATCGCGCCCCTCGTAGTACGGGTAGAAGCGCACCCCCAGGGGATCCCGCAGATCATCGCGGGCCACGGCGACGTTCGGCATGCCGATCTCGTCGCCCTGGTAGAGCACCGGCGTGCCACGCAGGCTGAACAGCATGAGGAGGGCCAGGCGGACCCGGCGCGGATCGTCCTCGGCCCAGCGGGTCGGGAAGCGGAACATGTCGTGGTTGGAGCCCGTCCAGGCCGGCCACGCGCCCGGCGGGAGCGTCGCCTCGGTCTCTTCCACGACGGCCCGCATTCCGGGCGCGTTGAAGGTTGCGTTGATGAAGTCGAAATTGAAGGCCAGCCCGAGCTCGTCCGCTCCGTCGCCGTAGTAGGCGGCCAGCGCGTCCACGGGGACCGGCGTCTCTCCGATCAGCAGCCGGGGCTCGTCGTAGCCGTCAGCCAGACGCCGCCAACGGCGGATCACCTCATGCACCTCGGGGCGGTTGGCGTTGTACACGCTGCGCTGCCCGAACATCTGGGTCTCGAAGTCGTCCTCCTCGGTGGCCGGCGGGTTGTCCCGGAGCTCGGCGTCCTTGATGATGATGTTGCAGACGTCGATACGGAACCCGGCGACGCCTCGGTCGGACCAGAAGCGGAAGATGCCGTCGAACGTGACGCGGACGTCCTCGTTCCACCAGTTGAGGTCCGGTTGCTCCTGTAGGTGGTTGTGGAGGTAGTACTGGCCCGTCAGCTCGTCGAACGTCCACCCCGGCCCGCCGAAGCTGCTGACCCAGTTGTTCGGTGGCTCCCCACCCTCCTTGCCGTCGGCCCAGACGTACCAGTCCCGACGGGCCGCCCGGCGCGACGACCGGGCGTCGAGGAACCACGGGTGCTGGTCACTGGTGTGGTTGGGCACGATGTCCATGAGGACACGGATGTCTCGCCTCCCCGCCTCCGCGACGAGGCGGTCGAAGTCGTCGAGCGTGCCGAACTCGGGCGCGACGGCGCAGAAGTCGGAGACGTCGTAGCCCCAGTCCGCATTGGGGGACACGGTGACGGGCGAGAGCCAGATGCCGTCGACGCCGAGCCAGGCCAGGTGGTCCAGGTGCTCGATGATGCCCGGGATGTCGCCCACGCCGTCCGCGTTGGAGTCGGCGAAGGACCGCGGATAGATCTGATACAGGACACCCGTCTTCCACCACGGGCCGGCGGCGGGACCCACGCCTAGGTCGTCAGTGCTCCGGACGCCGCGTTGCGCCAGGGCGAGAGGTCGAGCAGCGGGTAGCGGGCGGCCACGCCGGCCAGCGTCTCCGCGGTCCAGTACGGGTGCCCCGGCGGGGGGAACCCCAGCACGGTCAGCTGCCGCTCGTTCGTGCGCTGCACGAAGCGGTGCCACGAGAGGTCCTCGCCGGCATTGGGCAACCCGAACGAGCCCAGCCAATCTGTGGCGGCCGGCTTGTAGGACACGTGCAGCATGAACCGCGCCGCCCCCGGTGCCGTCATGCGCACGCCGCGGTGGTAGACGTCCGGGCGGTAGGCCAGGACGGAGCCGGCGGGGCCCGACGCAGGGACCTCTGCCGCGTAGAGGTCGGCGTACTCCTCGGGGCTCAGGTACGTCCGCTCCACCGGGATGCCGGCTGTCAGCTGGCGTGACACGACCCGGGTGGCTGCCGTCTCGGAAGTCACGTCGCTCAGGTACACGAACATCTCGAGTTGCTGGTACCCCGGCTCGTGGCGGGGCACCACCAGGGTGTGGTTGGCGTAGTCGACGTGGAGGAGCTGCTCGTCGCTGGCCGCCGCCTCGGAGTACTTGGCACTCAGCATGGCCTGGTACATCCGCGGGTCGGTGATCCCGAGCAGCTGCTCGGCCAGGTCGATGATGCGGTCATGCACGACCAGGTCGTTGAGCGCCTCGTCGTCGAAGGGGAAGCGTGGCATGACGCGGTGTGAGTCCACCCGGAAGGGCTCGTTGCGGGCCGGGTCCGCGTCGGCCGCGAACTCCTCCGCCGTGGGGAACAGCGACGGCAACACCGCCTGGGCCGCCTCGATGGCATCAGGAGGCAGAAGGCCCTGGAGGAGGCACCACCCGTCGTCCTCCCACCGGGCCCGCTCCTCCTTCTCGATGACGCCCATCAGCCGGTCACGCCCCTCAGCCGACCCCGGGCAGCGGCTTCCACGTCTGCACTTGGTGCCAGCAGACCCCCTGGGGCGGGAGATTGCCGAGCGGCAGGTGGCACATGGCGGTCGGCGGATGGTTGTCGTGCAGGCTGACCACCTGGTACTTGACCGGTCCGTAGAACTTGTCCGGCCCGTAGCTCAGGACCGGCGAGTAGCCCCCGTTGAAGCCGGTGATCCTCGACATCGCCTCGACGAAGGTGCGCCGGTTCAGGTCCTTTCCGGCCATGGTGGCGGCCTGGGCGAAGAGGTGGATCTCCTGGCACCAACCCTGGACCGGGCCCTGCTCTTCGATGTCGTCGTTCATGTTCCCCTTGGGGACCTCCGGGTAAGCCTTGTGCCAGATGTCCCAGCAGTCCCGCACGCCGGGGTCGTACCCTCCATCGGCCTGCGGGCGGTCGTCGTCCACGCCGCCCAGCGTCTCGGTCGTCACGCCTTCCTGGCCGTTGAGCGCCTTGTCGTAGGGGACCGGGATCAGGCCCAGGGCAGATTCGATGGACTCCTCGTAGTCGGACAGCAACAGGCGCGGGAAGTATTCCTGGCTGGTCTGGGCGGACAGGATGGGGAAGAAGGCGTTGAACGGCAGCAGCGGGATCACCGAAGTCACGCCGGCCGCCTTGAACCGATCGACCGCCAGTGGCGCCGCGCTGCCGGTGGCCGCCGACTCGCTCGGCTCGGACGGGATCGTGACGACGATCGGGGTGACGCCGATCTTCTTGAGGTCGGGCAGGAGATACTGCTTCAACGCCAGCTGGTCGCTCGGGCGGTCCCCGGCCAGCACACCCACCTTGCGGGAACCTCCGAGCAGGCCGCTGCTGTGCCCCCACGAGACCGTCGCCTGCAAGATGGCGGCGTCATCCGTGCCGGTCCACCACAGGTAGGGCGATCCCTCCGTCGTCCAGTTGGACACGGTGGTCCACTGACTGAGCATCGGGGTGTGGCCCTCCTGGGTGACGCACAGCTCGTTGTCGCCGGTGTAGGTGCCCACGCCGTCGAGCACGGCGAAGATCGGCTGGCTCCCCTGGGTCCAGTCCTTGCACAGGGCGCGCATGGAGGACTCGCTGGCCGGGTCGAAGTAGGAGATGATCGGGTTGATCGTGCGGCCGTCGATGCCGCCGGACCGGTTGATCTGGCCGACGAACAGGTCGATGGCCTTCACCTGCTCGGTGTACTCGACGTCGCCGGCGAAGCCGTAGGTGCTGGCGAGCGCCTGGAGGTTCACCACCGGGAACGCCACGTTGATGGAGTGCGCGGTCACCCCCCGCGCGCTCGTGCTCGCCTGGGTCACCGGGGTGATCCCCGAGGAGGCGCCTGCGGCGCCCAACGGCAGGCAACCGGCGACCGCCACCAACGCCGCGCCGAGCGTGACGAGCGCCGTGGCGCGGGTGCTCCGTCTCCGCCGTCGCGGTGCCCTCGTCGTCATGCGTGCCTCCCCCGGATCCCCGATGCGGCGGAAGCTTGCCATATCGGCCGCGTGAAGGGGGCTCGGCGCGTATGCCCCGGGGACCATCCGGGTGCTAGCACGAGAGGCGGCGGCGGGGTACCCACCTTGGTGGCGCCCGGCCGCTCCGCGACACTTGGATGGGAGCGGCCGGGCCGCGGGGGTCGTGCGGTCCCACGAGGCGCTCTGGAGCACGAGGAGGAGGGTCGGGTTGATCCGAGCGGTGGTGCGCGAGTCCTCCTACCGGTTCCGGGCCACCTTCCGGCGCCGCTGGGCCGGGTACCTCACGCTCGTCGTGCTCATCGGCCTGGTGGGAGGCGTCGCCCTGGCGGCCGTGGCCGGGGCACGGCGCACGCAGTCCTCGTTCCCCACCTACCTGGCGAGCACCCATCCGTCGGACGTGCAGATGTTCACGGAGTTCGATCCCATCACGAACACGGGGTACTCGGAGAAGGTGACCCAGGCCGTGGCGCGGGTCCACTACGTGAGGCAAGCCGTCGACGTCATCGGCTTCGACGGCACCCTGCAGTTCCTGGGGCACAGCCGTTCGGCCGGCATCGCGGGCGAGGCACCGCCCGCCCTCGAGGGCAGCACCAACGCCGACGGTGGTGAGTATTTCTCCACGGACCGTGCCACCGTGGTGCAGGGCCGGATGGCGGACCCCGGACGCATGGACGAGATCGTCATGTCGTCGGGGGCCGCCGCACACTTCGGGCTCCGCCTCGGGTCCACCCTGCGCGCGGCCTTCTTCACCGACGCCCAGGTGAGCGCGCCGAACTTCGCCGGTTACCCCAAGGACACGCCCTACCTCATCGTCCCGTTCAAGCTCGTCGGCATCGTCGAGTGGAGCCCCCAGGTCGTCCAGGACGACGACGCCGCGCTCGGCAACCAGCTCGCGGTCGTCACCCCCGCGCTGACCCGGCGGCTCGCGACGTGCTGTGCCTACTACTCCTACGTCTCGCTCCACCTCGACGGCGGGACGGCCCACGAGGCCGCCGTGGAATCCGCCATCGACAAGGTCATCCCCAACCTCGGCCCGGCCGGGGGATCCTCCACCTGGGCCCCCTACGTCGCCAAGGCCGAGCGCGCCATCCGGCCCGAAGCCAGTGCCCTGGGCGTCTTCGGGCTCATCGCGGCCCTCGCCGCCCTCGTCATCAACGGCCAGGTGATCAGCCGCCTGGTCCGGCGGAACGCCGAGGAGGGTGCGGTGGTACGCGCCCTGGGGGCCGGGCCGGCCATGGCGATGGCCGACGGGCTCCTCGGCGTCGTGGGCGCCATCCTGGCGGGGTCGCTCCTGGCGGTGGCGGTCGCCGTGGCGCTGTCCCCGCTGGCCCCGATCGGACCGGTCCGGCCCGTCTACCCCGACATCGGCGTGGCCTTCGACTGGACCGTCCTCGGGCTCGGGCTCCTCGTGTTCGTCGTGCTGCTGACGGCTGCCGCGCTGGTCACGGCCTACCGGGTGGCGCCGCACCGGTTGGCCCAGAGGGCGGCCTCGCCCGACCGCGAGGCGGTGTGGAGCCGGGCTGCCGCCTCGGCCGGCCTGTCACCGAGCGCCGTGCTGGGCATCCGATCGGCGCTGGGAGGTCGATCGGGCCGTGACGCCGCACCGGTGCGCTCCGCGCTGCTCGGTGCGGTGGTCGCCGTCACCGTGATCGTCACCGCCCTCACCTTCGCATCGAGCCTCAACGCCCTGGTGTCGCAGCCGGCGCTCTACGGCTGGAACTGGAACTACGCCCTGCTGGCCGGCTTCTCGGCCGCGGAGAACCTGCCGGCGGCCGAGACGGCCACGTTGCTCGACCACGATCCCGACGTGGCCCGCTGGGCCGGTGCGTACTTCGAGGGGGTCAACCTGGACGGGCAGTCGGTGCCCGTGCTGGCCTTGAGCCCCGGGGCCGCGGTGAGCCCCTCCATGCTGTCGGGGCACGCGTTGGCCGCGCCGTCACAGGTCGTGCTCGGCCCGGCGACCCTCGCCTCGCTGCACGCACACGTCGGTGACACGGTCATCGCCGACACGGACACGCACGGGCATGTCCGTCTCCGCATCGTCGGAACGGCGACCCTGCCCACCATCGGCGGGTCCGGATCACCCAGCCTCGCGATGGGCACCGGGGCGGTGATGGCCCCGTCGCTGTTCTCGGCCACCGACCTCAACGAGCAGGGCAGCGCGGTCTCGGGCCCGATGGCGGTGTTCATCGCCGTCCGACCCGGCGTCAGCCAGGCCGCCGCTCTCGCGTCGCTCGACCACATCACGGCGGTGCTCGACCGCCCGTCCGACCCCGACGCGCCGATCGGTGGAGTGGTCAGCGCGTTGCGACCGGCCGAGATCGCCAACTACCGAACCGTCGGTGCGACCCCCGCACTCCTCGCCGCCATCCTGGCCGCCGGCGCGATCGGTGCGCTCGGGCTCACGCTCGTGGCGTCGGTCCGCCGGCGCCGGCGACAGTTCGCATTGTTGAAGGCGCTGGGATTCACCTCGCGACAGCTCGCCGCCTCGGTGGCGTGGCAGTCCTCGGTGGCCGCCGTGGTCGGGGTGGTGCTCGGCGTCCCGATCGGCATCGCCCTGGGCCGCTGGTTGTGGACGGTGTTCGCCGACGGCATCTCTGCCGTCCCCCATCCGACCGTGCCCGTCCTGTCGATCGTGGCCGTGGCCTTGGGGGCCGTCGTCTTCGCCAACGTGGTCGCCCTCATCCCCGGGCGCGTCGCCGGCCGGACCCCCACGTCGGTGCTGCTGCGGGCGGAGTGACCCCGCGCCGGACGGCCGGCCCAGCTCACGGAGCCTGACTCAAGGTCGGTTGCGGTTCTCCCGATATCCACATGTGGACACCCATGTCATGGCCCACACGAGGATCACGACCCCGCGCCACCTCCGGCGCACGAAGCTCGTCGGAGCGTTCGCGTTCAGCCTGCTCGTGGGCATCGGGTCCTACACGGTGACCTACCACGTCCTCAGTGTCCTGACCGAGCCCGTGGCGGTCGTCGGGGTGGCCACGCCGGCGGTCACGCAGTCCCACGACGGGGTGCACGCAGTGACGCCGCAGTCGCCGGCCACCCGCTGAACCGGCCTTCGAGGCGGCTCAGATCTCGTCGTCGGACTTGGCGTCGCGCACGATGCGCTTCACCAGCGACTGCATGAGGGCCCACGCCACGTCCGGGTGGTCCTGCACGAACGGCCGGAATTGCCAGGCCGCCAGCGCGTAGCACTCCAGGTCGGTCTCGGCCGTCACCTCGGCCATGCGGGGGCCGTCGTCGATGAGCGCGACCTCGCCGAAGTGGTCCCCCGCCTTCAACGACCTGACCCGGTTCCCGGCCACCGTCACCGTGGCGGAGCCACTGGCGATGATGAAGAACCCGACACCGGGCTTTCCCTTCTCGATGATGACGGTGCCGGCGGGGAACGATCTCTCGTTGAGCGTCGAGGCGAGGGTCTTGATGTCCTTCTTCGACAGCTGCGCGAAGAGTGGCGCGTTCTTGATTGCTTCCTGGACGTCCATCATGGTCGAACCGTACACGTCCCCGGCGCCGCCGACACGGGGGGACGGGCCGCCGGTGCGCGGCGCGCTCAGGCCCGCACGGCCTCGGGCACGGCCCCCTGCCAATGCCCGAGCGTCACGACGAAGCGCGACCCACCGTCGTAGTTGATGGGCGACTCCGCCCGGACGCTCCCGCCCATGGCCGCGGCCAGCTCGGCCACGATGGCCAGACCCAGCCCCGATCCCATCCGGCGGTTCGGCCCACGGTCGGCCCGGTAGAAGCGCTCGAACACCCGGGCCAGGTCGCCCTCGGCAATGCCCGGGCCGTCGTCGTCGACCGTGATCACACACGCACCCGACACGCGGTCGTCCGCCATCCCCACGCTCACCGTGGTCCGGGCGAACGTCATGGCGTTCTCCAGCAGGTTGGCCAGGAGCTGCGCCAGCCGATCCGGGTCGGCGGCCACCGGGAGGCGGGGCGGGGCGGGGCCCGGGACGCCTCCGCCGTCGGACGGCACATGGAGGACGATCTGGAGCCCGGACTTGGCCGCCGCCGGCAGGAAGCCTTCAGCCGTCGTCGTGACCACCTCGGCGGCGTCGGTGGGGCGCATGGAGATCGACATCTGCCGCGCCTCGAGCTTGGTCAGGTCGAGCAGGTCGCCGACGAGGCGCTCCAGGCGGCGCGCCTCGGCGATGATCACGTCGGCCGCCTGCCCGTCGTCCTCGATCGCGCCGTCCGCAATGGCCTCGGCGAAGCCGCGGATGGAAGTGAGCGGTGTGCGCAGGTCGTGCGACACCGCCAGCAGGAGATGGCGCTCCCGGGCCCGGCTGTCCTCGAGGCGCTGGGCCATGTCGTTGATGGAACCGGCGAGCGAGGTGAACTCGGGGTAGTCGCTGCGGCGGACCGGCACCCGGCTCGCCAGCTCGCCCGACGCGATGCGACCGGTCACCTCCATCGCCTCCACCAGCGGGCGAGCCATGCGTCGGCTCATCTGCCAGGCCACCAGTGCGGCGACCAGCAGCGCCGCGCCGCCGGCCACGATGAAGTAGCCCCAGCTGGGCCCGAGGTCGCCGACGTCGCGGGTGAGGAGGACGGCGAGCGTCCCGGCGAAGTCGTGCAGGCGCACCCGCTCGGTCTCCGTCAGGTCGACCGGCGCCACGGCGAAGACCAGGTTGCCCGTCCGGCCCGACGTCGTCTGCCCCGATTGCACCGCGGCCACGTCGATGTCCCCCGCGGTCATGTCGTTCGGCAGCGGGGTGTCGATGTTGCCGAACCGGTCGATGCGGATGATGTCGGCGTCCTCGAGCTTGAGCGTGCGCTTCACGACCGCCAGCACCTTGAGCGACCGCGTCCCGCTGTTGGCCGACGTCAGCGACTGGGCCTCCGAGACCAGCTGCTGCTGGGCCTGGTTGCGCGCTGCGTTGCGGGTCAGGATGAGGCTCCCGGCCCCGGCGATCACGAGGACGACGGCGACCAGGCCGACCATGATCAGCATCAGGCGGCGGCGCATCGCTCAGCCGAACCGGTAGCCCACGCCCCACACCGTGGCGAGGGGGAGGTCGGAGCCGAGCTTCTTGCGCAGCTGGGCCACGTGGACGTCGACCGTGCGCTCGTCGCCGTACCAGTCGGTGCCCCAGACCCCGTCGAGGAGCTGCTGGCGTGACAGGGCGAGGCCGACGTTGTTGGCCAGGAAGGCCAGCAGCTGGAACTCGCGGGTCGTCAGGGGCACGACCACAGCGTCCCGGCGCGCCTCGCGCCGGCGCAGGTCCACCTCGAGGCCGCCCACGGTGACCACCTCCTGGGGCGCCGGCCCCTCCCGGGTCCGGCGCAGGATCGCCCGCACCCGCGCCACCAGCTCGCGGGGCGAGAAGGGCTTCACGAGGTAGTCGTCGGCGCCCAATTCGAGGCCGAGGATGCGGTCCACCTCGTCGTCGCGCGCCGTGAGGAACAGGACGGGTACGGAGCTGCGGGCGCGGATCTCGCGGCAGACGTCGAACCCGTCGTAGGCGCCGGGCAGCCCGACGTCGAGGATCACGATCCAGGGGTCCTCCTGCGCCAAGATCTCGAGCCCCTTCTCACCGTCGCCGGCCAGCAGCACCCGGAACCCCTCGCGGCGCAGATAGAGGTCCACCAGATCGGCGATGTGCGGGTCGTCCTCGACGACGACGACCGTCCCGTGGTCGGCATTCACACACCCAGCCTGGCACCTCCCGCACCCCGAATTGCCGGAATGGGGCCATCCCTCACAGAACCCTCACGATTGCCGAACATGCCCATCACCCGGTGGGGCGACGATGGCCGTTGAGGTTCCTCCCGACGGAGGGCCCGGCGAAAGGAGCATCCATGTCGACCGCGCGCACGAATCTGATCCGTCTCGGCGCCATCTCCATGGCAGCCGCCGCCCTGCTGGGCGCGGCCTCGGCCGCCGGTGCGGCTCCACCGTCGTCGAGCAGCGCCGGCAACAGCGACTCCGACGCCGTCCCCGCCAGCCTGGCCGGCATCAAGGCCAAGGCCACCACCGACATCACCGACCGCGTCAACGATCTCAACGCGGCGATCGCCAGGGTCAACGCGGCCAATGCGCTCGGCTCGGGACAGGCGGCCCTCGTGGCCTATCTCGGCACCGACGTCACGCCGCTGCAGCAGCTGGACCAGAAGATCGGAGGCGATGCCACGGTGCAGCAGGCGGCCCGGGACTTCTCCACCATCTTCAGCGACTACCGCGTCTACGTGCTCGTCCTCCCGGCCTCCCGCATCGCGGCCGACGCCGACCGTGTCACCAGCACCGTCATCCCGACGCTGACCGCCGACGCGTCAAAGGCCCGAGGGCAGGAGAACCCGCAGAACCAGGCGCAGCTCCAGCCGCTCATCGAGGACCTGAACGCGCAGATCGGCGCAGCCTCCAATGCCACCAACGGCCTGGCGGCCACCGTGCTCGCCTTCACCCCGGCGCAGTGGAACGCGAACCACGACGTCCTCTCGGCGGCCAAGTCGTCGGCCCGGGTGGCCGACGCCGCCGTGACGAAGGGCCGCTGGGACGTGCAGCAGATCCGCCAGGTCCGCTAGCTCAGCAGCGACGCCGTGTTGAGGTTCAGGCCGTCCGGCGCCTTGGAGCGGTGCACCACCTGGAACTCGGAGAACTCGGCCAGGCCCCACGGCCCGTTCTCGACGCCGATGCCGCTCCATTTGAAGCCGCCGAAGGGCTGCTCGGGAGAGAGGGCCAGGTGCGTGTTGACCCACGCCGTCCCACATTCGAGCTGGGCGGCCACGGCGGCGGCCCTCTCGGTGTCGGCGCCCCAGACCGAGCCGGAGAGGCCGAAGTGCGTGGCGTTGGCCCGGTCGATGGCGTCGCCCAGGTCTCGATACGGCACCACCGGCAGCGCCGGGCCGAACTGCTCCTCGTCGACGATCCTCGTGCCGTCGGAGAGCCCGGTCAGGATGGTCGGCTCGAAGAAGTAGCCGGGGCGGTCCATCGCCTTCCCACCGGTCACCGCGGTCGCCCCGTGGGACAGCGCGTCGGCCACCAGCTCCTTGACCCGCTCGTACTGGGGCGCGTTGTTGATCGGGCCCAGCTTCACGCCCTCCTCGGTGCCCTCCCCGACCTTGATCGACCGCGCGTGCGCCGCCAGGCCCTCGACGACGTCGTCGTAGAGCGCCTCGGGGACGTACACGCGCTTGACGGCCGAGCACACCTGGCCGTTGTTCATGAACGCCCCGGCGAAGATCGCCGACGCGACCACAGCCGGGTCGGCGTCGTCGAGCACGATGGCCGGGTCGTTGCCTCCGAGCTCGAGCGTCACCCGCTTGAGGTCGGGCGCAGCGGACTGGGCCACCTTCTTCCCCGTCTCGACCGAGCCGGTGAAGCTGATCTTGCGCGGCACCGGGTGCGACGTCATCCATGCGCCGAGCTCGTCGCTGCCGCTCACGATGTTCACCACGCCGGGCGGGAAGACGTCGCGCAGCAGCTCGCCGACTTTGAGCGTGGCCAGCGGCGTGTACGGCGACGGCTTGAGGACGAGCGTGTTCCCGGCGAGCAACGCAGGGGCGATCTTCCAGAAGCTGAGCAGCAACGGGTAGTTCCACGGGGTGATGGCCGCCACGACGCCGAGTGGCCGCCGCGCCAGCTCGACGTACGCGGTGTCGTCGTCCTGAATCACCTGCGTCGGCATGTCGAGGTTGGCGAAGTACTGGGTCCAGATCGCCGACGCGAAGACCTCGATGCCCGCGTCGCTCAGCGGCTTGCCCTGCTCGGCCGTGAGGACCGGCGCCAGCTCGGCCGTCGAGGCCATGAGCACCTCGGCCGCCTGCAACAGGACGGCCCGCCGGGCCGCCTCGTCGGCCTTCCAGTCGCGCCCCGCCTTGGCGGCGGCGTCGAAGGCCGCATCGAGCTGCTGGCGGCTGCACTCCGGGGCCTGGGCGAAGACCTCGCCGGTGGCCGGGTTGCGGACGCCGAAGGTCCCCTCGGTCGGAGCGGCTTCCCCTGCGATGGTCATGACGAAATCGGACATGGTGCTCCTCGACTCTGTGCTGGGAGGGCTCCCCCCGTCCCAGGCCGTACTTCGGTCCCTCAGATCCTCCCACCTGGCTGGGCGGGGCTCAATCGCAACGGTGGGGACCTTGACGGAGCCTCAACCGAAGAGCCTCGTGAGGAACTCGTCCACGGTGGCCACGACCCGGCGGCGCAGCGCCTGGTCCGCGGGTGCGGCGGCGACGAGC